>Ga0123355_10001536_pt1 | contig 32212 bp, 12 predicted proteins | sample TergutEmb28metaG_3_FD_89872 | JGI IMG/M metagenome (GOLD analysis project Ga0123355, IMG submission 89872) | Embiratermes neotenicus P1 segment gut microbial communities from Petit-Saut dam, French Guiana - Emb289 P1 | ecosystem: Host-associated > Arthropoda: Insects > Digestive system > Gut ...
CTTTTAATTCTTAACTTAAAAACTTCCACGATATTTTATACCTAGACTTTTATAATATGTTAATGTACCACCTATTACTACCTGAAGTTAACAAGCCAACACATACTGTTTGCTCATTCTAGTGCATCCTTGCATTTTACAGCATGACCTGTACCGGAGGCTGCGGGTACAGTTTTTGATACTCCTGATGATGGGTGCTGTGACACCCGAAACATGTAGAGTAGTTTTGCAGTGAATAAATATCTGCAAACTGTTGCATCTGTTGGATTTTTTATTCACATTTTATTGTATATCTCAATTATACTGTGGTAGAAAGACGACACAAGTAAACTTAAAAACTGCTTACACTTACATGATTAGAAGTCACATATAACAACATTTCCAGTTAAGACAGTCCATTATAGTTTCACAGATAAAGAAAATTAAGGTTCTAAATGTGGTGTAACACCTCACATTATGTTGTGTGCAGTTAATTAGCAAACAATGACGTGTGTGGAGTTCACTGGTTCTGAACAAAAGTCTCACCTTGGCAGGCCAGTAGGGGAAACCTTTCTGCTTGGCATACACAAGTTGATGTGGTGGGCGGCATGGCTGACAGAACCAGTGTTTGTCTGTCTTCTCATTGGAGACACGATAACAATCCCGGCACTGCCGTATCTCCTGTAAGTCATAGATACAGTCCCGCAGCATCTGTCTTGCCATGTCAGCTAGGGGACTGTGCACTGGAACAAACAATTGTACATGAAAGAGAATAAAGGTTACAAACAATTAACAAATTTACTTGCATACCACTTCAGTAAGGCTTACTACACCATCAGTATACACACTGATATCTATTTCATACAACCCTGCGTCAGTATCTGATGGCCAATCACGCAAAAGAAATGCAATATAAATGTTTCATGACATAAGTTAATATACGGTACAGTATAAAAGAAGAGAATTATTAAAACAGCTGTAATTAATTCAAATATTGTAATTAGGAATTTATAATAATATTTTCATAAAATGTACAACAAACCTTATCACATCTTGAATGCGACAGCTTCAAAGTGACATCTACAACTTGCACAAACGCTTCTCTAAACTCTAATATGTATGTCCTGCCACATGGTACAACATAACCACTGTGATTCTGGTAGTTTCTTCTCAAATTCTCACTTTCAATCCAGCAATATTTTGTGGGCAATGAGCATAAACTCTTCTGCTATATGGGCCCATAAAAAAAATCACAGGCCAACAAATGTTTCAACTCAGCTGGCCAAAGAAAAGTCCCCATTCCTCGATACATGATTAGGAAACTCCTCACTTAAAACATTAAATTAATTTCTGGACATATGCCAAGATGCCCCACCTAGTGAAAACCACATATTATCATTGAAATATGGTAACTGAATTATAGCTCATGTGCAATATGTGTGAAACATAAGGATAAAGTGGGCCAATATTACCACTGTCATGATTTCAACATCATCCCCCCCCCCCAAAAAAAAGCACAATAATTCCAAAAGATGACATCATGCACATCACAGTATAACCTTTACACTAAGTAATGGTTCCTGAGTCAGCTGGTGGGGGTTTTGTTGCCCAGTTGCAGAAATTTTGTTCACTCATGAATTCAGAGAGATCAAAATCATGTCTGTCACTCACAAACACAATGTATATACTTCATCCTTACCCATACAAATCATGAATTCACACCACAATTTTATGTTGCTGATTAATGTGCACCTGTCTCCAACAGACCATCTTCAGGGAAATAATATACATGTAACACTGGAACTTACTGAGGACTTTACATTTTTAAGCACCAATATATTACAATGTGGTAACCTGATAAGCCTTTATAATTAAAACTACAAAAATATCTGAAACAAATCATAGTATCAAAATTGCATTATAGAAACTGATTTAAAAGAATGTTATTCCATTGGGATGCTTGGAAAAAATATATACAATGCAAAGTCAGAAAGTAAATCACCTCCCCCCCATTCTTTTTACACGACTGGGGAGAAGTTAAAACAAATAAAGCACATGGCATACCTCCATGGTAAATGACAACATTGTGCACAATTGTCTCAGCATCAGCCCGGAATTCTTGCAGACTGCGATACTTGTTCTTGGAAGCCTTGGTCTCCATGGTACGAAGGTCCATGGGTCTATAAATGAGGTAGTTCACACGCCACAGATCAGCTTCATCGGTCACACAGTTGAGCCCACCTGGTTGGTCACTTGGAATGGATCCACTGCTAGCTCTCCTCTGTTGTGCCAGCTGGCTCAATGCCCCCGAACGATCAGATATATACGAGTTTTTGTTTGGAATCTGACGATCTGTTATGGTTGCAGGAAGCTGCAAAAATGAACACCTAAGTTTCAAGAATCAGACACACTCTAATGTGCCATGCTTTGTACAGTTTGAATCACTCACTACTTAGGCTTTTGTCCATTATCTGTGATTAAAATAGGAATTAAAACAAAACTTTTCAGGGACAGGATCAGTTCCCATCCTTACACAGAACAGTATAATAAGAAAAAGTATTCTACACTGCAGGCAATTCAGCTCATGCTTAAGGGGTGAATCAAACCTGTCTCCAAAACATTCAGGTCTTAATTTTTATTTTAAACATGGGATGATGGACAAAAACCAAATAGCGGACAGCTCTAAAACAATAAGTTTAATCACATAATAAAAAATATTTGGAATGAAATTAATATATTTGGAACAAGAATTTGAACCAGGTCCAAACACTCTACCCAATATTTGTGCACTACTGTAAAAGCCATCATTACCATATATGCTAGAAACAGCACACTGTAAATGTCACATCATTAAGTATTATCTATTCAGACTGCAGGAGACAAAAACTGACAAGACAGAGATAAAAAGTTAAGTTTTCATACATTACTGCTGCCTACCCTGAAACAGGTTCCAGATAACAAAGACACGTAATCACCATTACACGTAGCAGTTTACAAGCTTCAGTCCTCACCACTGTACACAGAACACCACAAGTCTTAGTCAGCTTTACTTCATTACAACAAATAACTGATGAGCAAAAGCATAACTACACACATTGGTGCTCTACATATTTATGATAAAATAACGAACAGATGTTAAAGCTTTAACAAATTGTATTGTTACAATTTTTAAGATCTGCATTGTGAAGTACTTAAGGTTTAATATTCAAACAGTAGTGGATGGCATGCTGGAGTCAGCATAAATGCCCATATTTGCCAGAAATGAGAACAGTTATTGTTTATTAACTTGTGAAACATGATATCCATTGCAATATAAATGAACTGATATAGCAAACAATAAATCTAGTGTGGAAACAGTAATAATGCAGTATTACATTGTACTCAAGATCCACACAATATCTGTTAACATTTTTGTTTAAAGAAAATGGTATCTGTGAAATTTTTTCTGCAGTAATAATATTGTGCTCTTTTCTGGTCAAAGGATATGTATCCCATTTTATAGTCCATTCTGATGACAGAAGTCATGATACACCACAGGAACAATGCTCTTTACAAATTCCTAGGCCTTATAATGGTAGTGCTGGATAGGTTGATGAAAACCGACATTCCCCTAAACATTCGGATGCTGTTGTCACTCAGCTGACACAGCACTACTTTTCTGAAGAGCCTTTGTTATAATTTTCAAACACAGTATCATTATAGTACTTCACATTCAAAAGAAACAGAAAGTGCCATAAACTTGAAAGAATATTCAATCTGTTACTCGATTTGTATTTACCCTCTCCTTAAGGCGAACACATGTAAATCCTAGCAAGTGATTCAATTGTCGACGCTTCAGTTTCAACTTCTCATCTTTCTGCGCTTCCATCATCTGCAAAACCAATTTGTTATTATATTTTAGTATCTGCAAAGTATACACTGATGTTATCCTGAGTCAGCAATGAAGAACCCTGTCAGCCACACCTGTCCTAAACAAATTTTAATTCATGGCAGAAGAACTTTGGCAATTACACTTTTCACAGCACAGTCACATTCTCATACATATGCCATTCAATCAACCAAACTCATACACCCCCTCATCACTCACTCACTCACAGACATACACACAAAGAGACTTTAAAATGAAACTACTTAATGAATTTCTCTAATAAGATATGCAACCTAGTCATAATTACAATGAGAAGGAGAAGGGCAATGCACTGCGTTAAAGTTTACAAAAGAGTAAGAATGAAACAGATATCATCAACATGACATTAAAAGAGCAAACGCTTAAATGAATAGAGGCCTGATATGTGGCAAGAAATCCATTTGACCTGTGCCATAACTCATTTTTTATTGTAAAGTACGGATTAAACTGCATGTCACAGGCCTCACCTATACTCCCGGACAGTGGGGTAAAGCCTTCCACAAAACATCTACACTACACGACAGCAGGGTATCACGTATATAGGTATGCAGATATGTAAATACACCTTAAAATGCTCCAATCAGGTACAAATATGTTAACTGATTTCACCACTTTCATGGATATAAACCCCTTCTTTTATAACTGAAAATAAAACTCTCACATCTTAACTACTTAAACACTCATAATTCAGACATAAATCTCTTCCTGGTTTCCAATTTCAACCTCCAATGTTCCTTACCATCTAAACCATTTCATGTCACAGGATACTCCAAACAGTCCAAAGGTAACCAAAGATTAAAGAAATTCCCTTTGTTATAGTACCTGATAGTTCACCTCTATCCCAGAGATGGCCAAGTGATCGCCTCACCAGCTGATATCATCACAACCAATGACCATCAGATTCATTTTCACCCGTGTCTTTGACTTGCTTAATCATCCCAGCAAAATTAAATGAATGGTACAAACTCTGAAACTTAACATGTATTTCAAACCTTTGGCGCCAGAATTAAATCCCTCCGAGCAACGCTGCCTGCCATAATTTTTTACTGGGGCTTTTAAATTTTAGTGCTTCTCTTAAAAAAAAGCACATCTTATAGATTTTTCCTTAAAATTTAATGAAATAAAATTTTGCACTGTGCTTATGAATTGGTTAATCCAGGAAAAAATATTTACCTATTTTTATAATAAATTTAGGCCTGTGAATCGCATGCATTATATAAAATGTGGTGCAAATAGTTCGTTACTCACATAATTCTGGCTGCTGCATAAGGTCTGTGGCACCTTGGATCACTTTTTTATCATGACACACAGTATTCACAAAGAGGATGATATATTACAAATTTACTTTTGTGTGATATTCCGCGAAACAAGGCACCACGCACAGGCTCACGACCCATCTGGCACACTGTGCCCTTTCTTTGCCCGTGAGAACACAGCTGGGTTGATTTCACTGGCCACTGTTTGTTACGGCTACTTCTGCTGAGACTGGCTGCTGCTGTTGTTCCTCTTCTTCCTCAAAATAGTCTTCTAACATCGCTAGCTTTTCCATCTGATTCCGAGGCCATATCGGCAACCAGAATTTCACTGATGGCTTCCTCCTCAAGTTTTATTTATTTTTTTCCGGCCATTGCTCAAGACCCACAATTGTCTGCTTTGTTTAGACTACTATGTATGATGGCATGGTTTCAGAAATGTAATACCAGTCAGATATGAACGTGTCTTCTACAGTGACAGCAAAACAGATCTAAGGCTACAATGTGATTGCCAAATAAAAATTCCAGCTATTCGAAGGTGCCCAAGACGTTGTTACTAGATTTACAACTGTATGTTGCATGTTACTACTCCACAACCCCAACAGATTATCCCTGCACTACAAGAGGCATGTCTGTGGGCCCTTCTGTAGCTGTAAACATCGAGTTTTGTGGATATCTCCGATTTTTGAGCACTAGTTTTGTCTGAATTACATGGGTACAATATGCCACTGACAACCTTTCTGGTCAACAACTAGAGTTCACTTCATAGGCTAGTGTTGATATTTCAACCCACAGTGAACCCCAGAGCAAGCGATAGTCAAAGTGAGCATGTCAGAAACGTATTAGTCAGCTGGGAAAATTGCGCAGTTACTCAGTGCCTATATATCGGTGTTTGTGGAGAGGTTTAGGAAGTGGAGGGGCCACTTTCTGATTCCTGAATGAAAGTCTGAACTTCATGGGTCCTAAAGCATAGCCAGCCACAGCAGTTAACCGAATAGGAGTGAACAAAATTTCTCCAAACTTCGACACACTGTTTGCGACCACTTTAGTGGCCATTCAGCTATTTAAAGGGCTCACTGCGCGACCACTTTAGTGGCCGTTCAGCGTTAAAGGGTTAATGGCCGGCCATTTGCTTACTGTCCGTAGGTTTAGGCGCCTTCATCAGCACAGTTTGCAATCTTTTATGTCTGCCCTTCTCTAACAGAGAGAGAACAAATGTTATATCTGTACAAAATAAAGCACGGAACTGAACAGCATAATGCTACATTTTTCATGGAACACGGGGTACACAGTTATGAAATAAATGATGGCACATATACTTTGCAATTTTCATACTCTAAGTTTCATCAAGAAGATGACTTTCATTTGCTACTGTGCATCCTGGATACCATAATCAAACTCTTTATAACACGTGAAAATATGAAAACTGTGCTCTAATGGGTTATTATGCAGTGAGTAGTGGTATTTCCTTACTGATATTTTGGGAAAACTTATTGGTCCCATTTTCTAGGGTCAATCATCCTTTCTTTTTGGATTCTTGATCCTTCAAGAGGGACCAACAGGTTGTCCCAAAATGTCGGGAAGGAATTACCACTACTTGCTGCATAACAACCCAGAAGATTGCAGTTCTCATCTACTTCACAGCCGGAAGCCTAAAATCACACACCTGAAATTTCATAAGACCTCCTATTTTAATATGGACCTGTAGAGGGAAATCAGCTTAAAGAACCGCCCCAACACAAAAAAACCTGACTGGGCAAAGCAAGCATGAGTCACGGACCACCAGTCTTATCACTGCCAGTACATTCGTAATGCATCATCTAAATGTGGTTATACATAGATGTTTCATGAGCTGTGTGTGTAAGTAGCAGATGTGAACTGCCTTTCATGGTTTCTGAATATAAGGTCTGTGCAACACAGAGGCTTTCTACTGTAATGCCAATTATTGTTGTTGTTCTTGTTCTTGCTGTTGTTCCATAAGTATGCAATAGGGTGTAATACAGAGGACTTCACTGTGAAACTTAGCATAAAAAAGAAATTCTACACACAGTGTCATCAAAAATTTAGAAGATGGTTTCCTGGCATTTCACTTGCTTTGAAACAAAGAAAGACAGGTCAATCACAATTCAGACAGGTTCCCTGTTAATGAAGAAGTGACAGCAAATACAGCATGTTTTCTCAGAAGACAGATTAGATAATACCACAGCATGAGTACAAGCCTCTCCACAAAAATCAACACCATTATCAGCAGAAACTGGTGAGTCATAGGCATCTGTATACACACTCCCACAATTACATAAGAGGATTCCAGGATCTAATATAATTTAAATTTTGCATATGTCGGAATTGAGTATACATATGATCAATTATATGTCTTTACACATTGGAGTCCAGTAGCAATCCAAGACCAACACAATGGAACCTACTGGCCACGGCATGACCACACCCCGCCATCTCTTTTCACCCGACAGCAGCCTTCTGCCACTTCTGTCACAATGCATTTGTTTTCTCAAAAGGAAAAGTTTGGTATGTTTAATGCCACCAAATGGCAGATGGGATGTAATTCGGTGTTTAAAGGGTTAAATTTCAGTACATCGTTACTGAAAAACAATTATTATTTGAACAGAAAAAGATAAATTAAATAACGGGCATTTGTAGCAAATAAAACACACATAACGCAGCATGTCTTAAAAATTCAGTACATTTCCTTGCCGACTGAATATTTAAAATTAATTTCTAGGGGTGTTTTCCTATGTGTGTTCAAGTATGCAAACTCAGGTATTAAAAAGTTTAGGCCATGGACTGTCTGTAACTGCTACATTTGAAACCACACAAATTTACAGCTGTGCAAATCCTCTAGGAGGCAGACTGTGTTTCACATTTGTAACCAGTTCTATAAGCAGTAGTGTGTACTACTTACATGGATCCATTGCTAACTAATTTTACAGATGATGCACAGTTTCGCTTTATGTCCACGTAAGTACTCAAAATAACATAGACTGATCAATACACAATCCAAGACTAATGCATGAGGAGCTTGATGCATCAAAAATAATCAAATACATCTTCTTTTCAGAAAAAATAACTTCAGACAAGTACAGTGGACAAATTTAATTACAGTAATCAACCAACACAATGCACAAAATCCATCACAGAAAAAATTTGTCATTTATATATTCATTAATTATGAATGAGTAAAGGACAAACTGAATGCATTTTGTTTGCTGATTATTGTAGATTACTGATTATAATGCACAGAATGAACAACATAACTGAACAAATTCTAGCATCATTCTTGAAAATTCAAGTGATGACGAGAAGGAATAGAAGTTCTTCCAGCAAGACAGTGTACATACAGCTGAAAACTGAATAGCCATCTTATGTAAGAATTTTTGGGACTGAATAATTACTCATCCTTTGTGTCCTGGTCATATGTCCCCTATCTTATGGCATTAGACTATCATCTGTGGGGAAGGCGGAAAGACAACACATATAAAAACAATCCACATAAACAGAACAGGCTTAAATAATAATTTGGTGTGCAGTATCAACAATTTCTAGATAAGAACAGTTTTCAGTACTTCATCCACCAGGTATCATGCATGCCAGAGAGTTGAAGGTCATTTCCACCACCTACTCTACCATGCAGTAGCTATATTACACAATAATAAACAGCATATCAATGTAAACTGTTAGCAGGTTTGTAGATTCTACAGTAGAGTCGGACAATGTATATTTTATTAGAAATAATCATAGCTTGTATGTTGAGTTCCAGACCACATGTTCCCTGACTTCAAAGATAATTTCTCTTTTTGTTCTTTAAGGTACTTACATTTCACATAATAAATTATCATTTTCTATGTCGAGTTCCCAACAGTAAAATACAACAGCCTGACATCCAACCCCCAAAGTCCACGTCCAATGATAAATCAAAATTATCTTCACAACCCTGGGTCATACATATTTCAGTCTTTGCTGTACTGCCTTTTGGTAACAAATCACTTACACAGTGCAGTCCAAAGTTTTTGGACTGATTTTTTTTAAAAACTAAAGACACGTAAGGAAGATACACACCTTTTTTTTAAAAAAATTCAAAATAAGCTCCAGTGGCCTATATAGAGGCTTTTGCATGGTCGAAAAGCTGCTGAAAATTCCTCTTTTTTTGGACCTTCTTTAATTCATCAGTTACAGCTTCTTCTATCTCAGCAACATCCATAAAGTGGAGTCCTTTTAACTTCATTTTCAACTTGGGGAACAGAAAATAGTTTGGTGGAGATAAATCTGGAGAGTATTTGGGGGGGAGGTGATAAAGGGTTGCAACATTTTTTGGGGTCAAAAATTGGCCAACACTTGCAGCTTTGTCGGTGAGTGCATTATCATGCAACAAGAAAAAATCTCGACAGCATAATGCAGCTGGACGGACCCGATCAATGCACTTCAGGAGGCGATCCATTACTCCTTTATAAAATTCTGCATTTACTGTTTTTCCTTATGGTATGAATTCTTTATGCACTATGCCTTGAGAGTAAAAAAAAATTATCAACATGGTCTTCATGCTGGATCTTTGGAATTTCATTTTCTTTGGCCGAGGGGATGTCTCACCAACCCATTCAGAACTCTGTCGCTTTGTTATGGGGCTACAGGCACCCGTAATACTTTTGTTAAAAAATTTTTTGTTTCCGTCAGCCATTACGATGTCTTGGCAAGATGTGACTCCATCTTCCCTTTGCTCAGGCGTCAAGGAGTGTGGAACAAAACATGCATACAACTTTATCTTTCCAAAATCCTCTTTCAGAATCCGAAGAACTACAGTTTTGGGGATGTTCAAAGATTCTGCTATCATTCTTATGCAATGCAATTTTACGGTCATTTTTGACCAAATCAGCGACAGCAGTAATGTTTACCTCAGTTTGAGTCGATTTTGGACGGCCACCTCAATCATCATCTTCTACCAGATCCCTTCTAACTCCAAATCAAGAATACCACCTAAAAACATTTGATTGGTTCAGAGCCTTATTCCCATAAGCCTTTTGCGCCAACACTAGTGTTTCTGTCACAGACAGACCAGCTTTGAAACAAAATTTTATGGCAACTCTCTGTTCATTTCTGCCATCCATGACGTATAAAGACAACTGACTTCACAAGACAAGTTATAACTCGTACATTGTACAAGATAAACAAACGGAACTGTGTGTGTGAACAGATGTTGGTTGATAGTACTTAGTTAGTGGGATGGCAGAAAGATCGCTCTAGTTGTTATTAAAAAAAAAAAAATCTGTCCTAAAACTTGTGGATTGCACTGTGTATATTACTAGACGTAAAAGTGAAGGGCAAACTGGCTTTGGATTAAGAAACATTCAAAGTTATCACCTTGCACACTGGACAAACAAAGGTGTTCTTGACATCTTCCTGTAGCACCTCCTCCTTAGCAAGACAAGACACGTGGTACACACGATGACAACTGGTGCAGCAGATCACATCACCACCCGCATGACACTCAAAACAGTACCAATCATGGTCATCCTTCACCAGCTGCAACCCAGATAATTTTGTCATGATACAAGACAGAAAAGCTCGTTTATTTTAAGTGAGATTGGAGTTTTAAAAATTTACACAACTGTGCATCAAGAAAGTTACACTACACACACTAACACCTTTTGTGTGTGTGTGTAGGAGTAAGTCTTGAACACTAGTGCTCAGATACACACACAGATATAGATACAAGAAATACATTTCCTCAGTCCATAAAGGGCAATGGATATGAAACACGTCAATGATAGTATGGTATGATAACAAATAAATGGTCTTAACACACATAGACTACAGTTAAAACATCATACAACAATAAAATAAAATACATCCCAGAAGAGCAAAGATATCATTTACACCATGGCAGAGGCTTGAAATCATACAAGGGGGTGCTGATAAGTCCTTAGCCCGGCCTACTTTCCGACGTTGTAGGACAGAATCAATAGTGTCATTGGAAAGAGGGGTCTGGTCCTGTGCCAAACTGGAAGTCTTTTCTTGTTACAGAGGCTGAAAGGAAGCATGTTAGGTGACGCACATGATTTCAACAAAATGGAGACGCGAGCTGTCATCAAGTTTTTTTTTTCCTGCAAGGCAAGGTGCCGAAGGAAATTCACACCATTCTGATAGAAACATTAGGGGAACATGCATTATCATATGCCACAGTCAAAAACTGGGTGACCCAGTTTAAACATGGTGATTTTTCCACCTGTGATGCGCCTCATCCTGGATGAGCCAAAACAGTAACCACCCCAGAGATTATCGATCAAATTCATGAGCTAATCTTGGAAGACCGCTGGATTTCAGCTAAATCAATAGCTGAGCAACTGGGCATCTCTCGTGAGCGAGTTGGATCTGTCATTTATGAAGATTTGGACATGCGGAAGCTCTCCGCGCAGTGGGTCCCGAAATGCCTGAACACGGATCAAAATCACCAACGGTGCCAGTCGTCTGAGCAACTTTTGGAATTTTTTCAGCATGATCCAAATGATTTCCTGTTGCAACTGTTGACCATGCACAAAACCTGGTTATATCACTATGACCCAGAGACAAAGCAACTATCAATGGAGTGGTGGCATAGCCGCCCACCCCGCCCCAAAAAAATTCCGAGTGCAAAAATCTGCTGGAAAGGTTCTCGCCTTGTTTTTTAAGGAATCAAGACAGCATTCTCTGCACTGATTATCTTTCAAAGGGCCAAACTATCAATGCGGAGTATTATTAATCTCTGCTGGTGCAATTGTAAGACATTTTGAAGGAAAAACGCGGTGGGAAGGTCACCAAGGGGGTCTTGTTCTTGCACGACAATGCCCCGCCTCACCGGGCACTTGCGACCTGGAAGAAACTGGCCTACCTGGGCTTCCAGTGTCTTGATCACCCACCCTATTCTCCGGATCTGGCCCCGTCGGACTACCACCTGTTCCCTGGACTGAAAAAACAATTGAAAGGTCGCCATTTTTTGTCCGACACGGAGGTCATTGCTGCCGCAGAGACCTGGTTGGATAGAAAATCTTCTGAATTTTTTTTGAGTGGCTTGCAAAAGTTAGAGCAACGGGCTAAAAAGTGTACTGAGTTTTATTGAGCTTCATGGGGAGTATGTTGAATAAATCCCAAGTTTGGTCACTGTAGCTGGTTTCCTTCCTGGTCGGGTTAAGGACTTATCAGCACCCCCTCATACACAGTGTTTTCTTGGATATAGTGCCTGTTAACTATTATTTGGGAACATTTTCTATGAATAAATAGGTACAAATGTGCACTTGTGTGTTAACACACACAAGAATGAGTAAAAACAAAGAGATCAAAATACAAAAACTATAACTTCACTTGGTGCTTTGTATGAGTGTGAAAATTGAAGTCTTACCCAAACTGAGGACGAGAGAGACAGATGGGCTGAGAAAAAGCATGTTGAATATAATATGCATTTGGAACCAAGTGGGAAGAAGTAACCACAATCTGAAGAAAACTAAATAATGAGAACTGGCAAATTACGTTTGGAAGACCAGAAGGAAAGAAATTGCAAGAGACCCGGGCACTGATGGAAAAATATTCTTCTAGCAGTTTACTTAGCAATGGTATTTGTATACATAAAATACATGGTGTCTATGGCAGATTAATAAATGAATATGAGGCAATGGTGATATGACACTGCAAACAAACTAAATGACACAGGATGGAGGGATGTGAGACCAGAGGTCAGCACTTATGGACATGGCAATGCACCTGCAAATTTTGTGTGACTCAGTATAGGAACCAGTGGTAGGCACCTATGGACAAGGAAATGGACCTTCACGTTCCATAAAAAACAGGAAATGAGTGGACTAGCTGAATGAATATTAGATTCTTCACGAGTATGTTCAACATTTTAGTTTTTCTTTCTTAAACAGTAAGAAACTGCAGCTAGGTCAGTCACCCAGGGTCTAAAAACATTACTTCATACCAAACCAGAAAATACCATATTTTGAAGTATTCACATCAACTTCATTAGATGCTAGACAAACTGAATCATGCACAGATGTGGAGCAGGAATAATATCCACAACCATAATAAAGCAACACACTTTAAAAATAAAACAAAATACAAACCATGTTTTGAGGAAGCCGGTAACCCTCTTGCTCAACACCTATCTTCGAGCCCTTAAATCCCACCCTCTTTATAAGCCGCACCAAACCATCTCGAACACAATGGTTCAACTGGCGCCGCACCTCATCTGAATACAAAAAAAAATAACAAGGTTAGGCAATGAATGGCAAGAATTCTCCACACTATAAGGCTTCAGATCATCATATTCTGGATTATGACATCATGTAGTGTTCTAGTGGATACTTATGTTTCAAAGGAGCATACTGCTTCCAATGCAGGGTTGAAGGATTAGACCCACTGGCCCAAACTGGGCTTCCACCCTCCCATGGAAATGACTTGCCGCCTTCCTTGCAAAATGCCTACAATGTGTGCGTGTGGTAAAACTCTAGTGACAAAACCCTACAGCGTGTCTGCATTCGTATCGTTCTTGATATACATCCTGACAATCTCCACATGCTGGAACTGTGTGAGATCAGTGGATAAAAGATGATGGTAGCAACATAAAAGCCTGCAGTATCTTCTTAAAATTCACATAACTTCAAGTCCACATAGACAACAACTCAAAAGCAACCTAATGATAGCAATGCAAAGTACACATCAATGCATCAATGACTAGTGTACATGCTAAACATCAGCATGACTGCCTGACATTGGGCTGCACATTACCAAGCTGTGACTGGCCATTCTTGGGTTCCTATTTCCAGGTCAGCCATACTAGCTGGAGGAACACAAACTGAAGCACTTGGCCAGAAATCTGATTTATGCAGATGAAAAAAGTGGAAGGTCCGATGAAGTTTTCCTCAACAAAACTGTGGTGAAGGCTTTGGGGTAAAAAAACCCCTAGATGCATAGCAAGGGGGAACAGTATTTGACATGAACAATCAAATGCAAACTTTGTTGGTGTTCCAAAAGGATAGTCCTTAGCATATGCCAAGCATCAGTTGAGACAGTAGAGTCCATAAAGGCACGCACACCAAACAGTTCAATTAGGTTAATTCCCAAGGGAATACATCACAGGTTGGTGGTTCATTGCGCCAACCAAAATTCCTGCTTGATTTCTAGATCTGTGGTGGAAAACATCCATATCTCGGCATGTTTGCTCAGCTTGCATATAGTTATCACCTGGTTGCTGATGATGAACTTGACTTTTGGTTCGTGAGTGACAGCAGTCATCTTCAGAAGTGCCCACTGTCGTCCTTTAGTTCTGACACACACATAAAATTTGTCATGGAGTGTTGCAGAGAACACTTGGTTGGTATCTTACTTCAACAACTTCGCTATCAGAGAGTGAACCAGCAACTCTATAGTAACATTCAAAGTGCCACAATAAATTAACAGCAAACAACACATAAGCAGTCATACCTGCCAATGTTAAAATTATATACCACAGGTTCTGAATGAACAAACCTAACTGGTCACTTCACACACATGATACTGCATTCTTACCATGAAAATGCAACAGCTGGACACAGAATGCTGACACTGTCTAGAAGACCTCCATAAATTCCCTGGGGTGAGTTTGTATCTACCTGACGTACCATTTTCAGAACCCACTCATACATTTAACCCGTACTCCCATTCATACAGAAATCAGAAGGACATGAGCTTGTCCTCAACTGAAGCAAACTCCACTATGATTGACATCAGTCAGCAAAGGTGAATGTAGATGGGTAAAAGGAGTTTGATCATCACAGGCTGTTTCATTTTTATGCCTGCTTCCCGTATCATCTCCTGGCACAGTCCAGTGACCAATTCAACACAGCATGTATTTCACATATGATACAAAAGCAGACATGCAAACAATAAATTTCATACTTGCCTATGAGTGGTGAACAAGCTCCAGAACTTTGTCAGTAGAGTTCCCATATATCTTGCATAATCATGCTGATGACTTCAGTGTCAACTTGGAAATAATGCTTCAACACTGAAGACAGACACAGCAGTTCCTCTGCAACTTCAGTATCCTACCCAGAAGACTACATTGTCAAAACCCAGGTAACAGTCTGAATAATCCCCACTGTAAAAATCTAAAAACATAAGACTTCCCAAGATCATGAAACTCTCAACATATGTTGCTTCATTAAGAATTCTCATTACTTACTTACTTACTTACTCCATGGAGCAGAGTCCTTCTTGAGAAGCTAATTGGCTCAGCTAGTCAAGAAATCCCCGCATTTTATGGAACCCACAGGTTCATTACCATATTCACAAGTCCCTTCCACGAATCCCTATTCTCAGCCATATCGATCCAGTCCATGCTCTCACAGACCACTTCCTGAAGATACATCTTAATATTATCCTCCCATCTATAGGCCTGCATCTTGCAAGTGGTTTCTTTCCCTCAGGTTTCCTCACCAAAACCCTGTATACACCTCTATTCTCCCCCATACATGCTACATGCCCCACTTATCTGATATCTCTCAATTTTATCACCTGAATAATATTTGGTGAGGGGTACAGATCATTAAGCTCCTCAATATGTAGTTGTCTCCACTCTCCTGTCACCTCGTCCCTCTTACGCCCAATTACTCTCCTCAGCACACTACTCTCAAACACCCTCACCCTACGTTTCACCCTCAATGTGAGCAACCATGTTTCATACCCATATTAAACAGCATACAAAACTATAGTTCTGTGTATTTCAATCTTTGTATTTTTGGATAGCAAACTGGAAGACAAAAGTTTCTGCACCAAATAACAGCAAGCATTCCCCGATTTCAACCTTTCTTAATTTCTTCCTGAATAGAACTTTGATTCATTAAGGTGGTTCCCAAATCTTTTAACTGTTCCACCCTTTCAAAGGAACCTGAAATCAGAACAGATTTGATAACTCACATTGCCAAATGGGTTGGTTTATGTATTTTTCAAGTGACTGGACAGTGTAACTCACTAAGCACTGTTTTGGATAGTACGCGTTTATAATTTATAATGTACGTAGTATATTACAATATATTTGATGTTTCAACTTCCTTGGTTTTCCTTCTGTAACACTGTCTTTGAGATACGGTATAATGGGGCACAGTCATCAAGGATCCTAATGATGAATATGTACTTGAAACGCCAATCTGACAATTTAGTGTCAGTATGAGTATTAATTTCCATGACTATGAACAGGTGTCATATTACTAAAGTCACAGTAGTAACTGCACAAAGAATTATTTACTTACAAACACACAATGACCACCTACAGACAGAAAAAATACATTACATAAATCACACACAATGCTGATACACATTTTGAAGTTACTATGGTGTGTGTGTGTGTATATATATATATATATATAAATATATATATATATTCGTTTTGGTAAATTTCCAATACATATGCAATTTTCACAACCACACTTTCTGTCTACAAGTTAACAAGCTTCTGATTCAAAAGCGCGAATTTCTGAAATGCACCTGACTAAGTGCTCTGCACATGTCAGGCCACAAAATTAAAAAATGGGGGGGGTGAATCACATATATAAAAACACCCATGCTCATAGGGTAGTGAGATTACCAGTGACAATTTTATGACTGCAGCTACTGTACAAGCTGAATTCCTAACACAGAGGGCAAATCTGACAGTCCTTAACTACACATGATTTTTTAACTTTTGGCCATACAATCATCCTCTTCAGCTGAAAGGATTATGCACCGCTGTATGAGGTTGAAAGATGACTGCAAACAGACAGCAGTTGAGAACCTGGAAGGAGGCAGTCATAGGCTATTTGAAGATACTCTTCTTACATTTGCTTGGATGTGGCGACGAAAACAACCACTAGTACACCCGCAAAAATTTGAAAGATATGCTACTTAATTACAATTTAGATGCATTACTACAGAACCAATCTGCTTTGTAAGATGCAGGTCAATCAAAAGAAATTATAAACATACAACTATAACATTTTATTCACTTAATAAAACTGGTACTAACAGATCCCAGCGTTCCACATACAGCACTGTACATTCTCACCTTCTTTGGCTCCATGCACACGGGACATATACCGTGTAATCCTGGTCATATTTGGTATCTGACGCTGAATGCGTATTACCTTGATGGCATCCCAAAGATGCTGAGTGATTTGAGGGCAGGCAACTCTGCGGCGAGACATGGCTGAGAAGAGGCTGAAAATTGCAAACATGTATCAGAAGGCATTTAAACCCACATGAGAACACTGCACAATAAGATACCAAGAAGAGTGGCTCTTCTTTTTAGCAGGAACATCTACACTTCCAGTATTAACACAACTACATACCAGCCCGTCCCATTGCTACCCTGAAAATGGAGGCAGTAAGTTCCTCCAAATCATTAGAAACTACTCACAAACACTACACGACCAGAAGACCACATTCTAGAACACTAGTGTCACTCCCAACTCACAAGTTTGCCAGTGCACCAAATTCATATAAGTGATGAGTGGGTGCACATTATCCACACCAGTTAACATCCAACATGATATTCATACCAATCTTCACAAAAAAAAAACACATCAATCAAGTCCAAACTCCTCTCAAGGAAACCCAAGATCATCCTTACATGTCTTATGCTTACATTTAGCATACTTTATTAAAATTGAAGTATACAAATCATTCAAATCCATAATTGTTTAAACAAAAGTGGTTAATTCTAATTAGCAGAAACAAATTCTTTAAAGATGACAGAAATCAGGTAGTCAGTTATTTACTCATGTCAGATCTAACAAAGAGGTGCAAATCAAATGTGAAGGAAACTAACACAAAACACTGCAACACCTGCTGAGTGCTGCCAACCTGTCAGCACAAGCACAAAGGTCAATGCCTCCTGTGGATCATCATCCTACATGCACTACATATGTACCACATCAGTAAACAAACATTTAAAACTGCATTACTTTTGTACAACAACAAAGTAGGACAATGGTTATAGCAGTGTCTCCTGAACTATGCTGGTTAATAAACCAAATTTAACAGAACCATACACTTTTAATATGTGACTTTCTCAAACAATACTTGACTTGGCAGGAGAATTTCATGTGTTGATTACTACCTCAAACTATACACAAGTTACATCTGCAACTCTGGCAAGCAGGAACTGCAATCAAACATATATTCACTTTGTTGCTTCCATATTTGGATGTCCTGTCACATTAGTAGTGACTGGGACATTCACTAGTGGTTAAATAACAACTCCCAAAACAGTGATAGTTCCTGTTTAGTTCCAGGTAATAATGTACATAAATTTGCAACATGTTATTTTAAGTAAAGGCACATACTTATGCTATTCAAAACAGTATGAGATGAGAAAATATTTTATTACCAGCTTTGCTTTTGAATACACAAAGTACACACCAGCCCCTGGTCTATGTTATTTACCTTCATTTACCGCATGAAAAGACAAATAGGCATACCAAGAGAACAACACTGATGCTTCATAAGCCATTAGCATGTGATCCAGAATTACTATACAAAGTGGAACAGAATAGCATCAACAAACTTTCGGGGATGCTAACAGGAACCAAATTAAGAATTCTGCAATAAGGAGCACACATCCAGAAACACCTTGGTTCAACAAGTTTGACCCAGTGGAACATCAAAGTCATGCTCAACATGTGTTGGTTGTAGAAACAAGCAATACATAGCACTGATAAAATTTCAGGGATAACAATGGGGATCAGAATAAGAATTTAGCGGTAAGGAACCTACGTCCAGGAACAACATCCTTCTAAGCAGTGGAGCATCAAAATTGTACTAGACAATCCTCAGTTGCAATACTTGCCCCTGGCACAGCCTTTTGACACTAAAGTGCATGAAAACCAAGGCATTTCCAGGCATGAGTTCCACATCTCACAATCCTTAGTTTATACCCCTTTTAATCACCCCTGAATGTGTTATTCTCTTCCACCCTGTATAATAAATAACGGATTTTTATGCTTCATCATCATGATGCAGGCAAAACCACAGCACCAAGATAAATAATAAATTCTTAAATATTCTCCTTCTGACTCTACAACAAATAACAGCATTACTGCACACATGTCAAAAATCTGCATGGTTCTGATGTTTCTTCACCTTGAAACCTATCTAAAATGTGATTAGCATTAACACAAGTCATTATTTTGTTCCAAATGATTAGTACACGTTAGTAAACGGCTCACCTCTCCTTCTCAATGCAATAAACTGCAACAGTTTAGGATGATGACAACAGAAATACCAAAACGTACTTTAACCACAAGATTATTCTTTGAACAGTACATTACTAACTACAGGGGAAACATACATGTAATCACAGATCAGTCAAGGCCAATTGATAACTGTCTAAAATAGTAAAAAACAATAATAATAATAATAATAATGTTACACTTTAAATCCTAATTACATTAGAATCACAATTCTTTGATCCTACCCAATGCCATGCAAATGACATGAACATAAAAATGTTACAAGGACAGAACTTGAATACCAGGCACTCCAATTTAGTTTGGATCCCATGATAACCTGCAATGCTATCATCATCACATCAATAGGAGCAGAATGAAAATCCCACCCACTGGGTGCTGCCATAAGAAGTGTACAATCATACTTTTTTCCTAGCCACACATGTAGAGGCCAGAATGGTGTGATCATACATGGCAGCATTAGCCACAACACACACTTTACACTACTTTTCTAATGCCCAATGCATGCAGCTCTGAAATTCTTGAGGCCATGATTGAATCAACAGACATATATTTATAAGGGAGTCTGGTAATTACACTAAAGAGGTATTATTAAAGTTCTGCGGTCCCAGCAACAACAGGATGGAATCAGTTATGACTCCCCCATCATACTTCCAGTACAGTTAGCTGACAGGTGCTATCAGCAGCCCACATACATATACACAAACTAACTGCTGCAGCACACCCACCCTCTTCCAAGCTATGTGGCAAGTTTTCACAGTAATCTATAATGACATCTACATGAAGGGACACAAAGAGTTGGCTCCTCACAATTATAAAAGTAGTGAAGGCAAAATACATGTAGTAGCATTAGGACAATAATCCAATTCTGCACTCCAATCCTAAGATATTTCATTAGAACATGGTGCATAGTTTCATATATTTAAAAAAAATATATTATTATTATTATTATATTGCAAAAAACGTTTGGCACTTCATTTGCATATATGTTCCTAGTTTAAATGCATGTGGCAATTATTACAAGCTGCTCAAAGCACTGTAAGTTTTATGTAAGCACCAGTTGGCACATGAGTACAATCATGGTATATTACTTCAAGGCACACTTCCAAACTGGATCATGGAAATGGGCAGACATTAACCCCTTGACGCCTAACGACCACTATAGTGGTCGTACTGCACCGCTAACCTCTAAGCGTTGCATTTTATATATTTATTCAACAATTACAGGTACTGAATAATTTAAACGTGGTATATACTCTCCGTTTTTTTCTCTTGAATATGCAGTTTGTTTCATATTTTAACATATTTGGTTCCTGTTCTATTCACATTTTATATACAGGTGTGCTAGAATTTAAAAAAATAATTCCGGCGCCAAAAGGTTAAGGGTATGCAAGACGTGCCTCAGAATAGGCCATCAAGGGTAGGGAGCACAATACATGGTTAGCAATGTCACAGTAAATTCAATAGTACTATAACACAAAGAGTAAACACCCAACCATATGACACTCATTTAACAAAAGATGAAATGCAGTTTCTACACATGCAGTGTGGAAGAGCTCACAAAGTAAATCTGTACCACCAGTAAACATCATCAAGGTCAATCAAGTATGACAAATTACAACAAACAGTTTCAAAAGTGTGTATTCCAAATTAATGACACATTTCAATGCTTTGACCATCATGTCCTGTTCATAAATTTTGCCCACTTCTACTGAAGCATACATAAACATTATATTATATTTCTAACTAAACTGCAACCAATTTGTTTATTACCTTATACACACAATTCCCCAACTTTCTCTTTGAACTACACAACCACATGACAAGAAACACTTTGAATTAAGCCACGAAGTGTTCAGACCTGCTCACTCTTTCACACACAACATACCATTGCCTCATCCCCTCCCAAAATTCTGTCTTAATTCTTAGAGCCCTTGTATTCTATAGTTTTCTTCAGTACTACCTACTGAAAGTGAGTGGAACATGATAATCATGAATCAAACTCATAATATGTTCCTGTCTCTGACAAGGCTAAGCAGAAAATGTGTAAAGTAAAAACAGCATAAAAATGACCACTATCACCTATATGTGTCATCTCCAAAAATATACATTTAAACTTGTAGCAGTGCTGGTACAGGCTGATCTAATCTCTGTAGGTAATTGCACACCACCATACCAGCAGAATAAGGGCAAGCTGACACACAAACACTTCCCAACCAGCCAGTTCTCTCCAAAGCATCATACTGGCTGCCAGTTTGTGAAGCTGACTATAGACTGGGTCTATCTGGTAAGTACTATTATTCACTCTATCAGATTCACATCTGTGAATTTTCAATCCACATGTTCAAACACTCACAGTACCCTTAAATTCCAAATAATTTTCTATGCATTTCAAGTCTGAAACTAAGTCCATCACGAAGGGGCTTCCAATGCATACTCATAGGTGCTCAGCTGGTCAAAAAATTCCCTGCTTTTATGGCATTCGAATGTTCATCACTAAATTCACAAAAGCTTGCCACAGGACAACATCCTGAGCCAGATCTTTCTTCCGGCCTCTAACTGTTTCCTCTTTCTGAGGTATAAACACTCTCTCCAACTCTACTCTCATACATCCTTATAAATGAGATAAAGCTCACATTCATACCAAACAACAGCTAAATTCACTTCAGTTCTTAAATTTCTAAGACAGGAAATAAAGAGATAAAACTTTAAGCAAATGGCAACAAAAATTTCCTGTATCTGTTCATAATTTACTTCAATATTTTCTTTTTATTATCCTACTAAAAAGTGATGTCTTCCTGTCATGCAAAATAAATTTACAGATGTGAAAAATGGACCACCATTAGTAAACTCATGTCCCACATATTTCATAAATAAATACACATAAAACAAAAGCTGTGTCTTTATATACTTGTGCCATGTCCTAAACATCTGAATTTTTTTAAGGTTAAATTTAGCAGCAGAGTCTACACCAGAAGTATTTGCCTTAAATTACTACAGTAGAGACCCATTTTCCTTAATGGCATAAATGGTTTTGTTGGGGATGTTTTCCAACACCTTACCACAACAATGGAGAATGTCATCCATACTGCCATGTAAAAAAATTAAGTGATTCTTACGTTATAAGCAAGTACTAACACTCCCTCAACAACAGAGGCTTTACAGTGTAAATCGTACAAGGAACGGCCTTACATGACATACAATGAAGATGCATCATTTAATAAGTTCTGTAGAGTTAGTTACAGCAACAAATGCAGAACACTTGTCACAAAGTTATCAAATCATTATAGGTGCCACAGTTTTTATTTCAACCAACAATGCACAATATATGTATGTTAACAATATTTATATAATAATCACAAATATATATATATATATATAGTGCACTGTTGGTTGAAATAAAAACTATATACAAGATGCACAGTACGTACATTTAAAAAAAAATTATAGGTGCTTTCCAGCACGTGCACTAGCATCACAAGCAGTGTACACAAACAAGGGAAACACCTAAAACACTGTTGCATAATACATGTTATGAACTGTTTCTTCAAATGACATTTTCATTTATTACAGCAACAACACTAACAACTTACTCATCCAAGACGTACAGTATTTCAGGGGTCTCAAACACACTGGATGCAGGCCTAAAAAATAATTTTGAAGATTAAGTTAGACCTCATAAATTTACAGAATAAACAGGTAAAATATTTTGTTTAAAACTACACACACCATTAAAGATATGTCACACTGCAGGGAATCCATATGCAAGCTGAGCCTGGACACTCAATAACCTGACAGGGACAGAATGAATCAGACATTACCAGTCTCCTTGTCATAATGTTCAGTTAATAGGTAACTGAATGCTTACTCACAGTCCAGCTACAGACATTGCATTTTAAAGGTGTAAATTTGGTTTGTGGTGTGCGAATGTAAGTACAGTGCACCCAAGCGGTTTTTTTATACATCATTCTTTATCACAATGAAGTGCAGGTAACACAGAGGGTGTTCTAAATCATGTAACACTACATAAGGAAAAAATTCAGAAAGCCACCAACATGTTCATTTAAAATCATGCAAATTTATAGTTACGCAAAAACTCTGGTCTCTGTTGTGACAACTCTTCTGTAACTACTTCCATGAAAGAGTGTGTAGTGGTAAAGGCAATCCACTGATAATCTATCATACAGATGAAATTACTTAAAGTGAAGCAAGTACCCAATATAACAGATAGCCCACTGGTTAACAGATAATCCAGACACAGTCAATAAACTTAAATCAATCACTAGGTGCACAGAACCAACTATTTATAGACAAGAACTTCAAACAGTGCTTAATAATTCATTCACCAAATTTACAGTAGAGTTGAAAGTCATCTCCAACACCTGCTTGAACATGAGGTCCATTATATTACATAAAACAGATTCTTAATGAAAACTTGATGAGCACATTTGTAGATTCTAAGAGTGGGTTCTACTATGAGCTGTACACCCTATATTAATAACACAACTGGAACATATAACAATTATAACATTTTAAATTATACTTCACTGTTATCTCCTGGTTAACATATGTTGTTTGTTACCACTCAGGAATAACAAATATTTTTCAGCATTTACAGCCTGTGAAAAAAATGTTTTCATTTATTCAAATTCAAACCAAAATCTCAGATACTGTGCTGGGTTGCATTCTATTATAATTACAGATCAGTGAGAATGGTGCATAAATTAAGTTGGTGTGCCCCATACAGGTCGCATGTTTGAGATCCCTGCAGTACATGCTGTGATTGCACAAACAGCATAAAATGATCAGTAAATAGAGACAGTCAAAACCATTCACACATTCATATGACTGTGGGATGGTACAGTGGAAGTTAAGAGAGTGTTTGAAAGCAGTTCTTAGTTACTTGAAAAGAATAAGAGGAATTGCAGCAAACAGACCTACACAGTGCTTCCATCACAGCTGCAGTGCCCATGCACATGACACAGTACACTCCATCTTATTTACAGGAACTCTGCCCAAGCTTTACAACACAACACATGCAAAAATTCAAGAATAATTATTGCATATTTTCATAATATAAAAATGGAATACATTCACTAATACCTCCATGGGCAGTAGTAATTTGTGCATTATGAATATACTTTCACAAGAAAACGCCTGTGAGCCTTCAAAGAAAATGCCATTTGTTGGCTCAAATGAAAACCTGAGAATACTGCCTCACATATTATTTATCACAACTAGAGTAGGTTCAGTATCTGAGACAATGTTTCTTAATTTTATAGCAACTGATATAAACAGAAAGTCTATCAGAAATGCTGTTTGCTCCACTGTGCTGGCTTCTGGGTGCTATATTCCTGAGTGGAGGTGCAATGGCAAGCCTGTATCTTGGATGGCTTCAGAAACGTCATGGAGTGACAGGTTTCTCGCTGCTTGCAACATCGGATGCTCTTGCTACTATTGTAATATCCATTCTGTTTCTCCTGAATGGAGCTGATAATTACAACACAGGACGAACTGCTATGGTTTGTATCTGTAATTATATTTGTCTGCTGCCATGTTTTATAATGAGATAGTTTCTCATATGTACTTCACTGCAAACAGGACATTCAACACCACTAATATCTAAACTAATCACTGGACCATAGTCTGGGCCAGTTCAATCCAGATCACATTTCCACAAACAATTTCTCAGGAATCATTTCAGTGTTATCTCCCCACCTCCTTGTTCATGATGGTTTGCAATTCCCAAGATGTCTCCCTATCAAGCCAGTAGATATTTCTTTTCTCTCTTATTTGAGCTACATAGCCAGTCCAATGTAACCTGAATTACCATAACACTACTAGATTAATCACATTAACCACAACATTCACTGTATAATACTATATCTACTGAAGTGTAAGACAAGGTTTTCTCCTTAAGTTTGTTTTTAAATATGTGGTGTCATCTTGAATTTGCATACAAAATGCTGAACTGGACCATGCCAAGACAAACCAAGGCACACATTGCCAAACTGTCACAAGCGTAGCCAAAAGACAGAGCAGCGAATCCTGTAGCATTATTAGTTTCTCCACTCCACCCATAAAACTTTAAACTACATGAAGAAAAAGCTCAATGTGCACAGTGTATTCCAAATGGTGCAACTTTAAACCAATGCTGATTAGACACGCTGGGAAAACACATGACTGCAATGCAGAAAGCAAGTTCAAGGTTTCAGAAACAAAACATCCAAAGGAGGAGGCAACAAAAGGTAAAGCTGATACAAACTCCACCCAACAATGTTGGGCCCCAGACATGGGCAATATTAAGAATCAGAACAAAAAATTGAGTTTGGCATTTAAAAAGGTTGCAGCTTTTCAGTAATAAGAAATTGAATTTTGAAAAATGAATAGTTACATCCTCAGCCAAACAGGATATCAATCCACAGTGTACCTCAATATGCTGTAAATTGGCACTGGAGAGTGGAAAGAAGGGAGTTACCATCATACTGGCAGTATTAGTGGATGGTAGCGAGTTACTTCCATAGGTGATTTTCGATCAAAAAACAATGTCTAAGGAACAAATGCATAGTGGAATCACTGGTGTGCATTTAAAAACATAAGTACAAGCCATAATCAGCTCCATAAACATCAACCTTGTAGTCATACCTGGAGAATCACCTCACAATGGCACACATTTGATGGTGAACAGGCCATTCAAAGGCCAACCAAACGGCTGTGTTGAATGGCTCTTTGAACGGGACTGTTCTCAAGCAAAATTTAGCAGAATGTTAATAATATTAACAAAGGTGCAGAAACAGAAATCTGTGCACTCAGAAAATATGCTCTGAGTCTTGCTAGAACTCTTTGTTACAGTCCCCAGACTAGTTACAGGTCAGGTTCAAAAATGTCAGTAGGACAATTTCACAACATTTTTTAACTGTAAAACCAACAGTCAATGTCAACAATTGTATACATTTGTAATAGGAAAGTAATATAGCTTCTGACTGTTAACATTAGTTTTCACTGTATTATCGATACAAATACCAGAGGCTGGTGAATGTCAGTAGTAAGTCCATTTAGATCTATTTCCAATCACTTCATGACGTATGCCATTTTAATGTTAATTTTTCTGCCAAAACCAACAGACACACATCCTGACAACAGAAAATGCCCTGCTCAGACTAGCTACATGATAACACAAAATGTAACACATGAAAATTCTCTTCATATAATCACTGAAAATGGAGCATATTCTGCCATACAAGTAAACAAACTTTTCAGCATCAAGACACACATGCTAATTTTGCTTAGAAATACATCATTATAAAGCTTGTCTTTAAAACTCAGTATTTCCGTACGTTCCTGGTCTTGGTCTGATCTCATACTCCAAATGACAAGACAACTGACATGATTCTAATTTTGCAAACAATCCCTAAGCATGAATCAGTGAATTTTGCACTATGAAAGCTGTATGTAAAAAATAGGCAAAAACTGTCTCTCCACATTTCATTTGCATCAAAATAATGTATTTAGTTTTAATTACAATAGCCTTGCAAAAAGAAATTAAGTGTATATAAGAACTGTTGTGACTTCCTCAGTTTTAAATATCTTCATAAAAGTATGTGGTTAGAACAGAATAAATAAGCATTCCCTAAATCCTACTGTGTGATTTCTGAAAGCACACATTTTATTAATGCAAGGTGACTTTCAACTCTGAGTAAAATATAACAAAGCACAGAATCAGTATACAAACTTTAACAAATTGTTTCCCTTTTTGTAGACTCCTACCAAATGCAATATAGGACAACTTGCCCTGGCTTCAGCTCTTTTTCTGGTTCCGTTTATCAACACATTTGTGTCAATGGTGGCCCATTCAGCAGAAAGTTCACAGAGTGTAAAGATGGGACTTAAAGCACCTTACGGATGGAGAAATGGAACAAATCCCAGAGTAACATCTAGCATTGCAGCACAGTGGCTGACACCAACAATTTCAGCACTCTTACTGCTCTTAGCCAATGTTCAGCATACCGGCATATATAAGTTTGACACAGAAAAATGTCTACAAAGTACAAACATACTCCCCATTTCCACAGAGATTACACAGCTATGTACACAACAAGATGACATCTCAAACTACATCACATCAATTATGAAAAACCCCAACTATTCGGTCATTCATAATCAGGCAGCTATTAACATGTACAAACAGGAGGCCCTTAATAACACAGCTGCAATCACCAAAGAGACATCAAACATTGTGGACAAAATATACATTCTATTAGGATCATTAACATCAACAAATCAGTCACTTGAGATGAAGAATTATGATTTTCCTTCCTCTTATACTGTTTCCAAGTTACATAACCGGAGGTCAGTCAATAACAACAGCAGTGCATTTCGACTGTTCAGGAACATGAAATATAAGACTGAAGAAAACTACAACACTGAAGAGGATGACCAAACTTACTACAGTACATCAAATGAAGACTATGGAAATAAGGATACACTTATTTATGGATATCCCAGTTATAAAGTAACAGAAGCTGATGTTTCTGCTGCATCAACAGAAACATTATATCATGATCTGAACACTGATGAAGTAGTCACAGATGAGTCAACCAATGACTTCATGCCTTCTACACATTACCAGCAGAACCAGCAATTCAAAGACAGTACTCAGACTGCCAATATAGCCGAGACTGCCTATATTCACAACAGTTCACCTTCTTCTCAAGCACCCCAACAAACAGAAATAAATTTTCCAAATGTCCAATTCAAAATTTCTCCAACAACAACTTCACAAAGTTTGTTAGTAACAAATGAGGATATTTCAGCAACATCCACCACAGAAGAAAGCATCATGCCTGTTACAGCTGCTATAGAATCCAATAATTATTTATCACCATTTAATACCAAAACCGAAGATATTTTACAAACATCAACAGCAGGTGAAGAACTATCCACCATACACAATGACTTCACATTTCAGCAGCAGACCAAAAAAAGCACTGAATCTGCCAATGAATCACAGACAACTACAAGCTTAAAGTCTTCCACTGAATCACAGATTACACCGCAATCGGAGGAAGGTGTAATACATGATCAAATACCTGAAACAGTAAACCTGTGTGCAGTGAAATGTTATTTGACTGGTTCTTTTTTTAAAAAATATCTCTTTGCTCTGCTATTTCTCTGCTACTTTGTGCCTGTTCTGGCCTCCATTATGATAAGTGTTGCTACACATAAAAATCTGACCATGCTTCATTCACATGAAGCTGAACCAACTGAGGAACAACCTACAATACAACAAAAAAATGTTACTGAGACAGCATGCAACATGCATCTTGCAAGAATGGTTTCTGCATGCAAGACAGTCAAATACATCATCACAACTAGCACTCTACTGTGGACACCTACACTTATAGAAACATTGCTTCGGGTGTGGTTCTGTACTGACACGCCAGAGTGGCTAACTACACTACTCTTTGTATTAGGTCAAGTAAACACCATTATACGAAATGCTCTGAATGTACGAATGATTAGGGGTCTTTCATGCAGTGGCAGAGTTCAGCCACTTGAAGTTGAAGAAGGCAAAGCTAACAGAGAGATTCCCACAACACTCTTCACCAAGGTAAAAGCAGTGTTTTTATAGTAGCATCACAAAACCAAAATATAGTATGCACACTACTTGATGGTTTCACTAGACCTAAGGCTTCCTTAAATTGACCCTGAAGCACTCAAGACATACTTACTTTTTACTGGTTATTTTATTATTCATGTTGTACTATTTCAAAAGGCTAAATGATGCCAGTTTCAAAAACGGGCCTTATTCACAAAACCGTTTCATACTATTAACCTCGATAAAATAACAAAGATGCACGTCTTGCAACATAACACTTTCCTGGTTGATTACAGAATGTACTGAGGAAACTGGATGAATAAAGCAATAAATTATGTCACCCTTAACCTTGTTCTCGAAACCTCAAATTGTGCCCACTACTTGCCATTTATAAACACACCAATGTCTTCCTTCAAAATTACAATCTCTCACTATACGAACAAAGAAAAACACGGCACTTGCTGTATCTGGCACAGTTTTTAGCATACACCTGTTTCGAAACAAAGGTCATTTTAAACGCTAAAAGCAGCATGTCTTACGTGTAATTTCATCCAAACACATATTCCAAAATTATGTCTAATAATAACGAATATAATAGCCCGGCTCAACGCAAGAAGTCATATCTACCACAAAGCAAAATTTCATCTTCATGTAGCAAATCGTACCTCCTTTACACGCACCACAGAGTACACAACGGCTATAAATGGAGCTTTAAAAACTCAGATTAGCGACCTCTCTGGGCCATTCCCAACCTTCTTGACAAACGTTCTTTAGGCGCCATGTTTAATCTAAATCTTTCAGAATGAATAACAATGCGATACACAGATGACATTGTTCCACTCATTTTAAGACCCTATTGCCCGTTTAAGTTAATGTTGACATTCACATATTGGGCTGCAAAACAATCCATGAGGAAGAACCACTGTGATAATCACGGTCGAGACGATGCCAATCTATTTACCCGGTGTTCTTTGCTATCGGCACAGCGACTTTCCTTCTGACACACAGATTACTACTTGTTCTAGCATAGATTACATCACATTAAATGCAACCTACTCTGATCCATGCATGCAACTGAGCCTTTGTCACAGATGAGAGTACATGTACCATGCATTAGTGTGTACTTATCTGGAATTCGATAATCGAGTGATAAATCGAAATTATTTGCAAATGTCTTGAATACCATAGATCAGAGTACTGTATCTTATCACCGATGTGGACTTCGCGTGGTATTTAACCCTTACCCTGCTAACGTGGAGAATATGGTGAGCTCCTAATAATGCCAGCAAATGTCAGATGGGATTTGATTTGGCGTTTAAAGGGTTAAGTACAATGTCTTTCGATTCTAATACAAGAAATGACATACTGTGCAGGAACTGTTAGCCACTAGCCACTGCCCTGAGCCAGATTAATCCAGCACACGTCCTTATACAGCATTTCTTTAAAATCCATTCTCATAATCAATCCCCTTCTAGTTTCCAAACTAATATGTTCATGCCCCTCTTACCCTTCTTTAGTAACCTTGATAGGAACAATATTTATGCCTCTTCTCTTTATTTCTATTAGAATCCATATGTTTCTTTGTATTGTATATGCAAATGCATTTCAAAGATCATACATTAACAACAATGTGCACAATGTGAAGTATTTTTACTTGGCATTTACATCAAGTGGGGTCATATGACTGAAAGAACACAAGTACTGAAGCAATTTCAAAATGTGTGATGTTCTTCCAACCTTAATATTGTAACACTGTGGTATGGTAATTCATCAGTATTTTTTAATATGGAAGTGGGGAATAGAGGGTCCACCTTATGGAGTATTAAATGAACACAGTGGCCTTTTAACTGGAATGAGTACTTTCCTGTCTAAGAGGAAGTATGGGTTCACCTTCAGAATACTGATACCCAACAGGACATCATGCAGTGGAATCAAAAGAAATCCCCAACATCATGCACATGCCATGTCTACAAATCTTCTACTAAGATTATGAATAGAGTATTTTGCTAGATATCATGCCACACAAGTCTACTGTTACTTAATAAATCCCATGTAGCCACTAGAAAGACCCTATGGGATGTTACAAACGAACGCTCTCCAAAATATTGACAGCAGTAGTTATTTTCCATGACAATGTTCACATTCACAAGTCACCGAATCTAGTTACTGTGCGAGGCTGCAGCTTTCATGTTTCAACTATGATCCATGATCACAAAGCGTCTGGATTTGTCCCCAAGCAGACATATGAAAAATATTTCTGAAGACGATAGTTTTGCACAAATTATGAACTGCAAGATATTGATCCTGTTTGTTTCAAGGCTGATTAAATTTAATTACATCTTTTTAAGCAGCAATGGAGCAAACTGGGTGCAAATAAAAAGTAAAATGTAAGTTTTGTCCTTCAAAACAAACTTCTTACTGATGTTCATCATAGTCATCATCAGCTCCTCAATTCATGAAGAGTCTTGGCTTTCAGTAGGGATTTCTTCCATTCTTCTCTATGTAAACCTCTTCTCCACCACACTCTTTTTAATTCCCACTTTCCTTGCATTTCCATTCACTTCTCTTACCAATGTTACACGAGTAAAAATACTACCAGACCTACTTATCTTTCATCAAATTCAAATAATAGTTTAGTTTAGTTTATCAGTCCAAAATACCATACATATGATTGTGGACTCGTCAATTTTCTAGCAATATGCAAGAAGTGAGATAAGTCCAATAGCAATGAACACAGTATTGTGCAAATTATTTCAGAACTGCTTATATATAGTGCAATAAAGCTTAAATCAGATACACAGCTAATGCAGTTACACAGTTACAAAGCTACAGATTCTTCCACTGAGTAAAAGGAATGCAGAAGAAGAAGTAATTTCAATTCCTTCTTAAAGGTCTTATAGCTGTCTGTTTGTTTTGTGTACCGGCAAGTTTGTTATATAATTTAGTCCCCATATTTATTACACTTCTCTTATATAAATCAGTATTGTGTGATGGACGTGGATATCCATCTTTCTTCGTGTATTGTGAGCGTGGATATTTGAATTTAGATCTACAAACTGGTGGTGTTTTCTTATATAACATATAACTTCCATTACATATAATGAAACCAAGGTGAGAATATTCAGTTCTTTAAACAGCTGTCTGCAGGGTGTTCTGTGCTTACTGCTACCGTTGGTCTTATCACTTGTTTTTGAATTCTAACTATTCCAGCAGTCAATTCACCCCCTGCTCC
>Ga0123355_10001537_pt1 | contig 32201 bp, 43 predicted proteins | sample TergutEmb28metaG_3_FD_89872 | JGI IMG/M metagenome (GOLD analysis project Ga0123355, IMG submission 89872) | Embiratermes neotenicus P1 segment gut microbial communities from Petit-Saut dam, French Guiana - Emb289 P1 | ecosystem: Host-associated > Arthropoda: Insects > Digestive system > Gut ...
AACAAAGCTTTAATATCTAGATCTATGGTAGTAAAGTTAAATCCATTAACCATTGAAGAAATAGTTAAAATATTGAAAAATGCTATTTTGAATAAAGATGGGTTAGGAAGTTATAATATAGAAATAGAAGATGAAACACTGCAAAAAATAGCACAGGTTTCTAATGGAGATGTTAGAACATCATTAAATGGAATAGAAATAGCAGTACTTACAACTCCTCCAAATAAAGATGGAGTTATACATATAACAAATAAAATTGCGGGTGAAAGTATAGGTAAGAAAAAAGCGGTTTTTGATAAATCTGGAGATAGTCACTATGATAATATTAGCGCTTTTATAAAATCTATGAGAGGTAGTGATCCAGATGCTACAGTATTTTATTTGGCAAGAGCAATAGCTGGCCGGAGAAGATCCTGTGTTTTTGGCAAGAAGAATAGTCATCGCGGCAGCAGAAGATGTAGGACTAGCAAATCCAAACGCATTAGTAGTTGCAACATCAGCAATGCAAGCAGTAACTATGATAGGTATGCCGGAAGCAAGAATCATATTATCTGAAGCAGCACTATATATAGCAAATTCTCCAAAATCAAATTGTGCTTATCTAGCTATAGATAATGCGATTCAAGATGTATCTACAAAAGATACTGGAGAAATACCTATGCATATTAGAAATGCTCCAGCTTCAGGAATGAAAGACTTAGGATATGGACAAGGATATAAGTATCCACATGATTTTCCAAATCACATGGTAGAGCAGCAATATCTACCAGATAAAATAGTTGGAACAAAGTATTTTGTAAAAGATGACACAATAAAATGATATTTTAAATAAAAGTTTTAAAATTGAATTCTCTTCAAAAAATATAAATAATTTCTATAAAATTAGAAATAATATTTATATAGAAATTAATATTAGAGGAGGATTGAGATGATGAAAATTGTTAAAGGGATAGTGATTGGGACAGTTATTGCAACAGGTGTGGCGATGATGTACTCGGATGGGATGTTGAACAAGAAAAGAATGGCTAGAAGAGGTAGGCAACTAGTAAAAAAATTTAGATTCTAAAAATGTAAGAAGTATGTGAGGGCGGCTAATATAGTCGCCTTTAAACTTTGTATTATCAATCAATGTTGGAACCTTAAACTTTGATGTTCTTTGTGATATAATGTTGTAATATATAGTGCTTGGCGAAGTATACATTAGCATATAAGATCGTTATTAGAAAAAGTAAAGGTGAAAAGTAAATTATGGCAATGATAAAATGTTCAAAATGTAACAAAGAAACATCAGACAAGACAAAAGTATGTGCAGATTGTGGTAACTCTATTAAGGAAACTAGGATTAGTTTACAAGGAGTTAGAAATAGTAATTTTATAATTCCTATATTATGTATTATAAATATTATACTTATGTTTCAAGCCACAATGAGAATATCTTTTACTTCTATAATAAATGTGGTTGATTATGAGGGTGTAAGTAGTTTCGGTGAAATGAACCTTACTATTTTTAATGCTAACTATGTTTTTCGTGATTTAGGTCATTTCTTAGGCATTAGCAGTGATAACTTTTACATAACAGTATTTTATATATTAGCATATGTTTCCTACGCTATAATAGTAGGATTTGTTATCTCGACTATACTATTTATTATGAAAAAAGAAATAAAAATAATTCCGTTTATATCTTCGATATTTGGAATTATAATCAACATAGGGTTTATTATATATTCTTTTTCTGTAAATGATTTTATGAGATCAGAAGAATTATCAGAATCGGGAAGCTTTTCGGTTACAATGTTTCCTTATTTAATTATAGTAGTATCAAGTATTATAGTTTTTAAAGTATTAAGAATAATGTTAAAGATGAGATGCAAGACAACATAGACTAAAACGCTTAATCCTACATCAATAGTTACAATATTTTATTGAGTTTTTATATGTAAGGGCGGCTATTAGCCGTCCTTTAAACATATGAGCTATATAATTTAATAGCTATCTTATACGTCTATTTCGCAACCCATTCCTTCTCTACAAGGACGAGGTCTTGGGCCTGGTCCTGGATGTGGAGGACGATTACATGTCAACCTAGTTCCTGTTAAGCAACCACCTTGACGTTCGAATTCTTTGCATATTTTAATGTGTTTAGTGTCATCTGCCCAGAATAATATTTCATAATGTCTAGTTGGACATAATGGACCAAATACAAATTCTCCAGCCTCATTTGTAAAAGTGTGAGAAACTGGTCTTCTTTCACCTCTACGTATTTCAACAAGCTTTACAACAGCATCTTCAACTGGATCTCCATTAGCATCTTTAATAACTCCATAAACACTATCTCTGTTATCTCCAGGAAGTTTGATTTCTACATCAAAGTTTCTTCCAGTTTCAATATGACCATCTACCGCTACAATTGGATGTTGATGTTGTTGGTGATGATGTCTGTGTTCTTGATTTTCTGTACTCATTATATATCATTTCCTTTCTAAATTGATTGACTAATATATACTATGACAAAAATCTACAAAAAGTTACAAGCTTTGCAAAGACTAAACTTACAAAAAATCTTGCTAAAACATGTAATTTAATGTAATATGTATAAGTACATAAAGCAAGGTGGAAATAATGTATTTAAAAAGACTAGAATTGCAAGGTTTTAAATCATTTGCAGACAAAACTACATTAGAGTTCATGCCAGGCATAGTTGCAGTTATTGGACCCAATGGTTCAGGTAAGAGTAATATCTCTGACGCTGTAAGATGGGTGCTTGGAGAACAAAGTATGAAGTCACTTAGAGGATCAAAATCTGAGGACATTATTTTTGCTGGAACTTTAACAAGGAAATCATTAGGCTTTGCAGAAGCTTCTATAGTTATAGATAATAAAAAAGGTAAATTACCAATAGAGTATGAAGAAGTTGTTGTTACCAGAAGGATATATAGAAATGGAGAATCAGGATACTATATTAATAAAACCGCGTGTAGGTTAAAAGATATCCTAGAACTTTTTATGGATACAGGAATAGGAAGAGACCGGATACTCTATTATTGGGCAAGGGAAAATAGATGAGATATTAAGTAATAAGTCAGAAGACAGACGTCACATTTTTGAAGAAGCAGCAGGAATCGTAAAATATAGAGCAAGAAAGCAAGAAGCTGAGAAGAAGTTAGAGAATACTAAATTAAACTTACTTAGAATTAGTGATATTCTTTCAGAAATAGAACAAAATTTAGATCCACTTAAAATGCAATCTGAAAAGGCTAGAAAATTTTTAGACTTAAGAGAAGAATTAAAAAGCTTAGAAATAGGATTATTCATACATAACATTGAAGATTACAAGGGGAAAATAGAAGAGATACTGAAAGATAGAGAAATATTTGAAAGCCAGAACTCAAATGAAGAGTTAAGGCTAAATGACATGCAAACTTCAAAAGATAGACTAAAAGCAGAACTGGATGAATTAATTCAAAAAATAGAGGAAACACAAAACTTAGGATTTGAAGCGTCAACTAAGATAGAAAAAATAAATTCTGATATAAATTTAGCGACGGGTAAAATAGAAAACAATAAAGAGAACTATGAAAGATACGGCAAAGAGATAGACGAACTTGCTGTAAGAATATCTGAATTGGAAGAAGAAAAAAATAATAGATTAGAAAAGAAAACCGATCTGTTTTCTAATAAAGAAAAATTTGCAAAAGAGCTAGAAGAGAAAGAAAAAGAATTAGAAGAAGCGGCTAGCAAATTATCAGTTGAAGAATCTGAAATAGAAGAGAAAAAGAAAAAAGCTGAAGAGCATACTGACTTAAAGTATGAGAAAAAAGCTTTAATTAACACGCAAGAAGTTAATTACGAGAACTTAGAAAAGAGAGAGAAGCAAGTAAAAAATGAAGTGAGTTTAACCATTTCAGAATTAGATGCTACGAAACTTGGCAAAGAAGAAAAGTCACAAGGGTTTTACACAATTGACGGAAAAAGAAAAGAGATATCTAAAAAGTTAGATGACATTAAAGAAAAGAAAGAAAAAGTAACTTCAAAGATAAAAGAATATGAAGATGAGATAAATAAGCTTTCTGATGAGTTTAGAGTTAAAGATTCTAAACTAAAATTCCTAATTGATATGGAAAGAGAAAAAGAAGGATATGCAAGATCTGTAAAGACGCTACTTTTAGCGTGTGAGAAAAATTCTTCTCTAAGAAAAGGTGTTCATGATGTATTGGCAAACCTTATATCAGTGTCTAAAGAACATGAAACAGCGATAGAAATGGCGCTTCGGAGGAAGCTTACAAAACATAGTGACTGATACAGAAGAAGATGCTAAAAAGCTTATAGAGTACTTAAAAGAAACAAAAAGTGGGAGAGCTTCATTTTTACCGATATCTTCTGTTAAAGGAAAAAAGGTAGATAGATTAATTAAGAATAACTTAAGTGGAGTAATTGGTATTGCATCAGAGTTAGTAAAAGTAAATAAAAAATATGAAGGTATTATGCTTAATCTTCTTGGTAGAACAGTTATAGTAGATAATATGGATACAGCTATAATACTTGCTAAACAAAACAACTATTCATTTAGAATAGTTACTTTAGGTGGAGACATTGTAAATCCAAGTGGACTTATGACAGGTGGAGCAGTGAATCAAAGGTCTTCGAGCATTATAGGGAGAGCAGGCCAGATAGAGACATTAGAAAAAGAAATACAAAAACTAAGTGAGAGAATTGAAAAAATAAGCAAAGAAAAAGCTAAGTATGATGAAAGTGTATTTGAAACATTAGAAGAAGTTACTAATTTAGAACATGAAATGCAAGAAACTGAAATCGAGTATGCAACAGAAAAACAAAAGGTTATAGCAATAGAAGAGAATATCTCTAGACTAGAGAAGAAGCTTCAAGAACTCAAAGATGAGCTTGTCCAAATCGAGAAAGATAAGGAAGAGAACAAACAGCTTGCAAAAGAATTAGAAGAAGAGACTGTAGTATTAGAAAAAGAACTTGAAGAATTAAATACAGTAATTAGAGAGTTCGCAGAAAAAAATAAGGATAATCAAAAATATATTGATGATTTAAATTTTGATATAACAAATCTTAAAATATCTGTAACTTCTTTTGATGAGAGTACCTTATCAATTGATGAGCTAGTAGAGAGAGTTGATAAAGATATAGAGAATAACCGTGCAAGTACTGAAAACAAAACAAAACAAAGAGAAGAAATTTTGGAGACGAATAAACAGTTAGAAGAAGAGATTCAAACTTTAGGTAAGCAGATTGAAGAAATTAAGTCTGATGTGTCTGTGAGTGGAGAAAAAGTAGAAGAGCTGAAATTAGAGAGAACGAACAAAACTAGTGAACTAAATGAACTTGAAGACTCCGCCATAAATCAGTTTAAAATTATAGAAGAATTAAAAGCTCAAATCGCAAAATTAGATGTTAAAAAATCTAAGCTGGATACTGAGTTAGAACAAATCGTAAATAAGATGTGGGAAGATTATGAACTTACGCCAAACAACAGTGTAGGATACGAAAAGCCAGAAGACATAGCTGGGACTACTAAAAAAGTTAAAGTGCTTAGAGAAGAAATTAAAGGGCTAGGAAGTATAAATATAGACTCAATTGAAGAATATAGGCAAACAAAAGAAAGATATGACTTCATGTGTGAACAAAGATTAGACTTAGAAGATGCAAGCACTAAACTTAAAAAAGTAATTGCAGATATGACTAAGATAATGAAAGAACAGTTTGCAAAGCAATTCAAAATTATAAACAAGAACTTTGGAGAAGTGTTTAAAGAACTATTTGGCGGAGGAAATGCAAGAGTAAAACTTACTGATGAGGAAGACATATTAGAATGTGGTATTGATATAGAAGTAGAGCCACCAGGAAAGAAACTTCAAAACTTAACACTGCTATCAGGTGGAGAAAAAGCATTTACAGCAATAGCATTACTATTTGCTATTCTAAAAATCAATCCAGCACCATTCTGCGTGCTAGATGAGATTGAAGCAGCGCTTGACGATGTTAATGTATATAGATTTGCAGATTACTTAAAGAAATTTACAAAAAATGTACAGTTCTTAATGATAACACATAGAAAAGGAACAATGGAAGCAGCAGATACAGTATATGGAGTTACGATGGAAGAAAACGGAGTTAGTAAACTTCTATCAATGAAACTGAAATAAAGGTCAAAGCACGTGAAAGCTGGCAAGCTACGCCACTAAACGAATTCTGAAAAACGGGGAGTACATTTGTATATCCCTTTTTTAATTCATTTACCTAACGAACATAAAAAACTACTCAAAAAACACATAAAATTCGACAAATTTTCCAAAACCATTTACAAATATTTGAAGATATGATAATTTTAATATAGAAATTTACGAAAGAAAAATCCAATATAGAGAGTAGAACCGTGAAACGACTAATCTATTTGGATATTTTTATGTCATTTATAGAGAAGGAGGAATGACGTATGTCTAAAAAACTAATAGTGACTTGCATTCTAATAGTAATGATACTACATTCTTTGCGGAACTATTATATTAGCGACAATAGAAATGACAGGGCAAGAAGATGGAATATATACATCAGTGGATAGACCGGAAGAGAACATCGTAGAAGAGCAAGAACTAGAACCAGAAGATGAATTTTTAGTTGATGATATAGAAATTTACTATGAAGAGAGAGATACAGAAGGAGTAAGGACATCTGCTATTGATACAGTAAGCTTTGTTCCGCTTAGTACTCCAATAACTTTTGTACATCAATGGCGGGTGGGATTCAATTAATGAAATTACTCTTTTTACAAATGGTGCACCTCATGAGCAAAGTATAAACATAGATTCTATACTTCATGGAGTAGCAATCCAACCAGGAGTAACTTGGACTATACAAAATACTAATGTTGCAATACTTAGTGGAAGCGGAGAGCATCCAACATGGCAATACTTTAATCGTACAGGATGGGTTAGAACAGTTGATGCAAATAGTGATTTATATCTTCGAAGTTCTCCACATGGCGGAGAAGTATACAATAATAGGATAGGAGCTAACGACAATGGAGTGCGGGTTGAATGCAGTAGCTCGTAGACTAGGAACGCCATGGATTCGTATCAATTCGCCAGCAGGAAGTGGATATTCTCATGCAGGCTTTATTACATTTACATATCCAGGAGGACTAACATATTCTCCGTATTTTATAAATTTTCCAACTGACACTTCTCGTGCTACTCGTACAATAACAGCAGTAAGTCGAGGAAGTACAACACTTCAAGTTCGTGTGCCAGGACCACAAGGAGGAGCATTTTATGGCACATTAATAATCAATGTACAAACTAGAGTAACAGGAGTATCTATTGCTCCTGATAATACAAATTTAGTTATACATGGAGAACAAAGACCTACTCAGCAATTTACGCCTACTTTTCAGCCTGCTAATGCAAACTATGGTACTACTTTAACATGGACCAGCTCTAATACTAATGTAGCAACAGTAAATTCTAATGGAGTAGTACAGCCAGTTGCTCCAGGATATACATATATTACAGCCACTACATCAAATGGAATTGTTTCAGCTCCAAGGCGTGTTAACGTTACATCTTTAGTTACAGCATTAACAATGTGCAGACCAAACGCTCGTCTCACTATAGATGGAGACATATACGAACAGACACAGCTATCAGTTACTGTAACTCCTACAAACGCTACAAATCCAAATGTAACATGGTCATCTTCTGATGAGAGTGTTGCTATTGTGGACAACAATGGAAATGTTACAGCAGTTTCTCATGGTGTAGCTGTTATAACTGCTACATCTACAGATGGAACAAATGTAACGGCAAATAGTGCTATAACAGTAGATAGATTAGTAACTGATATTATATTAACTCCAGTTACTCTTCAAATATTAGGGAACTTACATAGTATAGATAGAATTTCAGCCGAGGTTTTACCTCATGATGCTTATGATCATAGATTGATTTGGACAAGTTCAAATCCAAATATAGTAACAGTAGATAACTATGGAAACGTAGAAGCAGTTTCACCAGGTATAGCCATAGTAACAGCAACATCATTTGATGGACGTGTTTCAACTTCTGTTGGTGTTGAAGTTGAGCAAATGACAGAAGGGCTATTAGTGCGTCGTAGAAACCTTACACTAAATATTCGAGATAACAATTTTGAAAGTTATTTATTAGAAGCAGCAGTATATGTACCAGGAGAACCAAATGCAATAATCACTTGGGAAAGTGGTGACGAAAGTATAGCAGTTGTAGACCAAAATGGAGTTGTTACTGCAGTTAGCCCAGGAGAAACTTTTGTAACAGCAGCATCAGGAACACATAGACATCGTGTAGATGTAACAGTTATTAGATTAGTAACAAATATACAAGTCGATAGAAATAATATTACTCTAAATATTCACGGACTAAACCGAGAGAGTACAAATATATTAGCTACACCATTACCAGGCAATGCTTGTAATGTAGCACTTACTTGGCGTTCTTTAAATCCAAATATTGCAGTCGTCAACCAAAATGGTATGATATCAGCAATATATCCAGGGGCAACACAAGTAGTAGTTACGTCAAATGATGGAAATGCACAAACAATAATTAATGTAACTGTTCGTTCATTAGTTACTGAAGTTCAAATCATATCAAGTACACCTATGCTTTATGTAGGGCAAACACATCAGTTTACTGCAAATATATTACCGCTAAATGCAAGTGACAGAACGTATAGATGGGAATCGTCAAACCCTAATATTGCTACTGTATCAAGTGCTGGAGTAGTTAGAGGAGTTAGTAGAGGGAATGTAGAGATCAGAGCAATATCAACTTGTGGTAATGTAGTAGGAAGTTCAAACTTAGAAATACGTCAGCAAGTAACAAACTTGGCAGTTTATCCTACATCTCGTATAATGGAAACAGGACAAAGATTTCAAATTAGTAGAATAATATCTCCAACAAACGCAAACAATCAGACTGTAAGATTCCGTTCATCAGACCCTAATATTCTCCATGTAGATGGTAGTGGTTTGGTAACGGCTATTCGTCGTGGTACAGCAAGAATATATGTTACAACTAATTGTTCTAATATAACAAGAAGTATAGATGTAACAGTAATTCAACCCGTAGTAGCAGTAACAATGTGTAGAGTATCAGTTTGGCTATTCAGAGGAGATGCACTAAATTTACAGGCAACAGTTCATCCCTCAGATGCGGACAACCAAAACTTGTTTTGGATATCTACTGATAGTAGAGCAGTAAATGTAAATCAAAATGGAAGGATTAGTACAAGATATGGTGGTAGGTCTACCGTACTTGCTATTGCACACAATGGAGTTTTTGGAGCAGTAGAAGTAAGGACATATATTCCAGTAACATCGATTTCATCTATAGGAGGAACAACCTCTTTAGCAGTAGGACAAAGTAGGCAACTAACAGCACACGTTATGCCTGCAAATGCAAGTGATAGGCGTATAACTTGGAGAGTGGTGTCGGGAACAGCAGTATCGGTGAATCCAAATACAGGAATGATAATAGGAAGGCATTCAGGAGCTGCTATAGTTCGTGCAACAAGTGTATGTAATCCTAATATATGGAGCGAAGTGAGAATTACAGTAGTAAATCCACCGCCTCCTCCGCCACGAATACAACAAGAAGATCCGGTGCAGCAACATATACAAAGACTGTTAGGGATGTCTGCGGTGGGGCCAACACTGCAAGCAGCAACTGCTCCAATTTCTACTTTCCCATGGGGAGTGAGAGTGCCAATGAATCAGTTTTCGGTAACGCAGTATTTGCATATAACCAGGGAAAACAGAACACCATTGCTAACAAATTTATGGAACCGTGCACGAGGAATTGGCTTCGAGGTGAATCAATTTTTTTATGATAGAGCTATTATACCAATGATAGAATCACCATCAGTAATGAGTTTTGAAGATTCACAGGATGAGTGGTTTATGAAAGGGAGATACGATGGACAAATGTATATAGAGTTTGTTCAATTTATGACATTTAGCTGGATGTTAAGTTCAGTCATTACGCATACTCCTGCAAGTCAACCGAAGGTTCAGGTACAACAGCCAATACCAGGCACAGTTCGAGGAGGACAAAACATTATAGTGCATACTGGAAATCAAGGGAAACATATTTTAGGACATAACAATTATATTGAGGGTAGAAGCGTCTTTCACGGAACAGTCAATGATGCACAAAGATTGATCAATCAGCATTCTGGAACAGGGCAAATGATAAGTAGTACTAAAGAAAGAGTAGATTTTGGAAGAGTCATTGGAACATATGTTGATCAAGCGACTGGACAAAGAATGGAAACAACGAGAGGGATTATTCATCATTCAGGTTCAGGATCACATATAGTGCCGGCTAATCCAAGTTTTAGATAATTATATGAGTGGAGGGGAATGAAATGTTTGTTGGAGAAGATAGGAGAATTATGATGCCATTACTTAAGATGATAGGAGAGAATAAAACAATAAATTTTAAAATGACATTGCAGGATAATGCTGTTTTATTGGTTGAGGTGGATGCCTGTTATGAAACAGATAATGGAATAGAGATGAACGAGGATGGGTATGAGGAGTTTATGGCGTGTGCGGTTATGATATTAGAAGTTGTTTTTCAGGAAGAAGATGCAGAAAAAAAATATAGTGAAGGAGAATTTTTAGAAATTACTTATCACAATTATCCTAAAAAAATTGAAGAGGTGAATAAATTAGATAATATGTAAGTTTGAATGATAACTTAGGGAGGAAACTTTCTGAATTCTCTAATAGGGGTATTGTACATATAAAATTAGTAAAAGTATATAAGAAGTAAAAATAGTACTTATTTTAGAATAGTAAAGGAGAGAGAGTATTATGCGAGTTGAAGTAAAGAAAGAAGCAAGAGATATATTAAGCGATAAATGGGGAAAAGCAATAAGTATTATGGCGGTGCATGGAGTCACTATATATGTAATAGCGTTCATATTATCTTTTATTCCATTTGTAGGCTTTGTGGCTAATTTTGCATTAAGAGCAGTTATACTCTATAATCTTGTTATCACTTTTATGAAATTTAAAAGAGGAGAAGAAGTGGGAGTATTTGATATAGTAACAAAGATACCAGAAAATTTTTATGCTGCTTGGAAAGTATGCTTTGGGATATTTCTAAAGATGTGGATGTGCGGAGTTGTAATAATAGGATTATTTATTGCTAGAAGGATTAATGCATCTCTATATTCAAGTGCAATTCCTGGTGAGCAGATTGAAACGTTATTTAGCACACTATCAGCGCTACTACCTATAGCAACTTTTGTTATAATTGTTTTGACAATAGCTAAAAGTTTGTATTACATATTTACATGGGAAATATTATTCGATAGTAAAAATGCAATTAGTGGTAAAAAAGCAGCAGAAAAAAGTGAATTGCTTATGCAAGATAGAAGATGGGAATATTTTGTATTTCAACTAAGCTTTTTTGGATGGGTAATTTTAGCTATGACTCCTATGATAATAAGTAGTGCAGTAATGATTTCACTAGGTATGATCGGAAGTGGGCAACCAACACTGTTGCCAAATTTAATTATAAATATACTTATGAGTGTTGGATACTTATGGTTAACGCCATACATGAGAGTTGCAAAAACAGGATTTTATGAAAAGCTATTATTAAGCAAAGAAGAGGAAGTAAAGGAGTAGTGCATATGAAGAAACAAGCTGTAATCATGATAACTATATTAATACTAGCTGTCCTAGTGCCTATTTTGTTTTTCGTTTTGCGTGACGAAATTGTTATGATAGCTGGTGAGGAGTTTTCTGCCCGTCATACCACTGAACTTGATATAATACCTACATCGCTTCAAGATATTGATGGAATTGCGCGTTTGGGGAATCTTGAGAGGTTACGTATATTAGATGCAGAGAATGTATTTCCTACATTTGAAGAAGGAGAGTTATTGTTAGATGTTATTTCAGAGTTGGATAATTTGCGTGATTTAGAACTTGCTTTTATTCCGATCGATGGATACTCATTAAGTCATTTGAGTGCTTTGACAGAGCTAGAACGATTAGACATATCAAATAGTTGGTTAGAAGATATATCAGCAATTGCAGGACTTGTGAATTTACAAGAACTTCGATTGAGTAATAATAACATTACTGATTTGAGTCCAGTGAGAAATATGATGCGGGCTTAGAAGTTTATCCTTATCTAGCAATGAAGAGTTGGTTGATATCTCGCCGTTATCTAATCTTACAAACTTAACAAACCTATACTTGTATTTTACAAGTGTTAATGATTTGTCGGCGCTTGCAGGGATGAACAGATTAATAACTTTAAATTTTATAGGTGCTAATGTATATGACATTTCTGTACTTGCGAATTTAGAAAACTTAATTCATCTTCACGCACAAGACAATATGATTGTAGATGTTTCTCCACTTTCTAATAGTCAAGAATTGCAAGAAATATGGCTTGATAATAACCATGTTTATACAATCGAGTCACTTGAAACATTGTTGTTTTTGCGAATCTTAGGAGTATCAGGCAATCCAGTAACAGACTTTAGCGCCGTGGAAAGACATCCATATTTGGAGATTTTTAGATAGCAGGGAGTAAATTCCTTTTGAATATTAACTGGAATTTACTTATACAATCCACGACCCCGTTTTTATCCCGAAATTTCATTGACAAGACTAAGAAAGTATGTTAAAATACTTTCTTGTAAGCCGCCTAAGTTAGGTCTTAAAACTAATAAGAAATAGTTACCTAAATACTTAGCGAGTATTAAAGAAAAGAGAGGTGCACTTTAATGTACGCAGTAATTGAAGCTTGTGGAAAGCAATACAAAGTAGCAGAAGGAGACGTAGTATTTTTTGAAAAATTAGATACGGAAGAAGGTAAAAAAATTACTTTTGATAACGTAATATTAGTATCTGAAGATGGAAAAGTACAAGTAGGAAATCCTTATGTAAAAGGTGTGAAAGTAGAAGGAAAAGTTTTATCACACGGTAAAGGAAAGAAAATAATTGTTTTTAAGATGAAAGCTAAAAAGAATTATAGAAGAACACAAGGACATAGACAACCATATACAAAAATCGAGATAACTGGAATTAAAGCAGGAGCTGCTAAAGTAGAAAAGGCTGAAGTAGAAAAAACTGAAACAGTAAAAAAAGAGGCAGTTAAGAAAGAAACAGTAAAAAAAGAAACTACAGCAAAAAAACCAGCAGTAAAAAAAGAGACAGTTAAAAAAGAAACTACAGCAAAAAAACCAGCTGCAAAAAAAGAAACAGCTGAAGCATAAACTATAGAAGTAAAAGTAGAATATAGATTTCTACATAAAGATATAGAGAAAAAGACGAGGGGAGTGAATATAAATGGCATCGAAAAAAGGTCAAGGTAGTGTTAAGAACGGTAGAGACAGTGAGTCGAAACGATTAGGAGCTAAAAGAGCAGATGGACAATTTGTTCTTGCAGGAAATATATTAGTAAGACAAAGAGGAACTAAAATACATCCAGGAAATAATGTTGATATAGGTAAAGATGATACTTTGTTCGCATTAGTGGATGGAATTGTAAAGTTTGAAAGAAAAGGTAAAGACAAAAAGAAGGTAAGTGTATATCCTAAAGAAGCATAAGAAGTAATAGAAAAGATGTAGAGATACATCTTTTTTTGTGAAATAAAGCTTACAGAAAACTTACAAAAATCTTGCAGAACGATGGGGAATAAAGCTTGTTTAACTTGTACCATGTTTATAGAGGTGGTACAATGAGAAAAAGTAGAAGAAGAAACGAAAGAACAAGGAAAAAGAAGAATAAGAGAAAAGTTGTAATACTCAGATTGTTTGTTATAAGCATAATTACAATTGGAATATTATTAACTAGATCAAATTCGAGAGAAGCTTATGGGGAAAATGCAAGTGAGGCTTTATTAGGGAATGAGGATATATATGATGGGTTATCAGCAAATGACGATGAGGATATAGAGTCAGAGAAGCAGCAAGATATAGCCTCTTCCCAAATAAAGCAAGAGAATATGGTGAGTGGCAGACAAAGAGATGCGGCTGTGGTGCAGACTAGTAATACAAATACACAAGTAGTAACAGGAGCGAATCAAAGAAATTCTAATGCAGCTTCGGAGGCAGGAAATATTGGACAAGCGGATGACTGGAGAATAAGATTAGTAAATATTGATAATCCATTGCCGGATAATTTTAGCCCTTCACTAGCAAATATTGATCAATATAGAAGGTTTGACTCTAGAGCGATTGGACAACTTAATGATATGGTTGCTACAATGAGAAGAGATGGCGTTACGAATATATGGGTACAATCTGCCTATAGAAGTATTGCAGAACAAAGAACTTTATTTGAGAACAGAGTTAATAGATATACTTCTCAAGGACATTCAAGAGCTGAAGCAGAACAAATGACTTCAAGGTGGATAATGCCACCAGGAAGAAGTGAACACAATTTAGGATTAGCTGTAGACTTTAACACTATAACTCATGCTTTTGTGCAGACTGCGGCATATGAATGGTTAGTAGCAAATGCACATGATTTTGGATTCATATATAGGTATCAAGCACATACAGAACATATAACAGGGATTGCTCATGAACCGTGGCATTGGAGATATGTAGGAGTAGATCATGCGAGAAGAATAAATGAATTAGGAATTACATTAGAAGAATATATAGAATATCTATCAAGATAATATTAATACTAAGAGATATTTAAAAGTAAGGAGAAAATGTAATGGCAAAGATATTGATAGTTGAAGATGATTTAAATATATCTAAACTGATAAAAGATACATTAGAGCTTGGAAATTATGAAGCAGACTGCGCATTTGATGGTATAGAAGGGATAGAAAAGATAAAGCAAACAAAATATGACTTAATATTGTTAGACATTATGCTTCCGGGGATAGATGGACTAGAGATGATGCAGAAGATAACGAATATAAATTGTCCTGTGATATACTTATCTGCAAAAAACGATGTAAATACTATAGTTAAAGGATTAAAATTAGGAGCAGAAGATTATATGACAAAACCATTTGAACCACTTGAATTACTAGCAAGAGTGGAACTTAGAATGAGGAACAAGAATCAAGAAGTATATAAGTATAAAGATATAGAGGTAAATATTCTAGAAAGGGTAGTATACAAGAATAAAGAGAAAATTGACTTAGCACCAAAGGAATTCGATTTATTTGTACTACTTGTATCAAATGTAGGAATTGCTTTAACAAGAGATGAGATTTTAGATAAAGTATGGGATATAATGCAAGATGTGGAGACAAGAACAGTTGATTATCATATACAACAACTAAGAAAAAAGCTAGATTTGAAAGAAGAAATATCTACAATACAAAGGGTAGGATACCGATTGGAGAAGGTAAATGAAGTTTAGTCAAAAGATATTTATAATGACATTTATTTTAATAATAGTCTCTATGAATCTAATAGGTTTTTTGGTTATTAGAAATAATCATAGAATAAATATTGACGCGGAAATAAGTAGAGGTATTGCGGGAGTGAATAGTATTAGCGATAGCCTCTATTTGTTCAACAGTATAGAAAGTATATCGATACTCGCAAGTCGGACATTTAAGGAATGATATACATATGGAAGTATATGATGGGGAGGGTAACCTTATCTATACCAACCTATTAGATGTTGATGCAGAAATAAGAACTAAAGCAGTAGCACAAACAGAAGATATATATGTTTATATTGAGGAAATAGAAGGTAAACAAATTCTATTTGCATCATTAAAAGGACGAGAACATAGGGTAATTACAGCTGAAGACATTTCAGAAATATTTGAGGTAAGAGAAGAACAAATTTCTTTCTTCACAAGAGTAAGCATGGCATCGTCTCTAATCATAGCTCTAATACTATATGTATTTTGCCATATTCTAACTAGAAGAATACATGAATTAAATAAGGCAGTATTACAAATATCTAAAGGTAACTATCAAACACGAGTACCCAAAATGGGAAGTGACGAAATTGGAACGTTGGGAACAGTATTTAACCAAATGGCAGGTTCGGTAAACAAAAATATAGAAGAGATAAATAAAGTGTCTGAGGCTAGACAAAGTTTCGTAAATAATATAACACATGAGATAAGTACCCCACTAACATCTATAATAGGTTTTTCTAGTCTGATTAAAAATGGAAAAATTACTGATAGAGAAACGATAACTGAATATGCTGACAAGATATATAACGAAGGAATGTATATAAATAAAATTTCGGACAAGCTAATGAATATAATAATGCTTGGAAATAGTGAGCATGAGTTTGAGAAAGTGAATTTATCAGAAGTAATAGAAGAGATAGCTTTAAATGCAAAAGATATATTTAATGGTATTCAAATAGAAACAAACATATATGAAAATGTTTATGTTAAAGCAGATAAAGAACTTATAAGATCGCTCATGATGAACCTAATTAAAAATAGTAGTGAGTCATACGAAAATGGCTATGGAATCGTGGTAATAGAATTATCAAAAGATAAGGTTATTAGAGTTGGTGATTATGGTAAAGGAATGACAGAAGAAGATATAGATAAAGTAAAAGCACCATTCTATACTCTTAGCAAATCAAGAACTAGAGGAAAAACAGGCATGGGTCTCCGGAATACCACTGTGTATGAAGATAGTAGAAGCTCATAATGGGGTGTTTGAGCTCAAAAGCGCATTAGGAAAGGGAACAGAAGTTATAATAAAGTTACCGGGAGGAAGCAATAGTTGAATAGATTTAAAAGTACAATATATTTTTTAATATCATTTATAATTGTAATACTGATAAGTACAATTATACTTCTTAATATGAATCAAATAATACCTAGCTATATAGGGGGAGTGCTTACATATTCAAATGTCCATTCGAATAGAGATAGAAGCACCACTGATAGAAATGAACTGATTATGAGTACTATAGGATTTTATGTGGAATCGGGTAATTTTTATCGAACAGCTGATATAGAGCCATATATACAAAATGAAATAATTTCTAATATAATAAATTATGCCTTACAAATTGATAGAAGAGAAGATTTAAGTGGGTTAACAATTTATGATTCAGCGCTAGGAGACTTGATTCTGATAGCGCATAGCTCAAGAAGTACGGTGGAGGGAGTGTTAGGTGATGGAAGAGCATTTTTTCATTGGTTTGAAGTAGCTTTTTCAAGGGATTATAAAAATATATATTATTGGTTACATTACAGGCTACGTGATGTAGAGGCAGAAGTTCCGCTGCAAGAAAAATCCATTGATGAAATAATGGAAGAAGTTATAGAAATATTAGAATATTTGAGAATAACAGATTATTTTGAATTTGAAGCGGGGTCAATTTGGAGATCAGATCTGAATACCTATGTAGTCAGGGATGTTACGGGAAATATAGAGGTTCATTATGATTTAAGGCTTATGCGCATTACGGGAATAATTATAGGATTTAATTTATAAATATACGAAAAGCATCTTATTAAGGTGCTTTTTAGTTGCCCTGAGGAAATTCGACAAAAATTTCCAAAACTATTTACAAATATTTGCAGATATGATAATTTAATTATAGAAATTTACAAAAGAAAAATCCAATGGGAAGAGTGGACTAAGAGCTAACTAATCTAATTGGATATTTTTATGTCATTTTCAAAAAAGGAGGATAGAATTCATGTCTAAAAAATTAATAGCAGTTTGTATTTTAAGGAGACATTTTATATGATAAGAGGAAATAGAATAACAAAGAAAATTATAATATGTGTTTTAATTGTTTTAGCAATACTAGTTTTGGGAGGGATTATATTTATGATATTATCGAATCCATTGAGAAGGTCAGAAGAAAGAATAAGGGAAGATGTTTTACAACTTACTCCTATTGGATTGACGATGGAAGAAGTTATTGAAGCCATTGAAAACAATAGCGACTGGGCAAATGAGCATGAATTTCATGATAGGGGAGTTGGGATAAGGCGAGTTGGACCAGAGGGGAGACATGGATATTTTGCAACGATAAATTATACTGAGAGACAACGTACTTTTGTAAAGGCAATAGGGGTACAGGCAATACGACTTAATATTGGTAATTATTACTATCCACTTATTAGGACTCATGTATTAGTCCACTGGGCATTTGACGAAAGTGGAGAATTAATTGATGTTCTCGTTGGGAAAGAAATGACATCTTTTTAAGTTGTTATTTTAACTTTGTATTGTTTTGATTAGGAGAAAAATGGATAGAATGAAAAAAATTGTAATATGCATTTTAATTATTTTAGCAATACTAGTTTTGGGAGTGATTATGTTTATGATGTTATCGAATCCACTCAGAAGGTCAGAAGAAAGAATAAGGGAAGATGCTTTACAACTTACTCCTATTGGATTGACGATGGAAGAAGTTATTGAAGCTATTGAAAACAATAGTGACTGGACAAATGAGCATGTAATTTATGATAGAGGATATGCAATAATGAGAGCTGGACCAGCGGGGAATCATACATATTTTCCAACTATATATTATAATGAAGACGATATTGTCTTTATAAAAACAGTAGGAGTAAAAACAATAAGACTTGATATTGGAAATTATCATAATCCACTTTCTAATACTATTGTATTAGTTCATTGGGCATTTGATGAAAATGGAGAATTAATTGATATTGCCATTAGGAAAGAAGTAAGTTCTTTATAAGCTGTTATTTTAACTTTGTATTGTTTTGATTAGGAGAAAGATGGATAAAATGAAAAAAATTGTAACATGTATTTTAATTGTTTTAGCAATACTAGTTTTGGGAGGGATTATATTTATGATATTATCGAATCCACTCAGAAGGTCAGAGGAAAGAATAAGGGAAGATATTTTATTAATGACACCTATTGGTTTAAGTATCGAAGAAGTAATTGAAGTAATTGAAAATAATAGCGACTGGACAAATAAGCATGAGGTTCATGATAGGGGAGTTGGGATAATACGATTTGGACCAGAGGGAAGGCATGGATATTTTGCAACGATAAATTACTACGAAGGACAACGTACTTTTGTAAAAGCGATAGGAGTAAAAACAATAAGACTTAATATTGGTAATTATCAATATCCTCTTGTTAATACTCATGTACTAGTCCATTGAGCATTTGATGAAAATGGAGAAGTAATAGATGTTCTCGTTGGGAAAGAAAGAACATCTTTATAAGTTGCTATTCTACCTTTGTATTGTTTTAGGTTAGAAGAAAGAGAAATGAATAGATATAAGGTTATTACAATTAACACTACCATAGGTAAATGAGGAGAAGATAGATGAAGTCGGAGAAGAAAGAAGATATTTGGTAACATATGAAGGGAGTTGGCCATGGTAATGAAGAGTAGAAAAATGTTTTTGATACTTCTAATTTCTATAATACTTATTAGTATAGGAATTGTAGTAGCTTTGTGTTTATTAAATGAGAAAGAGGGTGTGTTAGTGCAGGATAGAAAAGAATCTGAGCAGTTGATACATGATGAAGGGCCAATGTTATTAAACGAAGAACAACAAGAATTCTTAAAAAGTTCTATTCTTGAGATAGAATTTGAGGAAATGAACAATGCTCAAAGAAAAAGTGCATGGATGTTACTTAATGCTATGGCAGAAATAAATTTCGTAGAAAATAGGCAACCAGGTGAAAGTGGTATTTCGTATATGATGTGGATTTTAAGAATGCTCGGGATAGAATTATTTGAGGAGATTGAGATTATAAGTTATGACAATGCGCATGTTGTTGAAATAGGAAGACTTCCAGGAGTTTCGGGATATTTTTTTGCTAGACTCATTGTTGAAAATGGAGAAATATATTATGTACATTATCATCAAACCATTGGATTACAAATGGTTATAAAAGGAAGTGAATATGGAAAACTTGTGTACAGTTCACTTAGCCACTTTATCGAAAATGGTGAAATCCATGTGAGAGAAGGGTTTTGTGACATTGCGATTTAAGGAGAAGGTAGATGAAGAATATGAGTAAAAAGACTAAAATTATTATTATAGCTATATTGCTATTTATTGTAGCAGTTGCTATTTGGTTTTTCGTTATACGTGACGAAATTGTTATTATAGCAGGAGAAGAATTTTCTGTTCGCAGAACCACAGAACTTAATGTTATTCCTACATCAAGAGAAGATATAGATGGAATAGGTCGCCTGAGAAATCTTGAGAAACTACGCATTATAGATGCTGAAAATGTTTTTCCAGAGTATGAGGATGCAGAAGATTTGCTACGAGAAATTGGAGGCTTAAGAAGATTACGCGATTTGGAACTAGGATTTATTCCTATTAATAAGCAATCATTAAGCTTTCTAGAAAATTTAACACAGCTTGAACGATTGGACATGTCAAATAATTGGATATATGCAGAATTAGATTCACTATCACAATTAGTAAATTTACGAGAATTGCGTTTAAGCAATAATAGGATTTTTGATATAGAACCTTTAAGAGGACTTACTATGTTGGAAATTTTAGCATTATCAGCAAATGAGAATTTAAGTGACATCTCGGCGTTATCAGAACTTACGAACTTAACAAATTTGTATTTATATGATACTAGAGTAACTGATTTATCGGTACTTGCTGATATGACGAATTTAAGAACACTAAATTTTAGAGGTGCAAGTGTATATGACATTTCTGTACTTACGTATTTGGAGAACTTGATTCATCTTCACGCACAAGATAATATGATTGTTGATGTTTCACCACTTTCAAATAGCCAAGAATTACAAGAAATATGGCTTGATAACAATCAAGTTTATACAATAGAACCACTTGAAACACTTTTGTTTTTGAGAGTTTTAGGGATTGCAGGTAATCCAGTAGCAGACTTTAGCGTCTTAGAAAGACACCCGTATTTAGAGATTATTAGATAACAAAGTTATAAAAAAGAATATTATAGATTATAGAGAAGTAGGAGGCTACTTCTTTTTTCATTTGATAGGAGAGCCTGCTTACAAAAATTCTTGTAAAAACTGCATAAACAAGGTATAATGTAGCAGATAGAATAGATAAGGAGAGATGAAGATATGTCTAAGCAAATTATTTTGAGTGGAATTCAACCAACAGGGAGTCTGACGTTAGGTAATTATTTAGGAGCAATTAATAACTGGATTCAAATGCAGGAAGAATATAACTGTCACTATATGATAGTTAATTTGCACGCATTAACAGTTAGAAATAGCCCAGAAGAATTAAAGAATAACACATTGAAAATTTTAGCAATATACTTAGCAGCGCGGATTAGAACCAGAGAAAAATACTATATTTATACAGTCAAGTATAAAAGAGCATAGTGAACTTGCTTGGATATTAAACTGTTATACATATATGGGAGAATTATCCCGAATGACTCAATTTAAAGATAAATCAGGTAGACATGAAGATAATATTAATGCAGGACTATTTACTTATCCAGCATTAATGGCAGCAGACATATTATTATATAATGCTCATTTGGTTCCAGTAGGCGGAGATCAAAAACAGCATGTTGAATTAACAAGAGATATAGCTGAAAGATTTAACAAAGCATATGGAGAGACTTTTGTTGTACCAAAGCCATACATAACAAAATCAAGTGGAAAAATAATGGGGCTGCAAGACCCAACAAAGAAAATGAGTAAGAGCAGCGAGAACATAAATGATGTTATCTTTTTGGATGATAGTCCAGAAGTAATAATGAAGAAATTTAAAAAATCTGTTACAGACTCAGAGAATATTGTAAGGTATGATGCTGAAGACAAACCAGGAATAACTAACTTAATGAACATACTAAGCAGTGTTACAGGAAAGTCGAATGAGGAAATAGAGTCAGAATTTGAAGGTAAAGGTTATGGAGATTTCAAAGTAGCTGTAGCAGAAGCGGTTATATCAAAATTAGAGCCAATACAAGCAAAGTTTAGTGAGCTATTAAATAATCCAGAATATCTAGAAGAAGTTTATACAAAAGGGGCAGATAGAGCAAGAGAACTAGCTAGCAAAACATTAAGAGAGGTTAAAGACAAAATAGGAATAATCTAAATTAATGAAAGGAAGTGAACGTTATGGCAAGGCCACTTAGAATTGCTACATTTAATATAGCACACGGAACAGACGGAGCAAAGAATGAAACATTAGAGAAACAAATTAAGTTGTTACAATTAATGGCACTTGATTTATCTCCAGATGTAGTCTTTTTACAGGAGTTAGATAAAAATGCTTTAAGATCAGGCGGTATTGACCAACTAGATAAAATCGCAGGTGAACTAGGTTATTATAATAGGTTCATGTCTGAAAATTTATCTTTTGATACTGGTGGATCATATGGAGTAGGAATAATGACTAATCTTCCAAGATTAAAAGTAAGAAAAATTCCTTTAGTTGTTGGTGAAGGGCGTGAACCAAGAGGAATAGCAAATATGATTGTTGAACATGGAGGACAATTAATTCACTTATATTGTTGCCATTATCCTACAACAGAAGAAGAAAGAGTAGATGCTTCATATGTACTAGCGGAAGATATAGCAAAAGTGAAACAAGTAAATTCATCTGGTGTAATAGTTGTAGGAGGAGACTTTAATTGGGGAAAACAAAAACTAGGAGGAGATCATAATTATGATCGAAAGGTAAGCGAGACTTATCCGGAAGTAGAACCATTGAAACGCGTTCGGATTAACAATGCTGGACAATACAGAAGATACGTGGCAATCAAAAGGGCGTTCAGGATGTATAGATACTTTTTTCTACTTAGATATTCATAGAGCAGCCCACCATGGTACGATTGACACAGTAACTTGGAAAATATCTGACCACAATGTAGTTTACATGGATTTAAGTGTACGAGAAAGAGGAAGTGAAAGATGATAGTAAAGATAGCTAATCTTCCTGATAACAATATAATAAATGGACTCGATAAATATGATGTTGATTGTATACTTTTTAGTGGTAGCGAAGAAAAGATAGAAGAATTAAGTGAGAAGCTGACACCAAAATATACAAGCCTATTTCCTTATGACGAAAATGGACAGTTACATCATAATGCACTTCTTTCTAAATATGCAAGCCAAGATACCAGGAACTATGCAATTGGGGAACCAGGTAGTAACTCTGAATTAATTTATGGAAGAATAGTAATTCAGGGTGAGAATCTTCATTTGTTTTCAATGACTAATTTTTCAGAAAAGCATGAAACAATGATGGCACTCATTAAGCTTGTAGAAATAATAAAAGGTATTGAGCTTGGAGAAGCTATAATAATTAGATCTAATGTAAAGGAACAGGAAAGTAGAGAGATGATTAGTAATAGTTTGAATACTATAGAAGGAATGACAGATATGAATAAAGCAATCTATTCTAAAAATTTGCATATTGATAAAATAGAAATAATAGACAATGCTCAGATAATTAGTTATAAATAGTTTAAAAGAGTATTAATTAGAAAATGAAACAGACGTAAATGTAGTGGAGGAAAATAATGTTTATAGACTATACAAAGATATTAATAAAATCTGGAGATGGCGGGAATGGTGCAGTTACTTTTAGAAGAGAGAAATATGTATCTGCCGGTGGACCAGACGGAGGAGATGGCGGAAAAGGTGGAGATGTATATTTCGTTGTTGATCCAGATGCCAACACCCTTATAAATTTCAGATACAATAAAAGATATATGGCAGAAGATGGCCAAAAAGGAAGTGGCGGTCATTGTTATGGAAAAGGTGGAGAAGACCTATATATAAAAGTACCGATTGGTACTGTTCTTAAAGATGCTGAAACTGGAAAAGTAATTGTTGATTTATCAAAGCCTGGCCAGACCGAGCTAGTATTTCCAGGTGGAAAAGGTGGAAAAGGGAACAGCCATTTCGCAACATCTACAAGACAAGCTCCACAATTTGCGCAAGGTGGAGAAAAAGGAATAGAAAAAGAAGTTATATTAGAATTAAAAATTTTAGCTGATGTTCGGACTCATAGGATTTCCGAATGTAGGTAAATCTACACTTCTTTCTAGTGTAACATCTGCTAGACCTAAAATAGCAGATTATCACTTTACGACATTAGAACCGAATTTAGGGGTTGTAAAAACTGAATATGGAGATAGCTTTGTATTAGCAGACATACCTGGAATAATAGAAGGAGCAAGCGATGGAGTAGGACTTGGTCTTCAATTCTTAAGACATATTGAGAGAACTAGACTACTTTTGCATGTAATAGATGTATCAGGAAGTGAAGGAAGAAATCCATCAGATGATTTTGAAGTAATAAATGAAGAATTAAAGAAGTATAGTGAGAAGCTATCAGGAAGAAAACAAATTATAGTAGCAAATAAAGCTGATAGCATGCAAGATGAAACATTGTACTCGGAATTAGAGAAAATTGCAGCAGAACAAAATTTAGAAATATTTAAAATATCTGCAGTAACAGGGCAAGGAGTAAAAGAGCTCTTCTTAAGAGTTTCTGAAGTTTTAAAGACATTGCCAAAAGAGGATATTATAGAATCAGAAGAAAGAGTAGTATATACATTAAAAGATGATAGAGAAGAATTCCATGTTGCTAAAAAAGGCGCGGAGTATATTGTTACTGGACCAGCTATAGAAAGACTGATGGGAAGAGTTAATCTAGAAGATAATGAGTCTATGCACTATTTCCAAAAGACGCTAAAAAGCTTAGGAGTAGATGGTAAACTAAGAGAAATGGGAGTAAAAGAAGGAGATACGGTTAAACTTGTGGATTATGAACTTGAGTGGATTGATTAAGTAAGTAACAAATAATGTTTTGCAAATTTTTGTTTGACAAGTGTTTGTTTGTATGATAACATTATTGAAAATAATAGTAGGGGTGATTTTTTTATGATGAAAAAAGACAAAGACAACTTAAACAAACGAGAAAGAGCGATATTAAGATTTATAGAAAAACAAATAAATGATAAAGGATATCCGCCATCAGTAAGAGAAATAGGAAAAGCAGTAGGATTAAGTTCAACAGCAACAGTGCATGGATATATAGCCAAACTGACTGAAAAAGGATTTATCAAAAAGGAAGATCAAAAAGGAAGAACATTAAAGTTGATAAAAGGTGGATTGCACGAGGACAATAAGCAAGAGACTAAAGCGGCATATAGCGGAAGAGAAATGGTAGAAGTTCCGATAGTAGGAAAAATTTCTGCAGGAGCTCCGATATTAGCAGTAGAAAACGTGGTAGATACATTTCCGATACCAGTAGATTTTATTGGTAATAGTGAAAGCTTTATGCTAACAGTAAGAGGAGACTCTATGATAGAAGCAGGAATCTTAGAAGGAGACTACATATTAGTAAAAGCTGCAAACACTGCTAGAAATGGAGAGATAGTTGTAGCAATGATGGAAGATGAAGCAACAGTTAAAACTTTCTACAAAGAAAGTAACCATATTAGATTACAACCAGAAAATAGTTCAATGGAACCGATAATAGTACAAGACTGTACAATATTAGGAGTAGTTGCAGGGGTGTTTAGAAAATTATAAAGTAAATAGAAAACAAAGAAGTATTACTTAAAAATAGTTAAAAAAGAACAGAAGTGAAATAAAGCACATTTGTTCTTTTTTAATTTTGTACTCAGTTGAGACCGTGAGTGTACAGAGAATTTACTTTTTAGGCAAAATGTAGTATAATAAGATTACAATCCTTTAACGTAAGCCTTTTTTGAGCAACACTAGGTACGACGGATTGAAAAAATAGGAGGCGGTTATTTCATGTACAACACAGAAGGCAATCAGGACTATATGGGCCATGAGGGAACTCTTAAGGTCCAAGCGCAGTTTAAAGAACAAGGGATTGTCCTTGCTTTTCACGAAGCAGTTCAAGTTAAACAAGAGGTGGCAAAGAGCAAGGATGATCCATGCCAAGTCACCGTTAGATGTAAAGTGTACATGGTAACAAAAAACTTAGACATTGTGTAAAATGTCTAGAATGATAGGTTGGCCGACGATTTCCGTTGGCAGCCTATTATTTTTGCATAAAAAGTTAGTGAGTTCCAAATAATAAATACTATTAGATATAAAAAGGAGAGATTTTTATGAGCAAAGAGAATATGCATAGAAATTTGTTATACAATAGAAATGAGAAGAGGGTAAACGACACTTATGCTAAACACAACAAACAAGATGGAAAAGAGGAAGAAGAAAATACAAAGGGTATTATAGAAGATTCTACGAAATACGGAGAATTTGTATCCTCATTTCATCATTGGTTACCTATAAATGCACAAAAAGATATTGCTGAAGAATTAGAAGACATGACCAAAGATTAACTAAAATATTGAAAAAGAGTAATAAACCTCTCAAAAACTTAATATACATTTATTAAAGTTTAATAGTACAAACATTTTATTTGGGAGGTAAATATTATATGGAGAATCTAGAAATATACGAAGACATTGCAAATCGTACTGATGGTGATATATATGTTGGAGTAGTAGGGCCGGTAAGGACAGGGAAATCTACATTTATAAAGAACTTTATGGATTTACTTGTTTTGCCTAATATTCAAAATAGTTATAAAAAAGAAAGAGCAAGAGATGAATTGCCGCAAAGTGCAGCAGGAAAAACTGTAATGACAACAGAGCCAAAATTTGTACCAAATGAAGCCGTAGAAATAATAATAGGTGAAAATTTAAAACTAAAAACACGTTTTGTGGATTGTGTACGGTTACTTAGTTAATAATGCTCTTCGGATATATGGAAGATGATATTCCGAGGATGGTGAAAACTCCATGGTCAGAGGAGGCAATGCCTTTTGAAATTGCGGCAGAAATGGGGACAAAAAAAGTAATAACTGAGCATTCTACAATAGGAATTTTAGTTACAACTGATGGCTCAATAACAGAAATCCCAAGAGAAGACTATATTGAAGCAGAAGAAAGAGTAGTAAGAGAATTAAAAGAACTCAGAAAGCCATTTGTAGTGGTATTGAATACAAATAGTCCAGATGCTGATCACACCAAAGAACTGGCAAGAACATTAGAAGAAAAGTATCAAGTTGCAGTAATACCAACAGATTGTACGAATTTAAACTCAAGCAATGTAAATGATATATTTGGAAGAATTCTTTATGAGTTCCCAGTAGAAAGAATAAATATAAATTTCCCTGGATGGGTAGAAGGACTTTCTGATGATCACAGCCTAAAACAAGAATTATACATAGGGATGAAAGAAGCCTTTAGAGACATACATACAGTGAAACATGTGAGCCATGGTATAGAAAAAGTGGGACACATGGAGATCATATCTAAAACTACTGTAGAAGAAATAAATTTAGGTAATGGTCAGGTAGTAGTAGAAGTAGGATTAAAAGAAGGCTTGTTCTACAAAGTACTTACAGAGATAACTGGAGTAGAGGTAAAAAATGAAGCAGATTTATTTAGCACAATTACCAGGTTATCTAATGTTAAAAAAGAATACGATAAAATATCCGTAGCATTATCGGAAGTAAAGCAAAAAGGGTATGGAATAGTTACACCAGCAATGGAAGAACTACTGTTAGAAGAACCGGAAATGGTGAAACAAGGTTCTAGGTTTGGAGTAAGGTTAAAGGCGAAAGCTCCATCGATTCACATGATTATGGCAAACATTGAAACAGAGGTAACACCAATAGTAGGAAGTGAGAAACAATCTGAAGAGTTAGTAAGTTATCTGCTTTCAGAATTTGAAAATGATCCAATAAAAATTTGGGAATCAAATATATTTGGAAGAAGCCTACATGAACTAGTAAATGAAGGATTGCAAAATAAGTTATATAGAATGCCAGAAGATGCGCAAGGTAAATTACAAGAGACATTAGAGAGAATCGTAAATGAAGGCTCAGGCGGACTGATTTGTATAATTTTATAAGCGTAGTGATGCCTGCGAAGACTCTTCAAAGCTTGTTTTCTTAGCCGTTCGAACATAGTGAGTTACGGATAAGTTATGCAGAGCTATGATGTCGAACACAAAGAAGAAATTCGCGTAATAAAAAAGAGATGAACTATAAATAGCATGAAGTAAAAGACTTTTGAGGATTTTCCTCAAAAGTTTTTTGCTTGCAAAAAAATAAAAAAACATTATTTTTCAAAATAGTACTTGACACATAATACTATGTATGACATAATACTATTTAATAAGGAGGAAGCACAGATGGATACACAATTAAAAAAAGGATTATTAGATACCTGTATTTTAAAGTGTTTGGAGAAAGAAGATTCTTATGGATATAAATTGATTAATGATGTTTCTGCTCATGTTGAAGTTTCTGAGTCAACATTATATCCAATTTTAAAACGATTAGAAGAAGCGAAATATTTATCTACATATAAAGAAGAGCATAATAATCGTTTAAGAAAGTATTTTAAAATTACAGATGAAGGAAGAAAAAAACTAAAGGAACAGATTAAAGAAGTTCAAAAATTGCGTGAAGTAATTAAGTTTATAGAAAAAGAATATGAAGGAGAAAAGGAAAATGGATAAAAAAGAATTTTTGAAAGCTTTAGAAAAAGAATTAACTCATAGTCAATGCGAAGACATTACTAGCGTTCTAGAATACTATGATGAATTTATTGAAGACAAAAAAGAAAGTGGCGTAAATGAAAATGATATTATTCAAGAGCTTAGTGTTACGGATATTATACGTAATTTAAAAGTAGAACGAAAAATAGAAGAAGCGGTGAAAAAGCCAAGTATTTCCAATGGTATGAAAGCCTTGATTGCATTTTTAGGAGTATTGTCATTTCCAATGCTCATTGCTTTTGGAGCAGTGTTATTTGCTTTATTTATAACAATAGTAGCGGTAGGCTTTTCCCTAATGATAGCTTTTGGTTCATTATTTGTAGCAGCTGTTTTAAGTGTGGGTGCTGTGATAGTAGCAGTGATTACAGGACAAATACCAATTCCAACAGGTCTATTGATGCTAGGTGTTATGTTGGTTTTAACAGGACTGTTTGGAATAACTGCTAGATGGACGGTTGTAGGTTCACAAAAAGTAATGAAATGGTTTAGTGGACTAATTAAGAAAAAATTTAACAAGATTGAAGCAAGAACAGAAAGGGAGGAGAGTAACGATGAGTAAATTTTCAAAATATTCGATATATTCAATTATAGCAGGAACAATTATAATAGCATTTTCATTAATTATTTCAATAGGAAATATAGAAAGATTGTGGAGGCCGTTTTATGATAGAGGAGAATACAATCAAGTAGAATTTGCAGTAGAATATGAAACGCAACGAATAGTAGTTGATGCAAGAAATACACGAGTTGAAATAAGAACACACAGGCGGGGATGATATTAGAGTTAGTTATCCAATAGATGATTATCGTGATATTATAGTAACTGAATATGAAGGAGTAATTTCAGTTGTTGAAACAAGAGAAACAGTTAGGGTAAATTGGCGGATTCAATATAAACTTTTATATTCCAAAAATTATAGTTGAAGTTCCAGAAAATTTAGTTATAGAGTATGACATCGCTACTACGAATTCTCGAATTATTGCCCAAGGTATTGAAGTGCTAGAGTCTAGCTTTAGAACAAATAACAGTAGAGTAGAGTTGAGAAACATTAAAACTGAAGAAGGAATTGAGGTAGTGACATCAAATGGTCGTGTTGAATTAGATAATGTTGCAGCTCATGAAATAAATGCCAGAACAACAAATTCTCGAATATATGTTAAAAGTGTAGTTGTAGAGAATATCAGTTTAGAAACTACAAACGGTCGCGTTGAGTTAAGCGATGTTGAAGCTAGTGAAATAAGTGCAAGAACAGCAAGTTCTCGAATTGATGCTATAAATATAGTTGCCGTAGATGTTAGTCTAAATACTACAAATGGTCGAATTGAAGCTGTTAATACTCAGGCTGATAATGCTAGATTGACGACTACAAATTCGAGAATATCTTTAGACAGATTAAGAGCTAATAACATTGAATTAAGATCGACAAGTGGTCGTATTGAAGGAAGTATTATAGGAAATCAAGAAGATTTCCAAAAAGATATTGAGACGACAAATGGAAGTGTTAGAGTGAATGGGAACAATCATGGTAGACAATTAAGAAATACAGATGAAAGAGAAAAACAGTTAACTGCAATAACTTCAAATTCCAGAATTGATATTAATTTTCGATAAATAAATAATTTTTTAGATTATAAAGGGAACGTTTATATATAGACGTTCCTTTTTGCAAGTAGAAATGTTCTTAAATATAAATACATATTTGTAGTTGTAGATATGCAAAATTATGATATAATGTTAAGGATAATAAGTTGGTTTTATTAGACTATTAGAATAAATATTAGTTGATGACTAAGTTTAGATGGAGATGAATTATAATGGCATATCAAACGGTATTAGAAGCACTGGGTAGAAGTAAAGCACCGTTAGGGCGAAAGGAAAGCATTGAAAAAATAGAAAACTTATTAGGAGCTGACGAAGAAATCTTGATTGCTACAGCAGATTTAATAAAAGTTGTAGATAATGAGTCAGGAAAATCCAGAAGCAAAAGCATGGTATTGTGTTTAACAAATCAGAGGCTAATTGCAGAAGGTGATGGAATTTCTGAGGATTATAACTTAGAAAGTATTATTTCAGCTAAAACAGGAAATACAGCGTCATTTGGAACAAAAGAACTTGTTATTAATACGAAATTAAAAACTTTCAGGTTAGATGTGCTTAATAAAAAAGCAGAAGAAAGAGCAGCCAATTTTCAAAATTTAATAGCTTTACATTCTCCAAGAGTTGCAGAATATATTGAAGGAAAAAAGATGTTACTAAGTGAACCAATTGCCAGTATTGAACATGTTGAAGCGCATCTAATAGTTGGAGGAAGAGAACCGGACAAACAGGATATTAAGAACTTTGAATATTTATTAGAGCATATAGATGAAGATGAAACTATTCATATTATATTTGTTGGTCATCTTGAAGCAGAAACTACTGATAAGAGCTCTACATGGACGAGTAATAGAAACAGAGACTCTAGTGGACCTATAACAACTTCTGCATTTGCTCTTACTAATGTGCGTTTAATCTATGCGCGTGATGCAGGAGGGGTAAGAACAGTGCTTGGAAGAGGATCTTATGTTAAAAGTATTGACTTAAGTGAAATTAGGAAAGTAAGTTCTTATAAAAGGTTGTTGCTTGGAACAACTGTACTTGAAACAATTACAAATACTATAAGAATCCATCATCTTGAAAAAAACAATGCTAATAAAATCACAGAAGATATTCGTGTTTTTGTTAATAAAGTAAAAACAGAACAAAGGCAAACTGCGATGCCAGTGAAAATTGTGAATGAAGCACCGCACATGCATGTTACAGAAGAACTGCGTAAATTTAAACAGCTAGAATTAGATGGAATTATTACTGCCGAAGAATTCGAGGCAAAGAAAAAAGAATTAATGGGCCTTTGATAGAATGAGATTAGAGATAGGAGATTAGAATAATGAATTTACCTAACAAATTAACAGTGCTTAGAATAGCATTAATACCTGTAATGGTAGTAGTTGCAATGTTTGAATTCCCAGGAGACCTTTGGGGAATACCAACACTATATTGGATTTTAAATGGAATTTTTGTAATTGCATCAATCACAGACTTTTTAGATGGAGCAATTGCAAGAAAAACAAATGATATAACTACATTTGGAAAATTTGCTGATCCATTAGCAGATAAAATTTTAGTATTATCGACTATGATGATATTACTAGCAATGGGTAAAATACCAAGCTGGATACCAATAATAATTATAACTAGAGACTTTGTTGTGTCTGGATATAGAATGTTGGAAGTAGAAAAAGGCGGGAAAGTAATTGCTGCGAGTTTCTGGGGAAAACTAAAAACATGTACTCAAATAGGAGCAATAATTGCGATATTCCTAAGCATACATAATTTTGGTGCGTTCTGGTCATATAGTTTAACAGGATGGCATTTATTTATAAATGTTACTGCAACTATAATGTTTATTTTGGCAACCATTGCAACAGTGTTCTCGGGATATGATTACTTAAAAGACAGCAAGAAATTATTTGAGGACTCTAAATAAAAGGAGTTTTGATATGGAGAAGGAATACATTGGCTGGGAAAGAACAGAAGAGTTAATAAAAGAGCTAGGAAATAGGATAATTGAAAGCGGATTTGTACCAACAATGATAGTGCCAGTTCCAAGAGGGGGTGGGCCGGTAGCA
>Ga0123355_10001538_pt1 | contig 32188 bp, 25 predicted proteins | sample TergutEmb28metaG_3_FD_89872 | JGI IMG/M metagenome (GOLD analysis project Ga0123355, IMG submission 89872) | Embiratermes neotenicus P1 segment gut microbial communities from Petit-Saut dam, French Guiana - Emb289 P1 | ecosystem: Host-associated > Arthropoda: Insects > Digestive system > Gut ...
CTAAAGAAGGCAAGGAACGATACATCCAACCCTTGCCCTCTTTAGAAAAGAGGGTGCCGTCCGCAGACGGCGGGTGATTTGATAAGGCAAGATTCCTTAAGTTGCTTGCATTGGGCGATCGTCCTCGATCGCCCGCAAAAACAATGCAAAACCAGCAAGGCGACCGTCTCGGTCGCCCCTACAAAATATGGGAACAGGTTATTGCTCTGCATCGCTTATTCAAAATGTATGTGATTGTTTATATGATCTATACAGAAGCAATGATAGCCATTACAACGAGAGCAGAAGCGGAATTCAAGATCAGGATAGTCAACATCTGTTCTTCCACAAACAGCACATTTGCGTTGATATGGCTGCGCATCTTGCTCACGCTTTGCTTGCTTTGCAGCTTTTTTGAAATTAATAACGCTGGGAGATGCTCTTGCTTTCATCGGTCTGATGTATGATAACAAATCATCACCACATATTAATATATAGTTTAATATGGCGATAACCGGCAGAAATGCAGCTAATAGATGTCCTTGAATAAGATCAGAAACTATTGAAAATACAAAGAAACCTGCACTGAGGAGAGCGAGCCACTTTACCTTGACGGGTATGATGAAAAATAGTCGAAATGTTATATCAGGAAATAAGGTTGCAAATGCGAAGAATAAAGAAAGGTTCAGGAATGTCGGGTCTAATGGAGCAGTCATATCAAAAGCAAACCACATTATAATACCATAAATGATGTTAAGTAGAACGCCGAATACATAAAAAATGGTGAATTTTCCGGTACCCCATTCACGTTCTAATGTGGTTCCGATGAAGTAATATAAAAACAGCATAATAACGAGGAATATTAAATGATTGACAAGTGGCATAAATATCCATGTCACGAGTCTCCAAACTTGTCCCTGCATAATGAGAATAGGGTCGAAGGCAATAAACTGTAGCGCAGCATCGCTAAAAATAAACGCTACTGCTGACGCGATGACAATAAATAGCATAAGTTTGGGTATTCCAAATCTACGATGTTTTTGACAAAATCTGTCGATTGCTTGACTAAATGCTCTCAAAATAATCTCTCCTAATTTTATGATACCAGCCCATTGTATCACAAATATATTATAAAATATATTAGTAACGAGAAATATTTTAAAAACACATAGAAAATACTTGCAATTACGCTGTGGGTATGTTAACATATCCAAGCGTGTTTATACGCATTTGCTATGGAGATTTTGAGGAGGATGAAGATGGATTTAGTAAAATCGTTAAGCGAGCAGTACATGAAGCCGGAACTGCCGCCTATGAACGTGGGAGATACAGTAAGAGTCACAGTTCGTGTCAAAGAAGGTAACCGTGAACGTAATCAGGCTTTTGAAGGTACAATCATTGCAAGAAAAAATGGCGGGATTAACGAGACAATCACAGTCAGACGTATTTCATACAATGTTGGCTGCGAAAAGGTTTTTCCGGTTCATTCCCCAACAATTGTTTCAATTGATACTGTAAGACGCGGTAAAGTAAGAAGAGCAAAACTGTATTATCTAAGAGACAAAATTGGTAAAAAAGCAAAAGTTAAAGAAAGAGTATAATTACTCATATTTATTACATTTGCGTAGCTTAAATTTGTATACAAACTATAAAAAGGGGTATTACCCCTTTTTTTTATTACAGTTTTCGTGTATAATTGTAATAATGAATCAAGGAGTTTGAATAAACTCAAACAAGTGCACTTACACACGCAATGATGTGCCAATTTGCTCTCCCGGCGGGAAACAGCAAATTAATGCACGAAATGACCATCCCTTATATCATGGTTGTTTGTGACTAGGCATTGCGAAAGGAATGGTCATAAATATGAATATAAATAACTCGACACAGAATATGAAAACCGATATTTTCAATCCTGTGAGTTACAATGAAATTATGGTGGATCATGCTATAGAGCAAGCTATGGGGCAAGGTAGTGAGTATGATGATGTTGAGTTCGAAACTGAAACTCATAGTGATGAACAAAGTGTTGTTGAACGAGATATAGCTTACGATAACAGAGTAAGAAATGATTCCAAAACTATTAGTCAAAAAATGAGATTAGAACTTTATGACTGGCTTCAATGTATAGTAACAGCCGTCATTTGTGGTGTTCTAATTTTTATTTTTGTTGGCAGAACAATTGGTGTTGACGGAGTATCAATGCTATCTACGTTGAGACATAATGATAGAGTTATAATATCAAACTTGTTCTATACACCGAATAACGGTGACATTATTGTATTCGAGTCATCATCTGAGCGATTTGAATATCCTCTTGTTAAGCGTGTGATTGCGATTCCCGGACAAACCTTGGATATGAACTTTGAAAACGGCGATGTTATTGTTGATGGCATCGTAATTGATGAACCATACATTGATGAAATAACGACAGCGAGGCATGATTTTACAGGACCTGTTTATGTTCCAGATGGTTACGTGTTTGTTTTAGGCGATAATAGAAATCGCACAACTGACAGCCGTAGTAATGAAATTGGTCTCGTAGACACAAGGTATATACTGGGTAGAGTTATATTTGTATTAATACCGGGACAAGATTCTGAGAGTCAAAGAGATTGGTCCAGATTTGGTATACCTGAATAGAGGAATAACAATAATGCGCGAAGAAATGACAATACAATGGTTTCCCGGACATATGACGAAAGCTCGCAGGATGATGCTTGAAAATATTAAGCTAATCGATGCTGTTTGTGAAGTCATTGATGCGAGAATACCAATATCGAGTCGTAATCCGGATCTTGATGAAATGACAGCCGGAAAACCCCGTCTTATAGTATTAAACAGAACGGACCAGGCAGATTCAGAGCTTACAAAGAAATGGGCTACACACTTTAGAGAAATCGGTGCGGAATGCTTGGAGACTGATAGTCAAAGTGGAAAAGGAGTAGGGGCATTTCCAGCAGCAGTACGCAAACTTCTTTCTGATAAGCTAGAACAATATGCGCAAAAGGGTCAAAAAGGTAGACAACTTCGCTTAATGGTTGTTGGAATTCCAAATGTAGGGAAATCATCGTTCATCAATAGAGTGGCAAAACGTAAAGTTGCGCAAACATCAGACAGACCTGGTGTTACTAAGGGGAAACAATGGATTAATATTGGGAATGGAATAGAGCTTCTGGATACACCAGGTGTTCTGTGGCCTAAATTTGAAGACCAAACAGTTGCAGAAAATTTAGCATTTACCGGAGCAATTCGCGATCAGATAATGGATGTAGAGACACTTGGTGCAAACCTCATGTTAAGGCTACAGGAGGAGTATCCACAGCGTATTATTGAACGTTATAAAATCCAACCGGATGCCGGATTGAATGGATTTGATTTACTTACACTAGCTGCAAAAAGACGAGGATTTCTTGTTTCAGGCGGAGAATATGACTTAGAGCGCATGGCAATTATATTACTAGACGAATTTCGGGGAGGTAAGCTTGGCAGAATAACTTTAGAACGAGAGGTATAGGAATAGCATTTTTTATAAGATGCAGAGCAGTGATTCAAAGGAGACAAGCACATGGATTTATGGAATATTGAACGGGAATTAGTTGCACAAGGTAATGTAGCTGTTTGTGGTGTTGATGAAGCAGGAAGAGGTACTCTTGCCGGTCCTGTTTATGCAGCTGCAGTTATACTGCCATATAAAGTTGTCATTCCAAAATTGAATGATTCCAAGCGTCTTTCGGAAAAATGGCGCAATGAATTATATGATGAAATCGTTTTTAGAGCTGAAGCTTATTCAATTTCATATGCAAATCACAAGGAAATCGACGAACTAAACATTTTGAATGCTACTTTTTTAGCAATGAATCGCGCAATTGAAGCACTAGATGTTAAACCCTGCATATCTCTGATTGATGGAAATTTGAATTCTGGAATTGAACATACCAGCAAATGCGTTATAGGTGGTGATGGAAAGTCTGCGTCTATTGCTGCGGCATCAATACTTGCAAAAGTGGCAAGAGATAGATATATGAGTGAAATGGCAAAAAAACATCCAGAGTATGCTTTTGAAAGGAATAAGGGGTATGGTACAAAGCTTCACTTTGAGAGGTTGAGAGATTTTGGACCATCTGCTATACATAGAAGAACGTTTCTAAAGAGACTAAAGACTGTTATGAATTAACACTAATATGAACAATATTGATCCAAGGAAAAGAGGGAAATGGGGCGAGGGAATTGCTCGTGACTATTTACGCAAGAATGGATATCACATTGTTGCAACCTCTTTTCGTTCGCGTTTTGGAGAAATTGATATTATTGCGAAGCAACATAACTACATTGTGTTTGTTGAAGTAAAAACTAGAAAGAATGCAAACTTTGCTCATGCAAAGGAATTTGTAGGTAATGCAAAACAACGCAAAATTATTTCAACGGCGAATTATTGGATAATGAAAAACAATACCGACATGCAGCCGCGTTTTGACGTAATCGAAGTTTATGCGAAGGATGGAGAGTTAACTGTAACACCGGATATAAACCATATCGAAAACGCATTCGGAATATGAATGTTAATGATGAGGGAGAAGACATATGCAATATCAAAGCACAAGAGGTGCCGGATGTAGTAAATACACATCAGCAGCGGCAATATCGCAGGGACTGGCAAGTGATGGCGGGTTGTTTGCACCCGATTCTTTTCCAACTCTTACTCAAAATGATATAAATGCACTTATTGAAAAATCATACAGTGAACGGGCTGCATATGTGATGAGTTTATTCTTAGCAGATTTTACATTGGATGAACTAAATCAATTTTCAAAAAGCGCATATAGCACGAATAGAGATAATGGATTCTATAATGATGCTATAGCTCCTCTTTATAAATTTAATGATAATACTTATTTTCTAGAGTTGTGGCATGGGCCGACTTGTGCATTTAAAGACATGGCATTACAAATAATGCCGCGATTGCTAATAAAATCTTTGGAAAAAGTCGGTGAGTCGCGAAATGTCTGCATTCTCGTAGCAACATCAGGAGATACAGGGAAAGCGGCACTTGAAGGATTTTGTGATATTCCGGGTACAAAAATCATGGTGTTTTACCCTAATGATGGTGTGTCTGAAGTTCAAGAGTTGCAAATGACATCACAGCTTGGTAGCAATGTTAATGTCGTAGCAATAGAGGGTAATTTTGACGATGCACAGACCGGTGTGAAAAACATCTTTGCGGATAAAGAATTCTGTGAAGAAGTCGATAAAATGGGATATATTCTATCGTCAGCCAACTCGATTAATGTTGGTCGTTTAATTCCTCAAGTTGCATACTATGTTTCGTCATATTGTGATCTGGTAAAAAACGGTGAAATAGAAATCGGAGAAAAAATAAATTTTTGTGTACCAACAGGTAATTTTGGCAATATACTGGCTGCATATTATGCCGAAAGAATGGGATTGCCGATAAATAAGTTGATATGTGCATCTAATAGTAATGATGTATTAACACAGTTCATTACCACAGGTGTTTATGATAAAAATCGGCCGTTCTACACAACAGTATCACCATCAATGGATATTCTGGTGTCAAGCAATCTTGAAAGACTATTGTTCGAATTATCCGGAAAAAATGGTGATGTTGTATCGTCGTACATGTCCTCGCTTTCAGCTGATGGAATATACAGTGTGGATGAAAAAGTTCGTTCAGAGCTTAATCGTATCTTTGATGCGGGATACTGTAGTGAAGATGATACGAAGAAAACCATAAAAGACACATTTGATAAACATGGATATTTAATAGATACGCACACAGCAGTAGCCTACAAAGTGCTCAACGATTACATCTCAAAAACAGGTGACGATAGAATAACTGTGGTTGTTTCAACAGCCAGTCCCTTCAAGTTTTGTGAAGCTGTTCTGGAATCTCTTGGGAAAAAAGTCATCAGTAACGGTATTGACTTGATTTACGAATTATCTGAAGAAACAGGTTGTGATGTTCCTGCTCCTTTGGATTCGTTGAAAAATTGTAAATCGCGTTTTAATGATATTGTTTCTGTGAGCGAAATGAGCGATGTAGTAAAGGAATTTGTCGAGAAGTGAGTATACTAATCCCTATTTAAAATTGTACCATCCTTGTGGTCTGTTTTAAACAGGAATAGTATTAGCTTATTTTGTTACTGACTTTAGTAAAGGACTGGTCATATTTTATGGCTCTTTTTGCAATAGGTGACTTACATCTGTCGCTGAGTACTGAAAAACCAATGGATGTTTTCGGTGGCGAATGGATAGATTATGTTGATAAAATAAAAGCTGGATTTCAGCGAATGGAATCTGATGATGTATGTGTATTATGCGGTGATATTTCATGGGGAATGAGTCTGGAAGATAGTCTTGCAGATTTTCAATTTATTGACAACCTACCCGGAAAAAAGATTATACTCAAAGGAAACCATGATTATTGGTGGAATACTGCAACAAAGATAAAAAACTTCTTTGATGCAAATAATATTACCAGTATCGATATATTACATAACAATTGTTTTTTCTATAATGACACAGCCATCTGTGGTACTCGCGGTTGGATGTCGGATGATGAATGCAGCCTTGAACAAAACAAAAAAATCTCTGACAGAGAGGCAATACGTCTACAAGCATCGCTGCAAACTGCTAAAGATGCTGGTGAGACAATATGTTTCTTTCACTATCCGCCACGATTTAGAAACACGATTTGCTATGATATTATTTCGCTAATGAATGAATATAATGTTAAAAAATGTTATTACGGACATTTACACGGTGATGGACATCGTTTTGCAACCCAGGGATTGGTAGATGGGATAGAATATGGTATGGTATCTGCGGATTTCTTGAACTTTGTTCCGTACAGGATCATGGAGTGAAAATGAGAGCCAACAAAAGAAGTAAAGGGAAAGTCGGCATAATAGTATTTGTACTCATTGTACTTGCTATTATTGCGGGCTTCTTTTTATATTTTATCGTTAATAGAGATGTTAGTCCGGAATCTGTTGAAGAACCACCTGCAATCCAACCTGGCATATCCGATGAGCTGGAGTTCGATATGCCGGAGTACGATTTATTTGAAGAGGAATTTCAAGGGAACGAGGAGGATACAGAGCCTGAAATAACACCTGAGCCGGAACCAACACCTGAACCGGAAGCAGATGTTGAAATTGCAATTCCACCCGAAGATACAATTATATCTGTGGCAACTGCTGACCCGGAACTATTTAATGAATTAAATTTGATTGCAGCAAATTTCAATGCCACTGCAGTTAGTATGATTTTGTACGATGGCAATACAGCGACATACTTTACATATGAGTTTGGATATGCCGACGTTAGAGCGAGACGACCCGTAGATGTTGATACAGTATTTCGTGTAGCGTCGTTGGCGAAACTAACGACAGTCATATGCACAATGGTTTTGGTCGATCAGGGACTCATAGATTTGGATGAGGATATATCTGTGTATTTAGGATATGATGTTATAAATCCATATTTTCCTGAATCGACGATTACAGTAAGAATGCTAATGCAACATACATCATCAATCTATGAATCTACTGCATTCAGAACAGCAACGGGCGGAAGATCGTCCGACACGATGCGCTCATTATTGGAAAGAGGAACATCTTTCTTAAAAGAAGAGCCGGGTACATACTTTGAATATAGTAATTTTGGATATGCCATACTTGGTGCGATTAATGAGCTGGTTTCCGGAAAAACCATGGACAGCCTCGCACGCGAAGTGTTGTTTGAGCCACTAGGTATAGATGCGGCGTATGTATCGAGAAATTTATATGACACAAATAGGATTGCTCAAATATACAATAATAATCATGATGTAAGAAGATCGGTTCAATCAATGTTAGCAACAGGTGAATCGGGGGTACTAGGTCGTGATATGCACTTAGCGCAGGGAAATCTATTTATCAGCGCGATTGATTACGCAAGAATTCTGGCAATGCTTGGAAATGGCGGGCAATTTCGTGATGTTAAGGTGTTATCAAGTGAAGCTGTAAGTGAAATACATGAGGCAAATTTTGAAGTTCTTGAATATGGATATATGCAAGGGCTTGCGGTGCGCTATTCATATGGAGATATCTTACCGGGGATTGGGTTTCATTGGCACACAGGTAGTGCATTCGGGGTGTTTGCACAGTATCTATATATAGCAGATGCGAGTACGAATCGTGGGATTGTCGTTGTAACAACAGGTGCAACAACTGATCGCGAAGGGAATGGTATGATAAGTGTTTGCACGCAACTATCACGAGCAATGTGGGAGCGCCTGAGTGTTTTGTTTGATTAAACGTAAGGGGCTGTTGCAAAAAATGATGCAATAGCCCCTGTGCAGAAATGACTTAATCGTATTCATGCTCGGGAATTATACCGCTGTATTGATAGTTTTCATCGTAGTCTTCGAAGGTTTCTGCCTCTTCTATATTGGCAGCATCGGTGCTTGTATCGTCAATAATAACCTCCTCGTTAGCGTCTCGATGCACATTCAAAGGTACGCTACCCTCTATACTGCTTCCATAGACATGAGCAAGGTTAGTTCTTGCACGTACTGCAAACCGTCCCTCATTAACGATGGTTCCATAGTTACGCACAGTTGAGTTCGTTACATTTTCTACCCATCCATAGTTCGTCAATGTACCGCTAGCTGCCACGACAATTGTGCCGCCTGATGATGTTGAACCTTGGTTATTCACTCTGCCATCCTCAGCCACTACGAGATTACCTTCTATGACCAGTGTTGCATTTTGCTGCACGTTTAGCACAGTTGTTACTGTCAATGTTCGACCTTCAGGTATCACAAATGGGCTTTGATGCGCAAAAATCCCTAGATTGCCCGGGGTTGTTGCAAGTATTACATCCCCTTCTTCAAGCATCCTTGCCAGTGCATTAGGGCTTGTTCCGCTGAATACCTGAGGAATCACCGCAGCCTCGAGCAAAGAAACAAGCAAAGGTTGCTCGACGAGCACCAGATGTGCTGCAACTCCAAATGGCAGAGCATCAAATTCATCCAAAGCGGCTTGTATGTCTGGTTTGTCCACAAGGCGCACCGTGTTAACATTTAAATTCAATACTCTGGCGTGTGTAGCCCTGAAAGCATCAGCTTCTCCAAGTTCCATTTCGACCAATGCTTCCAACAATGAGCGAACCAAAATGAGTTCATCACGCATGTAGTTCTTTATTCCTATATGCAGACCGTTAAAGAATGACCATGTTCTCCAGATTGCGACTCTATCAGAGGTTTGCACAGCTTCGGGAGTCATTCCCAGTAAACGCACTACACATGCGGGAGTAACTCCGGCATGAAGAGCTGCACTGGCAGTTCCCAAGCCTGCGTTAGTGTTGGGAGCCATGAGAGTACCGCCCACTCCACCTATTCCAGTGTTGAACTGACCTGTTGCTCTAATGGAGTTAGCTCTTCTGAGAAATTCGTCTGCCGTCATTCTCTCAAGTACCTCGATAATCTTGATAATCTCGGTTTGGAGAAGCTCTCTGACTTCTATTGGCTGATCCTGATATGCATCCCATGCCCGTACTGCCGCCAGTCTGTCGTGGCGCGTCACAGCATCAATGTCAATTGTTAGGATTTCACCATGAGCTGCTCTGTATGCTTCCGCTACTTCAATAGCCGCTTCAGTGCTCAAAGGTGTCCTCAGAACCGGTGCTCCTGTCGGGAGGGCTTCAGTCAGTGGTAGTTCGATGAATGAGCCTGGGCCAAGTCTCACATTGACAGCCGGAGGATCAAGATTGATTGTACCGTAGCGATAGTCATTGGTGAAAACATACACAGCCAGTTGTGAGCCTGCACGGAAAATATAATGGTTGGCATGCATAGGTACTGTATATGTGTAAAATACGCCTGGTTGAATGTTCTTTGTTTGGTAATAAAATGGTGCTGTCATGCCCGTAGCCGCTGTAATCTCAGGGCTCACATAAGTTAATCCGCTCGGATTCGGATTTGTCAGGTTGATCTGAGCGCGTGACATAATGAAGTAATCCTCAGAGAAACCTTGACGGGTAGTTCTTGGCGTAAAGCGACTCGGCACGCCATTTCTTGTGCCTATTGCGAATGCATTACCGTTATTCTGAGTACTCGTAAACGTTTGACCACCATCGACACTTGATGTGAGATACGTAAATCCACGAATTGGATAAACCTCACCGAGGTCAACAATCGCTACAGAAACTGTACCCCTTGCCTGGTCAGATGCGAGTTCAAGTGTAACGACCGGGGTGCCTGTCAAAAGAACATCTGTCTCAAATGGCGCAGTAACAAAAGCGAGACGCGCGTTGCTGTGCTCTTCAAATGCTGCGGTTCGGAGCATTGTATCCTGCCAGATGTTACCCATGATCTGATCTCTGCCCTTACGACGTGTACGTGGTACACCTCCCGGAGCGTTCAAGTTATTGCCGCCGCCGGCGTATCTGTCGACCATATTGGCACCGCCACCGCCACCGAGAGGTGGCTCTTCCCATGTCAGTCTTGCATATACACTTCTGCGAAGAGGATCGGTAATAGTGGGCATTACGGTTGCTTCAGGCGGAGTTGGCGTTAGTGTGCCACCGCGTGCTGCCACAGTCGAGTTGAGATAATATCTTCTAACTGTGTCAGAACCATCGTCATTCATCATCATTGGCCATGTGTCAAAAGCATCCCAGTCGCCTGTTACAGTGTCGACTGCCCACACGTTCGGAACAGATGGGCACATAATATCATTCTGAAGACCCCAGACCCAATATTCATTCCAACGACCCCAAATTTGATTAATGCTCATGTGTCCTGTGACATGTGGAATTTGGTGTTCAGATTGTAAGAGATTAATTGTGTTAGCACTTGTATGTTGTTGGTGATAAATGAACATTTTAACCGGATAATCTGGATTTTCCCTTACTAGGGCACGCCAGAACATGTCAGCTTGAGACATCTCCACGTTATAGTCCATTGTCGGCTGTTGGATAAGAATACCAGCTGTCATCTGTGGGACATCAACTAGGTAGTTGCTTGTATCCCAAAAAGCATTATAAGCACCTGAAAGGCGTTCTTCGATAAGATCGTAACAGCGTGTAAGGTCAAGAAAATTGTTCAACAGCCTTTGCTCCACTGGATTAGTCGCCATTGCAACCGACGGGGCTACATTGTATGAACCTATCCAGTTTCTGCCTGAACCTTGCTCTTGAACTGATTGGAAAACACCGCCGTTATTACGATTATATTGATACGCGGAGGCCAAAGCTGCTATCGGCATGATTGCTTTAAGACCTGAATATCCTGTAGTGGCAGCCCCGATCGGCAGAGTGCCCGGATATGATGTCCCCGTTGAGGACATGTTGCCGTTAGACCAGTCCGCCACGACTTCATTAGTGGCAGCCCAGTCTGTAAATGCCTTGACCTCTCCGTTGAGCCATTTAGCAATAGCGACAGTGAGTATGGACTGCTCAACATCGCCACTGCGTGAACTACCTTGATTGAAACCACGATCACCAGAATCTTCCGGCACAAGGGTATTGCCAACCATACCGTTGAAGGTTGCTGACTGTATGTGTGCAAAACCTACAGCGTGGAGTGCTGCGGGACTTTGTGCTGCTGCTCCGGTGAGGCGCCTTGCCGGGGCAACTTCTCTGTCACCGCGTGTAGCTGGAACTATCATCACACAACCGCAGTCATCTATGTATTTCCACTGCTCGCCTCCCCATACGTCGGCTGCAGGGAACTCATTGTTGGCATGTCCCCATTGCCATGATCTGGGCTTTCTGGATTGGACATTTTCTGCATATGTGTAATGCGTTGTGTCTCCTTCAATACCGCGTACTGGCATTCCATATGTGCGCAGTCTCACTTGATGCTGCTGCGGTACTGTGAGTTGTCTCGATCCGGCTGCCGGCCAGATAAAGCCGTCTTCCGTGAGATCTGCCAATTCAAACTCTTCTACCCATGTGTTGAAATGATGATTTTCACAGATAGTTTCGATTGCTGTCCCTGTATATGGACTGATTGCCAACGAAACGGGAACTCTAATCTGATCCGATCCCGGTCCCGACACTGCCGGACGGTTAATATGGACTCTAATTAAGTCGCGCTGCCCGTCATTATCCGTGTCCGTCGGAACCTCAATAAAGACGTATTCGCTGATTCTATTAGCTGCAGCTGTAACGGCAGGTGTTGCGGATAAACTCTTTGTTTCGGGATTATACACCAAATAGCCAAGGTTTATAGCATGTTGGAGGGATGATTGCCCTGCCGCAGGTTCACCTTGCCCAACAGTACCGTTCCATTCGGTAAAGCCATCGCGGATCGGAACGATTGGGGATTCCTGTGCTGCCACACTGATGACTGGCATCATTGTCATAACAATACTCAGAATGAGTGTAACTACTACACCAAAACGCCATATACGTTTTCTTTTGCTCATTGTCGATAACCTCCTATTATAATTAATGCTGGAAAATTAGTATTAGTGTGTTTCGCCAGCGAGACCTGAAATGTCCTTTTCGTATTTGCATGTCGCTTCTATTGCATATTCCAAACCTTTTGCAATTGTTTCTGCGGACATTGCGGGAGTTCCATCTGGTCTGTCTACAACTTGCTCAGTCGCAAATGGTACATGTATAAATCCGCCACGTATCTTGGGGTACTTGGTCTCAATTAGGTGTAGCAGTCTGTACATGATGTCATTACACACGAACGTTCCTGCCGTGTATGATATGCTTGCCGGTATTCCATTTTCTTTTATCGTTTTCACGATTGCCTTTACCGGAAGTGATGAGAAATACGCCGATGAACCACCATTGATGATTGGTTCATCGGATGGCTGCTGATTTTCGTTATCCGGAATTCTGGCTTCAGCCAAATTTACTGCTATTTTTTCAATCGACATGACTGACCTGCCACCTGCTTGACCGACACATATTACTGCATCCGGCGAGTGTTTTTCTATCAATTGTTCCAGAATTACACCACATTTTCCGAATACAGTAGGAACTTCCTCTTTTACTATTTCTGTCCCGGCTACTTTATCAGGAACCAGTTTGACTGCTTCAAAAGCAGGATTTATTTTGTCCCCACCAAATGGGTCGAATCCTGTGACTAAAATTTTCATATATTATGACCATTCCTTTCCCAGTGCTCTGTCACAAAACAACCATGAATGAGGAATGGTCATTTCGTGCATTAATTTGCGGTTTCCCGTAAGGAGAGCAAATTGGCACATTCCCACGTAAGTTTGAATTTATTCAAACTTGTTTCTCCTTTTACCAAATATCAGGTTCTGCGACAACTATCACGCCATCTTCCATTATTACTCGATTGTCTGCGTATATGCTCGGTTCACGAAATACTATGTCAAAATGTCCGTTTGCCTCAAATTCGCCGCCCAACGCATGATTTCGCCCAAAGCCAATGTGTGCTGTTCCGTACGCGGATTCATCCTCTATATAGCATCGTCCGTCACACTTAGAATAAGTATTTAGACCAATACCAAATTCACTCACATTGTATATCCGTTCATCGGAGAAACTTTTTAAGTACTCATCGAGTGCCATTCCAAACTCATTTTGCTCAATATCTACAATTCTTCCTGAATCTAAGCGTATGCTAAATGGAGTTTGAACCTTACCGAGGTATCCGAGTGAACCATCGACAATCCCAACACCTGAACTTTGATCTTCTTCAACAGCCACATATACTTCGAAGCTTGAGGATGTAAATCCTTTGTTGTCTTTTGCTCTGCCGTTGAAGTATGATCCTTTGCGACCTATCTTACGAAATCTTAGATCAGTGCCACTACGTGTTTTGAGATGTATATATGTCGATTCATTGATGTACTTAAGCAACATTTTTGCCATGAAACGGGCTTTGTCGGTATTCATCGTCAAAAATTTGTATTCCAAAATAGATCGTCCGTCATTTGTTGCCATCGGAAGCGACAGAAATCTTGAGCCGGAGCGCACAGCCTGCTTTACAACTTCTGTTGTAACCAACGAGTAGTGCGTTGCACCAATGATGATGCTATGGTTTTGCATGAGTACGGCGAGTTCATCAAAATACGGTGACAAATCTTGTGAGTACTCTCCCGGCACTACACGTATTTGTATGTTGGCACCGAGTGCCTGTGCGTATTTACTAACTTCCTTCATCTCATCGTGGTGTTGAAGATCAGTTATGATAAGCATGGATTCACCGGGTCGTACCTGCATCCATTTGTCAACAACGATTGAAACACCTCGTCTAAAATTTTTGTTCATATGCACCCATGGTAGCCACATTATTTCTGGACAGTTTCTTGGTGTGTGGCTACCATAAGCCTTTCTATAGTAATCTAATTATGCATGTCCAAACCAGCCTGCGTTATAGAACAGGATCATAAATACGATTTGGAAAAGCAATACAGGTAGAGCGATGTAGATTTGCTGTTTGATGACACCGTAGTTGCTCTTCATATCGAGCATTGCCACAGGCACGATGTTAAAGTTAGCAGCCATGGGGGTCATAAGAGTTCCGCAATAACCGCTTGTGAGTGCCAGCATGCCTATAACAACCGGGTTTGCGCCGTGAGCCAGTACGAATGGGAAACCGATGCCCACAGTCATGACGGTAATAGCAGCGAATGCGTTACCCATGATCATCGTAAAGATAACCATTCCCAAGGCGTAGACTATAATGCCGACAGGCACGTTACCATAGGGTATTATACCGCCGACCATGGTTGCGATAACATCTCCAACACCGGCGGCTGTGAAGATTGCACCGAGAGAAGCAAGCAGCATCGGAAGCATACAAAGTGGACCTATCATGCTCAAAAATCGTTCAGAATCTTTCATGAATATATCGGGTGTGTTCTTTCTGTCATAAACTATCAGCATTACAATTGCTACAATGACACCCACGCTTACGCCTACTAGTGCAGCTTGTGACAGGGTAGGTAGTGCTGACTCATTTGAGAACAACAGAGCGAATAAGATTGCAAAAATACCCATCGAGAACGCCGGTAGAAATATTTTCATGCCGATTTTATCTGATTGTTTTTTTGTTTGCTCCGAAGAGGGAGCATTTGTTTTGCCGATTTTCACCTTGCGGAAGACAGCCGGTACTGCCATTGTGAATATCAAAAGACCGTTAATTAGAGGCGGTAAATATCTTCCGGTGGCGAGCACAATACCGAGTGCGCCCCAGAAAACAGCAGTGCCTATTGAGGCAGCATTTTCTTTGTCTTTGGCGTTTTTGACAGCCGCGTAAATACAGATGAGACCCATAATGATGAAGACTATTTCAAGTAGCTTCAGACCAAGATTAATATCCGGGTTACCAAACCATGCAAAAGGACTGACCCATTCCCAGTTAATTACCCAATTCCAATCAAAATTCATCGCTTACCGCCTCCATCCTTTTGTTTAGAAACGCTTTTTTTACTACTAGATTTTGACGCGCCTGAACCGTAATATTTCTTCATCATCTTACGATCTCTGATATAGTAGACAACTATTGCCGTAAGAACCGCAAAGATGGCAACGGGGATCGAAATAATCACCAAATCCAGCAACTCGACATGAATCGGCGTTTCAAGGTTTGCCAGTGTGCTTTGAACTAAGAGACCTCCGGCTCCACCTACGAAAAGAACCTGGCAGAAGAACCATGCTATGTTCTCTATACCGCCACCCATGCCTTTGAGTGTTTCAAGATGTTTTTCATTCATTTTCTTGCCCTTAGCTTCAACCGCACCTTCCATCATTGGCATGACAACCGGGCGCACGAAGCCAGCAACACCGCCAAAACTCACGTTAAAGGCGGCAAAAATGCTTCTCATTATGCCATATGCACCGAGCACCATTCCGGGTGTCGAGCCTTTGACTTTTGCAATTAATTTTGCGGCAGATTCTCTCAGACCATTTCTCTCCAGTGTTCCGATTACGAGCATGATCATTATAAAGATAGCCATAGGTCGGTTTCCGACAAAAGTGCTACCCAGAGTTTCCAACATGTCAACGGGTCCTAAACCGCCCACAAGAGCTGTTACAATCGCGGCGAGCATGATAATCAATATAGCGTCTAACTTAAATGCAAATCCTAGTATGACAATCAATACGCCTACAAGGGTTATAATTTCAGAAAATCCCATATTTGCTAATAATCCTCCTTAATTTTAATTTTGCATAGTTTTGTGATTCTTTGCGAACGTGAGTTTTTACCTCCTTACTAACATATTTTTATTTTGCAGCAAGGGTACAGTATCACCCGTGTCCCTAACCGTCTTGTATCTGGTATAGTGGTTTCAAAGAGCGGGATATTCATACTAATCGTTTAGGGCGCGATTAGTGGTCTTTGTCTGTAATACGATTTGGAGATGCCTTCTGCTGTTTGAATTTTACTGTCTTCAAATACACATTTACTGTCTCTGAGCATCCTTATTATATTGATATCATGTAGCATATGTGTGCGTGCACACATTTTAAGATAATCTCCTTGAGCCGTTTCATCTGTGATTTCACTAGTATATGCGACTGTAGTAATCCATGGGAAGCGTACTGATGGATAACGATGATTTGGATCAAAATCAAAGCTCATCCACACATTAATCATATCTCTATAGTATTTTGCCGGAAAAAGGCGTGGCATCCATCTGTTGGCGTACTTTGCAAATCGGTCTGTGAGATCTTTATTGATACTTACGAGCTTATCGTCACTGTGTATTACATCGGCAACAATTTCCTCGATTTTTTTTGCAACAATCAGATTGTCTTTATAGCATTCTTCCTTGACGGTCCAAAAGCAACCGTACAGTAGTGAGCGTGGCAGCCAGAATCCCTTGTATGATGGGGAAGTGTAACCTGAGAACTGTTGCGCCCATTCGTGTGTCGGGACGCCGTGATTATCAACGATGATATCAGGTAGCCAGCCACACCATATTCTCGTCAGGCACATTGCCTCTGTATGTAGTGTGTCATCTTTGAAATGCTCATGATAGAACTCTTTACCTATTGCGTTGAAGCGGGCAGTATGTAGTATCCATGTCGGGTTATCTTTTTGCAATTCATAGTGAATAGCTGCACCGTCTGCATTTTCAAATGGCACTACGACGATGTTCAGCCGTTGAGTGATGTGTTCAAATTCACTGTTAGTCAACAATTCTTTTATAAGCATGAACGCAGCATTTGTTGCAGACGGCTCATTGGCGTGATGTCTGGCATTCACGAAGAGAACGGGGTTTTGATTTATAAGTTTTGTGCGCGATACATAACCTTTGTGCTCTGTGAGAAATTCAATAGCATATATATCCCTGCCCAGATATGATTCTCCGGATATGTATACCTCTATTTTCGATACTCGCTTCAGCTGTTCAATGATGGCTATGTATTCTTCATAGCCAATCATTACGTCTTCAAGAATATCAATATCCTCAATGCACAAATCTTTTGGTGGCTGCAATGCTTCTGATATACTGACACTCAGGCGCTTTAACTCCATTTCTTCATAAACTTCAAACTGTAACTGGGAAATACTCTTGAACTTATGTTCGATCGAAAGTTTACGTTCGGAAAGCAATTTGGTAAAACTTGTAAGAATTGGTGCAATAGATTTTGGGGCTTCAACTTTTATGACTGGACTTAATTTTCCGTTGATCCATTGTATCTTGCGGATGGTGGTTGAGATGTCCTTTCTATTTAGCGTGGGTCTGATGCTGTAATCGCCAAAATCGATTGCCGGTTCAAGTCCATGCTGATCGTAGAGAGTGAACTTGAAATATGGCTTGCCATATTTCTTTTTTATTACCGGCAATATGAGTCCCGGGGCATCAAATATCTCTCCAGCGGTCATATTGCCGTATACTTTGAAGAAATCAAGTCCGACAAAGTATATGTCTTCGTGCAAAGCATCAATTGATGATAGCAAATCCTCGCGAGTGTCTAGTTTTTCATTCGGTTCGCTCAGTTGTATGTCAAGCCGCATCTGAGCAAAGAAGGGTTGATCAGCAGTGGTCGGTCTTCCCTCCGTTTTTTTCTGACAGAAACTATGACAATAAGGCAGCACATCTTCCTGATATATCCGCCACACGTGCTCGACATCCGTTTCAATACGTTCAGAAATCACCTCTTTGCCATTGATGGCGACCCAAATCCATCCCGTTCCCGGATGGACTTTGCCCATTCCCGGATAGGCATCTATGTAGTTGCGCTCATGCGCATATGCTTTGTATTTTTCTTCACACAGCTTCTCACCGTCAGATTTTGCTACCACTTTGTACGTCGTGTCGTCATTGCCTTTGTATTCTGAAAAGACGATGTTCTCACGCGGGATGTTAAGCTCTGCAGAGAGAATATCATCAATGGGATAAAGTTCTTGTAAATATCGTATAGGCAGGTCGAACCACTTGTCTTCATCGTCTGTTTTAATATTGTCATATGTCGGCACCGCGCCATCCTCGTCTTGCCAGTCAGTTACGCCCGGAGCCAAAAAAGGTTTGAAAAATATCTCGATTTCATCGATTTTTTTACAGCAGCGCAACTTTGGCATGATGATTTCTTCAAGCCAACTGAAACCCTGCTTGTATGCGCAAATGACCCGGGATGACAAAAGCTCTGCACCTTTTCTTTTCACAATTTCTGCAAACTCTTCATTGAGCTTTGCTCTGCTTTCCTTATCTTCGCTGAGCACCGCTAACAGCTCAATTTTGTCACCGGGCTTAACATGCGGCCACAGTTTTTCGTCAAGTACACCCTTGCAGACATCTACTTCCCAAGGTATTTCATATTCCTTTTCGTGTACCTTCTTTAGATCTTTGTACCCTTGAAATTTAGCTGGGGAGTAGTCTTTGAGAATTTCTGCGGTTACTTCATTGATTTTTGGGCTAAAATAGCAACTTGTGTCGGTTGTGATTTCATTTTTCATGTGCTCGATATGTGCCAATTGACCATCTACCGTTCTCATGCAAAGACCATCGGTCAGCTCGTTTAAAATATCAAGCCAACGTGTTCCGGGCTTTTGAAGCGGAAATTCCTCACAAATTGTCGCCACAAACTCTACCAGATCAGTGCCGCTGCCTGAGATGACAAAATGACGTCCATCATCATCTTCTTCTAAACTCAATGAACATTCAGCACTGTCGCGGAGTATGAACAGGTTGTCTTCACCTGTGTCCGCAGTCGTAATTGGATATCGCGCAATAGTTGTTTCCATGCCGAATCTGGCAGCAAAACTACACAGCGCTGATAGTTGAGCATTGCTGACTTCTGTGGGCAAAAGGATTTTTGAGTCCAATCTATCGGGTAACAGGTCATCGTTGTCGTCAATCAAAATGTAATCTTTGTCAAACAGACTCTCTAAACCTTTTTCTTGCCTCTTGTCAAACGGTTCAATAGGTACATTTTCCGCTATTCGGAAGTCATGGTGTGCGATACCTTCATGTGTTCCTGTCTGATAATTTTTAGAGAGTTGAAGAAAATTATCGCATAAATATTCATATGCATTCCGCACTGAATTTTCGCTTGCAGAGATTCCGACTGTTACTAAATTGTTCATAGCTTCAACATGGAAGTGGTCATCCATATTCTCATTGATTATGAAGCAAAGTATATCGTCCGGTAAATCTCTATCTGAGGTAAATAGAGGGAACTCCATGGCCACCGATTTAAATCCGATATAATGAGACAATTCTATTGCCAGCTTGCTTGTGAAGTATGTTGTTTTATCTATCGATATAAAGATTTTATGATACATCTTCCCACCCTCTCCACTTTGCGAAATGCTTATATTCAAATTGTTTTGAATATAATACACTATTAAATATACAAATACAAGAAGAAATATGTGTGTAACCAATTGCAATCTCTACAATTAGCGCTTATACAGAAATTCTGAGAGAGAGGGAATATTTATTCGTGTGATTACTTGTGTTGGCAATAGCGAAGAAGCATAGTCGAAAGTATGGAAAACTATCAAAGTGGAGAATCAACACTATTGAATAATTTGCATTTTGAAATAGCGACTCGTTTTTTGCGAGTCGCTATTTCGCTATCTTGTGTTCAAGAAAAAACCGGAACACTACATGTGGTATATCTAGTGATTGCAAGGGTTTTCGCTGGCAATATTGTAAAAATTATTAGCGAAAATCCTTGTTTTTTCTTGACATTAAAGTGGGGCTAAAGTATAATCTGGTGAAAGAGCGTGGTGAATAGTGGAGCGAAATGTTGAATAATCCCAGAATGTGGAAAAGGAGGGAAGCAGATGACCGGAAAATATGAACACAAAATCGATGCTAAAGGTCGTTTGTTTATTCCATCCTCATTACGTGAAGAACTTGGGGAAGTATTCCATGTGACAATCTCCGTCGAAGACTGCTTAACTGCGTATTCAAATGAGAGTTGGGATCGATTTTTAGAAAAAGTTAAAGCGATGCCAATTCGCAAGCAAACAAAAATGCGCCCCTTTTTCTCAAATGCAGCAAAGTGCGAACTTGATAGTCAGGGACGTTTTCTACTTCCTCAAAAACTTCGTGACAAGTGCGGATTAGTAAAAGAAGTTACTGTCGTTGGTTCAGGAACATTCATTCAATTCTGGGATAGTGAGAAGTTCGCAATCATCGATGATCAGGAAACAACACCGGATAACCTCGCTGAGGTTATGGACGAGCTGGATTTCTAATGAGTCATATACCTGTTTTATTAAATGAATGCATTGAAGGACTGAACATAAATCCAAATGGCATTTATGTAGATGGTACTCTTGGGCGAGCTGGGCACTCTTTAGAAATATTAAAGAAACTCGACGAAGGGAAATTAATCGCAATAGATCGCGATGCTGATGCGATAGTTGAAGTACAAAAAATATTTGCAGATTATGAAGAGAAGGTCATAGCAGTACACGGGGATTTCAGAGAAATCGAGAAGATACTAAAAGATCACAATGTTGAAAAAGTAGATGGAATGTTGTTTGACTTAGGTGTTTCTTCGCCGCAGATAGATAATGCGGAGCGCGGATTTTCATATATGCAGGATGCTCCTCTTGATATGCGGATGAATAGGATTGATTCACTATCAGCATTCGACATCATAAATAGCTGGCAAGAAGATGAGTTATCTAAAATTCTTTTTGAATATGGTGAAGAGCGATTTTCTAGATCGATAGCACGTGTGATAGTGAATGAGCGCACAAAGAATAAAATCAACACCACATTTGAATTAAACGAGTTAATATACAAGGCAATCCCTGCTGCAGCAAGACGCAAATCTAGTCATCCGTCGAAACGTTGCTATCAGGCACTGAGAATAGCTGTCAATGATGAGTTAAACTCAATTGTGAGTATGTTGGTAGCAGCACCATCACTACTAAGGTTGCATGGAAGGTTATGTGTAATCAGTTTCCATTCACTTGAAGACAGGTTAGTGAAGAAAGCATTTGCTGCAGGTGCAAAAGGCTGTACATGTCCGCCGGATATACCAATATGTGTTTGTGGTGAGAAACCAACATTGAAATTAATAACACGAAAACCCATCATTGCAAGTAATGATGAAATGACAAATAACCCAAGATCAAAAAGTGCAAAACTAAGAATAGCAGAACGCATATGATCAAGGGAAATGTTGTAACCAAAAGAAAGGATGTCGATTATGGAAAGTAATGCAAGAGCACTGAGTAATTATAATTATGGTACTGTTGCTCCGACAATCCAAGCAATGGTTGAAGCAGAAACCAGAAGATTACATGCGCCGCCAAAAAGAGTGACTACCGCTAGAGAACGTCCTCGTAGAATAGAAAAACCAAAAGTTGCCACAGCAGAAAAGGTTGCACCCAAAATTTCAGTTTTTGCTATTTTTGGAACAGTTTTTGTTTCAGCACTAATGATATTGGTAGTTTTAGCTCAAATTAACTTTAATGAAACGGCTGCAGAAACTGTAAGGCTGAATGCTCATATAGCTCAACTCGAACAACAACACAGAGCATTAGAGTTGTCCCTTGAACGTGCTGTTGATTTAAGAACCATCGAACACTACGCAAGGGATGTGCTTGGTATGTCAAGACCTGATGTTGTAAATTCAGTTGCAATAACTAGTGCACCAAGAGATACAGCAATAGTTATTCAGGTTAAAGAAGAAAGTGGGTTGGATAGGTTTGGATATTTCATAATGTCGCTGCTGGATTATTTTAGGTAATGTTTAATATTTGCAAAATTACATTACAGAGAGGAGAAGCGACATGTCCGGTGGAGTGAGAGTTGGCGGAGAAAATAGGAGAAGAATAAGAAACGAAAAGATTCCAAGAGCGACATCAGGTGCAAAGACCGGTGCTGCTAGGGGTAGGGGAGAGCAAAAAATCAGTAGAGCGTTACTATTTCGCACACTATTTTTGTTGGCGGTGTGTGGAATAGTTGCATTTGTTATTCTGGCCGTTAGACTATATGATGTTCAAATAACAAATAACTCATATTTTCAATCGCGTACGCTAAGTGCTCAATTACGGGAAACGTCACTTGCATATTCACGCGGAACAATTTATGACATAAACGGTAGAATACTTGCTATGAGTGGACCTGTAGAAAATGTTTTTATCAGTCCGCTTGAGCTTGAATTACATGAGCAAGATGTGAGATTTATTGCTGAAGGTTTATCATATATACTGGGCGTTGACTTTGGTATGGTGGTGGAAAGAGCCGGGAGAAGCTCGTCTCAATACCAAATTATTAAACGTAGAGTAGAAAAAGCCGAAGCCGATAGAGTACGAGAGTTTATTAGAGAGCACAGCTTAAGAGGTGTACATTTTGAACCTGCGACACAACGCTACTACCCAAATGACACCCTTGCAAGTCATGTAATCGGATTTGTCGGAACAGAAAACACCGGTCTTGATGGAATCGAGCACAGGCTTGATGCCCACCTTACAGGCGTCAGCGGTAGGATGATTAGACTCACGAACGCCAGAGGATCAGAGTTGATGTTTGCGGGTTTTGGTGATTACTTACGTGCCAGGGATGGAAATGATATAACATTAACACTGAATATGTCAGTTCAATATTATGTGGAGAAGCATTTGGCTCAAGCGATTATTGATTTCGACGTACAAGGTGGAGCAGTTGCGATTGCTATTAATCCGAACACAGGTGAGATTCTTGCAATGGCAAATTATCCTAATTTTGATCCAAACAATTTTCTGCAACTTAGCGAAAGGGAGATGGAGCGACTCAATTACATTGAAGATGAATACGAGTTCATTGAAGAGTATCGCGCTGCGCAATTTAGACAATGGCGCAATCAGTCTATTGCAGACTCCTATGAACCCGGATCTGTATTCAAAGTGCTAACATATGCAATGGCTTTAGAAGAAAATGTAGCGCAGTTTGATTCGGTGTTTCATTGTACGGGTATGATTGAAGTTCAAACTCCTACCGGCGTGTCGGAAAGAAGATGTCCGCGCAGATGGGGTCACGGTTCTCAAACTCTGAATGAATCGATGTATAGTTCTTGTAATATCGCATGTATAGAACTTGCACTTAGGGTTGGTGCTCGTACATTCTATAGTTATGTTGATGCGTTTGGGTTGTTTGACAGAACAGGGTTTAACAATGCTGTTGAAGGTCGAAGCTTGTGGTGGGATGAAAGTGTATTTTTTGATAGAAATAATCAAACCCAGATAGCATCAGCTTCAATTGGTCAAACCTTTCAAATCACACCAATTCAAATGATAACTGCGGCTTCTGCAACTATTAACGGAGGCTATTTGATGGAGCCGTTCATTATTAGCCAGATTACTGATAGTGGTGGCAATATTGTCGAAGCTACTGAACCGACTATTGTAAGACAAGTAATTAGTGGTGAAACGTCTGCTGCTATGCGTACAATGCTTGAGGGTGTTGTAATACACGGAACTGGACGGAATGCACAAGTCGCTGGATACAGAATCGGTGGTAAAACAGGAACATCTGAGAACATATTGCAATTAGCTGCAAGAGACGAAGACGACGATTCACCAAAAGACTATATCGTATCATTTTTTGGGTTTGCACCGGCTGATGATCCTGAAATAGCTATATTGCTATTACTAGACAGACCTAGTCATTATACTGGAATATATATCAGTGGTGGTTCTATGGCTGCACCTGTTGTTGGTAGAATGCTTGAAGATATCTTGCCTATGAGTCTGGGAATAATGCCGCAGTTATCCGAAACAGACTTAGCGATAATGAATATGCATGTTCCGCGTATCGCAGGATGGAGTGTAGAAGATGCTATTATAGTACTTGAAGGGCAAGGCTTTAACTACACAGTGGTTGGTGAAGGAAGCGCAGTTGTTGGGCAACTACCTGTGCGAAATGCATTGGTTGTTTCAGGAACAACGATAATGCTATTTACTGAGAGTGAACCTCCTAGTTATCAGGTTGAAATGCCAAATTTAATAGGTATGTCATATCAAGAAGCGAAGCAAGTGCTGGAACAAAGGGGTCTATTTATTAGAACCGGAGGAGCTCCGAGAACGGATGGAAATGCACTTGTGTCAGTACAATCGATTCCACAGGACCAAGAAGTTTTGTATGGGTCGGTGATAGAGGTTACATTGATAAACTCGCAAATTATTGAACGAAGGATAGATTAATTATTAATTACCAGTCAGACCATGCATAAAATTCGCCTCCATCAAGCAATATGTCCCGGATTTTTCGTTGGAATGGGTCTTACATACGCGAAAAATTCGAGACATACCGCTTGATTAATGTTAACCTGTGACTAAACCGATTATTACTCAGTTTGAACTTAATGAAGGGATAAGTCGTGATGAAACTAATAAAATTGCTTGAAAAAGTTGATGTTATTGAAAACAATTCAGATATGGAAATGGATGTTACAGGAATATGCTATGATTCCAGAATTATTCGTAGTGGTGAGCTTTTTGTTGCAATACGTGGATTCGAGACGGACGGGCATAAGTATATTGTTGATGTTGTACAAAAAGGTGCAAGTTGCATAATTTGTGAAGAAGCTCCGAGTGTTTCAATACCATACATTCTTGTAAAAGATTCACGAAAAGCTCTTGCTACAATATCTGCTGTATGGTTTGGTTACCCGGCAACCAAGGCGAAGATTGTTGGAGTAACAGGAACAAATGGGAAAACAAGTGTAACCAATTTGATAAAGCATATCATTGAGACTTGTTCGAAAAGCAAAGTTGGTTTGATTGGAACAAATGGAAATTTCATAGGGAATAGAGAATTATCGACAGAACATACCACACCAGAATCGTATGAAATGCAAAAACTACTAGATAAAATGGTTTTTGAGGGTTGTGAATATGTTATAATGGAGGTCTCGTCACATGCATTGCAATTAAGCAGAGTTTATGGTATAGAATATGATGTTGGTGTATTTACGAACTTGACTCCGGATCATCTTGATTTTCATGGCACAATGGAGAATTATGCACTGGCAAAAGCAATATTGTTTGAAAATTGTAAAGTTTCTGTTATAAACACTGATGATCAATATGCATTGATAATGGCAGAGCATGCTAGATGTGCTATAATGACATATGCTATTAATAATGTCGATGCTGATTTAGTTGGCAAAGATGTAAGGCTTCATGCGAACAAAGTTGATTTCTGTGCAGTTGCAGTTGGCAGCATCAATAGAGTGGAATTGCCGATACCCGGTTTGTTTTCAGCATATAATGCACTGGCATCAATTGCTGCAACAACATTACTTGGGTTTGACATAGACAACATAGCACCGTCATTAAAATCATATGGCGGAGTAAAGGGGAGAGCAGAGGTTGTACCGACAGGTCATGAATACACTGTTTTAGTTGATTATGCTCATACTCCGGATGCTCTAGAGAATATACTTACAACTGCACAAGGATTTGCAAAGGGCAAGATTGTGACAGTATTCGGATGTGGTGGAGATCGTGATAAGACAAAACGTCCGGAAATGGGGAAGATTGCAACTGAGTTATCAGATGTAACTATAATAACAACAGATAATCCCAGAACTGAAGATCCAAACAAGATAATCGATGAAATCGTATCCGGTGTCGAAAATTCAAATGCAGTATATGAAGTCATAGAAAGCAGAAAAGCAGCAATATGTAATGCGCTTGATAAATTGGAATCCGGTGATGTACTAATCATTGCCGGTAAAGGTCACGAAACATATCAAATATTTGGCAATGAAAAAATCCATTTTGATGATAGAGAAGTAGTTACGGAGCATTTAAAAAAACTCCGTGTTGATGCGCGCAAGAAACCCGTAGAAGATTTGGATTAAAAAAAGTAAAGTTGAGAAAATGAATGATAGTATATTTAATAATTTCACTTATTGTGTCATTTGCAGTTACTGTAGGAATAGGATTAGTCCTTGTTCCGGCACTGAGACGTATGAAAGCGGGTCAATCGATACGCGAGGACGGTCCTGTTTGGCATAACAAAAAAGAGGGAACACCGACAATGGGCGGAATAATGTTCATCGGTGGAATTACTGTAGCAGTATTGGCGGTAGGCTTTCGTGAAATGCTTGAAGGTAGATTTGGTCATATTGCGATACTTGTTTTTGCACTCGTGTATGCGGGAATCGGTATGTTCGACGATTATTGTAAACTAAAGAAGAAGCAAAATCTCGGACTTACTGCAAGACATAAGTTTATACTGCAACTTATGGTGGCGCTCTCATTCGTTTTGATAATGCATTTACAAGGCAACTTAACAACAGAACTGTATGTGCCATTCTTTAGCGTGATGCTAAATATTCCGTGGCCAATATATTATATTTTTGCAACATTTGTAATCATAGGAACAGTAAACTCTGTAAACATCACTGATGGCGTAGACGGTTTGGCATCCGGTGTAACTGTTCCCGTTGCCATATGTATAATGGCGCTTGCATTTGTTTGGGGACATACAACCGTCGGAATATTTTCCGCGGCACTTTTAGGTGGGCTTATTGCATTCTTGATTTTTAATTTTTATCCGGCAAAGGTATTTATGGGCGACACAGGCTCGCTGTTTCTAGGTGGTGCAGTATGTGCACTTGCATTTGCAATGGATATACCGTTATTGCTTATAACATTAGGATTCGTGTATTTTGTAGAAACAATGTCAGACATTATTCAAATTGGATATTTTAAATTAACGAAGGGTAAGAGAGTTTTCAAAATGGCTCCACTGCATCATCATTTTGAAATGTCAGGTTGGAGTGAGTATAAGGTGTTTGCTGTATTTACAACTGTATCTGCGATTTTCGCTGCAATTTCGTTCTTTGGTGTGTTTCGAAGCTATTGATGACTACTAATAGTTAGTGTCGTTTTGCAACAAAGGTATGAAAGAGTAAAGGGATGGTCATATTCATGAATAGAAGGACTCTGAATAAAAATGTTAATATGATGAACAATGAACAAGTTCGTAAAGAGCCTGAAGTTAGTTTCAACTGGGACGAGCGTGATTTATCTGATGAGCTTATCGAGCCTAAGAAAAGAGGTCCGGGTGTTGATAAGCCAATGTTGGTAATAACTCTTGTTTTACTGATAATCGGAGTTATCATGGTTCTCTCAGCGAGCTTTGCTCGTGGTTTGTATTTGCATGGTGATCCACTTAGGCTGTTTTCCAGACAATCTATATTTGCTGTAAGTGGCGTGGCATTAATGTTTGTTGTATCTCGTATTAGTATTAAAACAATAAGTCGATGGTCAATTCAATTATTGCTGGTATCGGTCGTTTTGTTGGTCTTGGTGCTATTCATTGGCATAAGGGCAAATGGTGCAACCAGATGGATTGGTATAGGTGGCGAAACAAGTATTTTGACATTTCAACCGTCAGAAATTGCAAAGCTTGCAATTGTGCTTGCATTTGCACAAATGATATGCAAATTTGGTAAAGTCAAGATGAGCACATTTAAATTTGGCGTTATGCCTTTTGCAACAATTGCCGTAATAATGATTGTGCTTCTTAGAATGCAGCCCCACCTCTCAGCAATTATCATTATTACAGCTCTGTCTGCAATAATGATGTTTGCCGGAGGGACACGTATTAGATGGTTTATAATCGCTGTAGCAATTTTGATTGCAATGGTAAGTGGATTTATATTTTTTCAAGTAAGAGCCGCTGCTCCAGATATGCAAGTAAGTGACATGAATATTGAAACTGTAAGAGAAAATTTCGACATCAGAGATATGGGACATGGTGGAAGACGAATTACAGCATGGCTGGATCCTGATGCTGACCCACTTGTCGGTGGTTTTCAAATAAGGCAATCATTAAACGCAGTTGGTTCCGGTGGCTTGCTTGGGGTTGGTCTAGGACAAAGCAGACAAAAGCATTTATATTTACCTGAAGAGCATAATGATTATATATTTGCTATTGTAAGTGAGGAGTTAGGATTCGTTGGAGCGATGCTTATATTAATGTTATTTGCATTACTAATAATTCGTGGGTATTGGCTTGCAATAAATGCAAATGACAAATTCAGTTCGTTAATTACAATTGGAATTACAAGTTTGCTTGCCATACAGGTATTCTTAAATGTTGCCGTTGTAACAAATCTATTACCTGCGACCGGAATATCGTTACCGTTTTTTAGTTCCGGTGGTACAGCACTGTGGCTTCAACTAATACAAATTGGTATAGTATTGTCAGTATCTCGTGAAATTCCTGTTTATACTGAAGAAGAAACACGCAAAATGTTAGTGAAAGAAAGAGTTGCATCATGAAAGTGATATTTGTTTGTGGTGGAACATCTGGGCATATTAATCCTGCACTTGCAATTGCTGAAGAAATGAAACAGCGAATACCATGTGAAATACTGTTCATAGGTGCAGATAAGCCACTTGAAAAACGTCTTGTACCAAGTGCAGGATTTCGATTAGAGAATATACAAATGAGTGGATTGAATAGAAGTATAAAGCCACGAAACATTATTCATAATGTAAAGGCAATACTGAAACTCATAAAAGCAAACATAAAGTCTACAAGAATTATAAAAGGATTTATGCCCGATGTTGTAATAGGAACAGGCGGATATATTTGTTACCCCGTGTTGAAGAAAGCTTCAAAGTTTGGCATATCGACTTTTGTTTTAGAGCCAAATGCATATCCGGGTCTAACTGTGAGAATGCTTGCTCCTATAGTTGACAAGATATTTGTGACATACAGAGGTATGGAGAAGAAATTTAAACGATCAGGTGATGTTGTTGTCTTCACAGGCACGCCTCTTCAAAGTCAATTTGTCGATGGGGCAGAGGTAATATCAAGTAGCAACTCAACAAATATAAGCAGAAAGCCACTTGTTGTATCGTACTGGGGGTCATTAGGCGCATCAGGAATGAATGAAATGATGACTCAGTTTATTAAACGAAACATCAAAGAAAATAAATTCAATCACATTCATGCAACTGGTGTAAACGACAGTAAAGAAAAATTATTGGAATCATTAAAAGGTGAGGGAATTGAAACATTAAGAGAGCCTTTAATTGATATAAGAGAATATATTGAAAATATGCCAACCGTTATGAATGACGCGACCATTGTTTTATCAAGAGCTGGAGCGTCGACTGTGGCAGAGTTAACCGCACTTGGAAAACCTGCAATATTAATTCCATCTCCCTATGTTACTGATAATCATCAGGAGGAAAATGCGAAGCAGTTGCAATCAGCAGGTGGAGCAATAATGATAAAGGAAAGTGAATGTACAGGTGACAAACTTTTTGATATGACAGTATCGATAATCAATGATAATGCAAAGTTGAAAGAAATGGCAGCTGTACAAAAATCTCTATCCGTCAGAGACGCAGCTGAGAAGATTGTTGACATTGTTATGTGTACAATTGCAAAATAATGATAGGAGAAGCCAATATGCCAACGGTCACAAAAAGACAGTTAAGTAGAACATCAATTGCGTATATAGTAATTGGTGTAGTTATGATTGCTGTAATGACAATAATTGGTATGAGTGCTTTTATGCAAATCAGGAATATCGTTATTGAGGGTGTATCGGCATATTATGCTGAGGATATTATTGAGGCATCAGGGATGACATTTGGCGATAATTTACTCTTTATTAGTTCACAAGAAGTTTCGCAAAATATACGTTCTGCATTGCCATTTATAAGTGCTGCACAAGTTAGTCGAATACCCCCTGATACAATAATGATTAAAGTAACAAAGAGTGTACCGGTAGCAACATTAACTGTTTCTGGAGAAGTATATGTAATTGATATCGCTGGCAGAGTATTAGATCGTGCTAGAATAGGAACGCCTTTACAGTCAGATGTTGATATAAGTGCATTAATTGAAATCCGCGGTGTTGAAATTGAAGACACATCTGCAGGCAATAACTTGAGAGCTGCTTTTGGTGCAGAACCAAGACTTCAACATATGTTAGATATACTTGAAGCTCTAGAAAGTGAAGACTTACTAAGTGATGTATCGTATATAGACATTTCAAACATAGTTAATGTACATTTTGGTTTTATGGAAATATATAGAGTTATTCTTGGTAGTGGTGCAAGTGGCAATACAGATTTGAGACCAACAACTATTAGACATAATTTAGCAGGTCTGGAAATTTATGTTTTGGATGTTCAAGAAAGATTTCATAACATGTCGGGTGATATAATTTTTCCCAGAGATAGTAATCGTCCTGAATTTAGAGCTGATTAACATTTTATTTGAAACAATTTGTAACTATTTGAAAGAAAACTATTGACCTTGAATAAAAAAACATATAAAATAACGGATGATGTGCGTTTTTCTAATTTAGAATTAACGAAGTTTCATACGTTAAATCTAAAGAAAAAAGAGCTGTTGTGAAAATGAATAAAAACAAAAATGAAAATAAATTAGTACGGGAGGAAGAATACATGGCGGTTTCAATTGAGAGCGCTCCTGACAATGTCGTAGTAATAAAGGTAGCTGGGGTTGGCGGAGCAGGTAATAATGTCGTCAATAGAATGGTGTCCGCCGGAACACAAGGTGTGGAATTTATTGCTATTAATACTGACAAACCCGCACTATCTGTTTCAAATGCCGCTTCAAAAGTTCAAATTGGCGAGAAATTGACAATGGGTCAAGGTGCCGGTTCCAGTCCGGAAATTGGTAAGAAAGCAGCTGAAGAAAGCAGAAACAACATAGCAAAGTCCCTTGAAGATGCTGATATGGTATTTATCGCAGGCGGTATGGGTGGCGGAACAGGAACTGGTGCGTCTCCTGTTGTTGCTGACATTGCACGCGAAGCTCAAGCACTCACAGTAGGCGTTGTCACAAAGCCGTTTAGCTTTGAAGGAAGACGTCGCATGGAGCAGGCTGAAGAAGGCATTAAGAATTTACTGAGTAAAGTTGACTCTTTGCTTGTAATTCCAAATGATAGATTAAAGGCTGTTTCTGAACAAAAGTTAACATTTGCAAATGCGTTTGAAATTGCAGATGGTGTGCTTCATCAAGCTGTTATAAGTATATCTGAACTAATTAAGAAAACCGGTTTTATAAATCTCGACTTTGCTGACGTAACATCAATCATGAAAGATGCCGGATATGCACATATGGGTGTCGGACATGCAGCAGGCAAAGGCAAGGCAGAAGAGGCTGCTCGTGCAGCGGTTACAAGCCCGCTTATGGAAACATCTATTAATGGTGCTCGTGGCGTTCTGGTTAATGTTACAGGTTCATTAGATATTGACCTTGATGATGTAGAAATTGCAGCCAGCCTTGTCGCTGAAGCAGCACATCCTGATGCAAATATTATATTCGGTGCTTCTTTTGATGAAGATATGGAAGACGAAATTAGAGTTGTGGTTATAGCGACAAGATTTGATGAGTCTCCACTACAAGCACAAAATATTAATACTCCAAGTTCTAGGGTGTTTACTGACGATTATATTGCGAAGAAAGTAGACGACGCGTTAAAAGCTGAACCTGAGGTCAAAGCTCCACCACCTGCACCGGCTCCGGAGCCACCTCCACCGCCACCAGTTGAGGAAGATCCGTTTGACACGATATTTAAAATATTTAACTCAAAGTAGGATAGTCTAAAATAAATAATAGCTTGTATATATTATGGCGGCGAAGAACGTTTATTGCGGTCTTCGCCGTATTTAATAATAAGGAACTGTCCAGAAATAACTTGTGCATTTTGCCTTGTCTTTTTGCTGCCATGCGGCACATAAAAACCTTGAAAGGCACAAGCATTACTGCGGTTTTTCTGCACCACCTGACAACAAAAATCC
>Ga0123355_10001539_pt1 | contig 32185 bp, 14 predicted proteins | sample TergutEmb28metaG_3_FD_89872 | JGI IMG/M metagenome (GOLD analysis project Ga0123355, IMG submission 89872) | Embiratermes neotenicus P1 segment gut microbial communities from Petit-Saut dam, French Guiana - Emb289 P1 | ecosystem: Host-associated > Arthropoda: Insects > Digestive system > Gut ...
GTCCGGCGGGACTTTGGCGGCTGTCTGTTCCTTCAGGATTTTGACCTGGCGGTAGACGCACAGCACCTCGGCCATTTTTGCTTCGAACTCCGCGTCGCGGTTTTCAAGGTAATAGCGCACCTTGTGCGGCTTCACCTCCTCGGCCGCGAGGATCTTGCACAACGTGCCTTGCGCGAGTTTGGCGAGGCAGTTGTGACCCTCCGCTGGTCCATGATCGCGAGCGTGGCGAGCCATCAGCCGGGTCGTCCACAGTTCGTGCGGATAATCCATCGACGGCCTGGACATGTCGAGCGATCAAGCCCGCCACCTCGCTCGCATGAGTCATGATCATGAAGTGCGCAGCGCCTTGAACCGTCGCCCCGACCGCTCCATCGATACATTCGACAAGCAGCTCATTGGCCCGCTGAACGGCCAGTGGGCTGACAGCGCCCCGAATGATGAGCGTCGGGACATCAATGGCGGCCAACGGCTCCCGCGAAAGTGGAAGGTCATATCCGCTCGCCCAGTCGAGGATGTTGACCCTCGTGGTCTCGATCGCGTAGGCGCGAACCCGCGCTGGCCACGCAGCGAAGACACCGACTGTCCCGCCGTAGAAGTCAAACATTGCAGCAATGGCCTCGGCGTTGCCGTTTTCGAAATCGGCGAAGTAGGCGTCAGTCATCCGACGAAAGGTTCGATAAAGCCGAAGTTCTTCCGAGTTCGATGAGACCACATTGAGCATAGGTTGAAGTTCGTTTCGGTATCGCATAGTGATTGTCATTGCTATAAGATGACTTAGCGGCTGTAGGGCTTGCGGGAGACGCATCTAGGTCGCCGGGCCAGGTCATCCCGCTTCCAGAAGGGGGTGGAGGCACAAATGCTTGACTCGAAATTGAACCAGCGATTCGAAGAATGCCGGTCCAGCCATGTGGACATGCGGCGGCCCGAGCGGGGAACCGCCCGGGTTTATACCGTCTGCGAGGTTCGTCTGTATTGTGAAGGCCTTATCTCCATCCTGCAGAGTCGGTTGGAAATGGTAGGGGCAGGAGGGTCCGGTGATTTCCTGGACCGCATCACAGCATTGCGGCCAGATGTGCTGCTACTGGACCTTGCGGCTCACGACAGCCTTACCATTCCTCGACGCGCACAGCAGGTTTTACCTGCTGTGCGCGTAGTTGCTTTCGCGGTGGCGGAGATTGACGAGAAAATACTGGCGTGCGCGGAGGCGGGGATCTCCAGCTATGTAATGCACGACGGGTCGTCGGAGGATTTGATTGCCGCGGTCTATGCCGCCTTAAAGGACGAGCTAGTGTGCTCACCGCGGATCGCCGGGCTCCTGTTCCGTCGAATGGCCAAGCTGCGGGATGGTCAGCCCCTTGAGACTGCGGACGCTCACCTGACCCCGCGGGAGCGGGAGATTGCGGCGCTGGTCGCGCGTAACCTTCCAAACAAGGAGATAGCGCGCCGACTACTCCTTGGTCCTGCAACTGTTAAGAATCACGTACACAACATCCTGCAGAAGCTGAATGTCCACCGCCGCGGGGACGTAGCTCGGCTGCGGCTTGACGGAAATCGATGGCAAACCGAGCGGATGGCCGACATCGTCGAACGCCCGCCAGGCCCGGCTTGATCCTCGTCCGCGTCTAGGCCGACTAGAACCCCGAGCCGTAAGCTTACCGCACCGGGCGAAGCCGAAATATCTCTGGCCCTACGGATACGGATCTAGATCCACGGCCTGGGCCGAATCTGGAGTGGTGATCGCGCTCCGACGGGCGCTCAGCCCAAGCAACGCGGGCCCTATAGACGTTAAATGAACACTGTCCGCCGGATGATCCAGACCATCTTCTGGACCGCTAGCCGGCCCAGATGGCTCACTCGCCCCGACCGTGTTTCCCCTAAGCTGGCGGCAGTACGGAGCTCTTGCGGCCGATGCGAATTCTACTGGTCGGACCTCCAACATGCTTTCAAACATCGTCACGGCCGCGCTCGACCAGGTGCCCGAATTAGCGCTGATGGGGAATGTCAGCGAAGAGGCGGATCATCCGTCAGGCCGGCGTCGGCGCTGTGATCGTGCAGGCTCGCGAGCCGCGCAAAATCGAACGCTTACTTCCGCTACTCCATACCTTTCCCGCACTCACGATCGTAGCAATCGGAACTGCCGGCGTTGGTTTCGCACATCGGCTGCGCCCTCATTCGATCCGCATCTCGGAAATGTCGGCCGATGCCTTGAAATCCTTGCTCCGCACTGGCTCAGATCAGCGCCGGCCGTCTTCGAAGAAATCAGTTCTGTGCTGAGCGAGTAAGGGGGCTTATGACAGACCCGGTTCGATCAACGCCAGAGCCAAAGAAAAAAGCCGACGAACCGTTCGGCCCGGCGCCGCCACAATTATCGCTGCCCAAGGGTGGTTCGATACGCGGCCTAGGTGAGAAGTTCGCGACAAATCCGGTGACCGGTACCGGCACCTTCACACTGCCGATTTATAGTAGCCCGGGTCGTTCCGGCTTCGGCCCACAGCTGGCCATGGCGTATGATTCCGGGAGCGGCAACAGTTCCTGGGGCTTCGGGTGGAAGGTTGCCCTGCCCGCGATCACCCGCAAGACCGACAAGGGTCTGCCGCAGTACAACGACACGCAGAATTCGGACATTTTTCTGCTCTCTGGCGCTGAAGACTTGATGCCGGCGCTCATCGAAGAAGACAGCACATGGAATTTCGACGCGTCAAAGCGCTTGCTCTATGGCAACACGTACAAGGTTCAGCGTTATCGGCCTCGCGTCGAAGGTCTGTTCGCTAAGATCGAACGCTGGGCCAATGTTGCTGATTCCACCGATGTATTCTGGCGGTCGATCTCGAAGGATAACATCACCAGCTGGTATGGCCTCGAGACGGCAAGCCGCATCGCCGATTCCGAAGACTCAAGCCGGATCTTCGAATGGCTGATTTCGCGAAGCTATGATGCGAAGGGCAACGTCATCTCGTACGTCTACAAGGCGGAGGATTCCGAAGGGATCGATCTGACCCAAGCCAACGAGCGCAACCGCACCGACGCGTCGCGCGCTGCACAACGCTACATCAAAAACATCTTCTACGGGAATCGGACTCCCTTTTTCCCGGATCTGACCACGGCGGCGGGTCCGGCGCTGCCAACGGATTGGTGCTTCGAACTGGTCTTTGACTACGGCGAGCACGACCTCACCGATCCCGCTCTCGAGGAGGTACAGCCGTGGACCTGCCGGCTGGACCCGTTCTCGACCTACCGGCCGACTTTCGAGCTGCGTACCTATCGACTCTGCCGCCGGGTGCTTATGTTCCATAACTTCCCGCAAGAGGAGAATGTCGGCGCCGATTGTCTGGTGCGCTCGACTGACTTCGGTCATGTCTCGACCCCGCCGACCGATCCGAGCCAACCCTTCTACTCATACCTGCTGTCCGCCACACAGACCGGATACAGCCGAGATGGCAACGGCGGCTATGTGTCGAGCTCGCTGCCGCCGGTTGGGTTCACCTATACCGAAGCGGTCGTCGACGAGACCGTCTATGATGTCGACCCCGACAGCCTGGCCAATCTGCCAAGCGGCATCGACAGCTCGCGTTACCGATGGGTCGATCTCGATGGCGAAGGGGTCTCTGGGGTTCTGACCGAACAGGCGGGGAACTGGTTTTACAAGGCGAACCTAAGCCCGGCGAATGTGCAGGGAATGGGCGCCGACGCGCTGACCGTGGCGCAATTTGCTCCGATTGAGGTCGTCGAGCGCATGCCGTCTTTGGCTGCATTAAGCGGCGGCCAACAGCAACTGATGAGTCTGTCTGGCGACGGCTATCTGTCACTGGTGCAGTTTGACGGTCCGACACCGGGGTATTTCGAGCGGACCGAGGATGCAGATTGGGAACCCTTCATGCCGTTCCAGTCGTTGCCGTCGATCGACTGGAAGAACCCGAACCTGCGGTTCATCGATCTGACCGGCGACGGCTTTCCGGACGTGCTGCTCAGCGAGGACAAGGCCTTTTGGTGGCACACTTCGCTGTCGACGGAAGGCTTTGGCCCGGCGCAGCGCGTGGAGCAGTCGTTCGACGAGGAGAGAGGGCCGCAACTCGTCTTTTCCGACGGGACTGAATCGATCTTTCTCGCCGACATGTCGGGGGACGGTCTGACCGACTTGGTGCGCATTCGGGTTGGGGAAGTGTGCTACTGGCCGAACCTCGGCTACGGCCGTTTCGGCGCCAAGGTGACGATGGACGGGCTGTCGCGGTTCGACCGTGCCGAGCTGTTCGACGCGCGCAGAGTGCGCCTCGCCGATATCGATGGCTCGGGTACTGCCGACATCGTTTACTTCGCGGCTGGAGAAATTCGCCTGTATTTCAGCCAATCCGGCAACGCGCTGGGCCCGCCGAATGTGTTGCGCCATTTTTCGAGTGTCGACAGCGCTTCCACCGCCGCGGTGCTCGACCTTCTGGGCAATGGCACGGCGTGTTTGGTGTGGTCCTCGCCGCTGACGACAAACGCGCGCCGACCGATGCGTTACATCGACCTGATGGGCGGGCAGAAGCCGCATCTATTGGTCGGCGTCGTCAATCATTTAGGCGCCGAAACGTACATCCAATACGCGCCGTCGACCAAATTCTACGTTGCCGACAAGCTGGCCGGGACGCCGTGGATAACGCGCCTCCCGTTCCCGGTGCATGTGGTCGAGCAGATCGAGACGCTAGACCGGATCAGTCGGAACCGCTTCGTGACGCGGCGCAGCTATCACCACGGCTATTATGACGGCGTCGAGCGCGAGTTCCGCGGCTTCGCCCGGGTCGACCAGTGTGACACCGCCGATTTCGCGACGCTGACCACCTCGAACCTGCTGCCGCAGCCGACGAACGAGGATGCCACATCCAACTTGCCGCCGGTGCTGACCAAGACGTGGTTCCACACCGGATTCTTTTTCGACGCGAGCGCAATCTCGACTTTGTTGCAGAGCGAGTATTACACCGAGGGCGATCCGGCAAGCGGAGTGCCGGGACTGACCCCGGCGGAGACACGAGTTCTGCTGCTCGACGATACGGTTTTGCCGACGGCAGTGCTATTTCCCGACGACACGCGCATGCCGTACGACCTCTCGGGTGAGGAGATGCGCGAGGCGTGCCGCGCGCTGCGCGGCTCGATATTGCGGCAGGAGGTCTATGCGCTCGACGGCAGCGCGGCGGCCGACCGACCCTACTCGAGTTCCGAGCGCAACTATACGATCGAGATGCTCCAGCCGCAGGGGCCGAACCCCTACGGTGTGTTTCTGGTTCATCCGCGCGAGGCGCTCGATTGCCACTACGAGCGAAAGCTGTTCTGGGTTGAGGGCGGCGCCCTCGTCGATCAATCGGCGCCACCGGCAGGAGCAGTACTGGCTGCCGACCCGCGGGTGACGCATACGCTGACCCTGACCGTCGATGCGTTTGCAAACGTGCTGGCGTCGGTTTCCGTCGCATACGGCCGACGCTTTCTCGATCCGTCACTGAGCGCGATCGATCAGGCGAGCCAGGGAACACTCCTCGCGACGGCAACCCAAAATACATTCACGAATCCAATCTTAGTCGATGATGCCAATCGGGTACCGATGCCGGCGCAAGCAAGCAACTACGAGCTGCTGCAATGCATGCCGGTAGCGAATATACCGAACTTCACCAACCTCTTCGGCTTCGGCGAGATGACGTCGATCGTGTCCGCTGCGAGTGACCGCGCGCATGATGTCCCATTCGAAGATCTGCATCCCGCTGATCTGAACCCCGGTCAGCCGTACCGACGCCTTATCAGCTGCATCAGGAACCTCTATCGCCCGGATGATCTCGGGCAGACGACCGGCAACATAGAAGCGCTGCTCCCGCTGGGCACCGTCGAGCCGCTGGCGCTGCCGGGGATACTTTACCGCCTGGCGCTGACGCCAGGTCTGATACCGCAGGTCTTCACGCGCGCGGGAACGCAGTTGCTGCCAACACCTCCGACAGTTCTCGGAAGCACCGCCTCGGATGGCGGCGGATACGTCGATGTGGATGGCGACGGCAACTGGTGGATACCCTCGAACCGCGTCTTCTACACGTTCGTCGCGGGCACGCCCCAACAGGAGTTCACCACCGCCCGGGCTGGGTTCTACCTGCCGCAGCGCTTTGTCGACCCGTTCGGCAACACCACCGCGCTAAGTTATGACCCGCCGCACAACCTGTTAGTCACGCAATCCACTGACGCTATTGGCAACCTCACCGCCGCGAGGAATGATTATCGTGTGCTCGCGCCGACGTTGGTGACCGACGCCAATGGCAACCAGACAGGAGTTCTGTTCGACGCGCTTGGGTTGGTCGTCGGAACCGCGCTCATGGGTAAGCCCGGGCAGAACATCGGCGATTCGTTCACCACTTTCATCCCCAATCTGACGCAGGCACAGATCGATGCATTCTATGCGGCGGCCGACCCACACACGCTCGCCGCCGACTTACTGGGGACAGCCACGACGCGCATCGTCTACAATCTGCAGCAATATGTCGAGACCAGCCAGGCGTCGCCAACGGCCGATACTGCTCGGCAGCCGGCATTCGCCGCAACCTTGGCGCGCGAAATCCATCAGAGCGACCTCAACGGCGGCACAGTCAGCCCGGTTCAGGTGAATTTCAGCTATTGGGACGGCTTCGGCCGCGAGGTCCAGAAGAAATTGCAGGTTGAACCAGGGCCGGTAACCCACGGTGGTCCGGTGGTCAGTCCGCGCTGGATCGGCAGCGGCTGGACGATTTTCGACAACAAGGGCAACCCAGTCCGGAAATACGAACCGTTCTTCAGCAATCTACCGGTGCGTGGTCACCAGTTCGAGTTCGACGCACAGGTCGGCGTTAGTCCAATACTCGGCTACGACCCAGTCGGCCGGGTGGTCGCCACAGTTTACCCGAACCAGACCTATGAAAAGGTAGTCTTTGATCCCTGGCACCGGCAAAGCTGGGATGTCAACGACACTGTGCTGGTCGCCGATCCGACAACCGATCCGGACGTCGGCGATTTCTTTGCGCGTCTGCCGGGCGCGGATTATTCCCCGACCTGGTATCAGCAACGCTCGAACGGCGAGCTCGGTCTATGGGAACAACATGCGGCGACAAAGGCCGCGGCACATGCGGACACGCCGACCACCGACTGTTTCGACGCGCTCGGGCGGACGACGTTGACGGTGATCGACAACGGCGCTGCAGGTAAATATTCGACCCGGACCGAGCTCGATATCCAGGGATATCAGCGCTCGGTCACCGACGCGCTGTGCCGCCAAGCGATGACATACGACTATGACTTGTTGGGGACGCGGCTGCACCAGTCGAGCATGGAGGCCGGCCAGCGCTGGATGTTAAACGACGTCACCGGCAAGGACATCCGCAGCTGGGACGATCGCGGGCACAACCGGCGCGCCGCTTATGACGTCCTACGCCGGCCGACTAATCTCTACGTGTTAGGGACGGGCGCGGCTAACTCCGACCCGCGGACGCTCGTCACCGAAATTTGCTACGCTCAGACCGTCTATGGCGAGGGACTGGCCGATGCGCAGACGCTGAATCTGCGCACGCGAGTATTTCAGGTCAGCGACATAGCGGGCGTCATCGTGCATCTGGGGCAGAACCCGATGACCGGGCTGCCGGAAGCCTTCGATTTCAAAGGTAATCTGTTGCGAAGCACTCGCCAGTTCGTTTCCGACCCGAAGGCGCTTACGGATTGGCGCGGACCTGCGCCATTGCTGCTGACGCCGTGGGTTGCCAGCATGACATTCGATGCGTTGAACCGACCGACCACGCAGACCTCGCCCGATGGGAGCGTGAGCACACCCACTTACAACGAGCGCAACGCGCTGAGGGCTCTGAGCGTCAATCTTCAGGGTACGACTGATGCTACGCCGTTCGTCGGGGACGTCGAATACAACGCGAAAGGCCAGCGGCTACAAATCACTTTCGCAAACGCCGGCACCAATACCGTCTACGCGTACGACCCTCTGACCTTTCGCATGTTGGAGCTGACGACGACGCGGCCGGCGGCGTCGGCGGACCAGCAGATCGTCCAGGACCTGGCCTTTACCTATGACCCAGTCGGGAATGTCACCCACATTCAGGACGATGCCGACTTGCAAAACACCGTCTTTTTTCGCAACGTACGGGTGGAACCAAGCAGCGACTATACGTATGACGCAATCTACCGGTTGATCGAGGCGACCGGGCGCGAGCAGCTGGGGCTCGTCGGAAATGGCGCGCTGGCTCCTACGCCCACCTCCTACAATGACGTGCCGCGGATCGGGCTGGTGCAGCCCGGCGACGGCAACGCGATGGGCATCTATGACGAGCTATACCAATACGACGCAGTCGGCAACTTCCTGAGCTTCGTCCACCGCGGCAGCAGTCCGACCAATCCGGGCTGGACGCGGTCTTACACCTACGGTGAAACGAGCTTGCTCATCGCGGGGCAGGTGAGCAATCGACTGACCTCGACGACGATTTCGGGGAGTCAGGCACTCGTAGAGAAATACGGCTACGACCTGCACGGCAATGTGACAGCGATGCCGCAGTTGCAGCAGATGCAGTGGGATTTCTTGGACCAGCTCGAGATGACGCAGCGGCAGGCGGTGAACGCAGGCGACGTCGACGGCACGTTGCACCAGGGCGAACAGACCTATTTCGTGTACAATGCCGCCGGCGAGAGAACCCGTAAAACAACCATATCCGGTAACGGGATAACGCTGAAGCAACGCTTCTATCTTGGCGCGTGCGAGTTGTATCAGGAGTATAATTCGCGCGGAGCAGTGACGCTGGAGCGTTGGACGCTTCACGTCATGGACGATAAGCGACGCGTCGCGCTGGTCGACACCACGACAGTGGACGTGAGCGTGGCAGCCGCGTCGTTGCCGACGACTACGATCCGCTATCAGTTCGGCAACCATCTCGGCACCGCGCTGCTCGAACTCGACGCAAACGCGGCGGTTATCACCTACGAGGAATATTACCCGTACGGTGGTACGTCCTACCAAGCGGGACAAAGCGTCACGGAGGTGAGCCTCAAGCGCTACCGCTACGCTGGTAAGGAGAGAGACGAAGAGACCGGCCTCTATTACCATGGGGCGCGCTATTACGCATCGTGGCTGGGACGTTGGACAGCCCCCGAGCCGTTGGGAATAAAAAACGGCGCTAATCTCTACCCATATGTGGGTAACCAACCGATAAACCGTGTCGATCCCGACGGCCGGGACTTTTGGGATTTTGCCAAGGGGGCGTTGATCGGAATTGGGATTGGGCTCGCAGTTGTGGCAGTTGCCGCGGTCGCCGTAGTCGCATTTCCGGTGGTCGGAACTGCTCTAACCGCGGCCGCTCCGGTTCTCCTGGCTGGAGGCATCGCCGCTACTGCGGTCACGGTCGCAAAATGGGTGGATAGCCGCAGTTCGAACGATCCCGCTGTCCGAAGTCGGGCCGATAGAGAGTTGGGCATGGCGGTCGGTGGCTGGCTCGTCGGCGGAGCATCCGGGCCGATCGCTGGAGGAGCATCGCGCGCTGCTGCAGCTGTCGACGAGGCGGCATCGGGAGCCATGTCCTCTTTGGAGCCTGCGTTTGCGGGAGGGATATCTGGCGGGCGCGCTGTGGCTTCAGATGTATCTGTGACGGCGAGTGCGGCTCCCACGGTGTCTGCAGCGGCGGTGCAGGGAGCGGGCGCGATCTCAATGATGGCCTCCGCTGCTGGCGGAGGCGCGAGAGGAGGTGGATCATCCTCCGGTTCCGGATCGCGGAAATCCGACCCTGGGCCAGTTCGCACAAGCCCAGCAGCGGAAGCCGGCGGCGCGACGCGCCCAGTAGCGGATATGCTGGCCGGAGCAAGGGCTCAAGCCAGCGAGCAGGCCGCTAAAGATTTATGGCAGCGATGGCAGGCGGGCGAGATGACTGTGCAAGATGTGCAGACGCTGACGCGGATGGAACAGGAAAAGGGCCTAGAGGCGGTCGCTCGTTTCCAAGAATCAGGTAAGATGCCACGCGGCTTCGATTTTAGTCATTCCTACAGCGCTGCGGCGAACCCTGAGGTCGCCGGCCGTGCTGATCTTGGTCAGCAGATGCCGCACTCAGATCACATCGAAGGTGTTCACGGAGGCAATACCCGAATCCCGCTCTACGGCTTGCCTAGAAATCCAGATTACAACGGTCCGAGTGGTTACCAAATTATCGATGCGAATACGCCCGAGGGTAGGGCCTATTTGGGCATGCCCGAGCCGGGTCAGACACCGCCGACGGACCATGATCCGGCGCCGGTGCAGATGAGAACTATTTTGAGCTGGTGACAGGGGCAAGCGATGTTGCAGTCCCAATCCGGAGTGTCACCATGCCAAGCCAACCTGACGCATTTTTCCGCAGCTCGATGTCCTGAACCCACAGTGTCATCCGCCAGATGGCATCGTGGACATTTTCTCTAGGAGCCGAGAAACAGCGCGGAACCCGTTACTTCTCGGCACTCAGGTGAAAGCAATGCGTGAAAGGACAGGCAAATGAGCAACACGACCGGTAATGGCTATTGGGATCCGACGGCCCCGACGGTTGCAACCGCGCTGCAAAGCGCGGCGGGCGCGATACGGGTCGCCCAGAATATATTCTATGTCGACACCAGCATGTCGGGAGACACCAGTGTCCCGGCGGATATTTTTCACCCCGATTCGATGAGTATAACTGAGGGCGAGACGAAACCGTTCATCGAGATCTCGTCGGAATTCCGTCTCACCAACGGCCAGGCCGCGGACGCATCGGGCACGACGGGCATGACGCTTGCGACATTCGCTGCAAGATCCATGGCGCTCGTCGAGGATCTGCTGTTCTTTCAAGGACAAGGTGTCCAGTTGCCGCCCACGGTGCGGATCGAATCGGGTCGTGCATCGGCCGGGAGAGGCCTGTTTGGCTTGGCGCACCATGAAGTCCACGTAAATCCACCCGATAGGAATCCGACGAACTCCGGATTGGAAATACTCGCGGCCGTGCTCGAGGGAATTTCGGTGCTCGCCAACCCAAGAAATCTGCAGCCACCAAAGTACGCTTTGATTTTAGACAACCACGCATACGCGGCCGTCGGCGGCAGCGCGATCAATGGCAACCCAACCATGACGGTACTCGGCTCGCTGACAGCAATGCTGACCGAGCAGATCTATGAAACGGGAGCACTGCCCCATTACACGGGTCTCCTCGTCTCGTTGGGCGGCGATGTCGGACAGCAGGGAGGGCCGACAACGATCTACGTCGGCAGCGATGTCGCTGCCGAACTGACGACCAGGGAGAGAGACGGGCTGTTCCTGTACCGAGTGTTCGAGCGTGTCCAGATCGTCGCGCGCGATCCCCGCGCCTACGTGAAACTCAACTTCGAGGCCTATCGCAGGCAGCCTGAAGCGGCGCAGCTGCGGGTGGCCCAACCGTGACTTAACATACACGCAGTACTTGGACGCCCAACACCTCGGGGGGGACGCGCGGCGTGGTCAAGCATCGCTGGATTTGCACGGCGGCTGATCCGCAGTCGACCAGTCCTCAAGGAGTAAAACATGAAGGCAAGCACGCTGTGTATTGGCGCGTTCGGCCACAACGTCACCGCGCTCCAGAAGACGCTACAAAATCTCGGCTACGCAGTCGGACCGAGCGAACTGCAAAGAGCATTCTTCGGCCCGGTGACTCGGCAGGCCGTGGAGCAGTTCCAAACCGAACACCGGCTGGCCGCAAGCGGGCGGGTCGACGAGCGCACCACTGCCGCGATGATTGCCGCACTGTCAGCGACGACAATTGCGGGAGGCACAGCAGCAAAGCCCGCCCGCGTCGCGGCCCCAGACGCGACCGTTGCGCCCCGCCCGGACGGTCGGACACCCGTGGCCGCGGTCATCGATCCTTCGTCGCCCGGCTCCCTTGCTGGTCGCCGCCTACTGGCAGCCGCTGCCCCCGAGGTGCCGGCGATTGCCCCCAAGGTCTTCCAGCAGGCGCCGGCCGCGCGTCTGCCCCCAGCCCCAGAATACACGCTGAACGGCTATCTGGTTTTCGACAACGGGCTTCCTGCGGCCGAGATTGCAACGCGGCTCTACAACATCGCCTTCGGCGCCCAGGACACACTGCTTGGTCAAACCACCACCGACTCGGCCGGGAACTATTTGATTTCGTATCCGCTGCCGGCCTCCGGAGCGGCGAACCTCCAGGTCCGCGTGCTCAATGCCGCCGGACGCGAGGTGACGCTTTCCGACACGACTTACAAGGCCGCACCGCAGGAGACCCTGAACCTCGTCGTCCCGGTGACGGTCAAGCCGCTCGCACCGGAGTTCCAGAGGTTTGCCGCGGATATGGAACAGAGCATCGGCGGGGTCTCGAACCTGGGGGAAGCACAGGAGAACGCCGGACGGCAGGATCTGACGTTGCTGAACCAGTCTACCAACTGGGACGCACGGCTGGCCGCGCTCGGCGCGGTCTCGGCTCAGCAGGCGCGCACGACTGGCATCAATCAGGAATCTCTCTACGCTGCCTTTCGCGCGGGGCTGCCGAGCGGTCTCACGACCTTAGCGACTATACCGCCAAGTGCGTTCAAGCAGGCGCTCACTAAAGCGACCAGTGCGAACATCGTAAGTTTCAACGATGATCAGATAGGGGAGGCGGTCTCGGCGTTCACTAGGTTCGCGCAGCAGAACCAGCTGGCGTCCACCGCCCCGGGCGGCATCTCACGCTTCGGCGATCTGCTCGCGACAAAGCTGCCGAACGTGACGAATCAGCTGAGCGGCACGCAGCAGACGGCTTTCGGCAACCTCTACTTCAGCAACCCGGCCTCGGCCGATTTGTGGACCAGTGCCGCCAGCCTCGGGATCGCCTCGGACACGCTCGACGCGCTCAAGCTTCAAGGAAAGTTCCTTTACCTGACTTTCAACAACCTTGCTCTCGCCAATGCGCTGCAGGCGCAGATTGGCCAGGTCAAAAACCTGCCGGAACTGGCAGACAAAGATTTTGACAAGCCCGATACATGGCAGACGACGCTCCAGAGCGTCGTCAAAAGCAGTCAGGGAACGACGCTCGACACGCTAATCCCGCCCATTTACACAGGTGCGACCACCGCTGACCGGCTAGCTGCGTATGCCGGCGATCTCGCTCGCAAGGTGAGGTTGAGTTTCCCAACACAAGTCGCGGCGCGCATGATCGAGCGCAACGAGCTGGCGCTGAGCGGGGCGACCGTTGCGCCGGTGACGGCGTTTCTGCGCGCCGCCTCACAGTTAGGCTACAGCCTCGGGCGTACCCCGCTCAACTCCTTCATTGCCAAATCGGCCAGCACATTGCCTGCGCTCGACGCCGACAGCCTCGAAAGCCTCAAGACGCTGCACCGACTTTACCAGGTCACTCCGAGCAATGAGTCACTGCAGGCGGCACTCCAGCTCGGCTTTACCTCGGCACGGCAGATCGCATCGATCGATCAGGATGATTTTCTTGCCAAGTACGGAAACGCGTTCCCAACTGGGGAAGCGGTGTGGGTGTGGGGCCGGGCACAGACCGTCTCCTCGGTGACTTTCAACATCTGTTCTTCGGCGATTCAGCTCGATATTGCGCCGCCGGTCTATGCAGTGTCCGCGAGCAACGATCAGCGACAGGTCGCCAAGAATGCGCTAATTGAGCAGTTTCCGAGCATCGCCACGCTGTTTGGCAACATGGACTACTGCGAGTGCGATGATTGCAGTTCGGTGCTGAGCCCTGCGGCTTATTTCGTCGATGTCCTGCAATTTCTTGGTCCTGGCTACTCGGCGGCGAATGCCGCCGGCTACACTCCGCTCGATGTATTGATTGGCAAAAATGTGACGGTGCCGGGCCGCCGGCCGGATCTCGGCGCGCTGCCGCTCAGCTGCGAGAACACAAACACGTCGATGCCGTACATCGACATCGTCAACGAGATTCTCGAATACTTTATCGCCAACGGCCATCTCGACAGCAATTTGGCTTACGACACGGGCACCGCGACGACCGCCGAGCTGACGGCGGAGCCGCAGAACATTCTGCCGCAGGTCTACAACACAACGCTGAAACAGGCGCTATATCCGTTGGACCTGCCGTTCGATCTGTGGATCAACACGGTACGCGGCTTCCTGAATTACTTTAAGTCGCCGCTGGCGCAGGTGCTTGATACACTGCGTCCGGTCGATACGCTCGAATTATTTACCGATGCAAAAAACTATCCGTATTACCGCGCACAGATCTTCGCCGAAAGTCTAGGGCTGTCGCCAAGCGACTACGGCGTCCTTACTGGAAGCGCGGCCGGTCTGTCGCCGCTGACCACCAACTGGTTCAAGCTCTACGGCTATCCGACCGCGGGAGCGGCGCTTAACGGTACCGCCGAAATAGAACCCCTCAGTTCGGCCCAAAACCTGGCTCAGGTGCTGGGCCTGACTTATCAGCAGTTAACGGACCTGCTGACGACTGGCTTTCTCAACCCGGCGCTGTACCCGCTGATCTTCCAGTTTCGGCGGTTCGGTATCGAGATGAGCGACGCCTTCAGCTACACCGGGCAGCCCGGCTATCCGCCATTAACGAACCTCGCCGCCTTCGAGGCGCAACTCGCGGCGATCACGGCGCGCTACAAGGCGCTGAATCCTGCCTCGAGCTTCGACGCTGCGACCTGGCTGAAGAACCTTTTGTCGGCGGATTATTCGCGACAGGTGCTGGTGCTTGCCGATCCGGACAGCGGCTGCAATTTCGCGGCGACGACACTGCAATACGCCGACAATTCGACAGCAGCGACGCCGCTCGACTACGTCAAATTCAATCTGTTCGTACGCCTGTGGCAGAAGCTCGGATGGAGCATCGATGAGGTCGACCGGGCGATGCAGGCTTTCTTCCCGGCGAACTTGCCGGCTTGGACAGACCCGGGTTTCGACGCTGCCTTCACCGGGGCGTGGAAAACCGCCCTGGTCTATCTCCCCCACCTCGACGCGTTGAATACGCAGCTGTCGCCGGCGATGGGGCGGATTGCGTTGTTGCCGTTGTGGGGCAAGCTGCCGGTCGGTGGACCGGCCCCGCTTTATGGCTCATTATTTCTGACCCCAAGCATCTTGAATAATGACTGGGCATTCGACGACCCGAACGGGGATTTCCCGACTCCAGTGGCCGACCTGACAGCTGCCTCGCTGCAGACCTTGGCCGCGCATCTGCCGTCGATTCAGGGCGTGCTCGGCCTCGACGCCGCCGACGTCGCAGCGATCCTCGCCGACGCCGGAACCGCGGTCGATACCGTGCCGGTCACGCAGGGCGGCCAGACGGTCAACCTGGCGGCGTTCACGCTCAACAATCTCTCGCTATGCTACCGATACGCCACCCTCGCCAGTTGTCTGCAACTTGATGTCGAAGACCTGATCGCGCTGAAGGCGATGTCCGGGCTCGATCCATTCCAACCTGTCTCGGGTACGGCGATCGCGGTGCTCAAAGACGATGTATTGTTCAATACAAGTTTGCAGTTCCTCAAAGAGGTCCAGGCAGTTCAGAACAGCGGCTTCACGGTCGAGGATTTGCAATACCTACTGCGGCACCAGTTCGATCCGGTCGGCAAATATGCGGTCGACGAGAACGCATTATTGACGCTGTTGCAATCAACCGCCAACGGGCTAGCGCAGATACAGGCGCAAAATGCGGTCCCGGCGAATCTGATGACTTTGCCGGAGACACTGCTCGACCAGATGCTGTCGGCCTTGTTCCCAGCGACATTATTGAAAAATCTTTTCACACTCTTGACCAACGGCACGACCTTCACCGCGGCGCAGAGTACTCCGGCGGCGATCGATCCGACGCCATTCGCGTCCGAGAGCGAGCTGAGCTTTAGCTACGATTCTACAACCCAGATCCAGAGCCTCAGCTGCACCGGACTGATGCTCGACTGGAAAAAGACCGAATTGTTGGCATTGAATTCGTCACCAGTGTTTAGCGCGCTGCTGAATGGCCTGCAGCAGCAACAGAACATGGCGCTGGGTCAGAACATCGACGACCTCCTTGGCGTTTGGGCAAGCCTCATCGAATACGAGGCGGTCGAGACCGGGGTTACAGCCGGACTGCCAGTGACGACGCTGACCGCTGCCGATCCGGCATTGTCTCTCAGCTACGACGAGGTCGGACAGTTGCAATGGGCCGGTTATCGCGGCGTTCTGACCGATGCAAAAGAGAGCGTGCTGGCCGCGGTCCCGATGCCCTCGCCGGCGCTGGTAACGCTGCTGCAGAAAATCCTGAAGGATCTGCAGTCGCAGGCGCTCCCTGCCTATGTTCAGCTCACGGGGAGCCTGCTCGCGATGCTCACCAATGCGCAGACCTTCGAGACGACCGTCACCGGGATCGCCGTGGCGAACCAAGTCGATGTAAACGGTTTTTTCGGTGCGCTGACAGTTGCTCAGCAGACCGGCACGATCACGACGCCGGTGCCGGTCTTGCAGTTCACCTACGATGCCGGTTCGCAGACTCAGTCGCTCAGCTGCCAAGGCGTGCTGACTGACGGGTTGCGCAGTCAGCTGGCAGCGCTACCCGGCGTGTCGGCGACCTGTACCGGGTTGTTTCAATCGCTGCGCAACAGCATAGTGGCGCTGTTCCAGACTTTGGCGACAGGGCTCCTGACTGTAACCGCCACCGATCTCGACAATTACGCCGCGCCGTTCCTTGGGCTCGACGCGACCAAATCGCAGCAGCAGGCAAAAGCCCAGTTGATCCTCGTATTTCAGCCTTTGCTTGCGCAAAAGCTCTCGCTCCAGTTTATCTTGCAGACGCTTGCCTCGAACCTCGCCGCCGATGCATCGCTGACCCAGTCACTGATCACCGACACGGCGCTCGTTGCCGATCCCTCAAACCCAGGAAAGTCGCTGCTAGGTTCTTTCCTCGGGATCGGGCAGCAAGGGGTCAGCGCCTTCTACTATGCCCAAGGGAGCACAACACCGCAGGCCTCGGGCACGGCCGCGACCACCGACACCGCAGATCCCACCAACAGCCTTCCCGGTACCGTAAGCTGTCATTTCGAAGGATATTTGCAGGTGCCGACCGACGGGCCCTATCGGTTCTACGCCGAGCTAGGTAACACCGGTGCCACGGCGCTTTTCGAGATGGACGCGCCGTCTCCCTCGGCGCTTCTCGCCAACCCGATCATTCCCGACACCGCCTCGGCGACCCACGACAATGCCGAGATCAGCCAGTTCGTGACGCTGCAAGGCGGCGTCTTCTATCATTTCACCCTCGACTTCGCGCAGCTCGGCAGCAACGGCGCCAGCCTGCTGATCCAGGGTGAGAACCTGCCAAAGGGGCCGCTCAGCCAGGTTGTTCTGTGCCCAGAAACGGCTGTGGACGCCTTTACCCGGGCACGCACTCTGCTCGCCAAGGTATTGCAGATCCTCCAAGTGACGAACCTCGACCTGCGCGAAATCAGCTACCTCGTTGCCAACGCAGCCGAGTTCAGCAACCTGCGGCTGAGCTCGCTGCCCTCGCAGGCGAGCGACGATTCGCTCGCCAACGCAGTCAATCTCTTCGCGCAAATGAGTACTCTGTTCGACTACGCGGACTTGCGCAAAAACCCGGCCGGCGCGAGCGATGGGATGATCGATGTTTTCGAGGCCGTCGGAACGACGTTTTCCGAAGCGCCCGGCAGTCAGGCAAGCAATACCAACCCACTAACCCCTTGGGCCGAGCTGGCCACCCTGACCCGGCGCAACGTCGCCGATGTGCGGACAATCGGCGAGTATTTCGGGCTGATCCAAGACGTCGTCGCCGGCACGACCGAGAACGTCACGGCGATCGGCGATTTCGGAAACAACAAGGGCATCCGCCGCATCTGGCAGGCGCTGCAGCTCATTCAGATCATGGGGATTTCGGTCACCGCATTGACCGCGTGCACATCGATCGCGGCACCGTCGCCGCCGGCGTCAGCGGCGTCGTCCGACCAGATCGCGACCAATCTGAAAAATGCCGTCCGAGCGCGGTTCACGATCGATCAATGGCTGCCGGTCGCGCAGTCAGTCTTCGATCCGCTCCGCCAGATGAAGCGCGACGCGCTGGTCGCCTACCTGATCAATACGCTGGACCTCGAAAACTCGAACCAGCTTTTCGAATACTTCCTGGTCGACCCCGGGATGGAGCCCGTGGTGCAGACCTCGCGGCTGCGGCTGGCGATGTCGTCGCTGCAGACCTTTGTGCAGCGCTGCCTCCTCAATCTGGAGAACGGCAATACTGTCAACCCGGCGGTCAATGTCGCGCCAGCGGCCATCGACGCCGAGTGGTGGTCCTGGATGAAGCGCTACCGCGTTTGGCAGGCAAACCGCGAGATCTTTCTCTATCCCGAGAACTGGATGGTGCCCGAGTTGCGCACCGACGCGACTGATCTGTTTCAGACGCTCGAGACCGACCTATTGCAGGGCGATGTCACCAGCGATCTCGCCGACGACGCGTTTCTCAAATACCTCACCAGCTTGGAGTTGCGCGCCCGGCTCGACGTGGTGGCAAGCTATTTCGACCAGAACCTGACCGACGCCGGCATCAGCACGCTGCATGTACTCGGCCGTACCTACAGCCACCCACACAGCTACTTCTACCGCACCTATTCAAGCGAAATCTGGTCGGGGTGGGAGGAGGTCACCGTCAAGATCGACGGCGACCATATCGCCCTCGCCTACTGGAAGGGCCGGCTTAACCTGTTCTGGGTGACCTTCATCGCACAACCGCAGAGCTCCCAGGCTTCGAACACGTCGGACACCACTTCGGTGTCCGGATTAACTGTCGGAGCGCTAACCAACTACGTTTTTAGCGGACAGGCGCAGCAGCAATACCTAATGCAACTGCACTGGTGCGAGTACTACCAGGGCAAGTGGAGCACCCCGATTTCTTCCGATACCAAGAAGTCGTCCCCGATCGCCGTGACCACCGCCTTCGATCCAAATCAAGTCTACATCCGGGTAGCCAAGGACGGAGACGAAAGCGTCGGCGAAGGAGCGCTGAAGGTCATTCTCGACTTTCCTACCACCAGCATCGCCGACCCAAACTATTGGGTGATTTGGTGGGCCACTGAGGCGGAGGCGTTCGGATTGGCCATTTTTGGCGGCGCCTATGCGGGCCCATGGCCGCAGCCGACCTACTCGTTCCGTGTTACGAGCAAGAACTGCGATCTGGTCCTCAGTGACGACTTCTTCAACACCGCGCCTCCCAACCCGTATAACGCGACCGGCGTGGACGCCACGCTCCATACCGGGTCCGGCGCGCTTACTGCGACCTTCCAGAACACCTTCGACTCCACAGGCAGCGGCTCGACCACCACCGAGCAGATTCTGCAATCGGTAAACGGCTTCGGCCTGCTGCAATGCGCTAACGCGGTGGCGCCGGCACCGTTTCTTGACCCGACCGAGCCACAATATCAGCAGGCGGGGAGCCTCGTGAGCCCGTTGTTCTACAAGGACCTGTCCGACATCTCGACGACCGACGAGATGACCTTCTACTTGCAACCATCGCTTACCGAGACGACGGTGACCGAGTGGACCGGCTGGGCGATCTCGACGCCCACCATCGATCCAGTGTTGAGCAGCGGCGAAATCTTCAACAAGTTGCCGGTGCTTGCACAAGTCCCGACTGCGGGCCCAAACCCGATCCTGGTCGCTGATCAGACCCATTCCGTGTATGCGATGCAACCGACGACCGACTGGCTCACCGCACCCGCGACCACGTTGTCGTACAACGGCGCGTTGATCGGCCAATCCGGCGGTATCAACACCAAAACGCAGCCCACTGTCGTGGCCGCCATGCCCTCCGTTGTCACCGGCGGGGTAGGCTCGGCGACACCTCCAGCAGCTGCGGGCCCGGCGGGCTTGACGATGCCCCAGGCTTCCGCCCCCGGCCGCCGGCGACTTCCCGTCGCGAGAAATGGCTTCCTGCCACGGTGATTCAAAAGATCATCATGCCGAGGCTAGGGAACAAAATAGGAGAACACCGATGCTGCCGGCGAGCCAGAGCTTTCACAACTATCTGGATCAGAACGTCAGACCTTATCAGGTCTACACGACCGCCGATATCTGGGTGCCGACGCAGACGGTAATATCGCGCACACGCAGCGTCTCCTACCAGTTTTTTCCGTTTTTTCATCCCTATGTCGGGCGAGATCGCGCCTTTGTTCCGGGCGTCATGTTGTCCCTGATCCAGCGCCTTCGTGATGGCGGAGTGCCCGAACTTGAGCAGTCCGATATTCTCTACATGCCGCAACCAAACCCGCCAGCGAGCGCGCAGCCGCTCACGGTGCAGCCGAACAGCACGCGGGCTATACTGACCGGCAACATTACCGGGACTCGTCCCGACGACGGGACGCCGGTGGCGTTGACGGCGGGAACGCCGCTCAATCTCCCCGACGGAACCACGATTGAGGTTGCCGCCGGTACCGTGGTCTCGTCCCTCGACGGCTCGACTGCGACCCTGCCTTCAGCGCTCAGCTTTCTGCTGCCCGGGCAGATTCCGTATTCCGGGACGAGCGGAATTCAGGCGAACGGCATGACGATCATTCCGGATTCGACGCTTGTGACCCTGCCGAACGGGGCAGCACTCGCTGTGCTAACCAATGACGGGTCCTCGATAAACCTGCCTAACAACATCAGTGTCAGTCTGCGCAGCGGCTTGCCGCTGCCATTCTTCTACGAGGGTATCTTCAGCGCTTCCCAGTACAACCCCGATCCCGACAACGTGCAGCAGCCCTACCCGGTCAAGAACCTCGACTTCACGACGCAGGGCCCTTACTCCATTTACAACTGGGAGATCTTCTTCCACGCGCCGCTGCTGATCGCAATCCATCTGAGCCAGAACCAGCAGTACCAGGACGCACAGAACTGGTTCCATTACATATTCAATCCGACCGACAACGGGCCCGGGCCCACGCCGGAGCGCTTCTGGAAGGTCCAGCCCTTTCAATCCACTGATGTCGAGATGATCCAGGACATTCTCGTCAACTCGTCGACTCAACAGGACCCGCAGCTCTTTCAGCAAACGGTCGCCAGCATCAATGCGTGGATGCAAAATCCGTTTCAACCCTGGATCGTGGCCCAATACCGGCCCACAGCCTATATGCTGAAGACGGTGATGGCCTACCTCGACAACCTGATCGCCTGGGGAGATTCGCTATTTCAGCAATACACGATCGAGACCATAAACGAAGCGACGCAGATCTACATCCTGGCTGCCAACATACTGGGCGACAAGCCGCAACCCGTGCCGGTAAAGGGCTCGGTGCAGCCGCTCACTTTTAACCAGCTTCGGGCCTCCGGGCTCGATGTCTTCGGCAACACGATGGTCGAAATGGAGGTCGATATACCGTTCGATCTCGTCGCTCCAAGCGGCACCGGCACCCCGCCCAATGGGTCACAAATCCTGCCCAGCACCGGCAACACACTTTATTTCTGCGTCCCGCGCAACGACCAACTCCTAGCCTATTGGGATACCGTCGCGGACCGGCTGTTTAAGATCCACAACAGCCTCAATCTGCAAGGGGTGTTTCAGCAACTGCCGCTTTACGACCCCCCCATCGATCCGGCACTGCTCGTAAGGGCGGCGGCGTCGGGGCTCGACGTCAGTGCGATCGTCAGTGGCCTCGACCAGCCACTGCCGCTGGTGCGCTTCCAACTGCTGGTAGCCAAGGCCACCGAGATCTGCCAGGAGGTCAAGTCCTTGGGAGCGAACCTGCTGGCGGCGATCGAGAAGCAGGACAACGAGTCACTCGCTTTGCTCCGTGCCCAGCACGAGGCCGCCATTCTCGGCCTCGCCGAGATGGTCAAGTACGCACAATGGCAGGACGCCCAGAAGGCTACGCAGGCGCTGCAGCTGAACCTCGCCGGCGCCATCCAGCGCTATTCCTATTATCAAACCTTGCTCGGCGTCACCTCCAGCCAGATTCAGAGCAGCATCCCGCAGTTGAGCCCACTGGATCTCGGCAGCCTGCAAAATCTCAACTTCAGCCAGACCGATGCGAGCATCATGACGCCGGCCACGATTACACCGGACATCGCCCAGGATCCAACCCTACCCAGCGACGGCGCGATTGTTACACTCACCAAAAACGAGGTCGACGAACTAAACCATATGAATGACGCGCAGAACAGCACAGACAGCGCGCAGTCAAACGAAGGTACAGCCGCCAGCTTGGGCTTCATTCCGGACATCTCTATCAACGTGGAGCCCTTCGGGGTCGGAGTGAGTACTTCGATGGGCGGGACCTACGCGTCGAAATTTCCGCTGGCGAGCGCCCGCGGCGATCATGCCAAGGCCGAGGACAGCACCTATCAGGCCACCCTGTCCGGCAAGGTCGGAGCCTATGCGCGCCGCGAGCTCGACTGGCTCAGCCAGAGCAACAACGCCGTATGCGACATCAATGCCATCAGCAAGCAGATTCGCGGCGCCCAGATCCGCGAGGCCATCGCACAAAGGGAATACACGAATCACCAGACGCAGATGCAGAACGCACAGCAGATCGTGGACTTTCTCAGCGGCAACCAGATCGGCGGCAATATTCCGATTAAGGAGACTACCGTCGGCTTTTACACCTGGATGAAGCGCGAAGTGAAAGCGCTCTATGCCAATTCCTTCCAGCTCGCTTTCGAAGTCGCGAAAAAGGCGGAGCGCGCAATGCAGAATGAACTCGGCGATCCGTCGCTGAGCTATATCGGGTACAACTATCTCGACGGCATCGAAGGCCTGTTGGCCGGCGAAAAGCTGCTGTTCGACGTGAAGACCATGGAGATGGCCTATCATGACCTGAACCAGCGCGAGTACGAGCTGACCAAACACATAAGCTTGCTGCAGGCCGCCCCGCTGGCGCTGGTCCAGCTGCGCGCCACCGGTTCTTGCTTGTTCACCCTCCCTGAAGAGCTGTTCGACTTGGACGGTCCAGGCCACTATTTCCGGCGAATCAAGTCTATCGCGGTGAGCCTGCCTTGCGTCGCCGGCCCGTTCACCAGCGTCAACTGCACCCTCACTCTGCAAAAGAGTACGATCCGCACCACCGCTGAGCTCGGGACGGGATACGTCCGTCAGGGAGCGGACGACAGCCGCTTCCAAGATTACTATGGCACCGTGCAGTCGATCGTCACCAGCTCCGGCCAGAACGACAGCGGCCTGTTCGAGACCAACCTGCACGACGAGCGATATCTACCCTTCGAGGCTACTGGAATCGCGGGCAGCCAGTGGCAATTGACGCTGCCCTCAGATATCCGCCAGTTCGATTTCACCACCATCACCGATGCCGTCCTCGATGTGCGCTATTCTGCGCGAGAGGGCGGCGCAGTATTGAAGGCGGCGGCTATTGCTAACCTGCAAACCTTGATCGCAGATGCCAAAACCGTCGGCTCGGTCTGCCTGTTCTCAGTTCGCCACGACTTCCCCTCGCAATGGGCCAAGTTCCAGAGTGTCACGATTGGCGCGACGACGCCAACCGCGGAATTGCAGCTAACCTTAATCGCCGAACTGTATCCGTTCTGGGCGCAGGGCATCATGGTGGGCGGGAATCCAGTGCGCGGGGTCGAATTCTTTGCGCAAATGGATCCGACGAATTCGGCCGCCACCGTCAGTATCAATGACAAGCCGGATTTGAGCGGGAACGCCGACACGCTGGTGCCTGATCCCCTCCTAAACAATCTGTTCGCCGGGACCCTGACCAAGATCGCCTTGCCGGCGGCGATCACGGACGCTACCCATCCGCCGCTAACGCTCTACTTCGACAACAATACGATGGACGATCTTTGGCTGGCGATCACCTGGGGAAAGTAGCTGCAGGGTTAAGCTGCATCTGCGGGACAGGAGTGCGGCGACAAGTCCGTTCTTGAAACCCTCGGCACACCATCGATCACTCGCGAGTTCTCCCTCGGCAATTGCACCTCACGCTTGCCGCAACAGGTGCCTCAGCGCTGTTAGCAAGGCGGAACCGTTGGGCGAGCCTAATCCCGTACAAGGATCCCAGCCCTCCTTCGCCTGGTAGTCGCCATTGTTGCCTCGAGTGACGTCAAAAAAGGCATCGGACGGCGAACCGATCTTATAGAGGAAGGGATTGATGAACCCGATACGGGTCTGAAGACCCTGGTTAATCAGGGCGATCAACGCTGCCCAGAGCGGGGTCGAGGCGCTCGTACCACCGATTGGCAGGCGCTGAGGGTTTGCAGCCGCATCGGGGTACCACACGCCGTCGCACAAAACCCGATAGCCGCTCTCGTTGGCGGCGTTCGCGCATACGTCGGGGATCCCGCGGCCCTGACCGCCGGCCGGATTGACCGCGTTCTCAGTGACGATCCGCCGCTGATAGTCCGGCAGGGCAAAGTAACGGCTGATGCCGCCTCCGGTCCCTATGCCGTATGCAGGGTGCCAGACTTCCTCGACCGGATTACCAAGGTTCGGACTGATGATATGGGTTCCGCCGCAGGCGAGCGCATAGGGACTGGACGCCGGAAAGCTTGCATGTGCGTTGCCATCGAAATATGGGCTATCCGTGGCCACACAAAACGACGCTTGGTCGCCACTGGCGACGCAGATAGTGATCCCGAGGTGTCCGGCGGACTGAAAAAGGTCATTAATATTATCCTGCCATTGACTGACCGTTGCAGCACCCTGGCCAATTCCCATCGTCGACGGGTCGTATTCCGCACCGCCGAAGCTCAGTGATAGAACCGACAGATCGGCGGCCGCGTCGTGTACAGCTGCCGATATGCCAAGGAGAATCTGTTTCTCGCTTCCGTCGTTAGCGAAGTACATGAAGAGCTCGGCTCCGGGAGCGATTGTTCCGGCGACTTCCATGTCGAGGAGCACTTCGACATCCGGCTCATCCTCGGCATCAGGAGCCGGCGCATTGGTTGCGCCGCCCGTTACGGGCCGCGTGACGTAGCGCGGCGTCTGCGCTAGGCCGGCCTGGGCAAAATAGGTCGCAAGATCCTGGTCCGTGTAGCCACCGCCAAGTTCGACGATACCGATTTTCTCTCCGGTGCCATCGAGGTTGGCGGGAAAGTCGTAGATTCTGGCAAGCGCGGTCGGGGAAAAGTCCGTGATTGGCCCCGGCGTTTGGGAGCCGCCCGCGACGCCGTCTTGGTCCAAGGCTCGTAGACACACGCGAAGTGCTCGCCAAACGACGGGTCGGTTGTCGAGACCGAAGACACCTTCGACAGCGTTGGCGATCTCAGCCGGAAGCGAGATGGAACCCACGCGCCCGCGATAAGACGACTTGTCGGCAAACCGATGCCAACGCAACTCTACCCTGAAAGCTCTTTCGAAATCCACAGTCTTGCCCTTGAGAATGAGCGCGCGCTCCAGGGCGCGCGCCTCTGATACGGCTAAATGGAAATGGCCGGCAAAGGCCCGAACCTTCTCAATGTCTTTCGGATCGGCAGCATGCTGCGCTTGATACAGCTCGCGGGACATGCGTCGGCCGGGCATTGGCGGTCCCGGCAGCCTAGTCTTGCGTCTCAGCCGGACGAGGACTTCTATCAGCTCCTCGGGGTTGGCCGGCTCGGCTATGCTCGCGCTGCGAGCGACATTCTTCGCACTACCGCGAAGCTCGCGCCACTCAGAGTACATTTCGCACCTCAGCCACGAGTACCCTCTCGAATACGCTCCCGGTGAACACAACCTCGTTAGAATACCCCGGACCGGAGGTCGCGCCAAAGCAAAGATTACGGATCCACCGCGGTTTTATTTGGAGAATAGTGCAAAATCTTCGGATGCCGGTTTGGATGGGCGATGAGCAAAGCGTGAACGTTGCATTGACGCTTGCATTTGGCGTGAGCAGCCGACCGATGGCCCAGGATCTGCGGGCTCCCACTGCATTTAGCTCATGTGATGGCTTCGACGAAGATCTGCGGTCCGTGAGGAAACGGACAAGCCTCTTCAGGTTCTACACGATCGCGGCCGCCACGAACTCGCCTCAGGCGCGGGTGTGCCCGCAGAGCCGCGGCCGAGCGGTCATGCGATAGCGTCGTGATCGGAAATGACCATAGATCATCGCATACGCCGATAAGAATCGCCGAGCCTGTTCAGACGACTTGAACCGCTGCATTTGCCGCTCTCGTCGTCTGGTAGGCCGGTCCGAATTCTCTGCTCGATTGTTCAGGTATCTGCTGGCGCGATGACGTACATCGGGAAGCACGGCTCAATGGGCGACACCATAACTGCGGAGACCATCGGTGACCAGGCGCCTTCCAGGTGCCACACGTCCCAGGGCCGCGGACGGCGTCGGCGCGGTCGTCTGGCGAAGCCGGTACCGAATTTCGTACACCACAGGCGAATGCTTTCGTGGGTCACTATGACGCCGCGCCCAGCGATGATCATCTCGACGTCACGCAAGCTGAGGCTCAATGCGTATGTCGCGTTGCTCCCCCCGCCGTCAATGCCGTCAACCGATAAAGGGAATAGCGTGAGCGTCGCACGTAAGCCTGCCGAGTCGCACCACCTGGCTGCGCCGCAAACTGACCCACCGGGTACCGCTGACTCCGCAGCTTGGTACGCGTCTGTGCCTGACGTGCTGGCGGGGTTTTGGTTGGCGTCACGCGGGCTCATTGCCAACCACCTGGCACCTGACTCCTCTGCGCCTGGCGCAACGCGCCAGCCACGGGCGCAGCGGAAACGGTAGCGTGCGCGGCTGATGTTGCGCCGACACGGGTGCCGGCACCGGCCAGGTGCAGCACGCAGCGCACTGACGCCCGCTGTGGCGGCTTGTGCGGGCGGTGTGATACGCGCATTACCCCGCTGGCATAGAGGGAACACAATGACCGAACCGTTAAAGCCTGAGTTAACTGTGGCTGAGAAGGTTTGCGAGCTGGTGCGACTCACGCAGCCGCTGTTGCCTCCCGAACTGCACGACTACAAGCCGACCGAAACGGAGAACCACCCCTTGCACGCGCCGTAGATTGGGTTCGCACAGCCGTACCAGGCACCGACATTCCAGCAATGCGTGAGACCAACACGATGCCCCAATGGGCAGGTTCGTGCTGGTACTATCTGCGCTTTCTCGATCCGCACAACAACAAGGCTCTCGTCGATCCGGCAGCTGAGAAATACTGGATGCCGGTGGATATTTACGTTGGCGGCGCTAAGCATGCCGTGCTGCATCTGCTGTATGCACGGTTCTGGCACAAGGTGCTGTAGCCATTACAAAGCTCCTGGCACGACAGTGGTGTCGTCTCGACGACAGAGCCATTCGTGAAGCTTTTCAACCAGGGAATGATCTTGGCATCGTCCTACCGCGACCGCGATGGCCGCTATCACGAACCCGACCAGGTCACCGAACGGAATGGACGGTATTCTACCGACGGTGTCGAAGTGCAACGCCAAGTCGAAAAGATGTCTAAGTCCCGTTTCAACGTTGTCAATCCGGACGATGTGGTGAACGAGTACGGCGCCGACTCGATTCGGCTGTATGAGATGTTCATGGGTCCTCTAGATGCTGCGAAACCCTGGCAGACGACTGGCGTAATCGGCGTACGCCGATTCCTCGACCGCACCTGGCGGATCGTCTGCGGCGGGAAAGACGTGCTTCAGCCAGCTATACAGGACGGTCCGGCGTCTAACGATCTGCTTCATTTGCGTCATAAGACTGTCGCTGCGATTGCCCGAGATATTGAAGAACTGAGCTTCAACACAGCTATTGCCCGGCTGATGGAACTGGCAAATGCGTTGACCGTCGCCACCATACGTCCCCGCGAAATCGTGGAGACATTCGTGCTGCTCCTCGCCTCCTTCGCTCCGCATATCGCTGAAGAACTATGGAGCAAGCTTGGTCATCAGGAGACGCTGGCATACGCCGCCTGGCCAGGTTTCGACCCGTTATTGGCTCAAGATGAGTGCCAGGAGTACGTCGTTCAGGTGAACGGCAAGGTATGCCACCGATTTCGCGCGATAGCGGGGCTGAACGCCACAGCTCTGACTGAAACCGCCAAGGCCGATCCACATGTTGTTTCCCTGTTGCGAGGCAAGACGACCTTAAAGGAGATTGCTATTCCCGGGCGATTGGTGAATTTCGTGGTGCGAGATTAGCGTAAGCGGCGATCACGCTTGACTGGCGGCGGCCTGTCAGGAGCAGGAGAACGGCGCGATCTATGGCCGGCAGAATCGTCTAGGTCGGCGCGCCATGGAATACCTGCTGCCAAAGCCAGCTCACAACCGGCGCCGCACCCCGGCGGCGCATTCGCCGGGGTCCTGGGTTACCCGACGGGCTCCGCTAGCAGGTCCCGAATACATGAGTCGATTTGATCTCGGTCCGATCGGGTCATGCAGAACATGGCGAAATGCGCCCACAGGCTGTCTATGACTCTGAATTTGCTGTTCGGAATCAGCTTTTGTTCGACTTCGCAGTCGTCGGGCGGAAAAAACATGTCGCGCGAAAACGGTACTACGTAAGTCTTCGCTTTGATCCGGCCTAGTGCGGCGGCAAGATCACCGCCGGTATGCAGGCTGACGTCTCCATGCCGCCATTTCCATCCCATCCAGATCAGGTTGTTGGGGTCCATCGGCGCAAAATATGCCTCCCAAAACCGGTGCAGGAAGTCAGCCAACGAGGTGAAGCCAACCTCACGCCACGCTTCCTTCCGATAGAACTCCTGGCAGAGGCCCATCACAGACCAAATCTGCGCGTGTCGCCGCAGGCCGACGTGGACGTCGGAGGAATGCTTATAGAAACAATGCCGGATCGGACTTCAAGGCGTCTTGATGCGACCGGACGAAGATGAAGTCATGCGGCGTGGTCTTCGCAGTGCCGGCAAACGGCAGCGCGCGTTTAACCATGTCCGGGTAGCGGACGGCCCATTCATACGTCTGCTCGGCACCATCGACCAACCTAGCACCAGCTCCAACCGCTGGATGCCGTGGCGCTCAGTGATCAGCCGATACTGCGCTACGACATCGTCGCCGATGGTGACATGTGGGAAGGCGCCCCCGTTGAATGGCGGTGGTGTATTGCTGGGCGAGGACGAGAAACCGTTGGCGAACTGGCCCGGTAGGATGATGAAGTATTTTCTTGGATCGAGCGGGCGATCCTCTCCGATGAAGATCTCCATCGCCGTGGGTGTGCCAGACCACATGTGCGGAAACAGAACCACGTTATCCTTCGCCGCATTCAATTTTCCATGTGTCTTATATGCGATGCGGGCATTAGGCAGCGTGATACCACTTTCGAGTCGGTAATTCCCAAGTTCGAAGAACTCGTGTGGCCCATGGGTCGCTTCGGAGTAATAGTCAGTGTTGGACATGGACTCCTCCCGGTTTTGTCTGTCAACACGGCTTGATCCCCTCATGCGCCGTCGCGTGAGGGAAAACACGAGCCCGGCGCCAGTCTGTCCCTTATACACCAGACGATGGCACCCCAAGCCTCGACTACCGTCGCGCGAACGCGCCCGGCGCCAGGTGCTTGCGTTATCTGCCGGCATTCGGGCCACGGGCACGACGCACACGACAACAGCCGCGCTGTGAGCAACGCGGTTCTGTCACCTGGGCCCGGGACTATCTTACGGCCTTTACGACGAAGTGATGTTTGTCGACCGACCTAGATGACGTTTGGGAAGGGGAGATAGGCGGACCGACAGCTTGGCTGGGGTCGGGATTTATCTTCTTCCTTTTGCTTTTTTCGAAGGGGCTCTGGTACTTGGTCCGTTAAAATCGGCGACGGTGATCCCAAGCGCTTTAGCCAGAGCCTGGGCTGCAGCGAAGCTGGGATTCTTTACACCACGCTCGAGCTCGGAGACGTGCTTAGATGTCATGCCAGATCGCTTAGCCAGCTGAACTTGAGTGAACCTGGCTTTCTTTCTCGCTTCGCGCAGCTTCGTACGAAAATGCGAGGCGATTGTCATTGATTCTCCTCTTGTCTTGGTGCGTGGCGGTTGCGGGCAGCCACCAGCAGTTCGCTATCACTAACGCCGAGCTGGGCGAGCTGGTGCAGCATGCGCCAACACGCACCCTCATCCTCCTTCGAGGCCTCTGCGGACCGGATCGGGCCGACTCAATGCCGAACCGTTCATCGTGTTCTTGCCCCACGTCCCACGAGCAGGAAAGCAACCACGATCATGAGCAGCCCCGGTGCTGCGTAAGCGTAATTGCCTATTTCGAGGGCATGCACGGACGTGATTATGGCGCCGATGGCAAGCAGAATCAGGATGTAGTCGCGTGCAGCGTACATTATCAGTAAGATGATGATCAAAAGCCCAGGTGGTGGCAGACCGACATGCATTTCATTCACCATCGCGACTCGTGATGTGGTTTAATGCGCCTGCATCCTCGATGAGGTAGAAGATGGATCCGGAAGTTCGAACGGCACAGCGGCACGAGCGCGAACGTGCGATCTGGGATCGTGTTGAAACGATCGGGCGGCAGGCACGTGCGATGAGTGCAGCGAACACAGAACAGAAGACAGAACAACAGACGTCCTCTACACAGGCTGACCGCGACGTGCGAAAGCTGCGCGCGTCGGCTTGAGCGACGACCAAATTCTAGGCTTCGGGGCGGCTTCGGCCGCCCTTCGGCTATTCGGGCGATACCGTGACGTGCCGAGCAGCGCTGCGATCTCCGGCCGCCGGAAACCGATGGCTGCACCGTGTCGGATCGGCTTTCTGTTCCGCACGATGGTGATGCGTTCGTCGTCACGCATCTCGCTCAGCAGCTCGTGCGGTTTGGCAAGCTCACGCCTGATTTCGTGCTCATTGGTGTTGGAGCCCCGACTTCGGCTTCCGATCTCAAGAGGCCGCCCTGCGCGTCCTTGGTTGATCCCCTCCGAGTAGGCGCGAACGCCATAGGTGCCGAGGGTCGCCGACACTTCCCTGGCCGTGTCGATGTTCTGCACGCCGGCATAGGTGCGCCACGACAGGCCATCGAACCACGCGCGCGTGCCGGCGCGGCCCCAAACGTCTTCGATTTGCCCCTCGCTTTGGTAAAACAGCTGCAGCGACACGCGACCTTTCCGGCCCTGATCGCGGGCGATCTTCAGTGCCGGATCGCGGCCAAGCAGCACGGCCTCGTCGATCGGGAAAAATACCCGGCCAGCCACTTGGCCGCGGGCCGCAAACACGGCATCGAGATGGCAACCGGTGAGCACACGCGCGACAGCCGGCGTATGCTCAAGCGACTCTTGCGGCACCTGCACGAACACGACCAGATCGCCTTTGACGAGGTCGGTGATGGGGTAAGCCTGACCACTGACCAAGTTGCTGTAAGCTGCGCTGGCGAGCCACTCGGTATCTTCCGTGGCATTCGCGTAGCACCCCGAGAACGTGTCCGGGACGAGCGAATGCATCGAGCCCGCGAGGCTGCGCGCCATCGGGCTGTGCGAGGACTCGGCGATGCCGCGCAGGATGTCGCGGATGCGCGCCTCGCCCACGTCGAGCCCGGCGCGGACGGCTCTCAGTGTCTTCAGCTCAGGTGGAATATCCGGCTCCCACATCATATGAGCGGCCAGCGCGAGGATGATGGTGCGCCCCCACTTCTTGAACCGGCTATCCTTGCCGTCGCGATCGTCGACTGGGCCGACAATGCGCCCGACAACGGATCGCAGCTGCGTCTCGGCCATCGGGCTTTCGATATCGATGTAGCCGAGAACGTTCGGCCCCTCACCGCCGATCGTCAGTTGGATCACACGCTTGTCACGCATCTCAAGCTGCTGTTTGACCAGCTCGGCGAGCTCCTCCGAGGGGTCCAGGCAAAAGATGCTCTTCCGCCAGGTGAACAGCGAGGTGACGAGCGTGGTCGATTTGAAGGTCCCTCCCCCACCGATGACCATCGAATGCGTGCTGCCACGCTGGCAGTGATCGATCAGCAAGGGTGCTTTACCGCCATTGCCCCAGGTCGTGGCGTCTTCAGGATCGAACGGGATCCTCGCGACGGGCCCCAGATCGACCCGATCCCGCTCACCGACCACGACGCCGCCAAGTTCGGGATCGGGCGGTGAAGGAAAAAGCGCGGCCTGCTCCGCCTCCGTCATCCAGTCGGCCGAACCGTGGTTATTGCTGGCTCCGCGGCGAATGCGGTCGATGCCGGCGCTCAGTTTCAGACCGCGCCATCCGCCCATGCGCGTCAGCCGCACACGCGCGATGAAAGCGAGGGCACAGGCTGGCAAGGAGACCGCCATGACAAACCATACCGTCTCCATGAGATCGCGGCCGATGTAGGGTGCATAGATCAGAACCGCGAATGGCTGCTCAGACGGCGGGATCTCCACATCAGCAAGCCGGCAGAACAGGATTGAGGCA
>Ga0123355_10001540_pt1 | contig 32170 bp, 13 predicted proteins | sample TergutEmb28metaG_3_FD_89872 | JGI IMG/M metagenome (GOLD analysis project Ga0123355, IMG submission 89872) | Embiratermes neotenicus P1 segment gut microbial communities from Petit-Saut dam, French Guiana - Emb289 P1 | ecosystem: Host-associated > Arthropoda: Insects > Digestive system > Gut ...
TTGATGTTACGTACAGCTATTAACATTACAGAAACCACATATTCCTGCCAGTTTCAATATGTATTTGGTAATCAATAAGTGAGTAACAGCTGTCAAAGTTTGAAACTTCTCTGGCCATTATCTTCGTAACCGTTCAACTTTGGATATAGGTGTTTTGGGTTATATCGGTATAGTTTAACATAAGGAACACTGTCCCGAAGTCTGGCACATTCCTCCTGGGACACCCTGTATATATATATAATCTACAAAATGTGGTGATGAACACGATTATGGTGGTGATAGTGCTGATAATAATAATGATAAACCTACGTGTAATAATATCCATCTCTGTGACTGCGTTGTGTCGCAGGTTCGATTCTGAGCTCGTTGATGGACTGTAAATACGGGATGTTCGTTGAATTTTTTTCTTATACTTAAATAAAAAGCACGTTAGAGTAAGACCACCGCTTCCTTTCCCATTGTTCTCAATTCATCGTTCACAGTGAACCACGTATTTCATGGTAGGACCATGTGAATGTAAGAATACAACCATGACGAATAGTCTAATTATTTGTTGCTGTTAGAGTTGGGCTGTTGGTGGTCTTTCTTTGGGGGAATTCGGAGTTATAATTCCAGGCACGTGGTTTGTTAGCGTTGGCGTAGTAGTAGGTCTAATTATCTGTTGTGCACGTATGGATTCATAGCAAATGTCCGAAGTAGTATTTGTTTTTGATTGCCTGATAGAAACAAGTCACGTGGGTGAAGAAAGTAATCTCTTCACCAGCACCGTGAATAATCTGCATCGTGTGTACGAATTGAGTGAAGAGACGGGCTCAGCTGCTTCGGTTTTGCAGTAATTTCTCGTAATACCGGTTGTTGTAAAAATGTAATTGACATGTGACTGTTTGTGAATCTACAAGGTCAATAAACGTATTCAAAATATATCGATCAGCAGTGAAAACATCTCGATGAGAACGGCGCTCTTCTGGACTTTTACGCGGTATGTAGTGGTAATTCATTGCCGACGTTTCGTGACAACCTATCGGTCCCATCTTGAAGGGTCAAGAAGAAGATTATTGACGCTTGAAGACGGGACTGATAGGTTTTCCCAAAGCGTCGGTAAGGAATTGCCACTACACGCCGCGTAATAGCCCAGAAGATGGCACTTCGTATCCATTTCGCGCCGTAAGACTGAAATCTCGCATCTAGATGGGGCTTTATTATACCTTCCTTTATTTCTTTAGAGTGTTATTACAGACGTGTTTCAGCCTGTGATACAAATGTAAAGCCAGTAGCAATTCGCACTGTTGGTATGAATAATGATTTCCGTGGTCATGGCCGAGCGGAAACGGAAACATGTTGTGAATAACTTTGTAAATAAATAAATGAAGGTTTAATAGAGTCATATGAGATACAGAAATGGTGTGCTATTAATTATCGAAGGCTCTATGTGTCTGAAGATTTTGTTTCTTCACAACCATTCAGAGTTAACTGTACTTTGAAAACCTCTCATCCTGCAGTCATTTGTCACAATCGAAACACGCATACGTTCTCCTATGCCTCGTTTCCAAAGCCTTGCAACAGTTTCGTAGCGTCCTTCAGGCTTCACATAAGGACGATATAAACCACCATTCATAGGCATTTTACTTCGCCGATACACGACCCTTCTGAGGCTTGCGTTATATTGTTGAAGAGTAGGAACGATGCACATTCTTTATCTACAGAGAGAACCACTTGCAGTGGTAGTAACAAGTAAAGGAACTTTTTAAGCACGTACCAGTTGCTCCGCATTTCAAAGCTAATTTGGTCTGCATCCGTTCGGACACGGGTCGGCAGTGCGAAATGAACTTGAGGCACGGATGTAATGTAGGCTCGCTTAATCTCTGCACAGTGTTGTTATTTGTATATGGCGGTCTTGCGATGGACTGATCTACGATCCAAAGATGCGCTACCAAATGTTTCATATCCGAATTAATTTGTGATATATATGAACAATAAATTTAGTCAAAACGCGTTTAGAAGCTCACAAAACACTAAATTCCGGGTTGATGATGTGATCTGATGGTTATATTTTAATTACTGACACTAAATTCTAAATCAGGGGGCATAATTGGTGAAATTTACCGAGTGTGTTATCTAGAAAAATTGCATTTTTGTTAAATTCATTGAATAAATGTGTCTTTACTAAAATAGCCGTTTGCTTAGTTGTGACTTTGTGTATTAGTTTGACTGCGTTACTTGTAACATGTGACAGCGCAGAGAACGGTAACTGGTCTTGTCAGCGTTACTTCCCCAGGCATAAAAGTAAAAGTCTGTGGAAACACGTCGGTAGCCGCATATTGCTGCAGGTCATTGATAACCCGAACGATCCGCTTGTTGCTGTGGTGTCTATCGACCTCATGTGGATGGTTGAATCTGGGGAGGTTAGTGACCTTAGTTGACCTATATTTCCACTCCTTTGTTTTGTACTGTTGAATTTTACTTTCGATCCTATATTCTTAACCTGTGCTGGACATTTTATGCCACAGCATTTCCGTGCCATATTTTGTTTCTTTCCTGTGTTCTGTTTCCCTCATCGATTTGCCTTTTAACTTTGTGGTACGAATCCTCCATTGTTTTCTTACTGCTTGCCTAATTGCACTGACCAGTAATTGACAGACTGGTTTGTTTTACAGTTGTAAATTTGGCGAATACCTTTACCTTTTTATGTAGTTTAAAAAATCGCAAAGATATATTCCGTTCTAGAATACACAGTTTCCGTGTGCCTATATTTACATCTCGGCAGTCTGAATATCACTAGAATTTAGGAATGTCTTGGATGAGTACTGCACCTCTGTTCCTTAGGAAAGTATAGGTTTCCTTCTGCAATGTTGATCTTATAAAAATCAATATGACCCTGCAGATTTATGAAAGAGCCTCTTATTAAACATTCGAACGGACGGGCAGATTTCCCGTACCCTGTATGCGTTGCGTTTACGCACGTCGTAGAAATAGCCTGTAATAAACTTGTGTGTTTGTTTTAGGCGTTCTTTAAAAGTGAGAAAATGACGCCTTATATGGAGACTACGTCTGTATGTCCTTCTGTATGTGACCTACAAGTTTCAGAAAACGGGTAACAAACACTCTTTTGCCGCCAATTTCATTTTAGCTTCCATGTGTTCATTGCACGTGCGTAGCAGATGGTACACATCAGACCTCCAGGTTGTCACCGTTGAAGTTTAAGCATTTGTAGAGGAGATCAGTGTCAAAGTGTCTAGCCAGGAGGTGACAGCTTGCTTGACGTCGGCATATCGCTTACCAGCCCGGTGTTTTCTTAAGGGTCCGAAGAGCTGGAATCACTGAGTGGGAGATCGGGTTGTACAGAGGGTGATCCAGAACCTCCCAGCTGTAGTGCCGTAACCGGTCACAAGCCCAGTTTGCAGCATGGAGCCCAACAACCACTTAAACGTTATGTGTTACGCTGCTTCCGAGGGACACTCAGTACTTGTCTTTACCGTTATGATTAGATACTACTGGCGCACTAGCTGTAGAAATGTACTTGCGGTCAGATGTCTGTCCGAACAGTCAAAACGTGTTGCTTCATCTGCTCGATTACGGATATGCTGTTGCTGTTTTTACTGAGCTGTAACAAGCGAGGCGTTTGTGATAACTGGGAGATGAAAGCGACGTTCCGGAGATAAAGCCTAGTGCAGCTACACACACACACACACCCCACCCACAGTAGACTGTGACGTAAGAAACTAATGGCTGTTATCATACTTCATGAGCGTGAATGTTTGCTATATTTTGAGGTCGCCATACTAACAACTTCTGTGACGGAGCTGTAAGACACACATGGCGTAACTGCTGACGGATATTCTTATTGATCGTTTCATGTTCCAATTATCGTACAATTCGAAAGCGAAAACAACGATGGCAGTATACGAAACGACGCGTCTTAGAAGGTCCGTATCGTTTTGGACCTTATGGTTGTCTCAAACGCTGGAGTCGCTGTCTCGAATCGCCGTGTGCACAGGCTGTTCGCCGAAGTGCAGACGGCGTCGTTACTGTATACCGACAGTTATTCCGCCCACTGTGCGGTGGTAAGTCTGTGTTTGTGTGTGTGTGTGTTTTTTTTTCTCCCGTTTCCCGGGCGTTCGGGATAGCACAGTCGGTATAGCGACTTCCTACGGACTGGACGTTTCGGGGTTCGAACCCCGGGGGTGGCGAGATTTTCCGCATGCTTCCAGACCGGTACTGAGGACCGCCTAGTTTCCTGTACGGTGGGTACCGAGTCTCTTTCCCGGGCGTGGAGGCATGGCGTTATCCACTCACCTCCATCTAGCGCCTAGGTTAAAGAAAGAATAGAGTTATACATCTATTCCCCCTCTAGGCTTTCATGGCCTGTTATAGGGAGGACTTTTATGTTTGTCGTGTTTACCTGTTTATGTATAGGTGCTAATACATGCCGATCTGTCACGTGTCGTACAAAATACGTGAAGGTAACGATCTCCTTGGAAATTAATTATCAATTGCAAAAATTCAAAGGGTTTAACCTATGAGTGCTGAAGACACAGAAAGAGAATGTGAAAATAATTCACGGATACAAGTGTGTTTGTTCTTACTGATGTGCTTTCCGTTTTGGGGTGATCACATCATGTGCTGGCAACCTTTCAGAGATTCCTGCTCTTGCCATTTTCAAGGTAAAGTGACTATATTTTCCTCTGCTGATAAACAAAGTACGTATGCATGTCGGATCAATGGCTGGTATATTTTCTAATGCGCGTTAACTGCTGCCACGTCATCCCGTTGGAATTACTAGTTTGGCTGTCCGTTTCCTCATATGACAGGGAAATAACGTTAAGCATTTTTTTGTGCTCTACTCTCTCTATTCCAAAACCCACTGGCATTTTTGCGGTGTGGGAGATGTGTAGGCCTTGGCAGGCCGAATTTCCTGAAGCACAAGTTGCGTATTTGTTGCTTCCCACATTCTCTGACAATATCTTTCAGACGGATGTGTGCGTGATTAGCGTAATTGCTGTTCGGAAGAGGCGCTGGACGTCCTATCAACTCGCAGTCGAGTGGTAGGACTTCTGTCGCGTGTGCAGGGGATCTCGGGTTCGTGCCTTAGCCCGGAGACCGGTTAGTTTGACAGGATTTTTGTGGTTTTATCATTTCCATCCTTTCTTCAACGTCCTTTCGAAATTCTTACCCGCTGTTCATTCCATCATTCCATGCTGGGTCAGTCTCAGCGACATTACATAAACTACCGTCTCAGACATTTAGGCTATCTTCGTAAGCAGCAGTACCGAATGACCACAAATCTGTATAAGAGATTACAGTTTTGTAACTGTTGACACAAAATTCGACAGCGTTCGCAGAACCATGACTTCTTCCACAGCGTTGTACTTTGTAGATAGCTTTTCCGTCTGTGAACGAAGAACCGCTAACGGTAATGTCGAGTCGTTACATTTCCATTTTTTAGGCGTGTTGCAAAGTTGCGAAAAGCGACATTTAGCTTCGTCATGTCTTTCTGTCTGTCTGTCCGTCCGTATCGAACAACTTGGCTCCCACTGGACGGATTTTCGTTAAATTTGATACTTGAGTATTTTTCGAAACTCTGTGGAGAAGATAAGGGTCGTTAAAATCTTACAAGAACAACTGGTACTTTACATGAAGGTCTATGTATCTTTGTGATAATATCATGCTTAGCTGTTCTCAGAATGAGAGGTGTTTCAGATTAAAGTTGTAGGTAAAATCGACACACACATTTTGTACTCAATAACTTTTTCCCCTAGAAAATCTTGCAGTTTATGAGAAAATGTGTAAAAATATGTTAGGGCCGGACAGTCCACAGATGAAAAACTAATACGGCGCTGTAAAGATGCGATTTTTATGCCGGATGACTGTGGCAATAATACAGACACATCCTCAGAATATGTAATACTTTCTGCTTTTCAACGGCAACAGTGGTTACTACTCGAACGCGCCTGTGTTACGTTTCACGTACATTGACTGTTTTGTTCAGTTTTGAAGCTGATATTGATTACATTTTGTAGGTGCAGAAAGTGATCAATGAACGTAAGCAGTCTTGCCTATTTGTAGAACGTAGACCTGTCGTTCAGGAGGCTCTGTACAAATGGTATGCTATTGTCACCTCTTCTGGGGATGTATTTCATTTAGGCCTACTTAAAGTTTTGGTAGGTTGTTGTTCTTCAGGCTTCAGACGAGTGGTTGCCATTATATGTAGTAAGAGCTTTAGTAGATGGTCTTTTTTATCGTCTTAGTGGCAAAGGCTGTCGGTTTAATGGGAGCCGATCATCAAATACAGAATGACCATGGAACGACATGTAGACCAACATCAAATATAACATCAAACACTGGACTCTGTCCGGCATAATGTTGTCATAATGAATCAGCCATTTTCGCAAACCTTTGGAGAATCGTAACATTTCATACTGAGTATTTTATGTGTGTGTAATGAACTTCACTGCAAGCGTATCGCTAGTTAATCAGTAATAATGAGCCAATAACCGACAGTTTTTAAACACAAGGCAGTGGTTTCTGATCGGAAAGACGCTTTTTGACGTATAATATTTCACCTTCAGTGGCCCTTACAAGTTTTGAAATTGAGTCGAAGTAATTCTGTAGAATGCGTAATATACCACATCGGAGCGCCCATGTGTAACCTGTGGATACTGACTGTGTTTTCAAAGGCTTTGGGTCGTTGCTTGTTATTCATGTAATGAAATAACCTAAATAGCACGAGTATTATTTCGACAGAGGACTTTATTAAACTCACCGTAGACGAAATAAATTAGGTTTAGACTGGACCATTATAACAGTTCACACTGGTGTCGTATGGCGTTTAACGTGTAGCAATCTAAAATGTGATTCGAGTGAAAGTTTGGTATTAATGATATAAGAATTTTATGTGTATATATTTTTGTACAGACAGTTTATTTAATTTCTTAAAAATCGATTTGACTCTCGACAGTATTGACTTACTTAGAATAGGAAATGAAGCATCTTTAAACATATTTGCAAAGCAAATATTTGCATAGTTTTGCACACGATGGTTCCACTACTCAGTCAACATCACTACAACAATATTAAGTGCGTAAACGTGCTCAGTGAGTGGGCTTTAAAGGGGCTGGGTTGAGAATATGCAGAGGAAACGAGAAAGTTACGGACGTCTTCCTTCAACACTAAATAGCAAAGGTCAAGGTCACCCCCTGACATGTCTATGCAGAGACAGAGGGGAGGCGGAGGTACAGCTTCAACCCATTCGTAGCTTCGGCGCTAGAAGGGTAAGGGTGTCCAGCATCGCGCCCCGGCCGCTTTTACACCGGGAAGGACCCAGGTTGGGTGAGCGTTGGGGCCGGACTGGAGGGCGCGGTCTCGTCCTCCCCTGACCGTCCAGCTCGTATCAAGTCACCATACCGACTACGTTATCCTGGTCGCCACATTAAACAGTTCTTTTTAATTTTCCAGGGACACCAGTTTTCGAATGCGTATTCCAAACGTACAAATCAGTATACACGTAAAATTGTATTTTTTTAAATGTATTGTCCGGTTCCGTTTCACAGATCCTACGCAATACCCTCACCAAGACGGAGTGCTAGGCTGTCTGTCTCCTGTATCAAGATTCCCTTCCAACACATGGTCCCAGTGTTCTGTTCCTTCTGCAATTCCTCAGCGTGTAGTGTAAACAGACGTGTGCAACACAGACGTTAATCCTGTGGAGTGCCTGTGGGGTACGGAAAGTAGAGGCTATTAAATGCTTATATTAAATATTAATAGCTACACACCACACCGTACGAGCCATCGGGGTCGTCGTTTTGTGAGAGTGCCGTCCTCTCCGTACACCACGTAACAAACTGAAGGTTTCGTGGCAGTTTGCCTCAATGTCAAAGAAATTTTATGTTTACTTAATTCTCGGTGTTTCTATCGAACATGATCATTACAAGTTAAAACCGTTTGTAAAGTACGTTTTTCTGAAGGACAGAACAATGCCGTGACAAACCCGAGGATAGCTGAAGACCCGACCGAAATTCAAAGCAGGTATCTCCCGACTGGAAGTTGAAGGTGTACCGCTGTAGAAATTCGTTAGCTTTCACACGAATTCTGCTCGGATCTTCCAATTTCGACGTGCTGTACGTAATGGAGTGTACAGTGAAGGGGGTTAAACTGCTCGGTACAGAAGTACAGTACTGCATATACGTTTTTCTGCTGCCCTGCCGGTAATGCGTAGCCAAGTAATGGTTAGAGGCTGGCTCCCGTCCTGAATTTTTCCGCCTGCCCCTTCAATATTTTCATATGCGACAGATTTTCTGCGTGTGAAGGTAGCGTGTGGAGGTATAGGTGGAATACAGCTTTGTTAGGATGGCGTAAAACCATTGTAAAGTAGTGGCGTCCTATATCATAAGGTTCTGGAATTTAATGACGAATGAACTCATAGACTTTTTGGACTTTTTCCATCGTATGTATTGAATTATAATATTCTACGTTTCGGGGCCCTAGTTTATTATATTTCAATACATACGATGGAAAACGATCAAAAAAACGTGCGAATGCAAATGTCATACACCCTCGTCAGTACCCTTTAGAGTAGTGTCAAATGACGAATTATTATTAGTACTGAATTCCAATTAGACCTTTTCCATTGTATAATTAAAATACAACACCCTAAGGGCACGATATTTCTGAGACTGGCTGTCTCCGTCTCTTACCTGAGGACGGAAACAGCCAACCTCAGAAATGTCGTCTGGCAGTTTTGTATTCTTATCACGCATTGACGGGGCACAGTGTGAGGGTCGTAACGGTCCTAGTATCATTTTACGTTGCAACATGTGATGTGACGTATTTATAGCATGCACCACGCTGTTACGTAACTCGGCTGTGACGATATTACGTCTGCGAACTACACACGAGATTCAGGCGGTACTAACAAACGACAGTACTGTGGCAGTCAAAGTTATGGTACATATGTACGAAGTAAGGCGATTCATCGCGCTAGGCATGTTACAGCATTGGTGTACCGAGCGGGGTTCAAACACACCCCGAAATTCCGAAGGCCCTCCAAAATCGTGCCAAACTCAACCCGATTGTGAAAACTGTTAAAAATTGCTGAATTTAGAAAGCCAACACACCAAGATGTTCGGAAAAAAGGCAATAAAATTCTAAAACTACCTAGGTTCGCAATTGTTTTACATTAACAATGACAGATAAATTGGTTGTCATCATAAATAATCTCAAAGTACCAAAAATTAAGAAAATTTTACTATATAAAATTAAATTTCTTGTACCAAATTACAGCTGCCTCCAGAACCTCTGACTAGGGGGCTGCTGCCCCCAGATCCCCGTTCTCTCAGTCCTCTGTCCTCAACTGAATTTATTGAAACCCCCCTCCCCGAACAAAATTCCTGGGTAAGTCACTGTGTTACAGTGCAATTTCATGCGACTTTACGTGGGAACAAGTCATTATGTTCGTAGGTCCGTGTTAAATGTCACACGAAAGGTTACGTTTGACATAACCTTTATGTGACACAGTGTTTCGACTTGCAGCGTCACTGTACGCCCCCTCATTCCCAAACTGCGTCTTTTAGCAGTTGCGACAGTTCGTTCTGCAGATATCGTAGCTGTCACTTGTGCGATAAATTAAAATACTATTGCAGGCTCTTTATGTAGTAGACTATATGGCGTCAGATTTCTAATAGTCACCACCCACAAACCTTCAGATGTCGTATTCCAGATGTTTGTTCGATGGTGGAGCAGCGTCGAAACGTATTTAACTGATATGTTGGTAGACAATAACCGTCGTGAATAGGATGGTTCCACAAAATGTCTAATTTACCTGCTTTTCTGCTGTGTTGTTGAAATTTATTAATAAACACACGAGAACTTTAGATGTCGTGAGAAATTTAAAGTATACTTCATAGGCCTATACGTGGTTTCGCTGACAATTTGAATGCCAAGTTTTGACTAGTGGAACTCTTTAGATTTTGTCAGTAGTATAATCATCTAAAAAACTAAAGATTAAAATAATGCACATAGTTATAATTTTGCCCGTTGCTTTATGTGGGCTTGAAACTTGGTCTTTTACATTAAGAGAAGAAGACAGGCTTCGGGCGTTCGGTGATTACGAGCTGACGGAGATACTTGGGTCTTGGAGGGAGAATGGAAATTGCGTATTGTGGAGCTTCATGATTTGTGCTTCTTGCCAAATATTACTAGAGTGTTTTAATCAGGAAGGATGAGGTGGGTGGGGCATGTGGTACGCACTGGGGAAATAAATTAATTAGGCTTTTGGTGGGAAAACCGGAAGGAAAGACGACACTTGGAAGACAATGGCGTAGGTGGGAAGATCCTATTAAAATTCGTCTTGAATGTGGTGGGGGCATAAATTGGATTGATTGGCTCAGGATAGGGACAAGTAGTGGGCTGCTGTGAACACGGTAATGAACATTCGGGTTCCATAGAATGCGGGGAATTTCTCGAGGAGCTGACGAACTGTTGGCATTTCAAGAAGGACGCTGCTCAATGGAGTTATTTAGTAAGGTACTAGTCCTGCCGTTGTTTTTACGATTGGACAGGTTATGTTTCGTGACATGATAAATGTGCAAGTTTCTGATTTGTAGTAAGATTTGTGATACGCCACTTCGATCGTGTGTAGTTGGTATATAGTTTATAGTCTGGCGACAATAACCGGTCGACTATTAAAGCTAGTAATGTGCAGTTTTGTATGAACTTGGATTGACAACGTTCCTGCTCAGTGACACGAGTATGTATGAAAAGTGGTTTGTAAGTCCAAACATGGCGAGGGAATAAAATACGAGGCGATGTCCATGCGTAGACATACTGTGTAGGGCTACGGAAGTATCTGCCAAGCAAAGTGACGATGGTATGATAATGATGCAGTTCAATTCAATTCATTTCGTCATTTACTGACTCAACATTCTGATGGCCAGTTAACGAGAGTACAAGTGCGAGGATAGAAAGCAAACAATCAAAACAAAATTAAAGCCAGGATAAAAAAAGAAGAAAACGGAGCATTACAATTAATTTCAATGACTGTCAGAGTTAAAAAAAAAAACAGAAAGACTATACATTTTTGTAATGGTTCTTCATCCTAACCTCTGCTTCGGGTATTTTAGTAGATAATAAAGTTAGTAGTAATTTACGTGTAAAATGTTATTCATGGAAAATAAATCCTTCTCTAAATATATAATGAAACTAATAGCAGCTATGACGATAAGGATGATGATGATGATGATGATAATAATAATAATAATAATAATAGTTCGTATCATGTTCTGATCACTGCTCATGGACGTATATACATCCTGCATTATGGATGAAAAAATAGAACAATAATAGTACACATATAATTATGACAATAATAGTGATAATAATAAATTTAGAATTATAGACTCTGGTATTGGGATAGTGCATTCATTAAGGCGACTTGCTACGGGCTGGACGGTCCAGGGATCGAATTCCGGTGGGGACAAAATTTTCCGCACTCGTTGTGACCGGCCATGCGACCCAACCGGCCTCCTATATAATGGATACTAGGTATGTTTCCCAGGAGTAAAGTGGAGTAGGGGCGTGGCGTTGTCTTCCCACTGTATCTATCGCCAAGGTTAAAGAGTAAAGCTATACCTCTGCTCTTCCTGTGGGCCTCCATGCCCTGTTCTAGGGTGAAGTAACTTATAGGCCCAAATATAATCGTAATCCATACTGTGCTGGGATTTGAATGTGGGGTAATCTACGCACTCTTTTCCCAGAGCTAAATGTGATTTTGCTGCTGGGTTATCAACTTTCGTGGCATACATATAACGCAGACATAAGATATGTAGGAGCGGAAGTATGCAGTAGAAGAGCAGAGCGCGGCCCTGAACTGTTCTAACGACCAACATGGCAGCAGCACGTATATTGACAATGAATTAGAGTATTCAGCATGACAATCTGAAATTCTTTATGGAAGTTAACAGTTCAAACACTTTCAGCATTTTGTAATAAAATGAAAATAGCAGGATGGCGTCACTCTTAAGTCACCGCATATATTTTTTCTTCTCGTATGGCGACGTTTGCTGGAGTGTTGGAAGCAGACATACGAAACTTGGCGTTGTAGTATTATGCATGCATTTAGAAATTGAGTTTCTCTTTGCTTGCCTAATGAGCAGCTGTACATTGCAAGACAGCGAGGTTTGTTGTTGTGCATTCGCATTTGTAATTGCGCACAGAACCGTTTGACTTTTTAATTATAATTAGGTATCTTGAGTTAATTGTAATATATGTATTACTGTTATGTTAACTGTGACTTGTGTGCGTGTTTTCTTTTCACACCTTATTCCTAGCAAGCCCCGGTTAAAAAAAAAATCGGGATCCTGAGCCCTAGTTTGCCTGAGCAAAGGGCGCAACACCATGATGGGTTGTACACTTTATACTGTATAGTTGTTTTGCAGAATTGTTGAAATTGTGGGGATTTTAAATCGGTACGATTAGGAGCATGATTTCGAAAATGTGTACGACCATACGTCTTCTGTAAATATTACACGTGCGGAATGTGATTGTTTTCAGGAATTACAAAGACCATGCATGAAGTTTCAGATTACCCGAGAACGTGAAGCATAGACACAGTTAAAACTTACCACCATAGGCTTAAATGGGGGGGGGCAAGGAGGTGCAAATGCCTCCCCCCAATTTTTTTTAACCTAAGAATGTTTTTTTTTTGCCATTGATTTGAAGAGGTGCAAATAAAACAATTGGGATGAGAGTGGGGAAAGGGGTGCCTGTATGTTAAGGACTGGTTCAAACCAATCTTCCCCTCTTTCTGACGGAGTCCTTAGTAAATTCAAGTTCCTACTACCTATAATCAATGCCCTCCCCCACAGTTATTAGTCATGTTGCGCCTATGGTTATCACATCCCTGACCAAGGTGGATCCATTGCTTGGCATCCAGTTTCGTAGGACTTCAACCGATTTCTTCCTGTGGAGGTTTGTGAAAAACATTGTTTTGTAAACGCCTCGTAGATAAGGGTGACCTTAAGGCAAAGATCACCGTGGATTTCACGAAAATCGCACCGGAGACGCAGAATGTAACATGCGGTAAGAACCTGATGAGAACCGCGTCTTGCCCATGAGGGACCTCAAGTTGAGGGATAAATCTAAATTCTTGGTAGTAGGCAGTTGAGTTAACAGTTGATATTTCAAAACGTTGTAATTATATTCACATTCTAAAGAGATCGGTGTGTTTTAAGAACACAGTTTCATCTCCCCACCTACTGGCAGGTGTCCTTAACATTTACAGAGCTCTGGCACTTTGCAAGCTTCCTGTTTCTCCTAGGGTTTTCCCGCACCTTCACTGACGATGAAAGGAGATGAGATAAGTAATGAAATTGACTTTCAAGAAAATCAAAGTGTCAGTAACAGTTTTGCGTTGCTGTGTATTCACGAATGTCCAGGAGGAGAAGAAGCAACTTAGTTACGAGCGGGGGTGACTTTGCACATCGAGTTTGAAATCGCGCTTTTGTGATACATGTGCTTGTCCGCGTACTTGTGACACAAAGTAAATTTCAAGAAAATCACGTTGGGAATTTCGGTATTTTTGTGTCGTATGGTCATGTTGCATGCTGCAGCAAGAAGTGGAACAGAACAAGTAATTTGACTAAATCAGTTGGGGGAGTGTCAGTTCACACAAGTATAAGGCATGGGAAACAAAATAAATGTTACAGTGAAATAAAGCTGGATATGCTAATTTTGTGAGATATTTTGTGCCGTAAGAGCATAGACTATTTAAAGCAATGTAAATATTTCGACAACGTGAAGATGGGAGTACGAATTTTCTTGGCCATATTCGCATGGGGTTAAGGGAGCGTCCGATAACAGTAATGTGAATAAAAGGTAAAGTTTACCGTAAAACAGACCATGACGGCCCAGAGGGGGAGTACTACTCTTTCTTTAACCTCGGCAATAGTTGGGGGTGGGTGGTCAACCCCACGCCCCGGCCGCTTAACTCCCGGGAAGGAGACCCGGTACCCATTGTACAGAAGACTGGGTGGGCCCCCCACGGCCCATGATGTGAATAACCTGCCTTATTAATCGATACATTTCAGACGCAAATTATTCCGCAGCGTAGAGAGGGCAGACCAATGTAATCCAGTTCCGAGGCCTGTTTATAGTGTGTGATGCTGGGCATGTATCCAGCTGGTGAAGCATCGATGGGCCTTGCCAGTAGTTGCGTAAGGTTCCATGTTCAAAATAGTCTTGTCAGCTTTAACTGCGCTTACCATCTGGTCCTAAAGATAGGGTGGTTCCGTAGGTTATTGGAAATAACGCCCGCGAGTGAATGAAATTCCTTGTGTTTTTTCTTTATGGGTGTAATATTCTTTTTCCTCAGTCAAGGGTAGGAAGGAAGCAAGGTACGCAACGGATTGCGATGGTCTGGTATGGACGTACTACGGTCAGATGTCATTGACGACAGCAGTTAAACGTAACGTTGTTCCCGCACATGCCATTAAGGCGTATGGGGGGAGTGGAGGTATAGCTGTACGCATTCTTAACCTTGACACTAGATCCAGGTGAGTGCTCACCTTCTCGCTCCGGCCGCTTTAATGTCGGGGAAACGTATCCCAGTAGGGAATGCATAAGAGGCGGGGTAGTCTTAAAACCGGGCTGGACACCTCGGAGATGGGAGAAGTCTCTTACGTGTGCCAGGAATCGGATCAACATTTCTCGGTTTTCAGGTCGGTGGCTTAGTCGCACTTTACTGACGGCCCCTTCCTGACTTCCGACTGCGTTCACAGATGTCACAATATCCAGTTCGTTTAAGAATTAAATATGTAAGTTGTATGTAAAAGGTGCATGGTTGGGTGAGTTAAACAAGTAACTTAATACTCTGCAGACAGGAGTTAGTGTATTTTTCTGTTTTCATTTACTGCCACTTTCGACTGGTAGGCTATGTAACGTCTAATGGTAAGATGAATAGAGAATTATAGAAGGGGGAGCATTAGGTGGGAAGTTCTCATTGCCTTATTTGGTGTACTGTCCTGGCGTTTGCCTGGAAGTACTAAGGAGAACCATGAAGGACATTAGGAAATAGGCCATTTGAACCCTGGATCGGCCAAATATATGAAGCAAGTGTTACCACTTCTACCGCGACTTGTCAGAGTAGGAAGAATTACGAAGGAAGGAGCAGTGGCCTATTTCGACATACGCCAAGAGACCAAGGCAGTTTGCAGGTATCGTCATTCCAGACACACCAGTCTTCTAGCCGAGTTCGACACATTGACATCCCGAATAAGGACGGCTAGTTACTACAATGAGATGTTTATTACAGCCGGGCATAGGTTTCTGATAAATGTTACAAATGTCTTAGTACTGCCGCGCTCAGCACGGCTCTGAGACTGGACTGTCTTTCTTTCTTTTCGTTTTAATCGAGGATAAAACAGCCAAAGCATGAAACTGAGTATTCACGTGAGGTGAGAGAGCCGAGAGGGTATAGTTATTTATTTTAAGTGCCAAGTCCTGAGAGCAGATTGGGCCTTTTCTGTTTGTCCTTTTCCCCAATCATTTGCCACGTAGGAACCAACTGTGCTAACTTGACTATACCTCCTTCGCATGGTCACGGACCGACAGCAAGTGACCTATATAACGCATTGGCGCCGCTTGTCGCAGATACGACGTAGCCTGATTCACATGACGTGCTGTGGGCTCCATAATAGTAACCATTCATCGTTTTCCCCTCGAGGACAGCGTTTCTCAAATTCCTTTCATGTATCGTACAATTAAAGGAGCTCCATATTTGTTAACGAAATGTTACGTACTGTTCAAGAATTCTGTGGAATTATTGTCGATAGAAAAGGTATAAGCGTGTCCTCTAGAACAAGGATTCCGCGGGCCATGGCTTGGGAACCACTGATCTGGTACATGTTTGAGAAATGGTGAAAGAGCTGCATGGAACAGACTCCCCATTGAGAAGTTAGTCACTCAACTAGTCAAGAATTTTATTCCTTCGTTTTCATAAACATTCCTCGTATACGACCAACAATTTTTTTTTTAAGTTGAATGTTAAAGAGTCGCAGCTTGCCTTAGATGCGGACGCCCTTTAGACCCATTTGGTAACTATTTTTGTTTGGGTCTAAGCGGTAGGAGGTAACAAGAGGCTGAAAAAAGTTGGGTAATGAAGAGCTTCATGGTTCGTGCTGCTCAGGATTATACAGCGTTATAAGGACGACCAGCTCAACGAGGTTAAGGTGGGCGGAGCGTGTTGCACTAATAGGGTAGGAGAGAAATGCGTACAGAATTTTGGTTGTAAAACTTGACAATGACACCTTGGAAGACCTAGGCGTGGGTGGGAAGACAGTATTCAAATGAATTTTAAAGAAATGAAGTGGGAGGTTGTGGACTGGATACATCTGGCGCAGGACAGGGACAGAAGGTGGGCTTTTACGAACACGGTAATGAACCTTGGGGCTTCATAAAATACGGTTGTCTTGACTCCCGGGGAGGGGGACCTATTAGCTTCTGCTGCATGGAGTTTGTTGCCTACGTTATTTTTGGTTTGGATTCTTGCGACTGATACCCCATTCGTGAGAAGGTGATGGAAATGTGTCCATCACGTTGCATTGGTAAACCAAGTTCCGGCTTCGTTGCCGCTGAAATTAAGAACACCGTGAGCGTACAGCGGTAGTTGTGGCTCCCAGATGCGGTTCGGCGGTTGTGCTCAATGCGTGAAGCCAAGCTCCACTCTCTTACCAGTTCATTATGAGCATTCTTCATCGTGCCATGTCCGTCATGCCTAATGGCGGGGTATAAATAATAAGAGTTTTGGCGCCCAGGTGCCCATAAGCCGTTTGTGTAAATACAGTAAAAGGATCTTGAATGATCGTATTGAACTCTTATACCTTTGTTCGTTACACATTTCTCTCATAGTAGGAAATAATATATTTTTAGACACGCTGATTAAAGCGTTAATGAAAATGGAATATGACCTTGTCGGTTTTTGTATTAATTGGCTCTTGCACGTGTTCGTTTGAGAACCATTGACCTAGAAACACGCACGTAAGGGATTAGTTGTATCAAAAGGATGTGACTATGATAATTCAGACCACTGCGTGATTTCAGGCTTCCGTCGCGGTGTAAATGAGATCTACGCTTTTCTGGGATCTTACGCAGCGTAGATTGGTAATTATGTACCGGCGTTTCGGGACAGCTTCTCTGTCCCACCTTCAAGGTCCAAGCTGGAGAGCTTGACCCTTGAAGATGGGACCGATAGGTCGTCCCAAAACGCCTGTACATAGTTACTTATCTACGCTGCGTAAGATCGCAGATCTAATTTAGACCACTAATCCAATTTCATGAACAGAAATTCTGGAGAAGCTAATAATCACGTAGCTAGTCAAGATAATTCCCGCACTTTGTAGAATGCGGAGGTTCATTAGCGAAGTCAAGCGAGCACGCCACTAATCCCACTCCCTAGCCGAAATGAATTCCATGCAGATCCTCGCACACCACACCATCCCTTTAATTCTAGTCTTAATGGTGTCATCCCACCTATGCCTAGGTATTCCAAATGGTTTGTTCTTTGTAATTTTCTTCTGCGCTTTATGCGTTTTACGTACCCCTGCCTTTCGCCCACCTTTATTGGGCCAATCTGATGTCTGATGAGCTGAGGCACACATAAAGCTGCTCGTTATACATATTACCTCAAGTATGTGGCACGGCCGCGTAAGTAATGAAAGCGAGTTATTGTACCAAATATTGGTTCTGTTGATAGTGGGAACAATATGGACCAGTGTTTCCCAAACGTTTTTCTCGCGGACCCCAGCTGGGTTTGAATAATAACCACGGATCCTGATGCAAATATAATGTACGTCTGAAAGGTATCCAAAATTCAAAATTTATTTCTCAGAACTGATTTTAGATAGCTACGAATACCGGTAACATTCGTAACAATGCAGTTTGTGATTTGACCGTAATTAAAATGACTCGTTCGTTTCGTGGGTACAGGAAGTTTCTTAGGTATTCTGTCGGACATAAGAAATTAACATATCGCCGGTAAAATCCGGATTGATCTGCTTGTTTTCTTAGTCACATAAGATCAGTTCTGAGGTAGTAGTTTAAAACAGGTCCTTTCAGCACTTGGAGAAGCTTCCTTTATTATTGCTAACTTCTTAACGGAAAGAACGACCTTACACCAGAGGAATAGTACATTTCACGTACAAAACACTGAATGTGGAGGGCTCTGTAGACTTACTGTATTTACAAAGTGCATCTAATTAAGGTATTTATGTGCGAGGAACCACTAGTGCCTGCGACCTGTCTGTTTAACATTGGGCACGACTGCACAAAATGTACGCGTGCATCAAGCGCTGTAAATGTTCAAGGGTCAGTGACTATCCGTTTGTTAGTCTCAGTGCTGTGTGCTGGTACTGCAGCAATTACAGGATGTGCTCTTTTAATGATACATGGCTGCCGAGTGTGTGCCACCGATGGCGAAAATTGTGTTTTGCATGCACCGTCATCTTAGTGTAACAAATGGCACATAGATGGCGTAAGAACATGCTGACTAATGGCCGCAGACTACAGCATCCGAGTAGGTTGCCCCCCGATTCGGAATTGTTCTGAGTCACGGATCCGTGAAACTAATGGGTTTTCCAAGAGCCCGTAACCTGTATGTGTCAGACTTAATTAATTTTTTGCAAATGTGATTATGACTGGTATGTCCAGACGTGTTCCCTTGTGACACAAACGTGGGTTGGAAACGGATGCAAAGTGAATTAAGAACGAGGGCATGTGGAAATATTTAAGTTGTCAGAAAGGCACTTGTCATCCATCTTCAAAGAATCTGGGTATTTATTACCTTCACACCTCCCATTTCTAAGTCATTAATGACCAACTGTGTTTCGTTCGGTCGCAACATTGAAATCGGAAATGAGGAGAGAGGGAGCAAATTATTAATGTTCGACATAGACAGTTGAGTTGCTTGGAGGAAACGGAAAATGAGAAGGTAACTAGTTGTAAAAAGTAATTTTTCTCGTTGTAAAATATAGCCTTATCTATAATATAAGGTTAACAGGTACGTAGGCCCGATTGAGAGACAACTGCGGAGGTATATTTCAGGGTTGAACAGGGAAAAATATTTATAAAGATATTTATAACACTATTATTTTCATTTTAAAAGCCAGTAATCACATACTTAGTTCATGAACGGAAAATATGTGCGTTGACTAACCAGATTCGAAGAAAGGCTGCTCACCATGAGAGGCCAGAGAAGCCGGCCCATCCCCCTTGGTGGATGGGGAAGTTTAGATAGACGTACCAAACAAGGAGGAGTGATGTTAATTGAAAAAACCGATAAAAGGATAATTAGTTGTAATTTAATTTGTGACTATAATATTGCGTGCTTTCAGGTATTATTGGTCCGACTCTACAGTATTATTTAGTTTTATCAGTTACATTTCTTTAGAAGCCCGCGATCAACTGTTGGTCAAGGATGATCTGTAAGGGATATATTTACGATCTGGGGAATGAAGATGTGCTGTAGCTTCAGAGGTGCTGCGGTTCTGGAGTCCGATTCTCGAGCATTTGACAAGTAATCGAGTGATGTAAATTACTGATAGGAGCATAAATTACCCTGTGAGGTGTTTCACTGATGATGCAGATGTTTGATGAGAGACGGATTATTATTATCTGAAAGAATGTTGGTAGACGTGGGACCTTTTATGATTTATGCCAAACTTTTGGATACTTACAGGACATCAAATCCTGTATAATAATGATTCCCACAAGAAATAGCATCTTCTGTTAAGAAATGTAAAACAGATAAAGTTCAACCTAGAATAGGCCATGAAGGCCCCTAGGGGGAGTAGAGGTATAGCTGTATTCTTTCTTTAATTTCGGCGTTAGATGGGGTGGATGGTGAACGCCACGCCCCGTCCACTTTACCCCCGGGAAAGAGACGTGGTACTCATTGTAGGGAGGCTGGGTGGGCCCCAGGGCCTGTCTGGACGGGTGCAGAAAATCTCATTCCCTCAGGCATTCGATCCCCTTGCCGTCCAGCCCGTAGCGAGTCGCTATATTGACTACACTCTCCCGACCCACTCTCCAAAAAAATGTACAGCTTTTTAATTCTCGTGTATCCATTGCAGCAGTTCAGATACTACGTGTCGCTGTAGTGTATGTGTAATATAGCACCTACATTTTTCTGGTCAGTTTAGGTGTTATGAAGATAAATGATTGACATTATCAGTGAGCTTTCCGAACAACCAATTAACGATCAGATATTCTGGTTTTTTTAGATACTGTATCTCGTATGAATTGGTCACTCGGGATGGCCTGGCATGTATCGGAGAACAGTATTAAAACCTATCTTGAAGGAATGATATGATGTGAGAGTGTAGACTGAATTGAAATGATGATATTGTGGTCTTCACAGCGACACATCTCAGAAGACCGTAATCTGAGTATGCAAACTTCACATATTGTGTGTGCATTCAGGTAGGACCAGTGGTTGGCGCTTGTGTACTTCGTAAACCGTGCTACGGACTGCTCATAAAGCAAATAATTTTTTGACCAATTGACAGGCAACCGATGATTTGGATTGTGCTACCTTGACCGCTCTGCATCTTAACTAACTCCTGTGGAATGCTGGTTGCCTGAGCTGAATAATGTAGGCGAATTGGACTGCTATAATGTCGTCTGGTGATTGGTAAGACGTAGCTGTGGTTTCTGTGCAGTGTTGTATGGTTTACAGTCATGTTACTTGAAGTGTAAAAAAGCATTGTGATAGTAACAGCAACGTATAGGTGCTTTATTTCATTTTTTTCGCTTCTGAACTCTGTCTTCTGGCGTCACCATATTTCTGACTTATACCATTAAATATGAACGCATTTATAGGTGCAGAGATTTGTTAGGTGGTGGGTGAAACTGACGTGTAGAATCAGTGATATCATTTTAAATTTTAGGCGCGAATAGATATGAATCAATTAAGATTGCCAAATGAAGTGATTTTGAAAGAAATTTCGTAGGTGCAACTAGACTTCCAGAAATTTCAAAAAAAGAAAAATTCATTTGTTACTTCAGTTATAGAGTTTTAATCAAAAGCATCGTAACTTACAAGTATCTTTCGAGAATACGTAGATTGACACGAACAATCCAAGATTTAATGGCAGTCGACTGATGTAAAAACGTATGAAGAGTTAATACTGCTAACGTAATGGAAGGATATGTTATGGGACATCAGTTTTGGTATGGAACCTTAATGCTTTATATCGTCATAGTTTGTTCAGTATTGTAGAAGTTGAAACGTACGCACAGACAGGCGTTTTTTTATTGACAGTAGGGCTGATTGAATAAGGTACATTTCAGAGAGCGACTGTGGCCACAGTTTTACTGTTGGTTTGGTAAAGCTCACGACGTGTGAAAAGGACGCTGTATTTTATGTTTTGTTGACCGTGCATCTCGATATAACCGTGTAAAGAAAAACCAACTTGATGCACAACTTATTCTCATTATATTACTTCAACCGCTACATGTTTCGGGCGTATCTAGGCCCATCATCCGGAGGTATAACCGTATGTATACAACAGTTGATACTTTTTATTCTTTTTAGATGAATAACTGTTGTCCTGGTTGGATTGGCATCAAGTTGTTTTTTTTTTTTTTTACACGATTAAGGACGCTATGTTTTGTAGTGGCGGTTGAATATCTTGTACAGAACGCCGTAGGGTGTCTGATAGACATAATTTTTAAACTAGGCGGCGCCCATTGTTTCAGGCCTTAAAGATATTTTTACTTCGTGCTCGTCATTTCGTCATCTGAAGACGAAGGCGGCAATAGCCATGATCAGAATATAGGAATATTATCTTGTTTTTTGTGCCCTATAGCAGCATTGATTTTAGTATTATGCGCTAAAGTTGAATTTGTCATTTAATTGCAGCATTTTTGCGGTCGCGTCATGGCAGAACAGGCACAACGGTTTTAATTGTCAGGATATTAATTTTGTTTAGTAGTGCAATATTCAGTCCTTCAGCTACTGTAAATGTATAGGAAGATCATTTTTATAACTGTTTTATTTTGTGAAGTTTGGGCACAATTTTCGTGGATTATGATGGACTGAATACGAATCTACAATCTTGTATGCGATTTTTACAATTTTTTTGCCACCCGCGGTGACATACCGGTGTAAAAATTTTCGCATTTTTTTTCTCGCGAGTTTCATTCTTTAAGGATAACCTTTTAAAAGTTAGGATTACATGGTTTCTGGACTGAGAAGATTTGCATAGCATTCTTAACAAAACACAACGTTTCGAAAAAAAAGCATCTGTTACCGTCTTCAGGTGAAAAGGTCAGAGAGCTACCCCGTTACCTCGCCAGAGGACGGAAACAAATCTACTTTCTGAAACTCTGCGTTTGTCTACAGTAACATAAGAAGGTCTCATTGATAAGTTCAATTAATTCTAAACGTAATATACAGTCATTAAGTATACCTTGAATGGGATAATCTTTTATTGTTTTTATTATGCAAATTTGTTTGTGCTGCGTGCCTTTCCAGTATAAAGCGTTACTTTTGCTTGTGAATCATTGCTATCTCTGTTACTGTGGTTGAATTTGCTGTTGCTAAGAACCTGGGTGTAACTCCTGTTTTTAATTTTTTTTATGTTTTGCTGACCGTGCTTCTCAGTATAATCTTAGTAATTAACCAAATTAATGCGCAAGTTTTTGTTTTATAATAAGTTTATAGTATGCCTCTGCATGTTTCGAGCACTAGGTGCTCATCATCAGGAGGTGGCCGTCCCGTGCACGGGACAGGTGTGATGATACCAGATGCTGTATAATACAATTTTGACCTCCTGATGATGAGCACATAGTGATCGAAACATGTAGAGGCATACAATAAACTTATTATAAAACAAGAATTTGTGCATTAAGTTGGTTGATTACTAAGATTCCTATTTTTACTTTATACCACACGGTGGTTCCCAATTTATATTTTTCAACCTAGGGATGGCAACCCTTGCTCCTTGATAGGTTTGTAGCATCGGTTGAGTTGAACGCGTAGTCATGTAAATGTCCTCATGCAAGGCATATAACTGCCTGCAGCGAACTCTTGCCAGGTGTTTACATATTTGTTCTCGTAGCAGTCTCCCAGTTTAGAGCACACGATAAGTACTGTTTACTGAGATGTCAGTGCTGTGGCTGCAGTCATCAAGACGTGTCTGTGCGTACACAATACTTAACAGTTAAGCGTCAGTTTACAGTGACGGATGTTTTAGAGGCCCATAATAATACCCATCCATAACCGAGAGGATTTACTTGTAGGCTTATGTGGTAAATAGTTGTGTCCGTAGATGTGCAGTGTTTACAGTTCCACATTAGTATGCAGTGAAATAACTATTAAGGCAGATAATGACACCGAGAAGCGAAAAGAGGTTTCTCGTAGCGTGTTTATCTTATGTCCGCTAGAAGAATTTTACGAAGGAATCTTTAAACAGGTAATAAGAGTTCCCATTTCTTTCCATTTCACGATATGTAATCGTTCTTCCATCTAATTTCGCGTTAAATAGTCATTGCAGTTGATTGATCGTCTTAAAAAGTCTTACCCAAAGTTATATAGCCTAGTTTTAGGACGGTTTACAGATTGCAGATTATGAATGTGTTGTTCGATAAAGCAGCTTCTAAAATTTAAACATGCCCTGAGTGCTCTTCACAGTTGCTGTACTGCACTGGCTGTGCTTTCTGAACATGCTGTGTATAGATACTACAGTAGGCATACAGCCGACTGTAGGAATGGGCAGCCGTGTAGCTAATGGAAGTGTACATAGAAAACACGCAGCTATAGTATTTCTATCGTAATCTCAATCCGTTTCCACACGTCGACTTCTGTCAGCTACCTACGATGTGTGTTTTGGGTACTAATTGACCCATTTGCTATTGATGCCGCTTGTTGGTCCGTCCGCTCATCAACCTTGCACGCGAAGTCATATCGCGTCTCTTCCCATCGCAGCTGCTAGGTCGATTAGTAGGACGACTGAATAATTTGTAAACGGTTTAACCTATCGTCGGGGAAGGAATGTATGGGATAGAGTAAGATGGTACAGTGATGCTCTGATGACGTAAGAGAACCTAAATTCAAGCAAGAATATGAGAATAATTTAAATATGACTGAGTATGAAAGAGACTGATTAGAAACAGTTACGAAATGTTTTATCCAGGCGACCGGATGTTCCAACTAAATTTCGACGGTTTCTCCCAAGTTCCGGTGACACCCATGATGAAACCTTGAAGACTGTCAAATTATATCCCGCTCGCCCATTTAACACGTTATACCGCCCATGACAAATACACGCTCACGCATACTTGAAAATGCAGATACATGAAGATCAGCCCTTTGCATAACTTGTTCTTGAGGAACTGGCAGTGGAATTGGAACATGACGATTTGTTACCGCTTTCGTAAGAATTCGCTTCTGATCCCTATCCTGAGCCTGATGAACCAATTCCAACCCCTTGCCAATTGTTTTCAGGATACATTGTAATAATACCTTTCCACCTAGAACTGCTCTTTCAAGTGTCCCTTCATGTTTTTAGCTTCATACTTCTATGCATTTCTTCGCTCTCTCATTTATAGCACTTGTCACAGCCATCTCATCCACCTCGCTTTGTCTCAACTAACTATATGGGTTGTCCCAAAAGCCGTTTTTCCCCAGGGGTTCGGGGACAAGTTTAAAGACTTTTGACACGCATGTAACTATTTTCTGTTTATTTCGCTTATTGTAGAATCATAGGAAGTCTCATGCCAAAATTCGACTGTGATGTCCGCTCAGTCCTCATTAGGTAGTACAGACACAAGATATAGGATAATAAACAATAAGCATTGCTGTTTTTACAGGGTGTTTTAATGGCATGTGACGATTTTCAGATAGCTGTTTTGACGAAACGGGTTGAATGCAAGGAACAAATAAGTTGTAGATTATCAGTAGTAAATGCCATTTAATGTACGGTTTTATTTTTTTAAATTACATCTCCTAAGTCCTCCACCTGTCATGCAATATATTCCTGTAATTTTTATTGGAAATTAACCATAACTTCACAGCCTACGTTTACGAGTTGCTCTAATTTCGATCCTTCGTCTCATAACGTGCCACAAAGAATGTGATGATATTTAGAACTAGATGTAACTGACGTACTGAGACGTCTGGGTCATTATGTGGGCCTTTCTGCAGTTGCGTTCAGTGTCCGATCACGATTACAGCTATGTACGGCATACCAGGGAGACCATAAGAGATGTAATTTTTAAGAAGTACAAGACGAATAGTAAATGGCATTTTATTGCTGACACTCAGTAATTTTTGGTGTTTCTTATACTCAGTCACTTCATCGAAACAACGATCTGAAAATCGTCACGTTCTATTGCCGTATCCTGTGCATTGTCCATCACATTTTTCTTTCAAAAATTGTTTAGGAAACTGGATTTATTTCTGCCACTGTGCTTAAGATGGAAAGTTCGTACTTAATTGGGTCTTTTAGAGTTTGTCCAGTCATTCAGTTAGTTAGCCCGGGAAGGTTTATTTATATTTGACGGTGTCAAATCACATTCCAGTGGACTCGGTCTTGTAACATGTAATTGACACAGAAATTCGTTGTCATTCCGAAGATGTAACGACCTGCACTCTATGCGTCGGTGTACACAATTAATGTTGTTCTTTCTTTTGTTTCAGGTTTCACTTCGGCGTTCGACGCATGGCCAAGTTTCGCTTTTCGTGACGGAATTCTTTATGTGACGGAATATTTTATTTTTTGTGTTCTTTGTGGATATAAATTACGCAGTTATATATGGATTTTATATGTAACGATCCTAGTGCGGAAATACCTCCGAAAGGAACGATAACACCAATAACATGAGCTCATCTGGACTACCAAAACCTTCGGGGTTGAAACCCCCCTCCAAAATCAGCAGGCCATGTACAGTAACGCCAAAACCAAGTCTTCCATTAGCCGCTACTCCCTCTGCCAGAGCCAGTAAGTGCTTAGTTGTGTATCAGGTCTCTAGTTCTGTTTTCAGACGAGACATTAGATGCATCTTTGTTGCATGTTCACCATATGGCATGTGAATGTGTGATTTTTGGCAGTTTTTTGTTTGTTACAATTATTTTTTTTTTAAATGTATTCGTCGATATACAATCCACCACTTTACGAGTATGACACAGTACGCAGCTCCGACCGGACCCACCATGCGACTGAGACTGTCGCGTTCTGCAGAATGTACCTTAATAACGTATTCTTGTCTTTGGTTTTCGTTGATCAGACTCTTACATGAATTGTTGTTGTTGTTGTTGTTGTTTGTGATTTTGCAGTGTTTAATTAATGTTCCACTTCTTTTAGTACTAAAACCTGGAGTAATAAGTGCAGCGGCGGATTTACCGTGAAGCTAATGAAACGTAAGCTTCAGGACCCCTCACTTGCAGGGGCCCCTCCCAAGGCCCTGAGAGGGGCCCCAGTAATACCCTAGAGATTTCCTGAAATTTTATTAGCTTCTGTGTAAAAGAAGCTTGATAGAGGTTTTCCTAAATTTGACAGCAATCCTAAAAATTTACATGACATTACCAGTAACGAGTTATGAACCTGAAAAAAAAAAAACTCTTCTAAACTACGAGTAACAAAGAAAACAAATTTCGATCGATCATGCAAGAGGAAAGACTGAACTATCTTTCTGTTGTCCTATGAAGAGGCGATCAAAGAATATGCAACCAAAATATGTAGGAAAAAAGTGTTATATATGTGTGTGTGTCAGGCAGTTACTTGATAAAAATATTATGTTATTTTTCTGTATTTTGTTATGCTTGTGGTATTTTTCAGCTTGTTTAAATTTGTGGTTTGCTGTGATTTCTTTTCTCATTCTAAATAGATATTCATTTTCGTATGTAATTCCGTATTCGTAATTTTGTCTTCTTTTTCTTCAAGAGGGCCCCAAAAGTTATATAAGCTTCAGGCCTACGAAACCCTATTGGATCCGCCCCTGAATATATGATAATACCGTGCACAATGTAATACGTCTTGTCTTTCAGATTCTTTTAGTTGTGTAAGCCTCTTATCACCGGAACGGGGTGTTGTGAAATTCTTTGATTTTCATTGTAACAGAATGCAGTCCTAAATGCTACTGATGCGTGTTTGTAAATACTCACGTACACACTCACCTTTATATGTCATTCACATTCTCTGTAATCTTACGCATCTGCCTGTGCTCCTGGAGTTACGTAATTTTGTTCCAATCTGTAGTCAGTCTAGAGCTACGAAATTTTGTTCCGTGTAGAACAGCGGATTATCATAACTCAGCAGTGGGTCCCCCAAAATATGCCTCGTATTCTGAGCATGTGATCGCGATTTAGGAAATGACTGTTGTACATGATCTCTTAATCCACTAGTTAACAGACCGAAACATTTTAGCGTGACTGCTACACCTGCCCTCAGCTAGAAATAACAAAGAAATATGAAGGTAACCGTTTTCTGGGACGTGACGCCGTGCCCTGTGATAGACATGTACCGGTACTTCAGAGGAACTCACTTTGTCTATCCGGATGATGATTGAGGCAGCAGGTTTTTCTGAAACGTCGGTACACCATACCAGACTGCACGCGCCATGTCTTGGAAGACAGTTTCCGTCATTGTATTTGTCGTGGAAACTCATCTCTCGCAAAGAAATACGAATTTGGCTATACGGTATCTGATGCAACTTGACTGTAACACATGTGATTTTAAAATGTATAGAACGTTATCGCACAGTTGCCTTTTTGACCCGTCTTCGCCTGTCATTGATAAGTATGACAGCAGAAGGATGACATATCTGCGAAATTAGTTCAGTATTTCTTTGCATTAAGATTACAGCGTTCTGGGATGTCACATCGCGTGATTTTGTAGATGAGAATAACTATCAATGTTTCGGATGAACCCACTGTGGTAACCACATACTAAACTACAAGGCGTCGCATCCCAGGATCGTAATGTCTTAACGCCGTGAAAGCCTCAAGTATCGTGTCTTTCTTCGTACTTTGATTTATGGCATAATCTTGGCGACCAATGTTTGCAGGTAGTGTTGCCTTTTTCCTCGTACGTGTTGGCCAGGCGGTGGAGCCGCACTTCGGAACGCGGCCAGTGATGGAATTTAGAGTTTGACTTTTGGAACCCAACAAGCCTACTCGGCACCTAAGAATTCCCGTACGCGCGCTGTTTCGGACGTCGCTTCTTGATTGTAGTTATCACCTGTTAAGATAAGACGTGATATGGGATGCCTTGTACGGTTGATGGACAGTGAATGCATACAGAATCTGCGTTTGGAAATTTCTTAGATAAACACTTGGAAGACCGAACCTGAGGTAACAGAATGATGTGCTGTGTCTTGGGAAACTGAGGGTGGGCTGTGGGTTGGATGTTAACTGTAATTAGATATGTTCCTATAATTACAAAATTGACCGTGGCGGTGGTGGCGATAATATCCTAGGTCACCTAACCAATAATATTTTTTAATTTGAGGACAGGTAAAAAGTATTGTTTACGAAAGACAAGAAGTGCAAGTAGAGGATTAATTCTGGGTGACCAACCGTCATTCATGGCGTAGTCCATGTTACGACAGCTCCCTAGCTTCTTCCAAAGCGAGTTCTCCAAAGAGTACTATCTAGTGCTTTGTCTTTCGAATTGCAGTATCTTCTGTTTTCCCTAAGGTCATCGAGTAACTGCTGACGTCTTCTTTCTCATCTTCTCGTCCCTTAATCTTCTGTCTTCCCTTCAGTAATGTGTTGTAGAAGGCAGTTTCTACACAAGCTTTGATCAGATAAGACTGTGGACTCCACTACATATTGTGTGGATTGTACTGCTATAGAGAAAGGCTTTTCTGATTTGTACTTTATCGCGGGTTTTTCTCAACTCGCCGGGCAGATTTTGCGGGTGCGTCGCGGCGTGCTACAAAATCTGCGTAAAAATACTGGCCTGTCGCAACTGACCAGTCTTGATTGCCTTGTAATTTTTTTTTTTTTTGCAAGAATCAGTCGGGCTTCTTGAATTGTTGGGCTGAGCATTTAATCAGAAAACAAGATCAAAATAATACCATTACCTTTCCAAATTGTGTTTAGGTTCAAAGTAAATACATGTCTAATGTGACAACATTTTGTATGCTGCATACCGTTGTGCTTTGCCACAATCAAGCAGGTATGTGCAAATCCAGTCACTTGGCTGTTTGACTGCAGTCAAGTAATATTAGTAACGGGACTATGCTATTGGAGTAAAGTATATAATATCGTTATAAACATTACGTGACTGTTAAAGCAGATATGCAATTGGGTTTTCATAGATCTGTTTCATTGTGATACAACACAGCAGTATGCATCATACACAAGTTAACAAACACGAAGCTTTTAGGAGCCAGAGTGTAAGATACGTGCATAAATTCCGGAGCCTTAGCGTAGTTAATATACGTATTGCTTGAATGTATAAAAACGTTTGTGTAATGGGGCTTTAATAGATCTGTTGGAAAGAATTATGTCCGTATTCGCCATTTCGAAAATAGTTCAGGCTTCATTTATAGTATGCTATTAGACATTTCGAACGCAGTAAGTTATATACAATTCTTTGATGCCGAAAGCCATTTTTGAGGATGCATCCCACAACTGTGTTGTTATGTACTGCTAATCCGTAATGATGGGAGACAGTACATTTCCTGATAGTGCCTTCTGTGTTTAAAGGTGCAAATTTTTCCCTCTTCTCTTATTATTTATATTCTACAGAACATTCTGCCGGTCCCAGTGGCCGCACGGTCTAAGGCGTAGGTCTGCGGCCGCTCGCTTCCTAGGATTGTGGGTTCGAATCCCGCCGGGGGCATGGATGTGTGTGTCTTGAGTGTTGTGTGTTGTCAGGTAGAGGTCTCTGCGTGTCTGACCACTCGTCGAGAGGAGTTCTACCGAGTGTGGTGTGTCGAACGGAGTGTGATCGTGAATCCTCGATAATGAGGAGGCCTTGGCCCACTGGGGCTGTTGCGCCATGGTAAAAAAATAGAACATTATAGATTTTCTTTTTTATTTTGAATGGCGTTAAAATATTACGAAGCTTTACGTGTAGCAGGTTTATGTAGTGTCGCCACAATGGACAGTTACTGCCATACTTATTCCATACCGGTTGCTTATGTGTTTGGGGGTAAACCTCCACTTAGAATTTATCAAACGTATCTTAATTACCATCCACTAGTGCCGGTCCCAGTGGCCGCGCGGTCTAAGGCGTAGGTCTACGGTCGCTCACCTGCTGAAATTGTGGGTTCGAATCCCACCGGGGGCATGGATGTTTGTCTGTTGTGAGTGTTGTGCGTTGTCAGGTAGAGGTCTCTGCGACGGGCTGATCACTCGTCCAGAGGAGTCCTACCGACTGTGCTGCGTGGTTGTGTGTGATCTAGAAACCTCAAGAGGCCATGGCCCGCGTTGGGCCGCAGCGTGGCAGGAAAAAAAAAATCCAGTAGTCTATACAATAAAAATACCTCTTCGAGGGCCTGTTATCCTTAAAACAAATTAAAATTAACTTGCGTTTAAGAAACTCCATGTCAAGGGCACAATAAAGTTTTCAATTTGTAATAACAGAAATAAATTTTACTGTAACCCACTGACTAAATTTTTAAAGTAACAATACACAGTAATTACATTTGATTGATGTACATATATCAACTGTTTGTAAAGGGATAATTCAGATATTCGTCGAAGCCTTCACAATCCGTTATTTTTCTATCTAGCGATTCCGTTTTTTAAGCAACGATTTTTTGATCAATCGACTTAAAATCCGGCACCATGCTTTCTGATGGAGGAACATAATAACTCTAAATAATTATGCGAAAACTAATTGATCCTGATTTACAGTGGAAAATTCATTGGCAAGCTGATATGTTATGTTGTGCCCTTGAGAGTGGTCCTTGGATAGGAACATTTCCGACCAAGCTGATTAATAAAATCACACGCTATTGTGCTTAACAGTTCAGTACTAACTGATTAAAATAATACAACGGTATGACGTGGAAGTCAGTTTGTTGAACGTTACAAATTATGAAGCCTTTAATTGTGCCGTTTTCTTGTTCCCTTTGTGAGATCCAAATATTTTCCACGTTTATTAGACTCAAGAAAAGTCATAAATTTACCCTGTAACTTTTGATTGTGTCCAGAATACTCAAGTAATGAATATGGGCCAGTTACACGTAGTTTCTTGCATTCTTGTTAAGAGTAGGCGTTAGGATATATATATATATATATTAAAATGTAGCCTGTTCGTCAGGTGTGTTCAACACGTATCTGTCTATTAATTAGAACGACCTTGTCGCTCCCTACCGTAGTATTAGTTTGATACTACGTAGGAATCATGTTGTTCAGACAGCAAGGGCGTATCTGTTCCTGCTGTTGCAGGAATTCATTGTAAGGAGGCTACCACATACCTTAATTTTGACGTCAGTACATCTATTGTCTCGCTGGTCTGTCTGTATCCTCGTCTCATAAGGGATAACCAGCCAGGCGTTGCCCATAATGAATCCCGTGATACAATACGTAAAATATGTCTTCGTATTTGTTTTACAGACTGACGTTTTTGCGTTTTAAATCGTAGTTCTTTGTCATTAATTTGACCTAGAGTGGAGATGTATGAAAGTTGACATATGACGTGCGTGATTTATAATTGCAAATTAATTATAGGTCATAAAATTCATGACTCTAAATTTGCCGGAAGGGAACTGTTTTAATTAATCACGTGATAACATTGTGTGTGTGTGTATTACATAACAAGATGATCTGTCAAGAATATAAAAGGTATGCTGCATGTAGTTTTGGCGGCCGGAATAGCGTAGTTGGTGTAGCGACTTGGTATGAACTGGATGGTGGGGGGTTTGAACCCCTGTGAGGGGCGAGATTTTTCGGACCCTTCCAGGCCCAGCTTCCTGTACGGTACAGTGGTTATCGGGTCTCTTTCCCTGGCTTGGCGTTGCTACTCCCCCTCTCCCCCACCCTTCTTGCGCCGGGGCGAGTAGGTGTAGAGTTGTACAGTACCTACCTCTACCTCCCTTCAGTGCGTCGTGTCCACACGGCGGCTGTTGCCAAGGCTGCAGTGAAGAAATGTGGCTTCCAGGAGATCGAGCACCCACCCTACAGCCCAGATCTGGCACCCAGTGATTATTACCTCTTCTCCAAACTAAA
>Ga0123355_10001541_pt1 | contig 32140 bp, 23 predicted proteins | sample TergutEmb28metaG_3_FD_89872 | JGI IMG/M metagenome (GOLD analysis project Ga0123355, IMG submission 89872) | Embiratermes neotenicus P1 segment gut microbial communities from Petit-Saut dam, French Guiana - Emb289 P1 | ecosystem: Host-associated > Arthropoda: Insects > Digestive system > Gut ...
AAAGTACTGCAGTGTGAAGCTTGAAGCCTGAGCAGTGGGGATCACCGCTGGTTCAAGAGAAGTACCAGGAAGAAAAGGCCTGTGACAAGAGACATCCATATCGTATAATAATAATAATAATCGGGAAATCCCGAGAAAATACACCACTTCAGAGGTTAAGTCGTAGATGCGAGCCGATGTTAAACGTGCACAGGATTTAAGAACATAGAACGAATGTCTGGTTTGCGATATTTTCCGCCAATGGCATACTGTAAATGCGATAATGAACATTCGGGTGCCATCAAATATAAAAAAAAAAATCACTTTATCGTTCAATAACTATGAAATTCTCGAGTGGTGCTCCATATTATTACTATTATTATCTCCTTGTATGAGACTTAACAACTATTCTAGTATCCAGGGCGAACATATTGACCCAAACACCTGTCCTTACACTTTAACGGCAACTTATCCCAGCATTTTAAAATTCAACTGACTAACATGGATGTCGAGCACCCCTACCTCGTATTCGGGAAATCCTGGGTTTAGATCTCGGCTCGGGGTTTAGGTATTTTGATAGACTTTTTGTTGTTTTCTGCAGTCCCTCCATTCGAATTCACTACCATCACCACTAATTAAGCCAATACAGTTTTCTTCCAGATACCTTCCAATGCATTAATCATTAATCATCATCATTCGAACCAGTATATATTCATAGCTACTGAAAACGCCGTTACACGAACCACAACAAATAAATATGTTGTCTGTATCTCCGACACAATGGACCTTTCGATTGTGTATTACAAACGTAACGAGTTATTATGTGAAAGCTTAACTCCTGGGATTGCATGAATACGGCAAAATGTGGAGCAGTATTAGTAAATACAAGCCCGTAAACTCAAACGTGAAACAAAATAGGAGAGCGTACAGCGACAATGCGTCGCTGCATGAAATGACAAACGTAGGGCAGCTGCTAATTTACTGTCATATTGAATTACACATTGATTCGCTCGCTCTGGGAGCTTCCTATTCAAACTTTTTTTTTTTTCTTCTTTTTTTTTTACTAGAACTGAGAACATGGTCACCGAGTAGGGTGGGGAATGTTTGTGTTTTATTTTGCAACAGGAAAAGCCTCGGACTCTATTCGCACCCACAATTCAAGACCGTCTGAAGCGTGACCTGATATGCCACTGCTAGATATGGAATAAAAATGTTAGTGGCTGCAATACTGTAAATTATGGTACAAAATGTAGTTATGGTAATGGCTTCCACGGAGCGTTCCGCGGACAAATTCCTCTAATGACTCACTGAAATACACACACTGGCCCAAAAAGTGATTTTTATATTACAATTTTAAATTCTAAACCCTAGGGCTGGTTTTATTGTCAAGCAAATCCTTCCATTCATTGAGAGAAGGAAGGATAGAGAAAAACAGGGAGCAAAAGAAATATTTAAGTGCTAATTGAAGACCGCAGGACCCAGCGGATTAATGTAGCGATAATCGTCTAGACGTGTATTAAATCTGAAAATGCCTGGAACATTTCAGCTTAGAACAGTTCTTCTCGGTACAGGCTGCAACCACTACTCGAATCCCAGCACGGAAAAGAAATTTGTATCTTCTCTAAATTGTCCAAAACGTCTCTGGGACTCACACACCCTCCTGTCCAATGGACACAGGGACCTCTTGCCCCGTGGGCAAAGCGGCTGAAATGTGACACTGACCACTCCTCTCCATGAAGTGCGAGTTTAAGAATGAGGGCAGCTCTACTTGCACTCTCCAATGTGCCCACATGGCTTTGACAGAAACAAACTTACCGAGATTGCAATATGCAGAATCTTGCTGCCTTGTTGTTTTACGTGGGTATGAAACTTGATGTGAAGCAGCAATTTAACTAGTGAAGTAACAGTTCTGACTTTTATTTGGGTGGTGATCCTTTCGAATACCTACTAGGAATTGACTATCTTGAGGTTATCTCTGTTTTTCTCAGTTCCTACCGGCGAATACCGGAAAAGTACAATACTACCGCTACCTTCAACATTATTTATAATCTGTCATTCAGGGTCATCCAATTATTCGACATTATACAGTTCGAGTTATTAATAGCGTTTCTAAATTAAGAACCTATAAACAGCAACCATAAACATCAAACAAACAATCTGTCAGCAGAAATGAAAACACAGAGTGAGTTATCGTGTAAGTGAGAATGTTTAAATATATGATAAATCAAGATTTATGTATGTGAATGTATAATAAGGACCCTCACAAACTGTTCTATCTAATATAATCAGAATTATCAAATTAAAGATGATTGGATGGATAAAGCATACAGCACCATGAGAAATACAGAAAACCACTTGAAAGGATAATATTAACATGGATATTAAAGAATCAGAAATTCAAATTTATTCAACTGTCTCAAGAAATGGTCCAGTGCTGGCTCTTACGAACAAAGTTTTCAAGCTTCGGTGACCATGCAAGTTTCTTCGTCAGTTCAGCGACTGTCATCTTCGCAATAAGGACGTTGTTTCACAGAGGCGGTTGGCCCTGCACTTTGTTGACACATCTAATGCACGATATGGTGCATTTGATGCAGGTCTTTTTCCCAAACAGATGATTTCAGCTGCACCACAGAACTCCATCACTAGCAACGTGAATTGCTGCGTGCTAGGAGAAGGACATTCGATTCCCACTGCTGAGTTTGCATTATTCTCTTTGTCACCGCGTCCGGAAATCCTGTGGGGCCCACCAAGCCTCTAAGTCAATAGGATCAAGTAGCAAGGCAGGCAATGTACGTATAACGTAACACTGAGACGCGTTCGTGGAATCATTGTTACAGTGGAAAAGCAAAGAATGTTACATATTCTGAGTGTGTGTTTGTAGCCTTGGGTATCCAGCTTGCAATGCGCATGGGCAGTATAATCATCTGTGACCTGTCTGGCTGTGCCGTGTTTTCTCACATTATCTCATAAACAGCACGCTTTTCTATTTAAAAAACTTACTGAACATAAAATCTGTTTTTTGATTTTCTCTATTCTGAAACATTTCTCATTCTAAGAACAAATGTATCGAAAATGTGTACTGGTCTGCACGTAAAGTGCCCTTATTCTTATAAGATTTTAATAATACTTGAACTTTGTCGACAAATTCTCAAAAAAATACTCAAATATAAAATTTCATTCACACTGTTTCTGGGCTCCCTCTGTGACTGTCTCAAATCTTCAGGTGTAGGTGCAGGCAACCCTGTTTTATTTTTGGATACTCTTACTTCGGCCTATTACGTAACAAGCAAAGAGGTTCCGAAGTTCGAGTGCCGGTAGGGGCACAACTCTGCGTCGGGAAATCACTCATCCAGAGGAGTCCTACCGAGTGTGGCATGTCTGAGTGTGATCGTGAAGCCTCGACAATGACAAGGCCCTGGCCGACTAGGGGCTGTCGGGCCATTAAAATAATTAGTCTAATTGGTTTTACGGGAAGGAACACCAAACTCAACCAGATCTTTTCTCCTAAACGAATCACAGGCTTCCCGAAAATCTATAAACAGTTGAAGTGCTGCTGTGTTTTATTAATATTTCTAAAGTTTCTGTCGTTTGCGGAATATATTAGCAATAGCATATCTGTTACGTCGCAACCCACACTGACTGTCACCATTACTTTAACGTACACATGTAATTCATCCTGCAAGAAGCATCTCGGAAAAAAAACCGTTCTTTGTTTTTAACAATGATATGGTACAATACTTAATACAATTGGCTTTGCTGCCTTCTTATTAATACGAATAATAACAGGGCTCTTCCACTATTGAAGCGATTCTTTCTTATTCAGGACAAAATTAACAAGATTATGGGTCTTAGAAGGTAAATTTTCACCTTTCGCTTCGATAAATTCTGCCGGAATTTGAAAGCTGTAGCATTCTCAGCCACTCGGAGACGCTTTTAGGGTCACGTTACTGATGTGACCTGCTATGATATGCAGGAGCAGAGAAACTGAGCGCAGCTCTCTCCCCACATCTGTCGAGTAAATTGCGACTGATGGATAGCTGCAGGGAAGTGAACACACACAACAGGGTGTTTCAGATGTGAATGAAATTCCGTTATGGCACAGGCCTGGCATTTTAAAATAAAACTGAACAGCTCCTGGTGCAGCGGTTATGATCTAGACTTGCATACACTAAGACATGATCCTACCAATCGACGGTATTCAGTCTGATTAACTGGCACCGTCGTAAGGTAAAAAAAAATAACAAACTTAAGCATGTATACAAAAAGACAAGTGGAGAGAGAAAAGGTGTAGGGTAATTTGATCACAAGCCGAGAAAGTTGTTTTACCGTCATGTATTTCAATATAATTTTAAGACCTCATACTCTTCTTCTTATAAAGCACTACAACCTATATAAGGTTCTGGCTTGCTCAACCACTTTCTTCCAACTATCTCTATTCTGTGCTACTTTCTTCCAATTGCTTACATTTATGTTCTTTATATCTTCCAAAACGACATCTTCGCAGCGTGTTTTACGTCTTCCAATTGGTCTTGTAGACATTGGTTTCCATCTGATCTCATACTCAGGTCAGACAAATAAGAAACAAATTGATGCTTCCCGCATTAGCAAGGTTAAGTTCAGTGTAAACTTTACTAAATCCATGTAGCCGACTAACTCCTCGGTTGCATGAGATTTCTCAAGCGTCTTATAATTTAGCTGATTTATTTATATAACCTTGTTTTCTTTTATTATAGCTGCTTTATTGATACTTTGTTTTTTACAATCACACACCTTAGTTTTGGCACTTCTTACTTCTACATCCGCTATACAACACACACTCTCTCCTAAGTCGTCCACTCTACACTTATACCCTCACTCTCCCGGGCGATACCAGCAACATCCCTCCCTATAGCGATTGGTAGGACAACGAAAATATTTTACTTTCGTTGGATGACCAATTTAAAATTCTGAGAAATAAGCTTAAATTTTCGTGGAAGAAAAGCGCCCACCACATAAGCGAAAGCCGCTAATTTCTTCATCGGAATAAACCATTAATTATGTAAACACAATGCCAAACAGAATTTCCAAACATCAAGCCCTCGCACAACTTTGCATTGTTACGTCTGAAGGGACATGGGTAAAAGCAAGAGGGTTGAAGGACACAAATCCCTTCATACAAAGGGTGGTCCAACAGGCTACTTATGTTCGGCGACATCTCCTCTGCACAATCTAAGGGAAAGGTATAGTAAATACTTCTATTTCAGCACAGCAATATCTATAGCACGCCTATTGGTCGAACACGAACACCTAGCATTTGAACAACACAATTAGTTTACTCAGATATGACACAAACAATACAGAAAATCCAAATTGTACCACAATTGTACAGTAATCCCCACTCTAAAGCGGTACTGACTACACGCGTCTTAAATCTGGGTAATTAAATTACGAAATCTTCGCGATTTAACTGATTAAACTTCTACAGTCGTTTTGTCGTTCTTGCTTCCAGACATTATAGAAGCTTGCCTTTAGTCTTCATTAACAAATCTTCTACCCACAAAACCATATAGAAACTAGTTAGGAAATGTACGTGTAGATAGCAATTCTGGTTCTGTTAACTCCTATTTGTTTGATCTGCCCGTAAAATGTAGACATCAAAGTTCTCTATTGGATACGCTCGCAGAAATGCATGTTGTTCTTCGTGCAAACTATCCGTTGCTTCTGGTCGATTTTAACCATGTTGGTCGATAAATTTTACTTCAATTCCACAGGAAGAAATTTCATATAAATTCATTCAGAGGCTCTTAACACGCAGACGAAAGGGCTAGTAAGAGCTCGACGAATATTATTTATGTAGTTTACTTGTTAGTGTTTTCGAGGGGGGAGAAATCCTATGCATTTTTACACACGCGTGCCTACAGGATCTGAAACTTGTCAAAGTCCGTTATCTAGCGTGTTAGCCTGGCATTTGGTATTGATTATGCCGTGGCTGTCCACATGTCCTCGCGTCATTCTGAGGTTCAAGGAAACAACCACTTGCAAAATTTACGGTGAACTACATCATAGCCCTCATGTGATGCTGGGCTTCTTCTTCTATTATCTCTCTTTCAAGAATTCAGAAATGTCAGTTTTCATTCGCCCCCTCAAAATACAACAAATACTGAGTAATGAATAGCTCTACTATAATAATAAGTGGTATTTTACACTGTCAGCACATTGTTATTAATGTGGATATTAATTCGCCTTATGACTTACAGTAACATATTTCGGCCATATCTTCAGGCCGACCATTACCATAAAAATGTATATATACTAAAATTTTTAAAAATATGTGACAAGTATTGACATGTCATCCTTAAGAATTATTTTAAAACATATTGCTTTCGTTTGTTGGTTTTGTAAAAACTATTATTTTTATATATTAGGTACGATAAAATTAAAACACATAAAAATTTACAAATGTAAAAAACGTAAAATCCTTCCCCCTTAATATCCTTTTCTTATGTGAAGTGTGTTGTACACTTACGGACTCAAACTGGACATAGAACTAAGGTATCTATGGACAGGCATATCGAATTCAGAAATACAGCTAAAAATGTCGTATTATTGTATATAAGTTTCCCATTTGCGGTTATGCTAAGGCGCTTTATTTGAGGATAAGCAACGGCAAGTTTCGCCTGTCCATTTGTATAAACCACTAAAATAGAATGAAATTAGACCGTCACTAAAATTTCTTTTCCCATTATCCAGTTTTTGGTCAAGAAGTTAAATAGCGTGGGACCATTACAATGTCACATTTGAGCAGCTGCATAATTGGCTTTCAAGTTACCGTACCCGCACCTTCGATACATGAGTACACACGAAAACTACCATCACGTTAAAGTTAAATATGTCAGAGTTATAACAAATTAAGTATAATAATATATAATTTTAACGTTAGTGCATGTGTTGGTTTTATTGTATGAAATAGCACCGTGTTATTCAAGGGCAGTGGATTTCTCTACTTCTTATCAGAATGTCCGATTTAAAATGTGTTTTTGAGACAGAATGCGATGAATTTGACGTTCGGTTGCGAGAGAAAGAGGGATAGAAAGACCCCAGTAGGCGTTGTAATTCAATCGAACTGACAAGCTTGATTTCCCCTACCGTTCCTTTTAACCGTCCGACCGGATTCCAGCGCGCGATGATATTGTGCGGAGAGGTTCTAGCAGTGTGTTTGTGGTGACAGTATCAGACACAAGACATGCGCCACGGTATCAGTGACGTGCACCACAGAAGACAGTGGCATGCTGCGCAACAGCAATCCTGATATCGAATTCACGTAAAAACTAATACCAAAGCGGACAGTCTTCCATAATCTGCTCAGAAATACTCGGTTATTTAAGAAACGTGTCACGGAATCTCAAAATGCATTACTCTGATACAATTTTCAAACAGTATCGCCTTTATATCCATCCCTGAAGATGAGGGCGGTACGTTCCTTCGAAACGTCGAGAATAAATTACCCAACCCGACGCAGCAACTCAGAAGACCTGTTTCCTCAATACGAAAATAGGTTTGGAGCTAACAAAACCTTTCAGCACTGCGTCATTTCCACCAAAAAGTGCGCCAAGCTTTCCGCACGACCTGACATACTGAAAACCTGCAGTCTTCTTTCTCTCTTTCCACAAACGAGAAGTATGGCTAGACTATCTCCCGCATTACTTGTGGGAGACGGATAGGGCTTCGTTGAAGGGACACGCTGCTGAGAACAAGCAACACTATCTTCTTTTTTTCTCTTTCTCTGACACACACACATTTCATTGGCCAAGGATGGTTGGAAATTATCTGCATCCCTTGCCTTTTAGCAAATGTGCTACACAGATTGTACACAACACAAAACAACGATTTGAACGGTTTTTTAAATAAAGAAATGAAATCATTCCTCCACTGCAGTGGTATTATGCCACAATACTAGCCATACTGCAGAATTCACCCTTTTTGCATTACTTATCATAATAAGCCTTTTGGGGTTTGAAGAAGTTTCTAGCTAATGGCGTCCCACGCGCCGTATGACAGCATTGCGTTATGTTGTTCTCAACACAGAAAGTTTTTGTGACGAATAACTGCCTGAAGATGTCACGCCTGATCTTGTAATCTGCCATTTAGGAAATGATTTAACCATTCGAGGAAGAGATTTTTATTAATCCACCCAGATTCAGACACTAATGCCCGGAGTGAAAATCACCTTTCCATTCGTTGTACAAACGGAGCGTACATAAATGATTCAACTCACGAACTTCATTTAAATGCCGATGTGTTTAAAATAGTTTCTAAGATGAAACTTTTTCAACATTTCTTAAACGGGTAACATATACTGTAATTTATTCGGTGATATGCAACAGCGGTTGCTGTAAAGGGCGGTCTATCAGTAAGTTAATTTGGCGCTCAACATACCTGAAACCAAATATAACCTCACTTACGATTGAACGAAATTGCAACTTAGCAAAACACGTCTGCCTAACCCTGACGTTACTACATAATGTGTTCATATACTTACTGTTTTTAGCTCGCCCTACAAACACCAGTTTGAAGACAAAATACTTATCACTCACACACACTCGTCTGCCCACAAAGTATTTGTTACTTCCCAACACACTCTATGCTCCAGCAAAACACTTCAGATGGCAGCAAAGATCACAATGCCAGGAGTAAAACAGTGAGGTACCATTCGTTGAAAATTACACTATCCAACCTCTCGCCCCATAACCCGACCTTACGATATTAAGCTGTTATTTTCAATATGTACTTATTCTTTCCATAATTATAACAAATTCCGCCTGTCTTAACCAATGTGGTGGTTCATTTTTATGTAATTGTTAAAATATAAATTAAATGTATCACATACACAGTACATGTATATAAATTTTAATCTGGATGCACTTATATCTCATTATACCAGTATTTCAGTTACAAACAGTTCATATTATTCTATCTGTATTCCATATTGTTTGTTCATATTATAATTCCATTAAAAATTAACTCATTGGAAGTGTCATCTACGTTCTTGTGCACTCCATGCATAACTGCAGAAATATTTTGTTCTATTTTTGGGGGTTCAGCAGATGGTGATGAATATGAAATCTAAAAGACACCCTTTTTGTGAACACACTCATTCAAATTTTGACAATTCTGATTAGATTTCCAAACCCTACTACAGAAACAAGAGTTTGTTCACATTTTTGAAACTGACAGCACAAGTTACTGTCAAACTTCCTGCCTTCCAACCACCCTGCACCTAATCTTACAAGAAACTTAATAATTCTGTTTGTAGGAAAAGGGGTATAAACATAATTTATGTTAATGTATTCTATTTATTGTACCAACCAAATGCAGCAATAAAATACAGATTATATCAAGAAATTAAATTTCTGTAAAAAAAGAAGCAAGTACTGCATAAACGGTGACAAAAAGTTCATTTAGAATGTGTGAAAACATGACAGTATGTGGCAATATATGACTTCTATAAATCACAAACTCAAATTATGATGAACATCCTGTACAAAAACTTAACAATAAAACTCAGTAACCTATGTGAACAAAACAGAAAACCATGCAAACAAAAAATTATACAAAAAATAACAACACATTTTACATACCCATACAAAATCTTACACCAGTGACCTTCCATATTTAAGGGATTAAAGTCCTGAGACTTAGTTCAAACTATGCTTTGAGAAATCACCTAAATTTTTCATTAAAGAACTAATTATGCAATTAGACATCTGGACACAAAACTCCACAACACATTGCAGAATTCTAATTACTGTGCGTTTGGCTGGTACAATAAAATGAATACCCTGCTCTAAAAATGTGCATAATGGACAACTTTAAAATCATTTATTGTACCTCCCATTTTTCTTTCAGCTGGTAGTGACTTTCGATACAACAATTTTATCTTCTGTATGACATGAGCACAACTAACATTGTTTGCTAAACGAATTATTCAGTTATCACAGTCATGCTTTCTTGGGTCTAACCATTTGTCTCTGCCTCTCCAAACATATGCCATGCACACTTTGTTCCATTCAGTGGAAATGAAACAAATGGTGGAAAAAGTCTTTCAAGTAGAGAAGTAAGATCAATGAATATGTTGACAAACTACATGAACATCTGAGTCAGTGGATGAAAATAGAGCTCCTTGTACTGCACAATCCTAAAGCCAAAAGACAGATGTGCAATAGACGTACATGTAAACACATCTAGACTGCTAAAGGCTTGTGTTTTGAACCAGCATAAAATACTGTTTCTTTCACTCTGTCCATTTCCCCGGTAAAGGATCATTACCCACAGGGTTCATCCACATCTGTTCTGACCAGATATTGGTTATGTTACCCTTAAAGCAATACATCTGATGTTGTTTCAAACTCCATCTTTAACAAGTTTCAACTGTAGACTAACAGTCTTGATTGACATCTTCATGATTACACTCAGATCCCTCTGGAGAATATCAGTAGTGGCTCAGTATATGGAGAAAGTAGAGTAGGAAATTGAATGTTAGGCTTACGCTGTGTAATTGTCTGGAATTTGTCCAAATATTACCACAAAGAATATTAAATCAGACAATAAGATGTACTCACACAAAAGAAGCACGGCACTTCTGCAAAAACAACAGATCACAAACAATGGATACTGTGTACGGGCTTATAAAACTGCACTATCAATTAAACTGGCATATTTATTACTTGCTACTTTTAATAATAGCTGTGACAGGATCAAATTATATTAAAAGTGAAAAAGTAACAAGATATTTGACCTCTTCTTCTTTCGCACTACATCATCCGTTCAAGTAGGGCCTTGACTTCCCTCATGACAGACACCCATTCCATTCGAAGTTCTTGTTCTCCATCTTTGTACACCCATATTTCTGAACTCCAATTTGACATAATCCATCCACCTCAATCTAGGTCTTCCATTTTTCTCCGTCCTCGTTTGCCTTCCAGTAACTTCCTTACTGTCCCTTCACCAACCATTCTTGCAACATCTCCACGTCATTCCAGACTATGTACTTCAATTAGTTATAATATATGGAGATTTAAATTTGTTATAAATTTCTTGATTCAATTTTATTTTCCAATAACCATTTTCATATAACTGGCTCATATATTTTTTTTTCAAAATTTTCCTTTCCCATGTCACGAAGGTTCTTTCTTATTTTATTCATTACAGTCCATGAATTGGCACCGCAGGTCACAAATGGTCTTATTATGGTTTTATAGAGATCTGAAGATGTTTGACATAATTAAAACCATTCTCCTGAAAATGTGAATATCCAAACTCCTGTGATGATGTATATCAATATACACACCCTCCCTGACATAATATACACTGTCCAATACAGTATTAATATAAAGGGAACTTGATGGTCTCAGAGTAGTAACTCAGCTCTCATGCATACAGTTCTGAGCTCAATTCCCTCTCATACATATGTGTTTGCAGATTCTTCAGATCCAGGTCTACCAAAAACAAACCTTTGTCCCATTCACTATTTGGAGTCCAGGTTAAACTGCAGGTTTTCTCTGCTAACCATCACTTTCATGATCATCTTGTCACTGGAATTAACAGATTCTGCCCTATGGATGCAAGACCTAATAAATGAATTCTATGTCCTTGCTGAGGTAGACAAAGGACACAAAGGTCAACACATATCACATTTGGATAAAACAAACAACAGGAACAAACACATTAATAAAAAACCAACCACTGTCACAAAAATTAATGGAGTTTCTTTAATGCCCATTTATTTAAAACATGTTTGTAAAATATAAGTGCTGAGATCTAAGGTCTTAAAGCTGCCAATACAATTGTCATGTAATTAAGGTGGGTCCCATCCACTCACACTCCATTCACCTCACTAATCTTCCACCTAGCACCCAGAAGGTGCATCATAAAATTTATATTGTATTTGTCATGTTATATTCATTCAATCCTTATCCAACCACCGGCCAATTAGGTTACCAATCTTACGCCTAGCAGCCACTAGTTGTGGAAGATCTGATGGTGAACTTGGGTACATGTCCGCACAGTGTGCCGTTCCTGAAAACAATTTACCATCATAATAAATACAAAAAAATCACTAGTGCTTCAGTATTACAGCTCCATGAATATTTCTGTTAATAATCCATGTCATCAATTACACAGAATACATTAAAAAGCTAAACAAATAAGGGTAGACGATCTTATATTCTGTATAAACTAACCAAGTACATACAGAAGAGCTCTTCTAGCAAAAATAGTAGTTGCTCAGCTGGTCAATTAAATACCCTGCCTTCATGGAATTCGAAGGTTCATTATCACATTCTCATAAGTCCACCTTGAACCCTCATTTATGCATGATGAATCTAACAGTAATTTAATTCCAGTGCCCTACCAACTTATTCTATGCAGTTAATCTGTTCATTTCTATTGCTGAAATCACATACTGAAGATATACAAGAACTACATTTCTTAAGTCACTGGTATGTTTCTTACATTAACTGCAAACAGAAATTTAATTTCTATATAATATATAAGATCCTCCCACACAGATAAACATTTGAAACAATTTCAGTTACCAATAAAATGTCATCATTAAATGATCCTTGGAGAATAAACAGCATTATCACTTTTGGTTTTACGTATCAATACATCATTACACATAATTCCAACCATCTCTGCCACTACAGATCTGTGCACCATGATTTACATTTAGCCAAATACAGAAATTTCTGATGAATGCCAAACTCCCTTCTCCATACTCGTAACTGTTTTACTGAATGTGAATATTTTTATTTTTACACTCGATAAAATGCGAATACACCCCACTGACCTGTATATATAAGACAAATGTTGTCCTAATTCATCACATGAAAACATGATAGCCTTGTACTCACACACAAAGCTAAACATGTTCTGTAGAGTATTTTCCTGAATTGTGAAACAAAGGTTACCTTATATTTGGGTAAATATGAGTATGTTGCAGAAAATTATGTACATATCTCCAAGTAACACATATATATATCAAAGAAAAATTTGTTTTTCTAATCAAGAGTTGGAGACAGTGAATAATATGGGATGGGGAATTTAAATACAATATGGTACTGTGTGTTTGTATGTGCATGTATGTTGGTATATTACTTTCAGCTGAAGGTGCTGATCATGGTAACTTCAGCACGTTTTTCGCATAAGGCACTGAGATACCAAAGAGTTTTTATCTATAACATGGCCCTCACTCTGTGCAATAAATTACTGTATTCATGCCAGCTCAAGAACATTCCTGTTGTTGTTGAATGTATACAAGGTTGGTGTACTGCTAACTTCATGAAATTAAACAGCTGTAAAACTAGGCTTATTGCTTTCACTAGGAAACCATGTGAACTTCTATAACCTATATGGACACTATCAAAGAACTTGGTGTACAACTTCATTCAAAGCTGCATTTCCACACACATACTACATTTTCTCCCAACCTGTATGGATGCTGCACTTAGTATGAACTATAATCTGTTCCTTTTCTACTCTTGATAAATTACTAATATTGTACTTAACACTAGTTACACCCTAACTTGAGTATGCATCAACCATATGGAACTCTGTAACGTGTACTGACATCAAAAAGCACGAATGCATTCAGTGAAAGTTTGTAGCCCTATGTCAAAATCATTTCTTTACTCATGACCATGTTACTTACAAGGATATTTTTAAAATTTCTAAAGCTTCATACTCTGCACGACAAGATTTTATCCTGACGTCCTATTTTTTACTTCTTTTTATTCAGGTATAAAATGTTACCCTTTTCTTTTGGATATTACTGGTGTTCGAGCTCATCCTCGTAATTTTAGAAACATCTCCCTGTTTACTGCTACTTGTGAAAACTCTCCATCTGCTAGATGTGTTCTGGGTGCTAACCTTGTGTGCAAAATGTCAATATCCTTAAGAAATCCACTACTTCTTTAAAGCAAATTCTGCATTTAATATGTGGCATGGTTATGTCAACTTATCTGTTTTTTCCAGGTTAGGGGTTTTTGCCCTAGTACTTCTTTTACATTACTTTTTTTACCCACTGTATTGTTTTTGTTTTGTCTGTATAGTTTTTTGTTTTGATGTAGTTATACTGTTTTTGTGTTTTATGTGTCTCTTTGTCATGGCTTTATGTAGGCACTTGTGCTGTTAAGCGTGCATATTAATAAACACGCAATAAGTTGAAATGAAATATTTTGTTTAACACTTCGAAAGGGGCATCACAGCCATTGTGATTTGGCACAGAAAAAATACAGAAGCAACGCACCTCTGATGTAGATGGCTGGTGAATCTCGTTTAATGGTATGTGTGATTCCCAGTGCATGCCAGGGATCAACGGAGCCATGTACATAGACAACACGAGTTGCCTGAAGTTGCAAACCTCCATACATGGTATTGCTACGCTTAACTCCTCGCATCACCTGCTTTGCATCATACCTGTACACAAACATCATTTCAAAAATGCCTACTTTTATTCTTCAACTAACATCAGATACCTATGTACCTTTACAAACATCCACCATAGATAAACTCCTCAACTGTGAATGAAGACATGTTTTCATTTCCAGACAAACACATGATTCTACTGTAGTATAATTTAACACCAAATACTGAAGGTAATTCTAGGTACTGAAATCTAGTATGCACTGTCTAAACAGAGAATTTTTCTGTACATGTGTATGTATTGACATAACAGCCAATCAAAATAATTTGGAACAAAATTCATCACATAGAAACGAAGCATGCAGCATGGGGCAACCACCTTAACCCCACACCACATCACAAATGCCAATTTATTTACAGAATTTATGCTCCTTTTCACAACCAGTTTTCAGTAACAACTGTTTACTTATTGTTTGTCTTATGACTGACTACCAATATCTGATCTAAACTCTTGAATGATAGGTATCACTGATGAATGACAAACCGGAAGGTATTTGGAAGCAATCATGGTCCAACTTAGGTACTATCCTGGAAGCAGTGACAGACACCATGAAAATCTTCAGAACAAACAGTCAGACACAAAATAAGCACCCGCTGAATATGAGTACCAAGCATTACCATATCACCCAACTTAACCAGTATGAAAGCTGTTATTTAAGCTCACTACAATAAACAGTGAAAGTAAGTATATGCTTTAAAAATAATTATACCTTGGACCAAATATGTCAGAACACTGTTGGGTAAAGAAGGCCAAAGGGAAAAGGTCTCCAAAAACCTCAGCAGTTAAACTTGAAGTCTGGTAGAAGCCAAATTCTGTGCATGTTTGGTACACCCACTGCCGGCCTAGAAAAGAAAAACTTCTTCAAAATGTATGTTCTTCAAGGTCCAGTTTTTAATGTTCCAAAGAACCTACAGTATCCACATAAGAATGTCTGAACCCTAGGTGACAGAAAAATACTTTTAGTTCTAAGTGAAATGACTATAGACATGTGCACTCTTGAAGCAAATGAATCAAAAAAACCCAATCTTACACTGAGAGTGAAATTTTATCTCAAGTCTGCAAAAACTGGTGAAAGAAAACTGAAGAGCAAAAGCTTTCTGTCCTGACGATACTTGAGTTTCTGTAAAAATCAAATGCACTATGACTATCAACCACTGGTTAAGACACTGCCATGTGTGTTTCACTCACACACCACTGAAATTTCATGACACTGCCTGGTATCTTATCAAAATTATCACATATCTCAGTGTCATATTTTGCAAACTTAACCTTATACCAGTCTAAATTGAAAGCTTAAAGTTTAAAAAAGGAACAATATGAATGTGATTATGTTTAATAAATAACAGCTGGCAAATGTTAATACAGGTCATCCTGAGTCCTTCATTATCACCACCATCGTCATCATGTTGTTGTCGTCGCTGCTGCTGCTGCCATCATCGTCATTGCCTTTATTGTTTTGTGAGGATAATGAGAACAAGAACAAGAACAAGCTGTGGCAAACTGAATAAAATGATCATTCAGATCCCTACTCTCAGGGGTCAATGCAGGGTTCACAATCTTACTGAAATAACAATAACAGATTCATTCGACAGGACCTATGCATTTTGTACACCTTAACATAAAATGCAACAAATGCATCCAGCCTGTACTTCAAGAATGTCTAGCAGATAAAAGTCTTGCCACCACAAATTTAAGGCAGTGAATGAATACAGTTTTACCTCCACTTTCAGCAGCTTCACAGTGCCAGTCTGTCTGACTCAAGTCGGTGATCAACTTATCGTACTTGTAATCTAGGCATTCCTTATCATTTTGTTCAAGGATCTTCTCATTCACCAAAGAGTACCGTTTCACAGGTGTCCCAAGGCTTTCATTAACCATAATATCACACACTGTATCAAGCGTCAAGTTGAAAGTTGCTCCTTCAAACTGACGATTGTCACCATTGTACTGTGCTACTCCTGCAAAATTCCCTGCTAAGCTTTCATACAGATTTGACACATCATTCTTCTCCAACACGTCAATGGAATCACAAAGTCTGAAAACAACAAGGTGGTCTTGTACTGTAACCACAGCTGAGTGTGGACATCAATTTATACCAGCAGTTCACAGGCAAACTTAGCGTGGTTTCATTTAAACTAAGGAACAAGATTTGTGGCAAAATAACTTAAAACAAGTGACATTTTATATGTGAAACAAATCCTGTAAAGAACATTATTCTTTAACAACTTCAGGAAAAGTGTGATGGAAAAGCAAAGCAATATTACACAACTGAGAACCCACAGATGAATACACACTTCAAGCTGAAAGTTTGTAGAACACACTCACAACACCACCACAAAGACAGTAAACTAATTTATAAAAGATACAAATCAGTTTATCTCAAGAGTGCAAAATGGTTTGTGACCAAAAACATACTTATTAGTCATGATAATACCTGTACACCTTGTTAAGACTAGAGCAACACACTGACAAATAGAATTCTTTTGTTTTGAAGAGGGCTTCTTCTGCACTTTGGGACTCAGCTTTCTGTCTCTGTTTCCCATTCTTTTCCCAGCTTCTGGGGCTGCAGAGCCAGGTCTCGAACTCATAAGTCTCCCCCATGTTAGTTATTCATATTAGTCCAACACAATCCCGTCCAAGTTCTCAAATTGCTGTTCTCATTCAGTCCTGATACTTACTTGAATATTTCATTAACAGTCTTATGGCCTAATGGATCTTTCAATAGCATGTTCAGTTCTTGTGTAGCATCCATAGTAGCAGACACACAAGAATCATTAGATATGGCCAGATCATCTTCAACTATCCTGTAATATTCTGAAACACACATCAGAAATACTGTTAACAATATCTGTTAACTCCCTTGACTGTGTGTACTATTACATACCCAACACTCAACCTTGTTAGTTGAGTAAAGAGAGACCAACTTGATGTCACTTGCTTTATTATTTCTTTACTTAATGATCAACATGTTTCGGATGTATTAACATCTGAGACCAACTTGATGTCACTTGCTTTATTATTTCTTTACTTAATGCTCAACATGTTTCAGATGTTAATACATCCGAAACATGTTGATCATTAAGTAAAGAAATAATAAAGCAAGTGACATCAAGTTGGTCTCTCTTTACTCAACTATCAAGATGATGCACGGTCCAATAACATAAGATACTCAACACTGTATTTGGGACAACAGCGTTAACTTCTGACACATGTTTGGACACAGCCCACGCAGTGACACTATTCCTTTTTGAATAGTGTGTCAGCTCTTCCATAAGCATGCAGATGCCACAAAGAAACGGATAAAGGGACATGTATGTAATAATCAAAATGGACCATAAATAAAAAAATATGGCAAGGTACATACAGGATAAAGATAAGAGTGAAGTGGCAGGCTCTTGTCAGCATGGTTAAGACCCATAAACCTTCAGTTCCATGAAAGGTAAGGAATTTCTCATGTATCAAACCTCTCATAAATTCTTCAGTGACAAATATTCCTGTTCCTCTTTTCAGTCTAACCCTTAACATTCAACAACATTGGAAGTTCACCACACTATTCATACATGGAATACTCTGCAGTTCATGTATCAAACAGTTGTTGGGAATTGATTTGCATTGTGCTTTGCTGCTGTTGTATTTGTCCTTCACAAATAAAAAAAAACCTTACTCAGACCTCTTTTTAGGGGACCCCCATCAACCCTGTTCTTTCTAAACATTGGAATATATTAAATTACCTGCTATACAAAATAACATCCCCAAAGACCAGAATCCTCTGCAACATTTTCAAACTGCTGTAAACATACCACTACTGATACGCCACACACTGTTTATTGGGATGCAGACTTAATAAAAAATTCACATACAGGCGGACCACCGTATCCGCGGGTAATATGTTCCAAGACCTACAGTGGTTATACGAAACCGTGGATAATACCGAACGCTATATATAATGTGATATTCATGTAACATACATAAATATGGTAAAGTTTAATTGATAAATTATGCACAGTAAGACATTACCAACATTAAATAAAGTAATAATAAAGTGTACTGTACACTACATTGTACATTTACAGTGTACTCTCTTCTCTTGTATGTATGAAAGTAAGGGATTCTGACATTTTAGCCTAATCCTCAAGAGATGATAGGGCAATGAAATCTTTTCTTTGTTCTTCATCATTTAACGAATGGAAGATTCGTTCTTGCCATACAACCTGGCAATCTCTGCATACGATTTTTTTTTTCTATTTCCATCATAACCAGAAATTTCACTTTCTCACTAATGGAAAGGACATCACAGCTTCTCTTAGGCTTAGAAGCACTACCAGCATCACTACTCTTATGCTTTGGGGCCATTATTATGGTAAATAAGGGCTTTCTGAACAAAAACACTGTGATAATGCAGCAACTAATTCAAACAGCAAGAATACTAGAAGCAGAATGGTGGCAAGTTTGCAGGAAAGTGTAGGTATGGGGACAAAGGGAGATGAGTCAATTACTGGGAGCATTTGGGCTGCTGGATTTCACCATGTTACAGCCTGTTCTCGCTTGGCACACGTTTTGAAACTTATGAACCATTTATTTCTTTAATTTTCCAATTTTTCGGGGGCCGCAGTAAACCACGGATAACTGAAATCACAGGTACTGAATCCGTGAGTATGGGGGTCCGCCTATACAGGGTGTCCCAGGAGGAAAGGTCAATATTCTGGGAGGTCATAGCATCTGTCATTCTAAGCAAAATGTTTATATGAACATGTGTCCTATTCCGAACGGTTTCTGAAACAGAGCTATTTGAATGTACAACCACAAAATTGTTGATAAGAAAGAGATATTACGTGTATGTACTGTTTCTAATACTGGTATTTATTGTTCAAGTGACAGAGTTGGTACAGTTTATAATAAACGTTTGAAAATTCCACTGTCAACATCAATGCACTTAGCAACTCGCGTGAAGACATAGCGTGTTGTTCGCCTGAGTGCGTCTTGATGTTCCTTTATGCAGGCGATAACATCCAGTATGTCAACGAGCAGTTCGTCTCACGTATCCACTTTTTTTCTGATTGTATAACAGGACAAAATTACCTAGACTTTCTGCAAAATGAATTATCAAAACAACTAGAGGATGTTCCTTTGGCTACACGGATTGCTAAATACTTTCAGCATGACAGAGCCCCTTTTCATTATACCTGACATGATGCAACATCGCAATGACACTTTCCCTAATAGGTGGATCGGTCATGGCAGTACCATTAACTGGCCACCAAGATCTCCAGACCTAACCCCGGTAGATTTTTGTTTATGGGGTTTGATGTAGAGTGAAGTATACAGAAAAAAAGTGGATACACGAGATGAACTGCTCATTAACATACTGGATGTTATCGCCTGCATAAAGGAACGTCAAGACGCACTCAGGCGAACAACACGCTACGTCTTCACACGAGCTGCTATGTGCATTGATGTTGACAGTGGAATTTTCGAACGTTTATTATAAACTGTACCAACTCTGTCACTTGAAAAATAAATACCGGTATTAGAAACAGTACGTACACGTAATATCTCTTTCTTATCAACAATTTTGCAGTTGTACATTCAAATAGCTCTATCTCGGAAACCGTTTGGAATAGGACACATGTTCATATAAACATTTTTGCTTAGAATGACCGATACTATGACCTCCCAGAATATTGACCTTTCCTCCTGGGACACCCTGTATATAAGTAAGGATAAAAGTTTTAAAAAGTAAATAAATCACAAGCCACATATATTTGCTAATACACAGACTTCAGACGTTACATAGCCCATCCTTGCTGTCAGCCAGTCTCTCAAATTTCAGATTTTTTATTTAAATACAAAAAAAATGGTGTTACCCTGAAATTGTTACATTTCATTTAGTAGCATGCCAGCTATAAAATCGGAGTACCCCTGCTCTACATCAATGCTGTGAACACCCCAAACCTCACACTTTCTACGTCACTTCTGTATATCTTTAATATTCCGAGAACACTGACATCACTGTTGGTTTCTTTCTGTCCCTTTAGACACACTTTCAGTCTTTAGTTTACCTATAAGTTATGAACAGTTGTCAGTAAGCTTTCACACTGTTTGGAGTGACGAATTCAATAAATTTTGTTGCATTTTTAAATATGCAAAATTTATTTTTATTCAGATTATAGCTTAACATGAGTTGGTGTCCCAGAAACAGGGTCCAATCATAAAAAGTGTAAGAAATTTAAAGAGTTATAAAATGTTTTCACTCCTATCACAAATAACAACTTTCCAAATTGAAAACACATATCTTACACATCAGAAATCAACAGTACACATATCTGTGAAGGTGGAGATAACAGCTTCCTCTGGGTTATCAGTACATACATACCAAACCACAAAGGATTACATCCCAGAACACAGTAATCTTCCAGGACTTTGTTTCACTTTCCTTTGTTTTAGTGTACAATGAAATACAACACTGAAATTCTCCTAAATATCTCTACCTGTCGCTTTAGTGGTACATCAAGTACACAAAGTGATGACAACACAATCCTAAACTTACATTTAACTTCAAAAGGCATACCTCTGAAGTCTGCCTTTGCCAGTAGTGGTGCACTTGCTGACACAGCTCCATGAATTAGGTGAGGATACTTGGCTCGAAGCCAAGCAGCAAGGGCCCCCGAATATGATCCTCCAAATGCAATCCACTTTGTACCATCAGGAATTCCATACTTCACTGTCATGGCTTCAATGAAGTATGCAAGGTCTGCAAGAGCCTGTTCACTGCTCAGGTAAGCCAAATTACTTGTACTCAGGTCTCTGCAAGGAACAATGCCTGTCAATCCTTATACAAGATTAGATCTTCATGTGCGCTTGTGAACAAAGCACTATTTGCATTACTAACAGAAACCTATTTAATATATCCAGTTATGATCACTATAGATGTCTGCAAACAAAATACTGAGGAAAATAATCAAAAGTAAGAGAAGAATTACAAGAAACATGGAGAAAATTACGTAACCAGTTGATTATAGGTGCACCAGTGAAGTGCATACCATCAGCACATGTACAGAATTGAAAATTTTAAAGAATGCCATCAGTCAATTGTGTATAGTCTGTGTTAGTATACTCTGGTCACAATGAGAAGGAGAAACATCATCTTCAGATGTGTGCACATCAGAATCAGTGCTTAACATCAATCCTTGAGCTGTATCCTGTTCATCAAACTCTGCTCTTCAGAGCCATCCTTACCAGCTTGCACTTCAAAGGAACAAAATAAACTGCACTGCATGTCCAACAATTTTAAATCAGGAAATGTACTTCATTCACAGACTCATGCAATGGTATATTATCTAGATCAAAAGAAAAAAAGAAATATTGCTTCCTGTCCAATTATTTGGTCTCAGAGGAGTACAGGTTACCAGATTTTCTTATCTCTCATTTGAAACGAAACAGCAAGGACATGCTGTTTCAACAAAATTAAGGATATGCGATGCTTTCTGAAAACACTGTCACAAGTATGTGACTGAAAAAGTGATTAATGTGGATATTAGCCCACTTAACATGTGACTATGTTTCCAAACCCAGCAAATCACAGGAACATCATATCTCAATTCCAACAAGTCTGTGAGAGTGCTGAAGTATCTGGCTAATAATCAGAATGGTAAAGTTTATACAGCAGGAGTGCAGACATTTCTAGAAACCTACAAGCCACCTCAAAACCCTGGGTGCCAGACGGGTGACATGAAAGTCATTCCATGCTGAGCTCCACAAATATTAGGCACCACCACACAAAATCTAGTCACCATGGTGAGCCAGCACCTGGGATTGGTGCACCCCTCGTATACAGGTTCTGCTACATACATTGTAGTTCCCCATCATATAGCCATTTGCACTCACTGGAATATAGAATAACATAATGAATTTAACTTACCTTGTGGGATGACTTGCACCATAATACCGATGTTCTAACATAAAGCAGAGAGCACTGTAGCGCTTAGCATACACTATCCACTGCGCTGTAACCATCCACGTAGGATCTGCAGCACCTTCACCACCAATCATAAGGAAAACTGGACCACCAGGGACATAGAAACTGGCATTGGTGAAGTATCTCTAACAAAGACATTATATATAACATGTCTTTCTTGAACTGAGGTACATGCATTTAACAAACAAAAGAAAAACATTACATTATATTAAATTTTGACACTTAAATTCTCAATCACACACGCAAAAAATTTCGTACATGAATATCTGTACACAATTCCATAATGGTTACTAATTAACTACAGAGTTAAAATAAAAATGATACCCACGAAACAGAAACGTCTTACAACTGAAACGTTAAACACATCAAGCAAAAAACTAGTACTGCACTTCAAACATATACCTACTTACAACACAAAGAGACTTGGCATGCATAAAAGGATGATACTGAAGTCCATCATAGAGAAATGATTGTGAAAATGAGGACTGGTTCAGCTGACTCACGATAGGATTCAGTGGGCAGCGCTTGTGAGCTCGGTGCATAACGGATGTCTGGGTTTCGTGAAAAGCAGAAGTCTTCAGGGTCAAAAGGGACTTGAAATGTGAAGAGTAAAGGATGTTCTTTACTTGGAGTTATTTAATATTACTGTGCCATTTCACACAATCATGCAAAGCACAACTGTGTGCCACCGCAATAATATTTTGGGTGTCTGGAACTCAGCACACCACTGCCCTGTCTGAATAAACACTGCACATGACACACTCCAAACAAGAATTTTGCTACTCACCTGTTCCCATGTTCGTAGTATAGTTGGATTGAAATGATCTAGTTGCTGGACAAACCATTCAGCCGGAGGCACAGTAATATTGGGTGCTGCTTTGGGTGACCCCAGCATTCCACCACGTCCTCGACCTCTGAAGAACGTCTTCCATCCTTCCACTTCGCCCAGCAGAATAATGACAGATATACTCAGAACAGTGAAACCCAGGTTCTTATTCGAAACCATGTTGCAATGCTCAATCAAATACTGAAAACCATATTACAGCATAAATACTAAGAAACATAGGAAATTTACTGAAGAGTTGGTATACATTATGAGAATATAAAACATGAAAAATTCACATTTCTTAACAAAAAAAATTACCAGGCAATATCATAGAGCACACTGAACAACTAACAGGCAAAATCTTACACAAAAGTATACATGTGACTCCCATTATATGTAATCTTGTGAGCTGCATTTTCATGTACGTTCTGCTATATTTCAGCTTTCCACCTTCACCACCTGAGCTATGTAATACTGATATTCCAGCTGCCCAATAAATCCCCCTGCCAGCTGCCTCAAGCAAGATCTAGTCTCACAGTTAAGATTTAGACATTTTAAATTCACTTTTTTTTTATTCTGCAAAATTATTGACTGCTCTTCTGCCTTAATGTGCAGGAAAATGACGTGTATTAATGCTTAATTTCATCCTAAAATGTCAAAATCTTGCATTTTCCTAAACATAACCCCCATCAATCATTTCTTTTTATTTCAACTAAATGCACATAAAATGGTAACCCTTATCCTGCTAACATGGAGAATATGGTGAGCTGCTAAAAATGCCAGCAGATGGAAGATGGGATTTAACTCGGTGTTTGAAGGGTTAAATACATATAAGTTATCACCAGTTACCTACTACATGTTGCAGTGTTTGTTACCCATCTGCAGAGAGACCTCTGTGTTACTTGGAATAAAAAGGAGTGATTGACTGCAAGAATGCACAGAGTGGAAAGCTTCAAAACATCCCCTACTAGTACGTCATACATTTCCTGTTTACATATTTTTTTACACATGTGGCAATTTTCGGGAATGTGGTCACTAAATATAATGACAGTCATTTGAACTGAATATTTACAGTTTATCTACACTGTAAAGGTGAGTAAGGGGAGGGTTGAAACCCTTATCAGTAGCTCTATAAATCAAACTGGAGACATAAAAAGTGATTTGGTAGGCTGGGTGAAGGTGAAAATTCCGTTTCCTCTACATATTGGGGACCCAATTCCTTTTCCTATAGGTCACCTGCTAGAAGTTTTATATTATGGTTCTAGAAAACAGATACAGTGTAAATCAGAACAGGAATTATGGCTCGAATAAAATGACATTTCCTAGCTTCAGTTTAAGTCACAGAAAATTATTTTGGGTGAACATAATTTGAGCCTAGATAATGAAAATGCCCCAACACCACTTTAATAATCTCAGTTATTCTTACTGCCCTTCTTTAGCACTAAAAATAGGTGAAAGAATATGAAATACAGAGCATTAGCGGCATGGTACTGCCAGGGGAAAACCAGAGTATCCATAGAAAACCTTAAACCTACAGTTCACATAAATGGTGAGAAGAACCCATGGTATCAACACTGCTGACACCAAATCCCCCTAGCAGACATGATCAACCAGATGTAGCTGTGTTCTATCCTCACAAGCTATCTGCCTCAGATCCACCTTTAATGTTACCCTTCCATCTCCTAAATCTTCCCAATAAATGTTTTCAACGAGATTCCCCACCAAACTTCTGTATAAACTTCCAGTTTCTCCCATCCAGCCATGTACTGAACCCATCTAGCCTCCTGGATTTCATTATCACAATAATTTTAGATGACCTGTAAAGATACCAAAATCCCTCATCCCATACTTCATCCTCTGTACGTCCAAAGAATTTCCTCAACAATTCGTTTTGATGCACAGTACTAGTAATTTATGTTCCCTCAAAATAACAGACCTCACTTCAAAACCATAAATAACTGGCAGATTTACTACTATGTACATCCTTATTTATCGTAATTTTGGAAAGAAGTTACTTAAATCAATAATAACAATTTTCATCCCACTCCTAATTTCACCATACAACTTCTTCCTGTGTTATTCTAAGATATTTCATCATCATACAGCTGGCAGAGTTTTAGGCCACATGACCTGTTCTGGTCCCACTAAGAGTCTAGTCAACTTTTGAGATGTCCTCCTTGGCTTCATTGTCCACATGGTTCATATTTCATAATTAAAATTAGCCCAGCTGTATACGAGGGCAATTCCAAAATCAACCTCCGATTGGTTGGTTAAAAAAAAAAAAAAAGGCGTTGTCATAGCCCCAAAGCACACACTTAGTGGTAACAAGCAACATTTGTTATCGCTGAACACCTACCCTCATACATTTTCGCTGCATAGTGGAGGAGTAATTACCAATGAAATATGGACACTATCATCGCCGCTCCCGCCAGCTGTCAGATACGTATTCTGGGACCGTAAGGGAAATTTTTTTACAGAAATAATGGCACCAGGGACAACAATAACATCAGAAGTTTATTGTGAAACGTTGAATAAGCTTCAGAGGTTGATCCCTCCCAAAAAAAATGGCGCGGGATGCTCACTAAAGGCGTCGTTCTCCTGCATGACAATGCGCGGCCCCCACACCGCGGCTCAGACAAATGTTTTACTCAAGCCCTTCAACTGGGAGATTTTCGACCACCCCTTACAATCCGGACCTGGCGCCAAACGACTACCATCTCTTCACCAAGATGAAGATCTGGTTGGCTACCCAGTGCTTCCACACCAACGAAGAGCTCATGGATGGAGTCAACAACTGGCTGCATAACGTGGCAGCACCGTTTTTGGAAGAGGGACTAAAAAAACTAGTGTCACGGTACAACAAGTGCCTAAATGTGGATGGCAACTATGGGGAGAAGTAGTGCAGTTATGCATGTAACTGTTCCATATAATAAAGTTTTGTTCTCTGTTTTGTATCTTTTTAACCAGCCAATTGGAGGTTGATTTTGGAATTGCCCTCGTAAAAATTCAACATTACACAAATAAATGAATACCACAAGTTCAGCACCTTGACAAAGACAGATTTATAAGGTACATAAAAATTTTAATCCATCTCGAACTCCTTTACACAGTGAATAAAGGTGCACTTACATAGCAAAGATACACAGACACACCCAAAACAGCGCGCGTGTGCGCACACACACACACACACATATATCCTGCATTCCGTTGGATCATTTATGATGAAAATGTGAGTCACTGTAACAAAATTGTAAAGAGAAACAAAATAATCAATGACTCAAGCTATTTCCAAAGTGAATGGCATTTTTAATTATGTTGATGTTGTTTTAATACAAGCAAATATGTAAAAACGTGTTTCCAAGTTACGTCTCATGCCCTTTTCAAAATAAATGATTAGATTAAACTCTTGTACAGTGCTTCTCTTATTAGCAAATCATAGACCTATAAATATGGGTGCTTTTATTATGAACTTCAGGCAAATCTTATCCAATATATGCATGATATGGTGAATTCTGCACACAGATAAAATTACTGACAGTAACAGACCAACCAGCAAAGGATATTGTCAGAAGAGAATATAAATTAAGAGTCACCAGCATCGAGAAGTGAGTAGCCCAGATAAAGTTGCATATTGTGAAGCTTCATAAGTCATACTTTTCACTGAGTATTCTAAGAGTAATTAAATCAAGGATGCAGAGGAATGTAGCATGTAAAAGACAAAAATGGTTACAAAGAGACCACTTGAGACTACATGTGGATGGAAGGACATGCTGAAATTGATCTAACAGAGTTAACTCAATCCTGTATGGTTCTGACTACCATCACAATCCTACTGGATGACTTAGCTTCTGGACTTCTCTCTAATAAATAAAAAAGTAAACACAGTTATGCTGACAAAATTTGTCTGTTGATAGTAGGGAAATTTCCAAACACAGTGTCAGTGTCAGAGCTTGTGCAGGGGGTCCTTCACAATGTAGAGATTTGGTGCAGCAAGGTTAGCTTGTTGGTTAAACCCCACAAAACTGCCCTCGTATTTAAAGGGACAGGGAAACTTTCTGGTCGCTTTGAACCTCCTTTCTTTAGAGTTACTCTACACATTGCACATCGGTCAAGTACCTTGGGTTGGTCCTGGATTCGTGGCTAACCTGGAGAAAGCATGTGAATATCACAGTGAACAAGGCTCACAATTCATTGTGGGGCTGTAGGAGAACCTTTGTTGCGACAAAGTACCTGTGGCCTGAAATAGCTTATCAGCTCCACCTCTCCATCATTCAACTATCCATCACCTTTGCAATTCTAGTCTGGTGGCCTGGACGTAAGTGCCAAGCAAAAGCTTAGGAGGATACGAAGACATGTGTGCTTAGGAATAATGGGGGACATGTGTACTATCCCACCAGGTGCTATGGAGGCACTCACTTGCCTTCCTCCACACAGTGTAGTGGTTCAGGGCAAGGCAAGGTCAGCTGCACATTGACTCTGGAATCCGGGATGTTGGTTTTATCTTCACCCCAGTTGAGGGCACAGCTGCACACTAATGTGGCTTCAGAAGCTGGATCCCATACTTAGTATGGGGAACTACGTTATGAGGCCAGAACACAACTCTGAACCCAAATATAGGATCATTATGTTGACTAGAGAAGAGAAGACCAGAAGACCTGGGAATCCCCCGGCAGTTAAAGGGCCCATCTGGTATAGAGAAGGGTCCAGGATGCTTGGGGGGGAGGCAGTCATCTGTAGACAATCCTTGGGTAGAACGCTCAGTATCTCTCTACCTACATATGCTATAGTTTTCCAGGCCTATATATATATATATATATATATATATACTATTTTGGTCTGCACTTAAAAAACCCAAATTAATGCTAGACCAGAGAAATACATCAGCATTTTCTCAGACAGTCAGGTGGCTTTGAAAGTTATTCAGGCTGCTACAACAACATCCCCAATCGTACGGCAGTGCCAAAAGGTGTTGAATGGCATTTCCAACCACCATTCTGTAAGAATCTTGTGGGTCCTTGGACATTCTGGAATACGTGGAAATTACATTACTGATCGGCTCACGAGGGAGGAAACTGTTCACCAGTTTGTGGGGCCAGAACCCATTAATTATTCCATTCTGGTCTAAAGAAACTAAACACAATGTTTCAGAAAATTTTGAAACTTTGCAATTGCAATCCCCCCCACTTCTTACCTAAAGACAGAAACAGAACCAGTTTTCAAACTTCCATATTTACTTATTTTTTTGTAACCCTAGATGCTGAACAAAGCCAAGAAGATAAACTGCCCTAACATAAATTCTTTATGAACATTTGACATGAACTAACTTGGCTTATGGAGGGGCCCAATGGAGTGCTTTCATGGTAATCATGATGACTACATGAATTTCCTAATAAACTGAAATTTGCCTCAGAAGACCCTGCAATATGTAACTGCCAAATAACCTTGCTGACCCACAACAGATATTTGTTCTCCTTTGTACTTCTACACGAAGACATCATAAATAGTAAGATAGATAAGGTGTATGCTGGACAGATTTTGTAAACTCTGTTATCACAAACTGGCTGTTCAATGTCAACAAGTACAGATAAGCACTTGAAGAAAGAGCTCTATAATGGCATAGATTCATACAAGGAAGCCATTTTGGCTTAAACACAAACATGTGAAATGACCTCAAAGCATTAACCTCTGAACCGACTGGCATGTTCTTTTATGTAACACCATACACAGGTCAAGGCACAGGAAGCCACAATATGGACATCCCCACTCTTCTATTTCCCATAATCAATAATACCAACAACACAAGTGTCAAGACTGACACACAAGATGAACTATCTTCAATAAGTACAACTAACCATCCTTCAGGCATCAGAACCAGAAATTTAAACTTAAAGCAGAATCATTCAGTATCCTGTAATATAAAGTTTTCCACTTCATCCAATTAATCTCTCTTAGATTCAAATATTTTCCTTACCACTGTCCTTTCAAATATTATTACCCTACAAATTTTCCTCAAATTACAATAGGTACTAGGTCAGTCCTGGAGGTACAGCAGCTGGGGTGTGGTGTTAACCACCCAACCCCATCTAGAGTGGAGGTCTTCATAGCAGTTTATCAGGTGGATTTGTTTTACTTTTTTCCCCTGATATAAGGGGCCATTTGTACAACCATATTTGTATGGCTATACAGTAGCCTCTTACGTGACATAAATATGAACCCACAAACGCATGACACACACACACACACACATATCTTCTGATTGGTAGAGAACATCACCTTCTACAACCATGTATATCACAAACTGTCAAAAATGGAATGTAACACAATACATGACAAACAATGAAGAATATTAAAATTACTAAATAAAAACATCAACACATAACAAATAGTTATTAACATGGAAATAAAAGGAGTTCCAAGAAGAGTTCATGACATATACTTGTTATACATATTTAGATCCACACAGCAATGCCAGCAAGAATTACAAATGAAAGCTTAAATAATTTAGTGATTGATTTCATACATAACTTCCAATACTACCAATTCTAACAAAGTTAAAATAGGTTTTCAGTGTTTTAAACAATCTCCATAGCTGTCAATGTCAACATATAAAAATTGTTCAACACATAATATGCATACTTGTTTATAATCTGTGACCATACACAATTTCACACAGGCCTACCATTTTTTTCAATGACAGATTACTTATCACTGACAAAGCAAAACAATGTTTCTACCAGTTACTACGTTGTACATTCTATAAAAATAATACTGACAAAGTTGCATAATCTTTCCCAGATAGCACTTGGGTGATTTAGGTCTGAACAGCATCTGGAACAGTCTACCATGAGTAAATGTTGACAAACACTGCATATGAAAGGGTAAGTTCCTGTTTCTTATTACTGTAACTGACCTTCATGAAAACAAGTATATTTCAAATGCACAGACTTAGAGACGAGCTACACGTATGCAACGAAATATGAGTGTTGAGAAATGAACACTACAGGAGATTAATAAGATTAAGGAGCTGGAAGTATGGGAAGTGACTTCAGTTTTGGAAATGACCCTGCATCCAATGTTACGTTGACTTAGTTTACCTACCTTTGCTTAGTGTACCCTATGTTTATAAGTTTACTGGCAAACCTTTACTATTGTGCAACATGAGTCAGCAAGTTGGATCAAAGCAGCTTGACACATGATAATTCTTTTACAATGAATTTAAAATGATGTAGCATCATTAAGGAGGAAGATGGAAAGTATAAGCGTCCAACCTTCATGTCACCTTCACTCACATTATGCATGCCATTTCACAAATAAGGTTTCTGAGACAGTCATGGTGGTATAGCCAATGGGCAAACATCTGACATTTCATTTCACGCTGCCATTTACAAGGAACATGGTATATATTCTAGGGTGGATGAAATGACAGTACTAAATTTCACCTTTGGTTTCTTCAGGTTTATTTTAGCTTGTGGATCTGGATGTCCCTGGTTGTTTCACGTGATGATAATCACGAATAACCACCGCAGTTTTTTAACCTTCAATACACTCATCAAAAGATGTCACAAAAATTATGTACTGTTACAACGAACAGTAGAAGCAAAACTAGTTCCAAAGATAATCTACTGACAACGGATACCGTACTTATGCCTCAAAGTATGTTAATCACTAGGCCCATACCAAAATTATTTCCATCAACCTACCCACCCAGTTTTCATACATTTTCCGCATCTCGTATATGTTTCACAAACTTGGAGTGGGCTACAAAGGCGGTGCACAGAATGTTAATTACTCCAAAACGATGACGTTCCGCTTTCATACAGAATTAATCACACAACGATTAAGTTGAGTTTTTGTACAGTTTTAATCATTAGAGCAGTTTTATTACCATGGAGTTCTTCAACAAGTCACTTTTATAATGTTACTGCCTGCAAAAAATTCTAGCAAGTTTCCTGTTTTCACTGCTTATGAAATTCAGCACAAATGTATACCATACGATAAGGTTATGTCATATATTTTAATCCAATAAGAATATGTCATAAACACACAACCGCTACTTACCTATACACAGATCTGTCGTCAATCCAAATGGACACCACTCCTCACATCCTTCGTGTACCCACTGGCCACCACAGATAATACCTAAAGGCTGCCAACTGACCGTGATACCAACCAAAACGTAAAACCACGGAGTAGTAGAAAATGGAATCTGTAATTTCTCATTGCATTTCTGGTTCCATTCTGTTATTAGAAACATAGGAGTATTTATTTTTTTTTTTTAATTTTTCCTTACGACCGTGTAGCGTTTTGTAGTCTCTGAACGGACTACAGAGGTATCTGAGTTACTGTCATTAAAACCTGAAATTATTATTTGATTTGTCCCGTGCAGAAAAATCTTCCTAACGTAGAAAATATGTACATCCGTTTCTACATGAGATTTCAAACACTGTTTCAGTAACTGTAAACGTCAACGTAATATCCTCGTCCCTTGAAAAAAATAATTTTCGTTTAGCGCCTCTGCAAGATTTAAAATATCCGTGATTTGTCGAGCTCACAGTGGCGCTAATGAAGATTTACGTCTTAGGGATGTTACGTCATGTGCTACTGGTAAATTGTTACCAGCGTATCTTCTTGGACTGTTTGATCCTGAAGACGAAGAGACTGCGATGTTTCGAAACGCCGCTAATTATGTATCAGAAAAAAAGGCATCACATCCCAGAAGACTTGAATCCTCCAGATATATATTATCTGTCTGGCTGTCTGTCTGTCTATCCATCCATCCATCTATCTATCTATCTATCTATCTATCTATCTATCTATCTATCTATCTATCTATCTATCTATCTATCTATCCATCCATCCATCCGTCCATCCGTCCATCCGTCCATCCGTCCATCCGTCA
>Ga0123355_10001542_pt1 | contig 32129 bp, 25 predicted proteins | sample TergutEmb28metaG_3_FD_89872 | JGI IMG/M metagenome (GOLD analysis project Ga0123355, IMG submission 89872) | Embiratermes neotenicus P1 segment gut microbial communities from Petit-Saut dam, French Guiana - Emb289 P1 | ecosystem: Host-associated > Arthropoda: Insects > Digestive system > Gut ...
ACAATATTTAACGGTTTGAAAATTTGCGACAATACAATATAAAACGCAAAGGCGGCAATCACGGAAAATCCGATAGCCAGCATTAAGAAAATGTGTTGAATATTCTGCATGACTGTCACGCTCTCCGTGATGCATTGGCGAAAGTTAAGCACCAGCGAGTGAAACGCTCCGGGTAATGTTCCTGTGATATAGATGAAGTGGCCGTGTTCATTTTGTACAAATTTAAGCTCATCATTTGCGGATATATCTTGTATTGATATGGTTAAATGGATACCATGCTCCCGATAGTAATGCGAATATCCACGAACCAACCTTTCAGCGGATTCCATAAACCCCTCACGGTGTAAAGCCATAGGTACGCCGTATAAAACCGCAACGTCTCGTGCAAGCGTTGATGATATTCTGCTAAAATCACGTTCGCTTTGCCGCCTAAGCATATCCAATTGGTTGTTGTTCATGTAAACCGAAACCAAGCCAAGACTACCGAAAAGAATTGTGATAAAGAGCAAGTAGGCCGTGAGAAATGTTTTTAGTTTCATTTCTTCGTCTCCAACCGATAACCCAATTTATGAATTGTTTTTATACGTTCTTCCCAACCAAGTTTACGCCTAAGTTTTTGAATATGATTGTCTACCGTGCGAGTTTCTCCTAAATAGTCAAAGCCCCATGCTAATTCAAGCAGCTTATCTCTGGACAGTGCAATGTTTTGATTTTTAATTAGCACTTCCAGCAGTTCAAACTCACGAGGGGGCAGATAAATTTCTTCACCTTGTACCGTCACAGTTCTGTCCGTTAAATTTACAACCGTATTGTCCAAGCTAAATGTAGATATGTTTTTTCGTGTGCGGCGTAGTACGGTATCTATGCGAGCAAGCAGCTCAAGCATTTCAAAAGGCTTTACAATGTAATCATCTGCACCTAGCTTTAGACCACTAAGTTTATGCTCCAACCCATCTTTTGCCGTGATAAAAATAACTGGTTCGTAATCAATTTTCTTTATGACATCGAAACCATCCATCCCTGGTAGCATTATGTCTAATAAAATAAGGTCGAAGGAATTTTCTTTAACCAGTTTTATTGCCCCGTTGCCATCATAGGCTTGAAGATAAGTATGCCCGACCAATTTTAAGTTGCGAGCAATTAGCTTATTTATTTCTATATCGTCCTCTACAATTAAAATATACGCCATATAAATACACTCCCTCCAAGACTGATTATAGATTATGTTTGTCACGAAACTGTCACGGGATGCCTATATCGCTATTTTTATTTTTACTCATCTTCGCTTATTTTTGGCTTTCGCCCCGGCTTTAATTTTCCAGTTTGTGTTGGTTTTGCGGCATCTGTTTTGGTTATCCTGCTAAAAAAGTCATTTTATCATACATATATATATGATAGAGCGTGAAAACAACCAAGCATAGTTGGAAGGTTTGCAACCTCAGGTTGCGGTGCTCCTACAATTGATGGTGCGCAAGTTGTGATTGCCGTATCGCCTGCCCTTTGCGCGCGGGGCGGAAATAACTGCCGTCGGGATTGGCCTGGCGGCGTTTTTTATTGTCGGCAAAGGAGGTTTCCAGTATGGCAATAAGGTTATCGCGCAGGGTGGGGTCCTCTATTGGAAACATAATCTCCACACGGCGGTTAAGGTTGCGTCCCATCCAATCCGCACTGGCTAGATATGCTGACCTCTCGCCAGCGTTTTCAAACACAAAAATACGGCTGTGTTCCAAATATCGGTCTACAATGCTGGAGACTTCGATATTGTCGCTTACCCCAGCCAAACCAGGGCGAAGGCAACATATCCCACGCACAAGCAAACGTATTTTAACCCCCGCTTGTGACGCTTTGTACAACCGCTGTATTATCGCCACATCGGAAAGAGAGTTCATTTTAGCGGAAATGGCGGCGGGTTTGCCTGCCAACGCATTTTCTATTTCTCTGTCGATTAGACTTTCAAAGGTTGTGCGAAGCGTAGACGGCGCAACGGCAAATTTCTGCCATTCTGGATATTTTACATAGCCTGTAAGCACGTTAAACAGCACGCTCGCGTCTTGCCCAAAGTCTTCTCGGCAGGTGAACAATCCCACATCAGTGTAAAATTTCGACGTTACCTCATTATAATTGCCCGTGCCAAGGTGCATGTATCGGCGGATTGTGTCCTTTTTCTCCCGCCGCACAACAAGGCAAATTTTGCAATGTGTTTTCAGCCCCATTAGGCCATAAACAACATGAACGCCGGATTTTTCCAGCAATTTCGCCCAGTTTACGTTATTTTCCTCATCAAAACGGGCTTTTAGCTCCACCATTACCGTCACTTGCTTGCCGTTCTCCGCCGCTTGAATAAGCGAGGAAATTATCGGCGATTGGCCGCTTACTCTGTACAAGGTCTGCTTGATTGCCAGCACATTCGGGTCTTGCGCCGCCTCTTGTACAAAGCGCAAAACGCAGTCGAAACTCATGTACGGGTGGTGCACAAGCACATCTTTTTTGCGGATTACATCAAACATGGAGTCTGCCTTGGCAAACTCCGGCACAGGCCGCACGCGGGCTGGTACATATTGCAGGCGGCTAAATTCCTCTTGCATGGAAAAACCCATCCACGCCGTAAAATCCAGCGGCCCTTTTATTTCATATATCTTATCCTGGGTAAGCCCCAGCGATTTTTCCAGCAATTTCATTGCGGGCTTGCTAATGCCCTTCGTCATTTCCACACGAACAGGCTCGCCCCACAGGCGGCCGCGTATAGAGCGGGAAACTTCGTCCAGCAAATCTTCAATTTCGTCTTCGTCTATCTCAATATCCGCGCTGCGGGTCACACGCAAAAGCGCGGTGCGCGTTACGGTATAACCTAAAAAAAGCTGGCCAATATGTTCCAGCAAAATATTTTCCAATAAAATATAATGGCGCGCGCCAGGTTCATCTGTTTTTACCTGCACAATGCGCGGCACAACCGTTGGCACTTGCACCACGGCGTATTTCGCGCCCTTGGTTGTCTGCTCCGTTATGCGGTAGCGGAAGTTATCGCTATCCCACTCCACAGTACGCACGGTGGAGGTGTCTTTGTCGGGGGCAAGTTCCACAAAAATATTAACCGTTCGGTTATTTATTGTTGGGAATGGGCGGCTTTGGTCTATGGCCATTGGCGTTAGCACCTGGTACAAAACTTTTGTGAAGTAACTGTCTACCTGGCTACGCTGCCGCTCGTTTAGCTCTGCGTAGGATAAGAAGCGAATATTTTCCTTTTCCAACGCAGGAATTATACTGCGGCTGAAACAGGAGTACTGCGCCCGTACCATGTCATGTACACGGTCAGAAATGGCAGCTAATTGCTCCCGCGGTGTTAGCCCTGCTGGGCATGGGGTGATACTTTCCGTGCGCAGTAAGGACGAAACCCGCACCATGAAAAATTCATCTAAATTAGAGGCTGAAATTGCAAGAAATTTCAGCCTCTCCATTATTGGGTTTGTTTTGTCCTGCGCTTCTTCCAGCACGCGGCTGTTAAATTCCAACCAGCTTAGCTCGCGGTTGATGTATAAGTTCGGGTCGGATATATTCATTACCTGTTCACAACATCAGCTAAGTGGGTGTTTAGGTTATGTTGCAATACACCAGCGGTGGCCATCCATGTGAAGAAAATACCAAGCAGTACATACACGGCGGCTTCGTCGCGGCGGGGTAATCCGTGGCGTTCGAACGCGGCAGACTCTAGCTTGCCAGCCTTATAGAACATATAAATGTAGTAAATCCCACAGGTGACTAATGACAACACCAGGTCTTTTCCTGCTTCATTTGGCAGGTCGTTGGCGGCGTACAAGTCGCTCCAAATTCTGTACACCCAAACCCAGCCGTAAATGTTGCAGGTGATAATTGACAGCAGAATGGATGTTAAAATGCTCCGTTCTTCGATTCTGTGCATGATAATTCCTCCCGTTTTTGTTATATTTTATCATATGTAGGCGGCAAAATAAAGCGCGCTTGCGCAGGCAAAAAAGTGTGGCAGAAAATTTCAACTGGTTGGATTTGGTTACCAGTTGAAAATAGGTCTGTACGAAATGCGCACGCCTTGCGTGCTTAGATTCCAGTTGAAATATCGTCTAACAGTTGTCAAATAGCCCAGGGTGTCATATAATCGTAACGAAGGAGTGATACCCATGTTAAACCCAATAATCGCGCAAGCTGTAAACTTTACCGAGGTGTACAAACAGCACAAAAATTCCCCCGTGGCTATTCGCGAGGCCATGTGTTTTAAGGCGCAGTATCCCGCGCTATTGCCCCTGCCCCGTGAGGGCGATATGTATGCTGGCCGCCGAAGTGGCCGTCGTGTCGTGTACGTAGGTTCTGTTTGGTGGATGGGAATGCCAGGTTATTCGCCCAAAAATCCTGTGGAAAGTAAGCAAGGCGGTTATTGTTTCGACTTTGCAGCCCCTTACAGCAACCTTCCCCAAACAGATGAAGAGCGCGAAATTCTGCAAAACCTTTCCGACTTTTGGACAAACGAAAGCACCAGCGGCAAGGTGTACAACGCAACTCCCGCACGAGAAGGCGTAGGCTTTCTATTCGCAAACAACCTAAGCCGCTTGGTAAAACGCGGGCTGCCCGGGCTTGTGGAAGACGTGCAAGCAATGGCGGAAAGCGACTTTAAGCAAGGCTTGTTAATGGTGCTAGAAAGCATTGCCGACGTGTTGCGCTACTATCAAAAAGATGCGGAAGTGAACGGCCGCACAGATATTGCCAAAAATATGTCGGCACTAATTTCCCACGCGCCAAAAACATTGCAAGAAGCCCTGCAATTGATACTTATTTACGAGATGTTAAGCCACGAGCAGCACTATGAAATAAATGGCATTGACGTAGCCGTGGGCGACCTAATGGCACAAAATATCGACAGCGGTATTTTGTCGGAAGAAGATGCCGTGCATCAAATCCACCAATTTTTCAAAACAATTCGAGAAAATGGCGAAACTGCCGTGTGCCGCTTGATGATGGGCGGTAAAAACAGGCCAAACGCCAAAAACGCCGACCGTTTCATTAAGCTCGCCCTTTTAGCAGAGCAACGCCATAAAGAGGTTATTCCACAGGTTTCTATCAAAATTTACGATGGCTTTTGCCCAGAACTTTTGGAGCTGGCATATGACACAATTAGCGTAACGGGCACATTCCCAACCCTGTTTAACGACGAGGTGCTACCCCAAGGCACAGCAGACGCCTTTGATATTTCATTGGAAGAAGCAAATAACTACTACCCTCTTGGCTGTGGCGAGGTTATTATAGCCCACCAAAGCCCTGCACTTTTAACCTGCTCTTGGGATATTCCAAAAACAATTGACACCGCTGTACGCGGGTTTACAGGCAACACATTTGACGAACTGTATACAGCAGTACAGGCCCAAATGGCAAAAGAAGCCGACTGGTTGGCAGAGTACCACAAGCTGCTGCTTGATATGAATAACGCAGACTGTGCCTTCCTAATGGGCAGCCTTTTAACCGACGACTGCATTGGCCGTGACAAGCCCATTCTAGGCGGCGGTTCGCTGTATACAGGCGCGTGTGTGATGGGGCATGGTTTCACCAACGCCGCAGACGCTCTTGTGGCAATAAAAAAATTGGTATTTGACGAAAAAACCTATACATTAGATGAAATCCTAGCCGCGTGCGACGTCAATTTTGTAGGTCACACCGAACTGCTAAAAGCATTGCTGGACGCGCCAAAATACGGCAACGACTACTCTGTGGCAGACGAAATGCTAAACCGCGTATGGCGCGACCTTTCCGAAGCAGGCAAAGTTGCCGCAAAAAACCATGGCATGGACTTCCTAACCGTTTCCAGCGTAAACCCTGGCGGCTACCACTTGGGCGTGGCCATGGGCGCGACCGCAGATGGTCGCCCTGCGCACACACCATACGCTATAGGCAATGCGCCTTCCGCCGGCAGCGACAAAAACGGCATTACAGCACTAATGAACTCTGTGCTAAAAACCGACCCTGCTAATGGCGGCACAATGACAAACTTCAAGGTTTCGCGCGAATTTTTTGTTGCGGAGCGCAGTAAATTTAAGGCACTATTTGACGCGTATTTTGCAGATGGCGGCATACAAGCCAATATTACAATAGTAAACCGTGGCGACCTGGAAGCCGCGCTGAAAGAGCCGCAAAAATACCCCCATGTGTTGGTGCGCCTTGGCGGCTGGACACAGCGGTTTATCGACCTTGAGCCTCATATTCAAAAAGAAATCCTAACAAGGACGCTATACTAATATGGTGGGAACTGTCCTATCAATCGAACGCTGTAGCCTACATGATGGGCCTGGTTTGCGTACCACGGTGTTTCTCAAGGGTTGCCCATTAAAGTGCCTATGGTGTCATAACCCAGAGTCTAAATCCTTCAAGCCAGAGCTATTTTATTATGAAGAAAAATGCACCATGTGCGGCCTATGCGCCCAGGTGTGCCCCAACCATCAAATTAGCGACAAGCACACCATCCGCCGCGAAGACTGCAATGCATGCGGCAAATGCGTAACAGCCTGCCCAGCCTCCGCCTTTGAGATAAAGGGCATAGAAATGACAGCGGAAGAAGTTTTGGCCGAAGTGCTAAAAGACGTCCGCTATTACGAAAAATCTGGCGGCGGAATGACAATATCTGGCGGCGAGCCACTTGCCCAAGCGGCGTTCACCACCGAATTGTTGCGCCTGGCTAAGGAGAATGGCATCCACACCTGTGTGGAAACCAGCGGCCACGCAAGCATAAAAGTAATGCCAGAACTAAGCCAATATGTAGATTTGTGGCTGTTTGACTACAAAGCAAGCGAGGGCGACCATAAGAAATTCACAGGGGCAACACGAGAACTTATCGACCGCACCCTAGACTTTGCAGATGGCTCTTGCCATGCAATGGGCACAGGTATTGTCTTACGCTGCCCAATCGTGCCCACCTGTAACGATACCGCCGACCACTTTGCAGCTATTGCGCAAACCGCAAACCGCCTAACCACTATAAAAGAAATAAACGTAATGCCATACCATCCCATGGGCGAGTCCAAGGCCAACCGCATAGGCCACGACTACCCACTAGCCGATATCGGCTTCCCAGAAGAAGAAACCGTGCAGGGCTGGATACGGGAAATCCAAGCCCAAACCAGCACCCCTGTACGAAAGGGGTAGAAGGAGTTCGACATGAAACGGAGTATGTTAGCTATAGCAATACTCGCTCTGCTACTAACCCTAGCCGCCTGCGGCAGAGGTCGCAACCAAGAAACAAGCGATAATGGTACAGATGCAACTCCAGTGCACACAACAGAAACCACTCTACCCCAAGGTACTCACAACCTAACAGTTTCCGCATCCATAAGGGACGAGCCTGCCATCCGTCGGGCTACAGAAAATCTACAAGAGTCATTACCCGCTGGCGTGTACCTAAATGTAAACATCCTCTACTACTCCATGGAAGACACAATCGCTCACTACGCACAAATCCTTCACCAACTGCAAAATGGCACAGGCCCAGACATTATCCTATGGGGAATGACTGCCCCCAATTTCTACCGTTTTGCGGAAAGCGGGCTTCTTGCCGACCTATATGCTTTAATAGACGCTTCCCCAACCACCCAGCGGCAAGATTTTTTTACAGACGCCCTTGAGGCGTATGAAATTGGTGGACAACTGCTAAAAATGCCCACGCGGTTCGGTTTCGAGTTCATTGGCATAAATGAAAACGTACCCCCAAGCATCGCCAACCGCTTTGGGCAGTTTGACTACGCAACACCATCTACCTTGTTGGAAATATACTTCGACCTGATACAAAATTATCCCCAATGGCATGATTACGGTTTCCTTATGCCATTTGAAGCCCAGGGATTATTCACACGGGAGCGTGACCAGCGTATATGCTTTGCTACCGGGCAAGTGGACTTATCTGGCCTAGAGCCATTACTGGAGAACTTACGCATAGCACAAGCAAACGATTCTGTCGAATTTACAACAGATTTGGAATTACTGCAACAAGAATACGTTTTCCACAGTACTTCCAACACAATGTATGCAATGTTCGAGTTCGAGCCCCAGCCTTTTGTGAATTACATCCCCATTGCAACGGAAAGTGGCCACCTGGCACAGCGCAGTTTTATCATGGGCGAAGCAAGCATCACAACCCAAGCAAACCCATGGCTTGCATGGGCTCTACTGGAAGAGTTTATGGCATATGAAGCTGGCGGCGACAACCGTTTTGGTACAGATATCCCCGCTCTTCGGCGGTATTTTAATCAGGCAATGGACACTGGTATTGGCCATAGCATAAACTTCCACCAGCAAGGCGGCCTGGCACGGGATTTTATTGTCCCCAGCCGTTTCGATATTGACGACGCCATTGCGCGGTTAGAAAACTATAGCCAAAAACCCGCAGTCCCCCCCTGGAATTTCCTATTACCTTTAATGGGAGACAGATACCATATCAGTGACGCCTTTTTCGCATTTTTATACGACAACGAGTACACGGCGGCAGATGCACTCTCGCAAATGGAAGCGGAAATCCTGTACTGGATAAACGCAGAACGAGTGGATGAGCCTATTATAGAAGAGGAAGAACTACCCTGTAACCTTCATCTACCTGCCCGCACCCTTACCTTCCATGGGAATGCCGAGCATAGCGCAGTGGCCGAACAAGCCGCCGCAGCCATGAACCAATCATGGATAGCCCGCGACGAGCCCTATCGTTTCGAGTTAATACTCGACACATTCCCTGCCCACGATTGGGACAACATCAACATGGAAGCCCGCGCCACACGCTTTGCCACAATGCTTATGGCGGGCGATGGGCCGGATATCTTTGTGTATGATAGGTTTTACGATATTCATGCCCTTGCAGCCAGCGGACTAATTATGGACTTTGCCACGCTAATAGACAACTGCTCGGTTACAAGCCGCGCAGACTTCTTCACCCAGCCCCTTGACGCCTTTAGCTTGAATGGCGGATGGTATTTGTTCCCCACAAATTTCTCATACCAATATGTAGCCATTAACACTAGCCTTCCGCCGTCAATTATCAATCGCTTCACTTCATACGATACAATTACCATGTTGCAAATGATGGACATCTATCTGGAGCTAAAAGAAAATTATCCCGACGAGTTTGGTCATATGTACCTTGGGTTGGCCAATTCCGCTGGAGGAGGCGGCGTAACACGCATAGTTGCGGCGGAAATGGGAAGGTATATTGACCTAGACGGTCGCACAAGCGACCTTACAAACCCAGACTTTATAAACTTTTTGGAAATGCTATTACAAGCGGCAGATGGACGCACCTTTGTTATGGGTGCTGTAGGCGGCACTATGAGCCAAGATTTTATCGAGCAGTTTGTGCCTGATTATGTCTTTACAGTGCATAGCAGCAGTTGGATGCAGAAAATGTACTTTACGCCAAACACGGCGCATTTCTACCATCCGCGCTTGCTGACAGATTACCAAGGGCGACTGCTTTTGGATATAATTTGGGATCAATCTACATGGTCGGCTCTGGGCGTTACAGCCGCAGGGGACTATAACCTAGCATGGGAACTTATCCGATACATGGTTGCTGCCTATACACAGCCCGTTGGGCGCGCCCGTGGGCAATGGGGGCAAGCCTTTGGCGACCACTATATTGGCTCGCCCATTTTACGGGAACTGTTTTACGACCACTCCCGCCGCGCATTTGATACGTTTCTGAATACATCTTTTGACGGAATTACCCCTCATTACATGAGGTTTGTCGGGCTGGACGACCCATATGAGAGGGAGCGACAAGTTGCCGCGGCAATAGAGCGCATTGCGGTTTATAACGAGCAGCCAATGGCCATGCTCTCGCCCATGTTGCCTGGTAGCTTATTTGCAGATAACCTAGATTTATTTCTGCGCAGGGTAATTACCCCACAGGAGTTTGCACAGCGCACGCAAAACGCAGTAACACTTTGGTTACTAGAGCAATAGAAGGGAAGAATCACATGGACAAACAAGCATTTGATCAACGCCTGGCGGCACTAACCGCCCACCACAACGAAGTGGTAAACCGCAAAAACCAACCAGAACCACTTGGCAATGGCTGGTACGACCGCTACCGCGACCCAGTACTAACCGCCGACCACGTGCCGCTAACCTGGAAGTACGACCTGGACCCAAAAACCAATCCATTCCTTATGGAACGCCTAGGCATTAACTGCGTATTCAACCCAGGAGCAATAGAGTTAAACGGCAAAATTTTACTATGTGGTCGGGTGGAAGGCTATGACCGCAAGTCGTTCTTCGCCATAGCGGAAAGCGACAATGGCGTAGATGGTTTCAAATTTTGGGACTATCCCATTCTAATGCCAGAAACAGAAGACCCAGACATTAACGTGTACGATATGCGCCTTGTGCAGCATGAAGACGGCTATATATACGGCCTTTTCTGTACCGAGCGTAAAGACCCCAACGCCCCAGCAGGAGACATGAGCAGCGCGATAGCCCAATGTGGCATAGCCCGCACAAAGGATTTGAAAAACTGGGAACGCCTGCCCGACCTAAAAACCCGCGTTTCTCAACAGCGCAACGTAGTTTTACACCCAGAGTTTGTAAACGGCAAATACGCTTTCTATACCCGCCCGTCTGATGACTTTATTAACGTTGGCAGCGGCGGCGGTATCGGCTGGGGGCTGTCAGACACAATCGAAAATGCCCAGGTTGACGAAGAGCTAATCATCAACCACCGCCAGTACCACACAATTAACGAGGGCAAAAACGGCCAAGGCCCTGCGCCTATCAAAACAGAAAAAGGCTGGTTGCATATTGCCCATGGCGTACGCAACACTGCCGCTGGTTTGCGCTATGTGCTATATGTATTCCTGTCCGACCTAAACGAGCCGTGGAAAGTTACCCACACCCCAGGCGGGTATTTCCTTGCACCCCAGGGTGAAGAACGTGTAGGCGACGTGTCCAATGTGGCTTTCTGCAACGCCGCAGTAGCAAAGGATAGCGGCGATGTGTTTATCTACTACGCCTCCAGCGACACCCGCTGCCATGTAGCCAAAACCACAGTAGACCGTCTGCTAGATTACGCAATAAACACCCCAACCGACGGCCTGCGGTCGTATGCATCGGTGGAAGAACGGATAAAACTAATCGAAAAAAATCTTGCATTGTAGGCGCAAATGTGTTAGTATGTCCCTTGTGACAGTTTTAACTACTATATTTGTGGAGGTATCATATGGCCAGATGTGAAGTATGCGATAAAGGTATCCAAACCGGGCATAAAATCAGCATTACACGTAGCCAGGTTTCTCGCCGTGCAAACAAAACATGGCGTTCTAACATTAAAAAAGTGCAAATCGTTGAAAAAAATGGCGCAGTACGCAAGGCAAAAGTTTGCACACGTTGCCTACGTAGCGAAAAAGTTACAAGAGCTGTATAAAAAAGCACATAAAAAACCCCCCGGCGGAAGTTCCGCCGGGGGTTTTTTCTATTACTTCTTCTTGCTACTGCTTAACGCCGCAAAAACTATTGCTGCCAGCACTGCACCCGCTAGCGGTGCAGCTATAAACACCCACAAATCGGTTAGGGCTTGACCCCGCTCAAACAGTGCCGGGCCAATGCTGCGCGCCGGGTTTACGCTTGTGCCTGTTAGTGGGATACCGATAATGTGCACAAAGGCAAGTGTTAGACCAATTACCAAGCCTGCCACAGCACCTTTGGAGCTGTCACTGGTAACACCCAGTATCACAAATATGAAAATGAATGTAAGCACCACCTCCACAATAAACGAGCCCGCAAGGCCTAAGTTCGCAACGCCATTAGTGCCCAAGCCTCCTGTTAAATCATCCATGCCGGACATGGACAGTAATGCAGTTAGTAGAGCAGCCGCCGCAATTGCGCCAATTACCTGGGCAATTACGTAACCAATAAAGTCGCCTGCCTTTATTTTGCCGTTAAATAGCATAGCAAGGGAAACCGCTGGGTTAATATGGCAACCGGAAATATTGCCGATTACATATGCCATTGCCACAATGGAAAGACCGAAGGCCAGTGCCACTGCCAAGTGCCCCGCACCTGTTGCTGGACCAAGGAAAATCGCGCTACCGCATCCTACGAATACCAGCACAAATGTGCCGATAAGCTCTGCTACATACTTCTTTGTGTTCATTTTTATGAACCTCCTATGTTTTTAATCTAAACCATTCCAGGTCGATATCCGACCCTGGCAGGAATATGAAACTTACCTTGCCGCTATCTGTCAGTGGGGTGTCTAGTTCCACTGTGTAGGGGGCGTAGTTTTCCTGCTTTGGTAGGTTTAGGGTGTTGATAGTCTCATGCCCATTTTCGTTTGTAAAAATCAGGCGGATGGTGCTTGTATCTAGGTTGGAACGATAGCTTAATTCTACCGCGGCTGCATTTTTTTCCGCCGCTGTAAAGTTAATGCCACCAAAGGTGATGCTTACATTATTGCCAATTTTTTCTACTGTACTGCCCTGCACAGTAAAATTATCGCCGTAGATATTGTCGTGGGCGGCAAATGGGATTTGCTCAAATGTCTTGCCAGTAAATCGGAAGCCATTCATATGAATTTTTGCGTGTATGGTAAAGGAAATTGTTTGCACGCCGCAAATGCGCTCGGGTAGTTTGTAGGTTTGTGGCACGTAAACATTCCACTGGGTACCCCTGTCGTATGTTACTGTAGTTAGCTTGCGTGCCCCCTCTTCCTCTGGGAAACCCAACCATATATCAATGGGAAATGGGTTGCCATGCATGGTGAAAATGCCCAAAGTAATTTCGTCCGCACCAAAGCTGCCAAAGTTTACATTTGTGTATCCTACGATATTTTCGCCATCATGCACCGTAGCAAGGCCTCTATCATGGCCGTTACCCATTGGCTTGTTGCATTTGCTGTACAGCCCAGCAGGGATTCGTGCGTATGGGTCTAATAGCGGCTGGCCATAGCCTGTTAGGTTAATGGGTAGTGACGACATTACAGTTGGGTGGGGCTGGCCATTAGATGCAGTGCAGCGGATGTAAGCATCTCCATCGCCGACGGGAATTAGCGTGGCAGTACTACCGTTTATGTCCAACTTACCAAGGGGGCTGGATATACCGTTATCGGTTGCCAGTCGCCAATCAAGTTTAGTGTGGGTGGCGTTTTTAGGGAAATATTCGGCCTCTACCACGTTATTATCACGGGCAGTTAACACAATTTTTCGGATTGGGATATCCATATCATCAAGGGTGGCCACTACTGCGCCACCCTTGTGTATGGCTAGTAGTTTTCCGCTAAACAGGCGGCGGTTGTCCGTACCTTGGTACTGATCGTAATCGGTGGAATCCCCGTTATCAAGTGCCAGTAATTCGCCGCCATTTACGATTACATTTACGCGGTTATTGGCATTTTCAACGGTGTTACCATCTGCGTCCAGGGCAAAAATTTCTGTAAATGTCAGTTCGCCATAAACTTCACTTTTCGTGGCAATTTTTACAGCATCTCCAAAGGATGTCCGCTTAGCCTCGGCCAATACTTGGCCATTTGCGCCATATGCCACGGCTTTTATTTCCCCCGCTTCATATGGCACGATATAGTTGGCTACAATTTGCTTGCCATTTACATGGTCAATTTCCTGTGCGCCCAGGCTTTTACCGTTTAGAAAAAGCTCTACTCGGCTGGCGTTTGATGCTATGCGTACATCTATAGGCTGGCCGGGCGACCAGTCCCAATATGGGTATAGGTGCACAAATGGCTCATCCTTGCCAAATGTCCAGGCCGACTTATATATATAGTAGGAATCCTTGGGAAAGCCCGCCGTATCCACCTGGCCGAAGTAGCTGTTTTTGGTGCTGTAGGGGGTGGGTTCGCCAATGTAGTCGGTGCCTGTCCATAGGAATTGACCCAGCGCAAACCTGGCATCTCGATGGTCGATAATGCAGGCCTCGCTGGTTTTCGCGCCCCAGCTAACGGTGCTGTTGCCCAGTGCCGAGCATTGCATATCATCGTCGGTTAGGATGGGCTTGGATAGCGGAAAATGGTATATGCCACGGCTTTGCACCGTGCTTGATGTCTCGCCGCCGTATATAATCCAGCTTGGATTTTTTTCATGATGGCCGGCGTACAGATATTCCGCATAGTTGTAGCCGATTAGCTTTATTATGTCGGCGCATTTCTGTGTGTTTTCCCAGCCTAAATAATTGCTGCACAAAGTAGAAGGGGCGTGATTTTTAGGGTCATGCTCCCGGACCAAGTCCATGAGAAGCTGCATAGTAGCACTGCCGTCTTCAAAACTGGCGTGGGTGTCGTAAATTTCGTTACCCACGCTCCACATTATAATGGAAGGGCAGTTGCGGTCGCGTCGCACCCACGCGGCTACGTCACGTGCTACCCAGTCGGTAAAAAAACGGGCGTAATCGTACTTTGTCTTAGGGCGTTTCCACATATCTGTAAGTTCGGACATGACAACAAAGCCCATTTCGTCGGTTAACTCCATTAGGGCTTGGGCTGGCGGGTTGTGGGCGGTGCGAATGGCGTTTACGCCCATGCCTTGTAGGATTGTTAACTGGCGGCGTAGTGCATCTTTGTTTACTGCTGCGCCCAGTCCGCCCAAGTCATGGTGCTGGCACACGCCAAAAAGCTCCACACGTCGGCCATTTAAGTGAAAGCCATCCGTTGTGGAGTATGAAATTTGGCGGAAGCCGAACCGAGTGTGTACCACGTCTGTTATCTGGCCGTTTACAATCAATTCTGACACCAATGTATAGCAGTTGGGAGAAGTTATATCCCATATTTTTGGGTTTTCGACTGTGAAGGAGTTGTCAGTCACAGGTTGTAGAGTAAGTCCTTCTACATAGTGGCGAACTTCGTAATTTTCGCCCACTATTTCGCAGTCTACTTCCAATATCCATCCATTGTCCTGCTTTGAGGCCGTTACATATATCCCGTCTGGCACAAAATGGGTGGCGTTTTTCTCAAGCAGCCAACAATCTCTATATATACCCGCGCCAGAATACCAGCGGCTGTTTGGCGATTGGTGGTTGACGGTCACCTCTACTACGTTTTCGCCCAACTTCACATACTGGGAAATTTCCTGGGTATAGCAGGTGTAGCCGTTTTTCCATTCCCCGGCTTTTTGCCCGTTAATGTGAAGGGTCATGTCCATATACACGCCGTCGAAGCGTAGGTATAGCCTCTTGCCAACCGTTTCTGTCACAGAAAATACTTTTTTGTACACCCCAATGCCGGTTTTGTACAAATTTTTTGTGTCGGAAATTAGCCAGTCATGGGGTAGGGTGACGGCTGCCCAATTGCTATCGTCTAGTTTAAACTGCCAATTATCGTTAAAATTCTGCAAAATACACCTCAAATCTTTGTTTTGCCTTTTAATATAACCACGCCCAGGGGCGGTAGCTGTATGGGCACGCTGTACTCGCGGCCATCGCACAGGTGCTGTTCGGCGGCTAGTGGTTTTGGGTTTATTATCCCGCTGCCGCCAAACTTAGCATCATCGCTATTAAAAATTTCGGTATACTTGCCAGGTGCGGGTAGGCCTACGCGGTAATCTAAATGGGGTACGGGTGTGAAATTACATACAAAAACTAAATATTCATAGGTGCTGCCTAGTTTCTCCTGGTCGGCTTTGCTGCGCCGTTTGGTTTCTGCTACGCGGCAGAAGGAAAGCAGGCTGCGCTCGTGGTCAAGCTCGCTTATCCACTGGAAACCCTCTTTGTCAAAATCTTTTTGCCATAGGGCTTTTTCTTTTACGTACAGCTTGTTTAGTTCCCGCACATAGTTTTGCATTTGGCGGTGGTGCTCGAACTCGTCTAACATAAACCATTCTACGCTAGCGTTTTCGTTCCATTCGCTAAATTGGGCGATTTCACTGCCCATAAACAGCAGTTTTTTGCCTGGATGTCCCATCATAAAGCCGTAGGCCAAGCGAAGGTTGGCAAATTTTTGCCATATGTCGCCTGGCATTTTACCTACCAGGGATTTTTTAAGGTGTACAACCTCATCGTGGGAGAGGGCCAGCATATATTTTTCGGAATAGGCGTACACCATGCTGAACGTTAGGGCGTGGTGGTGGTGCTTTCTGTATACGCTGTCCAGTTCCATGTATTTGAGGAAGTCGTTCATCCAGCCCATGTTCCATTTCATGGTAAAGCCTAGGCCGTCGTCGCCCGCGGGTTTTGTTACGCCTGGCCATGCGGTGCTTTCTTCGGCTATTATTAGCGCGCTTGGATGCGCTTGGGTTATTATCGAGTTCATGTGCTTCATAAATTCGATTGCTTCGGAATTTTCGCGGCCGCCGTATTCGTTTGGCAGCCACTGGCCGTATTCTTTGCCGTAGTCTAGGTACAGCATGGAGGCCACCGCGTCTACTCGCAGGCCGTCTATATGATACTTCTCCAGCCAGAAAAGCGCGTTGGCGATTAGGAAATTTTTAACCTCGTTGCGGCCATAGTTGAAAATTAGTGTGCCCCAGTTTGGGTGTTCACCTTTGCGTGGGTCTTCGTGTTCGTATAGACAAGTGCCGTCGAAATTGGCCAGGCCGTGAGCGTCTTTTGGGAAGTGTGCGGGCACCCAGTCCAGTATTACGCCAATGCCGTTTTGGTGGCAAGTGTCTACAAAAGCCATAAATTCGTGGGGGCTGCCGTAGCGGCTGCTTGGAGCGTAATAACCAGTTAGCTGGTAGCCCCAACTACCGTCAAATGGGTGCTCCATAATCGGCAGCAGCTCGATATGGGTGTAGCCCATGTCTTTTACATATGGGATTAGGTCGCGGGTTAGTTCCGGCCAGCTTAGTATACGGCTGCCATATTCGTAGTCGCCGGGTTCGCGTTTCCAGCTACCTGCGTGTAGTTCGTACACATTTATTGGGCCGTCCATTGGGTCTTTTTTCACGCTACGCCATTTTTTATCGTTCCATTCATAGCCTTCGATATCGTATACCATGCTTGCTGTGCCTGGGCGCAGTTCTGCGAAAAAGGCGTACGGGTCGGCTTTTTGTTGGATTTGGCCGTTTTGGGTTTTTATTTCATATTTATATTTGTCGTAGTTGGTTAGGCCTGGGATGAAAAGTTCCCACACGCCGGAATCTTGCAACATTCTCATAGGGTGGTTTAGGCCGTTCCATTGATTAAAATCGCCCACAATGCTAACGCGGCGGGCGTTTGGTGCCCATACGGCGAATAGTACGCCTTGCGTGCCGCCTATTTCCATAGGCGTTGCGCCTAGTTTTTGGTAGATTTGATAATGGTTGCCCGCGCCGATTAGGTGCAGGTCAAGGTCGGAAAGTTGGGGTGGGAAGCTGTATGGGTCGTATGCTTCCCATGTTTGGCCGTTGTGGCCTGTGAATGAGATTTTGTAATTTTCTAGTGGCACTTCGGCGGAAAAAAAGCCTTGTTGGTGCTCTATTTCTAGCGGGTAGAGTTTTTTGGGCTTTGCTGGGTCGAAGGCTTCGACGGTGGCGGCGTGCGGGTTGAACACGCGCAGGATACCAGCGTGTAGGCCTAGTACACTGTGTGGGTTAGTGTGGTTGCCCTCGATGATTTGTGTTAATTCGCTCATGTTTGTTCTCATTTTTTTCCTCCGGTTTTGTAGAATGCCCTACAAGATTGCTTCGCAATCTTCACACCTCCTTACGCTGCGCTTCAGTCGGTGTGTGGCGTTCGTGCAGTATAATTTTCCATTAAGGCTGCGCCTTATGTAAAATTATACTGACTCACTGTAGGGCAAAATCCTTCACCCGCACCTGTGCGGATGCGTTTCCGTTATATACATTTGTTTCGACTTTATACACAATATCGGCCAAAAATCCATTTTGGGGCTTGTCAGCCGTGGCCTGTGCCCAGGCCTGGTTCATGCCAAAGGTAATACCCCGTACTCGCTGGCCACTTTGGCCTTTGAAGGTAAATATAATCGTATTTTTATCATCTATTGTGCGCACGCTGTCTATTATCACGTTGCGGGAGATAAACAGCGGCTCTTCATTATCTTTGCCGAAGGGGGCAAGTCGTTGCAGTTCGCTAGATAGGGCTATGCTAATATCCGCGATTTCAATTTCGCCGTCTATAGCCAGCTTTGGAATAAAATCTTTTTCTTCCAAGGTGCAGGCGGTGTTTAATGCTTCACGCAGTTTGGTTATATTTTCTTCTGCCATGGTAAGCCCTGCGGCCATTGCGTGGCCGCCAAAACGCTGGAATAAATGGCGGTTGGCATACAAGGCCTCGAATAAATTATAACACTCGGGGGAGCGGCCGCTGCCTTTCATTGCGCCACCGCCCTGGGTTAATACAATTGTGGGGCGGCCTGTGGCTTCCCGTATGCGGCCTGCAACTATGCCGGCAATACTTTCATGGGTTTCCGTATCGGCAAGTACCAGCACCTTTGGCAGCGGGTGGGTTAGCGTGGCCATTAGTCGGCTTACACTAGACTCGGTAAGGGTACGGCGTTGGTTGTTTAGTTCTAGTAGCTCCTGGGTTATGGTAGCTGCTTCTTCCCCTTGGGAAAGCAGCAGTTGGGCTGCTTTTTCTGCTGTACTTAGGCGGCCCGCCACGTTTATGCATGGCCCAATTACAAAACCCATAGAAGATGAATCTATTGCCTTTTGAAGATATTCCCGTGCTTGCAGCAAGCAGCCAAGCCCTGGGTTAATACGCTTGTTTGCATTTAATATTGTCAAGCCCGCGCTTGCTATTATCCGATTTTCATCCTGCAAAGGCACTATATCGCAAATAGTGGCAATGGCGGCCAGCACCAGGGCCTCTTCCTGCTCGATAAAGGGGCTTTTCATATGCTGGCACAGGGCGGCGGCTAGTTTGTAGGTTAGGCCACCGGCGCACATTTCCTTAAAAGGATAGGTGCAGTCGTACCGCTTGGGGTTTACAATTGCAGTGGCCTGGGGCAGTGCGTGGCCCTGCTCGTGATGGTCGATAACAACGGTGTCCAGTCCAAGAGTTGTGGCTAACGCAATTTCTGCATTGGCGGAAATGCCACTGTCCACCGCAATAATTAGGGTTGTGCCCGTGTCTGCAATTTTGCGGACAGAGTGCTCGGTTAGGCCGTAACCTTCCGCAATACGGTGTGGTATGTAATAATAACAATTTGCGCCCAAGCGTTTTAGCACTTTGTATAACAACACGGTGCTGGTAATGCCATCGGCGTCGTAATCGCCAAAAACTGTAATTTTTTCTTGGGACGTTATGGCGGCTGTAATACGTGCCAAGCATTTGTCCGCGTCTTTTAACTGGGAAAAAGGCCGCAAATTTTCCAATGAAGTTTGCAGGAATGACAGTGCCGCATTTTTAGAGCGCAAGCCACGGTTGGCCATTACCCTGGCCGTTATGTGGCTTATGCTTAGCACTTGTGACATTAGTGGCAGGTTGGCATCTGTTTCTAATACTTGCCAGTGGTGGCCTGTGGCACTTAAATTTGGGTTGATCATAAGGTAATTTGCTCCCCGCTAAAAACACCTTCTGGCGAAATGGAAACAATGCCGTAGCCCAAAGGGTTGCCGCGCCCTTCACTTACGCTGCCTGTGTTCATATAAAAAATGCCGCCCTCTGTAAATATAACCGGCATATGGCTATGGCCGAAAAAGCAGGCTTTTACTTCTCTAAATTTTGCGGAATGCGTTATACGGGAATAGTCACGCTTTACATTATGGTCGTGACCATGGGTGCATAAGATTTTTTGCCCAGCAACCTCAAGTATTTTATTGCCATTGTCTGGCTCGAAAGAGCCACCCACCCCATGCATTGGCAGTTGTGGGTATTGCGCTTTGTATTTGAACAAATCCCGCACAAAATCCCCAAGGTGGATGACCATATCCACCTTGGGTGCGTGTTTTGCCAAGATTATTTCTAACATTTCGGTTTTGCTATGGGTATCGCTAACTAATAAAATTTTCATAGGTATTTGTCCATCATTTTTTTTAGTGCCAGGCCGCGGTGACTTATTTTGTTTTTCTCGTCTAGTTTAAGCTCCGCACTGGTTTTGTTGTATTCGGGTAGGAAGAAGATGGGGTCGTAGCCAAAGCCGCCTTCGCCCTTTATTTGGTGAGAAATTTGCCCATGTATTTCTGCCCGAGATGTGACAACTTCTCCTGAAGGGAAGGCGCATGCGATAACGCAGACAAAATGCGCCTCACGGTTTATCTCGCCCTCCAGCAGTGAAATAATATGGGCATTACGGATTGGGTATGGGGTTTCCCGCCCCATATAGTTGGCAGAGTCTACCCCTGGCAGGCCGCCCAAGGCTGGTATAACCAGGCCAGAGTCGTCTGCCAAAACGGTATAATCCTTATGGCCTCTTTCATTTAGGAAATTTTGAGTTTGTGCTGCCTTTTGTATGGCATTTTCCTCAAAAGTATCGCCAGTTTCAGCAGGTTCGTAAAAAAGACCAAGGTCTGCCAATGAGAATATTTTTGCATCTTCCATGATTTTCTGTACTTCAACAACCTTGGCTGGGTTGTTGGTGGCTAGCAACAGTTTCATATTACTGGGGCTCTATCAGGCCGTATTCGCCGTCGTTACGTTTGTATATTACATTTATTTCATCTGTCCACGCGTTGCGGAACACGTAGAAATTATGGTTTAGCAGTTCCATTTCCATTACGGCTTCCTGGGCGTCCATTGGCTTTATTGCAAAACGCTTGGTGCGGGTTATTACAATTTCAGGCGAAACAGCTTCGTCTGAAGCGGGCACTGCTTCCAGGAAGCTAAGCTCGTCGGTGGTGGCTACGCTGCGGCGCCTGCGGTCACGCAAGCGAGATTTGTACTTTACAATTTGACGCTCCAATACATCCACCGCTTGGTCCATGCAACTGGAAACATCTTCGCCCACAATTTCCGCCCGCAGCATACGCTTATGCATTGGAATTGTAACCTCGATGGTGGTAAGGTGCTTATTTTCGGAAAAAGTTACATAAACATCGGCATTGTCGGGCAGGAGTTTTTCCAGCCTGTCCAACTTTTTCATGGTACGCTCTTTAATACCTTCGGTAACGGTCATGTTCTTGCCTGTGAAAACAAAACGCATAATGTACCTCCTTCAAATTTTGGCTGCTTAAATGCTTGTCTACAATTATAACAGGACAAATAGAAAATCGCAAAAAATTTCAACTGGTAACCAGATCCAACCAGTTGAATCTTGCGGCCCAATCGCTCTTCGTTGTTTCCCACATATTTTGTTGCGTTTGAACATGGGTTTTAGTATAATTACAACAACAAATTTCTTGCAGAGGAGCAATTTATTATGAAAATTGCAATTATCGGCTCGGGCAGCACATACACGCCCGAACTAATCGAAGGCCTGGTCAACCGCAAAGACAACTTCCCTGTACGGGAAATTGCCCTAATGGACATTGACGACCGCAAACTAAACATAGTAGGCAACCTTGCCGCACGTATGGTAAAAGCCGGCGCCATGGACACAACAGTTAAATTCACAAAGAGCCTGGATGAGGCACTAGACGGCGCAACATTTGTGTTTGCGCAAATTCGTGTTGGTATGCTACCCGCCCGTGTTTTGGACGAGCGCATCCCAAAAAAGCACGGCCTCTTAGGCCAGGAAACAACGGGCATTGGCGGCTTTTTCAAAGCACTGCGCACCGTCCCTGTTATGATGCAAATTTCCGAAGCAATGCAAAGACTGTGCCCAGACGCGTTTTTGATTAACTTCTCCAACCCATCGGGCATAAATGCGCAAGCTATTTTAAACCACACCAAAACAAAAATGCTTGGTTTATGCAACGCGCCACTGGGCATGATTTCTGGCCCGCAGAAAGCACTTGGCATTGAAGGCGCGGAAATGGATTACATTGGCCTAAACCACTTGAGCTTAGTTACAGGTATCCGCCACGGTGGCCGCGATTACCTGCGCGAAGCCGTGGAAGGCAACGACGAACTACTGAGCAAACTCGCCTGGGGTAACGAGCAAACAATGGAAATAATCCGCCTACTGGAAGGTATGCCAAACGGATATTTGAACCATTTCCTATACCCAAAACGCGCCTGGAACGATACCGATACCACCAAACCAACCCGCGGCGAGGACTGCATTAGAATTGAAGAAGAACTGCTGAAAATGTTTGAGGATGAGAGCCTGTGCCACAAGCCAGAAGAACTGTCGAAGCGCGGCGGTGCAATGTACTCGGAAGCGGCTGTGTCCTTGGCAGAGTCTATTTATACCGGCGATAACAAGGTGCATGTTGTAAACTGCCTAAACGCAGGCGCGCTAGACTTTTTGGCAAATGACGACGCGGTGGAAGTACGCGCCAGTGTGAACAAAAGCGGCGCAACTCCTGTAAAAGTGGTGCAGCAAGGCAGCCCTCTTGCGCAAAATTTGATACAAAGCGTTAAAGTGTATGAGAGATATACTGTAAAAGCCGCCATGACTGGTTGCCGCACAGAGGCTATTCGCGCGCTAATGGCCAACCCTTTGATACAGGATGTTAGTGCTGCAAAAGCGTGTTTTGATGAACTGCTGGAGGCACACAAACAATATTTGCCAGCGTTTTTCAAGTAAATGCTTGAGGCAATTGCCATTTTTTTATTCATATACGGCCTGCTTGTAATGCGTTTTGAAACTCCTGTGAAATTTTTGGCGGGGTATAAGCGCGGCGAACATGATAACGAAGTGGTGCGAAAAATAATTGGCAAGCACTTGATTTATACTGCGTTGTTACTGTGCGTTGTAATTGTTCCCATGCATATTTGGCCGGAATATGGGTGGGCGTATTTTGTTGCAATTTTTGTAATTTTAGCTGGCGTGATTGTTAAGTTGAATATAGCCTTGCGCCGATATAAACCGTAAAATTTTGTATAGTAGGGTACGCCGCCCTCGGCGTACCGAAAATTTTTTCGTGGTTCAAAAAAGGAGAAAATCATGATATACCCAGACATAAACAACCTGCGCAACCAGCTAAACCAACTAGCTGACTACGGCGCATTAGCCGCCGAATATGGCTACAGCGCGGAAGCAAAAGAAGCCGCCGCAACAATTGAAGCGGCACTGCAAAAAGCTATTTCCGCTGTAAAAAATCTGGCGGAAGAGCACGCAACCGCCAATGAACCCGCAAAATATGAAGACATCCTAGCCCTATGCCCAGGCGGCAACACCCCACAAAAAGTAGAAAACCTACAAGACCGTATGGCAGGCGCAGTACTGGGCCGCTTCGTAGGTTGCACCCTTGGCGCGCCGGTGGAAATGTGGAGCATACACGACATGAAAGCCGCCGCAAAACACGGCGGCATAGACTTCCCACCAACTGATTACTGGCCAGTTGTATCTCGCCCGTGGGACTTACGCTACGGAGTAGACCCCATGGAAAAATACAGCCGCGACGGTATGGACGGCGTACCTGTAGATGACGATGTGACCTACACAATCCTAGGCCTACTAATAATCGAACGCTACGGCTTCGACTTTACCGTGGCAGACGTGGGCGAAATATGGAAGGAAATCCTACCATATGCCTGCACAGCAGAAGATGTCGCACTGAAGAACTTGCAAAAAGGTATCGCCGCTGCCCAAGCTGGCGAAATAGACAACCCTTTCATCCAGTGGATTGGGGCGGACATTCGAGCAGACGGCTTTGGTTACGCCGCCGCTGGCAACCCGCGCCTGGCGGCAAAAATGGGATACGAGGATGCGTACCTTTCCCACCGCCGCAACGGTATTTATGGCGAAATGTTTTTTGCCGCGGCAATTGCGGCCGCCTTTGCCACAGACTGCCCAATTGAGCCCATAAAAGTTGCAATGAAGGAAATCCCATCAACTTGCACACTGTACAAAGACATGGAGTGGGCACTGGAAGTTGGCCCAACCCTAACAGACTACCAAGCCGCCCGCGACGCGGTAGACCAACGCTTTGCCGGCATGAGCCCAGTGCACACAAATAACAACGCCGCACTTACAGTTTTCGGTTTATTCCTAGGCAAAGGCGATTTTACGGCCACAATTGCCAATGTTATTGCCATGGGGCTGGACAACGACTGCACCGGCGCAACCGTAGGCAGTATAATTGGTGCTGTTGTTGGCGCAAAAAATGTACCAGCGCATTGGACAAAACCATTTAACAATAAAGTGCGCACGTATTTGACAGGAATGCCAGACTTTGAAATTTCTGACGTTATAGAGCGGTTTGTAAAACTGGCACAAAAAGGCTAAAAAATTGAAGGCATTAGGTTGACATGGCCACAGTAATTTGATATCATAATGATATCAAATTGAATGAGAGGTGTTTTATGCAAACACAAACAGCTATCCAAGAAAGAACCGTATGGAGCATGGCAGGTATGCCTGTTCTAATCATCAACACACTGCTACTTTTCGGCGCAATCGCACTAATTGTGCTGGGGGCAATCAATCGCAATGTTCCAATGGTAGTAGTTGGCACTGCGTATTTGACTGTTCCCGTATGGTTCTTTTACGCAGGTCTAGTGGTTTTGCGCCCGCAAGAAGCCATGGTACTTACCTTGTTTGGTAAATACAACGGCACATTGCGGGGCCCTGGTTTCTTCTTTGTAAACCCATTTTCCACCGCGTTCAAAAGCGAAGTTAGCCAGCCATCAACTGGTTCGGCAAACATCACCAGCACAGCCACAGCAACGGACGAAATTTCCAAGGCATTAGCTGCATGGGCAAACCGCAAAATTTCCCTAAAAGCAAAAACACTAAACAACGACAAGCAGCGGATTAACGACTTACTGGGCAACCCAGTTATAATCGACACTGTTGTAGTATGGCGAATTATCGACACCGCAAAAGCCATGTTTAACGTAGACAATTTCATCGAGTTCCTATCCATCCAATGCGACTCTGCCCTGCGCGCAATCGTTAGCCAATACCCATACGACTTACCGCGCGACGGCCAAGGCGAAGACAAATGCCTACGCTCTGCATCGGAAGAAATCGTAAAACAGCTAATGGCCGATATCCAAGAGAAAGTTAGCGTTGCGGGCATCCAAATCCTAGACGCGCGTATAACAAATCTTTCCTACGCATCAGAAATTGCGGCGGCCATGCTACAACGCCAGCAAGCAAGCGCGGTTGTAGACGCAAAACAAACAATAGTAGACGGCGCGGTGGATATTGTAAAACTGGCGTTACGCCGCCTGTCGGAAGACAATGTAGTAGACCTGGACGACGAGCGTAAAGCCGCAATGGTAAGCAATCTGCTGGTGGTGCTGTGCTCCAATACCGAGGCGCAACCAGTAATAAACAGCGGGTCCATTTACTAAAATGGAAAAAGAAAAATCCACAGAGAAGAAAAAGCAAGTCCCCCTGCGCCTGTCCGAAAGTTTGTATAACGAGCTTGCCGCCTGGGCAGAAGATGAATTTCGCTCGCTTAACGGGCAAATCGAGTATCTGCTTAGTCAATGCGTGAAAAAGCAGCGTAAGAATGAGAAGTAAAAACGAGAGCTCGCGCATTATTGCGCTTGCTCTCGTTTTTGCATTGCCTCTAATACCGCCCCAGCCCCACAGCCACTTCATACAACGCGTCAATGTTTTCTTGAGGATATTCGGGAAAACCCTGGTCTGGCGCGCAAATATACCCACCACCGGGCTTTAATATTTCAATAACCCGCGCAGTTTCGTCTCGTACTTCTTGCACTGTGCCTGTCAACAAAAGATGCGAGTCAATCGCACCATTCAAAGCCATCTTGCCAAATGTGGCTTTTTTTACTGCCTGTAAATCGTTGGCTCTGGCCTGTACTGGGTTCAAAATAGTCACATTTATATCCGCCAAATAATGTACAATCGACTCCACACAGCCGCAACTGTGGAAGTTGATAATCTTCCCTTCCCGTAATATATCTTCAAATATATATTTGTACTGGGGCAGAAAAAATACTTCAAAATGCGTCGGCGAAAATGCGAGCGCCCTTTGCGTGCCCAAGTCTTCCGAAAAACCGATTACGTCCACGCCCAGTTCCAACATTCTTGCAAACGCGCCCTTGGCGTATGTGGCGATTTTATGCAGCAACTCATGACACAGTTCAGGCTCTTCAATCATAGCAACAAGAAAGTTTTCCAGCCCCATAAGTGCCCATGCCCGTTCGAACAAAAAATAAGAAATGCCGCTTGCAATCAGCAGCCCAGCTTCCTTTGCCTTGCGAAGTTTGTCCAGCTCGTCGCCCAAATCGTCGAACAAATCACCCGGGTCTGGCAGTTTGTAGCTTTCCAATTTCCGAAGGTCAGCAAGGGGGTTGCCCTTTGGAAATGGCGACGTGCCGGGCATATCCAGCACCCAATCTACACCCCATTGGTCTGTCCAATTAGCTTGGGCATAGTTGTTTTTTAGCTGAAGGGAATGGAAAATATGCTCATTCCCCCGGGGCATATAATCCGGCTTGCCAAAACGGATGGATTCTAGGTAATTTTCTGCTGGTGTTAGATTCATATGCTGCCTCCTGTTTTTCTTTGAGTGTAGCACAAAATAACGCGAATAACTATGCAAAACTTGTGCAGTATTTTGCGTTTTTCACAAAAACATATGACAGCATAACTGGGAAAAGACCACAAAAATGTGTTGCGCTTTTCCCATTATTAGTTATAATATATACACACCCCAATGTGGGCAAAAATTTTTCCTATCAGGAGGCACAAAACATGGCAGACAAATTAAGAGCCGGCATAGTCGGTTGCGGCGGTATCGCCAACGGCAAGCACATGCCAAGCATGAAAAAAGCAGGTAAATTCGACATCGTAGCATTTTGTGACATTATCGAAGAAAAAGCAACAAAAGCCGCTGCCGATTACGGCACAGCAGATGCAAAAGTTTACACCGACTACAAAAAACTGCTAGAAGACAAAACAATCGACGTAGTATATGTACTTACACCAAACAAATCTCACTCTTTCATCTCCATCGACGCAATGGAAGCTGGCAAGCACGTACTTTGCGAAAAGCCAATGGCCAAAACAGCCAAAGAAGCTAAAGACATGGTTGACACCGCAAAGCGCACAGGCAAATTGCTAACCATCGGTTACAACAACCGCTACAACCCAAGCTGTTTGTACATTAAAGAAGCAGCCGATCGTGGCGATTTTGGCGAAATCTATTTCGCTCGCGCACACGCGCTTCGTCGTCGCGCAGTACCAACATGGGGCGTTTTCCTAAATGAAGAAGAGCAAGGCGGCGGCCCGCTAATAGATATCGGCACCCACGCACTTGACATGACCCTTTGGTTTATGAACAACTATCAGCCAAAATCTGTTATGGGTAACGTTTACCACAAACTAAACCACAACGGCGTATGCGGCAACGCGTTTGGCCCATGGGATCCGAAAGAATTTACAGTTGAAGACTCTGCCTTCGGCTTTATTACAATGGAAAACGGCGCAACCATTACCCTAGACGCAAGCTGGGCACTTAACATGATTGACGCACACGAAGCACGCGCAACCCTTTGCGGAACAAAAGGCGGCGCAGATATGAACAATGGCCGCGCACGCGTAAATGGCGACGACATGGGTCGTTTATACGAAAAAAATCCACACCTTGGTGGCGGCGGCGTAGCGTTTTATGACGGCGCAAGCGACGACCCTAACGTAATGGAGCAACAAGTGCTTTATAACGCGATTGCTAACGGCAGAGAATTGATAATTAAGCCAGAGCAAGCCTTTGTAGTTACACAGTTGTTAGAAGCTATTTATGAATCTAGCAAAACAGGCAAATTGGTGACATTTTAATTAAATATTAAAGACCGCGGGGTTTCACCCCGCACCCCAGAAACTTTTGAAAAAGTTTGCGGGGTGTGGGGCGGAGTCCCACGGTCTTAATTTTTATTATCAAAAGGAGAATTATCTATGAAACTTGGCGTATTAACAGTAGCACTTGGCAGCCTTACATTTGATAAGGCTTGCGAATATCTTGCTGGCATTGGCGTACAATCCGTAGAAATTGGTACAGGCGGCTACCCTGGCACAGCGCACCTTGACCCTGTAAAGGCTCTGGCAGACCCAAGCATTATCGACAATGTAAAAGCGTTGCTTGAAAAATACAACCTTACAATTTCCGCGCTATCTTGCCACGGCAACCCGGTTCACCCTACAAAAGCTAGTGCAGACAAATTCCATGAAGATTTTGAAAACACCTGCAAACTAGCGCAAAAATTGGGCGTAGACACAGTTATCACGTTCAGCGGTTGCCCTGGCGACCACCCTGGCGCGAAAGAACCGAACTGGGTAACTTGCGCATGGCCGCCAGAATATCTTGATATTTTAGAGTTCCAATGGGAAGAAGTTATGATTCCGTATTGGAAAAAGACGGCAGCATTTGCTGAAAGCTACGGCGTAACAAAAATCGCGCTGGAAATGCACCCTGGTTTCTGCGTGTACAACCCACGCACATTGCTGCGCTTGCGTGAAGCAGTTGGCTCAATTATTGGTGCAAACTTCGACCCAAGCCATCTTTTCTGGCAGGGCATTAACCCTGTAGAAGCCATTAAGGCACTAAAAGGCGCAATCCACCATTTCCACGCGAAGGATACCCGTGTGGATTTCTACAACGCGAGCGTAAACGGCACATTGGAAACTTCCCGGTACGACGACTTCCTTGGCCGCGGCTGGGTGTTCCGTACCGTTGGTTATGGTAATGGCGAAACCGTTTGGCGCGACATGATTTCTACATTGCGTGCGGTTGGTTACGACGGCGCAATTAGCATCGAGCATGAAGACGGGCTAATGTCTGTTGAGGAAGGCTTGGAAAAAGCTGTAGCGTTCCTAAAGTCGATTTTGATGTTGCAACCTCCTGCCGAGATGTGGTGGGCGTAAGAGTATAGTAATGGAACAGTAAAGGCGTTTGAATAATGAGGTTTACACAACCACACTATTCAAACGCCTTTTTATTTTGGGTGCAGAATACAGGCAGATATGCTATAGTTTCAACAGAAGTTGCAAAGAAAACTTACAATAGGCACAAAAGGAGACAATCGGGTTATATGAAAACCAATATAATCAAGAAACATGATGTAACTCTGCATGGAGCACTGAGAGAACACACTATAACTCTACGCCCACTTTGCGATGACCATTTGCCTCTTTTGTATAAGTGGAATGCAGACCCCGAAGTGATTTACTGGAGTGAAGGCCCAGATGCGAACCCAGATGACAACGACAATAAAACCGTGCAAGCCATTTATAAAGAAACATCTAATGCTGGTTATTGTTTCATAATTGAAATAGACGGAACAGCCATTGGTGAATGCTTGCTTTGTAAAATGAACGTAGATTATATCATGGAAATATATGCTGATTCCGCTGATGTGCGGAGAATTGATATTTTAATTGGCGAAAAATTGTATTGGAATATGGGGATGGGGTCTGTTATTGTGCAAATGTTAGTTAATTTTGCATTCAATAATGAAAACACTGATATTATTTATGGCATAACAGGTGATTATAACAAGAGAAGCGGTCGGGTATTTCAAAAAAATGGTTTTCATCTATTTTTAGAATGTCCAACTTATAACGACCCAGAGAAAGATGGCCTGGAATTTCATTATCGTTTGACACGGGATGAATATGAAAATCGCTGAATATCGTGTTGACTTCAGAGGGTGCAAACGAGAGCAAGCTATTTTGGAGATGCACTGTCTCATGGTGCAGATTTATGTGAAAACTGTACTCCTGAAACGCAGAAAGCCCAGAATATAGGCGGTTCAAGGTATCAGACAATTGTATCAAAGTCACCATCAATACGGGGGTTTGAATGGCAGTGTTGATACAGTCGCACGATTTTAAATGCGTTGTGTACGTTGATATGCTATAGTTGTGCTAGGAAGTTGCGAAGGAAATTTATGTTAGTTACGAATTTTGGAGGCGGGTAATGGTGAATGCCGGGTATCGGTTTACGGTTCATAATGAGAAATACACTGCCGTCCTAACAGGGCGGACGGTGAAGATTTTACGCAAAGGCACGCGGGAGGAACTTGCACGATTTAAGGATTTGAAGCACGCTCGTTTCTGTACGTTTAATCCGGTGAAAAATATGCTGGTGACAAAGAGCATAGAACCTTGGTTGGCATTTTATTGTTTAGATACAATGAAGCTACTCCGTACCATTGAAATTGAGAAGCCGGTTTACATCGAAACCCTTTCAAAATACGGCTACACCAATCTTCACGAATGTGGATTCTGTTTTTCTCATGACGGTGAGCATTTGTTAAATATCGAAACTGTAATCCGTTCCAAAACACAAAGCAAAGTGGGATGTGTCACACACTTAGTCGAATATGACTGCGAAACCTTTGAGGAAACGGCACGGCACTTTTCCGAAAACACTTATGTTTTTAGTGTAATTGAACGCCATGAGGACGGATACTTGATATCTGGCACGGAATATAAAGAATCCCGGAATTACTCCCACGCTGATGCCGCCATGTACTACCTGTCAGCAGACCCTAATAAACCGTTAGAAGAAAAGTACACCCACTGGGAAGGAACACATATTATCTCCTTCTTCGATGGTAAAGCTCTTACGAAGAAGTGCGAAATTTCTTTAGAGGAATTTATGACGATTTCGCCCTACTCGGAGATATATTATTAGGCATAAAACATCGGCGAGAAGGCGAATAGTATAAGCATTTTCTTCGAAAATTAGAACCTTAACACGAAACCTGCGCAATCGTGTTAAGGTTCTATTCATTATATTTCATGTTTATCTGGGAAATGTTTTACTGGCTCGCGTCATATATAATTACCTTACCGCGCGGGAAAAAGGAGACTAACCATACAATGCAAAATTTCATGGAAACGACCCTAAACTACATCGAAGAAAACCTAAAAGCCGAAATAACCCCAGACGAGCTTGCGGAAATGGCCAGCTATTCAACCGGGCATTTCTGCCGCTTGTTTGCGAACGCAATGGGTTCGACGGTAGCGAGTTATATCACAAAACGACGCTTAGACCATGCCCTTGCGCAAATTTCATCCGGTCGAAAAGCTATCGGCGTAGTGCTGGAATACGGCTTCGACACCTATGCTGGGTTTTACAAGGCGTTTGTGAAAATGTATGGCTGTTCTCCAAAAAAGTATTTGAGTATTTACAAAAAATCGGAGGTAATTATGTTAAGTGAAAAACAACTACAAACAATCCTGGCCAACTGGGACATTCCCCAGGGGCTTAAAATCGAAGATGTTTCCACCAAGCATTGGGAAACAGGACAAATCCATTGGCAAATGTGGAAAATTGGCGACGACCTATTCCTAAAAACCAACGAGCGTTCAATCATGGTGCGCAATATTCGCATTGCAAAAGCCATTGCAAAAGAAGGCCTTGCATCGGAATTTTTGCCTATCCCAACAAAGGAAGGCAATGATTTCGTAGATGGAGAAAACATTTTCTTACTAACAAAAAAGGTTGGCGAGCCAGTTATCGACCGCCCCCTATCCACAGAAGTGCTTGCCGCCATGGAGTTTAACGACAGCCGCATTAAATACGCATTCAAATTGGGGCAAGCGATTGCCAAACTGCACCGCGCCATGCTAACTGTGCAAGACGACGTCCAGCCATGGGAAGGCAACCTGTATCAGCAGGGGAAGGACGCAATCCCGGCGATACAGCAACAGCTCACGGGCATTCCCGCAGAATTTTTCGCAGACTATGAAAATTTTGAGCCGCTCCATGACAAACTGCCAAAGCAGCTAATCCACGGCAACCTTTGCGGTGACACTGCCGTGTACGAAAACGGCACTATCGTAGGTTTTAAGGGCTATGAGACATACAACATATCCTTCCCAAGGATTTACGATATTACCTGGGGCGCGGGTGAAATTAACACCCGACCCACAATGGAAGAGTATTTTCACACGCTTTCACAAATGCTAAAAGGCTACGACAGCGTAAGTCCGCTAACCCCAGAGGAAAAGCAATCGGTATACTATGTGATTTGCGCCACATATTTGAAGGGTCACAGCTACCACGCCGAAATGGCCGGAGCAGAAGATTTGGTAGAGCGCGGTGACAGTGCACTGGCTTTCCTTGCGGAAAATAAGGAAATGTTTCAAAAGCTAGTGTAATAGAATATTACTCCGCACGCAAACAGCAAGAAAGTCGCACATAATTTTTCACGCACCTGCTTTGCCACAAGAACCTTGCGTACTTCTAGTACGCCGCGGTTATTGCGGCTGCGCATCTGCGCGGAAA
>Ga0123355_10001543_pt1 | contig 32128 bp, 33 predicted proteins | sample TergutEmb28metaG_3_FD_89872 | JGI IMG/M metagenome (GOLD analysis project Ga0123355, IMG submission 89872) | Embiratermes neotenicus P1 segment gut microbial communities from Petit-Saut dam, French Guiana - Emb289 P1 | ecosystem: Host-associated > Arthropoda: Insects > Digestive system > Gut ...
AACTGTCCAAAAAAGACCGAATATAAAGCTCACGATAGGAATCCTCAAAGACGGCGAGACGACATATAAGTTGTTTGATACAAATGGCGAAATTCCATACGTTAGCCATAAATATGAAACAGGCTCGATTGGAAAAGTGTTTACGACGTCACTTCTTGCGAAATATTTGGAAGAAGGGAAGATGAATCTGAACGATTCCGTAGCCAAATACATGCCGGAGCTTGACGAGCGCAAGTATTATCCGACGCTTAAAAGGCTTGCGACACATACTGCCGGTTATCCGCTTAGATACCCAATGAGCAAAAGCGAGTTATTCAAAGTTGCGTTTAAGCAACTAAGCGGTCAGCCGATTAAAGCCGAGGTTTATCTTCAGTCGGATCATGAAAAGCTGATTCGCCTTACGAAAGAGGCAAACCTGCAAGACAAAGATTACAAATGGGCGTATTCGAATTTTGGTATGGGTCTTTTAGGGTATGCGATTAGTTGCGCGGCAGGTAAGGACTATTGGGATTTGATGAATGAGTATATGAGTGATGATTTAGGTCTTAAAGACTCAGTCATGGGAACAAAAACGCACGGAATCCTGCCCGGATACGATGCTAAAAATCGCAATGTCGGCAATTGGAGCTTGGGCAAAGAAGACTATATCACTCCGGCCGGCAATATTACCTCAAACGCCGAAGATATGCTCGAGTTTGCAAGACTGAATATTGAAGAAGCACCGAGCCATCTAAAACTCTGCCATACGCTATATGACTTGAAGTCAAAACATAGCAATATGGGGCTTGGCTGGTGGATAGATTATAAAAATTCAAATATATTCTATCATGGCGGCAATACGGACGGATTTGCAAGTATGCTTGCCTTTGATAAGAAGAAAAAAGTGGCTGTAACGATTTTGACAAATACGCGCTTTTACGTTGAACGCGAGAAGTTGTTTATGGAGATTTTGGCAGGGTTGCAGTAAAAGAGGCAGTTATTGTGTGTTGAAAAAGGCTTCTACCTTTCGTCTTGAGGTAGGAGCCTTTTCATATCCTCGCTGCCTAGAAAAAGTTATTACATATTATAGACTAATTCTTTTTGTTGCGATTTTATCGCAAAAAACACTATCATGCTCCACAAATAAGATGGTTGGCTCATATTTCAACAAAAGTTCTTCAATCTGCATACGGGATAAAACATCAATGAAGTTTAGCGGCTCATCCCAAACAAGCAGATGCGATTTCTCGCAAAGACTTTTGGCGATAAGCACCTTTTTCTTTTGCCCACCGCTAAAGTCCTTCATATCCTTTTCAAACTGAACCCTTGAAAAGTCTAGCTTGTGGAGTATTGCTTTGAATAGGCTCTCATCAATGTCGCAGTGCCGCGCGTAATCCGTAAGATTTCCACTTAAATGCGATGTATCTTGTGATACATACGATATGCGCAGACCATTTCCTATGGAAAAATTGCCTTTATAAGAGATATTACTTCCACATATTAGCTTGATAATACTTGACTTGCCTGAGCCGTTTTTACCACATAGTGCGATACGCTCACCGCGCTCAATCTCGAAGCTGATATTATCGCACACATTGTTATCGCCGTAAAATATACCAACATCATGCAAAGAAAGGAATTGGGTCTTGTGGTATGGTATTTGTGAAATCTTCAGAGAATCCGCTTGTTCAATATTTTTCAAAAGCTTTGATTTTTCTTCCAAAGACGTTTGTTGGCGATGCTCAAGATTCTTTCGCCGTTGTTGCATACGCCGCGATTTTTCGGCATTGTACGCCATTGTGTCACTGTTCACATGACCCTTTTTGCGAGCCGTCGCGGTACCTTTGCCCATTTTGGTTGCTTCAACCTTGTCAGCCCAATCGGAACTTTGCTTTGCCGCTTTTTTTAGCCGCTTAATCTCTTTTTTGAGTTTCTCGTTTTCTGCAAGTTCAAAACTATCTTGACGTTCTTTGTTGACTATCCATGTTGAAAAATTGCCGCGCTGAACTTCAATATTAGCCCGATTTATGGAAAGTATGTGGTCTACGCAGCCATCAATAAAAGCCCTGTCGTGAGATACTAGAATATAACCAGATTTGCCGTTAAGATAACGACTAACAATTTCGCGCCCGGCTATGTCAAGGTGATTTGTCGGCTCGTCAATTAACAAAAAGTTGTTATCGCTTAAAAAAAGTGCCGCAAGCAACACTTTGGCTTGCTCTCCGTTCGATAAGGTTTCAAAAGGGCGGTTCAGCACATTTTCGGAAACGTCTAAGAGTGATAATTCTCTGATAAACTCCCATTCTTGATGTGATGAGGAAATTTCCCGAACAGTCGCTCCTGTGTTTTGGGTTTTGTCGGCTACAGTATGCGGGAAATATTGAAAGTTTACGCTTGAAGATATTTTTCCGCTGTATTCGTATTTACCAAGGAGCAGGTTCAAAAACGTGGTTTTGCCCCTTCCGTTTCGTCCTGTAAAGCCCAGCTTCCAATCGGTGTCTATTTGAAAACTGACGTTTTCAAAAATGTTATCGTAACTGCCCTCATAAGCAAAGGTTAGATTTGAAATGTTAATCAGCGACATAGTTTTGTCCTCCTTGAAAATATTATTCATTGTTACATAAACTGAAAACCGTCCAATAAAACTTGCAATTTTTGTGCAACCGATGCGTCACCGGAACCCAACCGCACCTTCGGGTGCGCTTGGAACCCGCCTCCTTGGTTTGCACAAAAATTGCGGCGTTTTCTTCGGACATTTTTCAATTTATATAACAATAAGCCACAAGAAAGTTAATTCTTGCGGCTCACAAATACATCAAGGAAAACCCATAAAGGGTAACCCACAATTATATTAGATGAGTAAGGAAGAATTAGCAACTTTCCTGCATAGGCATGACAAAACAAGCACTACTTCACTCGTGATTTCTTATCATGCCGAAAAATTAGCAAGAAATGTTACGCATCTTCCCAACTCCAATCTCTTTATGACCTATTTACAAATCGAGTATATCATGGCGTAAACAACAATGCAAATATTTTTTCGCTTTAATTTAGCATGGTAAAATCAGGGTTGCCAATAGAGGCAAGAACAAGCCGTCGCACCACCGGCTACATCCCCTTCAAGTACCCTTCATAACCAATCTCGCCAAGTCGCTGCGCCTTGCCCTCAACCATTTCCTCAAGCGACTTCATATACCCCTCAACCTTCTCATAAACCGCAGGGTCAGCCACACCAAGAATCTTTGCGGCCAGTATCCCCGCGTTTTTTGCTCCGTTTACGGCCATGGTGGCGACGGGTATGCCGGGCGGCATCGACACAATCGACAACAGCGAGTCCAGCCCCGATAAATGTGCGGACTTTATAGGTACACCAATGACCGGCAGCGGCGTCAAAGACGCGACCATACCAGGCAAATGTGCCGCTCCGCCCGCTCCTGCGACTATCGCCGCGATGCCGTTTTTCTTTGCGTCTCGTGCGAATTTGAACATTTTATCAGGCGTCCTATGCGCGGATACGATGTCAACTATATATTCTATGCCAAGCTCGTCCAAAAACTCAGCGCAGTCTTTCATGACGGGTAAATCCGAGTCGCTTCCCATGATTATCGCAATTTTTTTCATAAGTCACCTCTTGAAATTAATGTTTTTTCTCCAATGTAAAAGCGTGCATTTTGCAGCTAGGCAAGTTGATGAAAGAATAGAAATGAAGAGCCGCTTCACTAGGATTTTTCGAGGCTTCTTTAAAGTTTTCAAGGTCCTCGATTGTCTCGAACTTTATCATGTCAGCCCAAGTTTCCCCGTCCCTAAACTGCTCCCATGAAATATAGCCTTTTAGCTTGGAAACGGATTCGTTATTTAGATTTTCAGTTGCGAGCAAGAAGTCGGGAATGGATGCACTCTTTTTGATCTTATAAGCTACATAGTAAATTGCGTTTGGCATGTAAAACGCTCCTTTCGAGGTTGTTTTTTATAGTATAACATAAATGCCGCATTTTTCAAGTGTCGCTCGTATGTCTCTAGGATAAGCGAAAAAGATGTTGTCATCCGCCAAAATCTATGATACACTTACAAAGAATGTGCCTGGAAAGGGCATGTTTTGATGAAAAATTAAGAAAGGTGGTTTAAAAATGTTGGTAAAGAAACCTGAACAATTTTATTCTAATTGATCGGGATTAAGCAGAAGCCGGGCGCTTCTACGTAATCAAGCTTTACGCATTTGATTAACCACACTCTAACATAGCTTGTATGTTCAAGATGCTTGGAGCGGGTTTAATTATTTGCGTTAGCTTTGATGCTCGTAAATGGTTGCAGCCAGCCGATAGGCATCTTTTTTGATGCCCAAAAACAAAGGAGGAATCAAAAATGAACAAAGAAATCAGCATTTGTAAAATCAAAGCAGATGCACAGGAAGTCTATAGAAACGGCGACTTTCTATGCTCGGAGGCAGTAGTATATGCCATTAGGCAAAACATAGCACCTGAGATGCCAAAGGCATTGATCAGCGCGGCGTCAGGTTTTCCAGGAGGTGTGGGTGGCTCCAAATGCATGTGCGGCGCGGTAACAGGCGGAGTTATATGCTTGGGATACTTTTTTGGCAGGACTTTTCCGACGACTATTACAGACCCTGAAAGCCAAAAGACGATAGCACTCGCTTATGAATTGCAAGATAGCTTCAAGAAAAATCATAAGGTTCTATGCTGCCATGTCCATTTAAGGGGCAAGGATATAGAAAAGGGCGAACATATTGAACAATGCATACAATTTACCGGTGAGATGGCGGAAGCGACTGCAAGAATTATAGCCAGAGAGCTTGATTTAAAAATAGTTGAACAGGAGGGCGCAGAAGATGAAGAGAGAAGTCAGTATCAGACAAGTGCTCTATGATGCGGAAGAGGTTTTTCGTATAGGCGGGTTTTATTGCTCTGAGGCCATCGTGTCTTCCATTAGGAAAAATATTGATCCGAGTATGCCGGAAGAGTTAATTGCATCCGCGTCGGGCTTTCCGATAGGCGTTGGACGCTCGCAATGTATGTGCGGCGCGATATCGGGTGCGGTTATCGCTCTCGGGTACTTCTTTGGAAGAAATGAGCCGGGCACCGGTCATACAAATGATAAATGCATGGAGCTTGCGTATGAGCTTCAGGAGAGCTTTAGAGATAGCCATCAAGGCACTTTATGCTGCCACATACATATAAAAGGTATGGACTTAGGGAGCGGCGAGCATAAGAAGCAATGCGTGGCATTCACGGGTGAAATGGCGAGAAAGACCGCCGAGCTTATAGCCAGAGAGCTTAAACTAAAGGTTCTCCATGACGATGTGGAGGTGCGATAGATGAAGTTTATAAAAACTATACCTATGGCGACTTGCGGGCTATCGCTTGCGTTTGCGGCCCTTGGGAACTTGCTTCTGCCATTACAGAATGGTGCTGCAATACGCTATATATGCGGACTAATATCGCTTGCTATACTAATTATATTCGCGCTTAAATTATTTATGGACAAAGGCCATGCAAAAGAAGAATTAAAGACGCCCGTTCCCTTCAGCGTTCTGCCGACGGCAACAATGGCGATAATGTTGCTAAGCACATATATAAGACCGCATGTACCTGAGATTGCGCTGATAATATGGTATGCGGCTGTCATAACTCATGTATGCATAATGCTGATGTTTTTCAAAAGGTTCCTGCCGGAGTTTAAACTCGCTACGGTATTTCCAAGCTGGTTTATAGTCGGCGTCGGCATAGTTGCGGCAAGCGTGACAGCTCCGGCTATGGGCGCAGTATTTATAGGGCAGATTGCTTTTTGGATAGGATTTGTGCTATACTTTGCAGTGTTGCCTCTAGTGGTGCTTAGGATGAATAAAGTGAAAACTTTTCCCGAACCTGCACGTAAGACGGTTGCAATATTTACTGCGCCTATGAGCCTGTTGATTGTAGGATATTTTAGCTCATTTGTGTCGCAGGGTGTGGTTAATCCGACGCTTGTATACATTATGCTCGCGGTTGCGGCGGCGAGTTATGTATATGTGTCTTATATGATGTTTTCACTACTTAAAATTAAATTTTATCCAACGTATTCAGCATTTACTTTCCCATATGTAATAAGTGCTACGGCGTTTAGGCTAGGTGCGAACTTTTTGGCTAATCGTTATGGATTTTATAACCTCATCACGATTGCGGATTTGACTATATGGATAGCTGTCGCGGTTGTTTTATTTGTTTTTGTGCATTATATCAAGTATTTTAGGTTTTGGCTTAAATTTTAATAAATAGTTACATTAGGAGGACGAATTGATGAGTGAGCATATATTACCGAGCGAGTTTGAGGGCTTTGCGGACGCGAGAAGGCAAGGATTCTTAGCGGTAAAAGAGTTAAAAGATGCAGGCAAGAAAGTTGTCGGTACATTTTGTACATATACGCCTTTGGAAATTATGTTGGCGGCGGGCGCGGTTCCCGTTTCTATTTGTTCATACAGCGACGAGACAATACCTGATGCAGAGAGAGACTTGCCTAGAAACCTCTGCCCACTCATCAAGTCCAGTTACGGTTTTGCGCTTACGGATAAGTGTCCATACATCTACTTTTCAGACTTGATTGTAGGTGAAACCACTTGCGACGGCAAAAAGAAGATGTATGAGCTTTTAGGTAAGATGAAAAACATGCATGTAATGCAGCTTCCGCAGTATCAAGATGATGAACGCTCGAAAGAACTTTGGTACAAAGAAGTCTTGTTGCTAAAAGAGAAAATTGAGAGCGATTTTGGTGTAACGATAACCGACGACGATATCAAAAAGGCCATAAAAATTAAGAATGAAGAGCGAAAGCTCCTAAAAGAGTTCTATAATCTAAACCAACTTTGCCCACCGCCGATGAATGGGATAGAGCAGCTTAAAGTGTTGAGCGGTTCGAAATTTATGTTTGACCTAGAGGCGAAGAACGAGGATTTAAGAGGCGTTATTGATAAGTTGAAAGCGGATTACGAAAGCGGCGTCAGAAACGTGCCGGAATCTGCTAAGCGAATACTTATAACAGGTTGTCCACTCGACGGAGTTACAACAAAAGTGGTTACGGCGATTGAGGAATCGGGCGGCGTTGTAGTTGGTTATGAAAACTGCGTAGGAATAAAGCCCGCGGAGCTTTTGGTTGATGAAAACGAAGAACCGTACAAAGCTATCGCGGATAAGTACCTGAAAATTGGATGTTCGGTCATGTCGCCGAATCATCATAGATATGAGCTTCTAGCGCGGCTTGTGAAAGAGTTCAAAGTTGACGGCGTTGTAGAAATGGTTTTACAGGCATGTCATACTTACGCCGTTGAGACGACAGAAATACGAAAATTAATGCAGAAAGAAAATGTGCCGTTTATAAGCGTTGAGACCGATTATTCAACATCGGATACGGCGCAGCTAAAGACAAGGCTCGGTGCATTTATTGAGATGTTATGATGAGATATTATGTTGGGATAGATTCGGGTTCGACAATGTGTAAGGCGGTTTTATTCGATTTTGAAAAAAATGAGCTAATGGATTTACATACGATAAAAACAGGCTGGGACCCTAGAGCGTCGGGGCTGGAGTGCTTGGAGTTTTTGCTTGGTAAAAACGGACTAGAGCGCGATGCAGTATCGGTTTGCGTCACGGGTTATGGGCGTGAGGCGATAGACTTTACGGAGCATACCTTTACGGAGATAACTTGCCATGGGTTCGGTGCTATGTACTTGTTGCCGGAAGCGGGCGGAGTTATTGACATCGGTGGGCAGGATAGCAAAGTGATTCAAATACGAAACGCGAAAATTGTCGATTTTCTGATGAATGACAAATGCGCCGCGGGGACAGGTCGCTTTTTGAGTATGGCTTGCGACACCCTCGGGGTGAGCTTGGAAAGCATAGACTCGTTCGCGCATCCAAGCGAGGCGATTACGATTAATAGTATGTGCACGGTTTTTGCTGAATCGGAGATTATCGGCTCGCTTGCCATGCAAAAAGACCGCGCGAAGATCATGAGCGGCGTTTTGCAATCAATTGCTAATAAAATCAGCCAAATGTCGACCAAGTTTGACTTTGATAAAACAAAGCCGCTGCTCATGAGTGGCGGACTTTCTCGCTCGGAAGTGCTACGTGCGGCTATCTCGCAGAGCGTAGGTCTTAAAGTAGAGACGCATGAATACGCTACTTTTGCGGGGGCGATTGGGGCGTGTATGTGTGGAAAAGGCAAGGGGTAGTTTATGTATTTGGATGCGTGTTGTCCCTTGTCGTCAAAAATATAAAAAGCTTGACACATAAGTGCGGATTATGTTATGTTTTGAATTGAATTAAGTTAAATATACGAAATGTGGTTCGCGTGGCTTAATTTTTAAGCGGCGCGATAATAGGGAATCAGGTTAGAATCCTGAGCAGTCCTGCTACCGTATTGACGATAACATAATCGTCTAAGCCGGAAAATCTGCCTCATTTTATGTTCATTGCGACTCCACAGAGAATGGGGAAGTATGGTTTTTGTAGGTATTTTGACCTATGATTATTATCCTGATTTGTGGCGCGATTTTCGCCATGGATCGGGTTTTTTTATTGTGCTGATGAGGCAAAAGGGGACGAGGAGTATGAAAGTTTTCATATCGGGTGGCTGTAAAAATGGTAAATCGACATTCGCGCAAAATATCGCGAGTGGGTGGGGCGAGCCGCGCTACTACATCGCCACGATGAATGCGGTGGACGATGAGGATGTAGAGCGAATCGAAAGACATAGACAAGAGCGTGCAGGGCTTGGGTTTATCACTATTGAGCAACCCAATCAGATTGAAGAAATTTTGGAAAAGTGCGACGTTCAAGGATCATTTTTGTTGGATAGCTTAACGGCAATATTAGCGAATGAAATGTTCGACAAATTGGGTCGAGTCGATTATGACGCGCATTTACGAATCGCCGACGGGCTTACAAAAGTCTTGGATCGAGTTCAGAATATCGTGATTGTTTCGGACTTTATTTATAGCGACGCGGCTATTTATGACCCTTTGACGGAACATTATAGAAAGTCACTTGCATACCTTGACCGAATTGCGGCACAGCATTGCGATGTTGTGCTGGAGGCGGCGTTTACGCAGATTTTTGTGCATAAAGGAGATGTAAAGTTTAGCGAGGTACCCTATGAACTTCATTAAAGGCTTCTACATGTCGTTGGGCATGTTTACGACGATTCCGTTGCCGTTTTATATATGGGATGAGAAATTGACGAAAGAAACAATTTCGACATTCCCTCTGGTCGGGGCGATTATTGGACTATTGTGGTGGGGCATTGGGTTGGCATTTGTAACTTTAAATCTGCCAATCGTTATGAGTGCGGCGATTCTTACGGTTGCGCCATTTCTAATCGCAGGCTTCATTCATCTGGACGGTTACATGGATACGAGCGATGCACTAATGTCGCGGCGCGAGCTTTCGGAGCGGCTGCGGATATTGAAAGACCCACTGGTGGGGGCGTTTGCGGTCGTCATGCTTGCGATATTGTTTTTGATGCAGTTTGCGGCGGTTTATACTTTGGTGGATGGCGGCAGACATTTAGTTCTACTTGTTACAATTTGCGTGCTTTCGCGGTGCGCATCAGCTCTGTCGGTCTTTTGGCTTAAACACATGCAAGGCAGTAATTACGTGGCTTTGATGAAGCAAGGCGTGGAGTTTGGATGCAAGATATTCGTGATTATAACGGCACTTATGGCGGCGTTACTTGCGGTTTTAATGGCCGGTGTGGTTGGGATTTTGGTGTCTTTGGCGGTTATAGTCGGCTACGCGCTCGCCATGCGCGTCGTGTATAAAAGCTTCGAGGGCGTGTCGGGTGATTTGCTCGGTTATTCAATGGTTATCAGCGAGCTTTGCGGGCTTGTCGCGCTGGCTCTTTTGCAGGGGGGCAGATATGATTTTGATTATAGGCGGAGCGTATCAAGGCAAGCTTGATTATGCGAAAAAACGGCTCAATGCAAGGGGTTCGGATGTGTTTTCGTGCAAGGATGATGAGATGTCATTACCCGAAGGCAAAGCAATTATCGACGAAATCGACAAATGGATATTAGCACTTTTACGTGAAGGTATTGATGTAAAAAAAGAAGCAAAACGACTTGTCGAAAAAAATCGAGAAGCGATTATAATTTGCAATGACATCTCCTGCGGCGTAGTCCCAATCGAGCCGCTCATGCGCAAGTGGCGCGAGGAAGTTGGGAGGGTGCTCGCGGTCCTAGCGGCTGAATCAGACGAGGTTGTGAGGCTCTATTGCGGCATAGCGATGAGGCTAAAATGATGCGAATTCATTTGATACGACACGGTGCGACCATGGCAAATGAGCAAAAATTATATTGCGGAGCGACGGATTTGGCTTTGAGCGAGACTGGTAAAGTGGAACTTTTGAGCCTGTACGAGCAAGGAATATATTCCAAAGGCGAGCGAGCAAGCATATACATCATCAGTGGCTTTCGTCGCACTGAGCAAACGCTGGAACTGTTGTATGGCGCGGTTTGCAGAGAGATTGTGCCAGAGCTTGCGGAATTTGACTTCGGCAAATTTGAAATGCAGAGTTATGAAACGTTGAAAGAGTACGGCGATTATCAGGCATGGATAATGGACAAGTCGGGGTCAATAGCTTGCCCCGGCGGAGAGAGCAAACAGGACTTCACACGACGCGTCTTGCAAGGTTTTGAAAGCGTATTGGATAGAGCGCGAGCGGCAAACGCGCAAGCCTTCATAGTATGCCACGGAGGCGTAATCGCTTGCATCATGGAGCATCTGTGTCCCGGAGCTAAAAACTTCTACGAATGGCAGCCAAAGCCCGGACGCGGCTATACATTGACATACGAGTTCGACAAATTTCGAGAATATACAGAAATCTAGGAGGGCTATCATGCAAAAAGGCTATGTGCAAGTCTACACCGGTAACGGAAAAGGTAAAACAACCGCCATGTTAGGGCAAGCCATGCGTGCAAGCGGTGCAGGGCTTAGGGTTTACATCGGTCAGTTCGTAAAAAGCATGGAGTATCACGAGGTATCAGTGATTAGAAATCTTTTGCCAAACATAACAATCGAACTATTTGGACGCGGCTGCACAATAGCGCGCGAGGTCAATGAAGAGGATGTTTTGGCGGCGAAAGAGGGGCTTCACAAGATTAAGGAAATGGTTGCATCGGGCGAATACGACGTTGTGATGCTGGATGAGGTCAATATCGCGGTTTATCTCAAGCTGTTGGACGTGTCTGAGGTTTTAGATGTGATTAACGCAAAGCTCGAAAATGTCGAATTGGTTCTAACAGGTAGATACGCCGCCGGTGAGATTGTAGAAGCGGCCGATATAGTCACAGAAATGGCGGAAATTAAGCATTATTACATAAAAGGTGTCGCGCCGAGGGAAGGGATTGAACGATGAAAAATTTAAGTACGAAAAAATTAGTTTTAATGGCACTATTCTTAGTTTTGTCGCTCATTGGCTCAAATATTAGGCTGTTCGGCTCTATTGCGCTCGATTCGCTTCCGGCGTTTTTGGCAGCGCTGCTTCTTGGACCGGGATATGGTGCTGCGATTGGGTTTATGGGGCATTTGTTCAGCGCGGCTCCCATCGGTTTCCCGATGAGTATACCGATACATCTTGCAATCGCGGTGGCGATGGCCGTTACTATGCTTGGGTTTGGGCACGCGTTTAATGTACTGAAGCGTAATTTCGCCCCCACGACAAGCCTTGCTGTCACAGGGGTTGTCGGCATTGTGCTAAACGCGCCTGTTTCGCTGGTGTTCACAATGGGCGTGATGGCTCTAATCGCAGGAACTGAGGCCGCAATGGGGCTTATAATGTTGCTCCCCGTCCTCACCTTAGGGTCGTCGATTAATGTCGTTTTGAGCATAGTTCTATATAAATCGTTGGAAAAAGTATGGGAGAAGCATAGATGAAAACATGGACGAGGCGAGATTTGACGATAATATCGAGTGCAGGTGGCGATTGTTTTGTGGTCGCGTGCGACAGTTGCGGCTCGGTTGGCGAGAAGCAAGGTGACGTACTGAAGCACCCTGCACGTTTGACAGCTAAGCTTACAACACGAGTCGCGCTTAGCGAGGTTATTTGTTCAGGAGCCGAACCCATAATGATTACAAACGGCGCGGCCAACGAGATGGAGCCGACCGGCGAGCAGTTTATCGCAGGAATTAGAGACGAACTTGCAAATGCGGGCATTTTCGACATTGTGCTGAGTGGATCGACCGAAGAGAACTTCAAAACAAACATGACCGCGCTCGCAATCACCGTTATAGGTGTGTGTAAAGAAAGCGAGCTGAAGTTCGGGCGAGCTGAAAGAGGCGATAAACTCATCCTTTTAGGCGAGCCGAAAGTCGGTAATGAAGTGGGTTTGGAAAGCGTTGGATTTTATGATGAAGTCCGCCGGCTGCTCCAATTGCCACAGGTTAGGGAGATTGTTCCTGTTGGCTCGAAGGGTATCGCGTATGAAGTCAAGACTTTGGCGGCGTTGAATGGGATGGAGGTTGAGTTTCGCGAGACAGGAATCTGTTACAAAAAGTCAGCCGGACCTGTGACGTGTTTTATTGTATTGTGCGCGCAGTCGGCGGCTCGGCAAGTATTAGGCATTTACCCGAGAGGGTTAATTATAGGCGAAGTTATGTAGGCGTATCCGTTTTCGCCGGATACGAAAATTACACACCGCCCAAAAAGGAGATTAGCATGAAAAAACTACTCGTTTTACTTTTTGCATCAACGCTTTTCACACTATCGGCTTGTGCAAACATAGGTACGCCGCCCCAAGCGCAAATGCGCGAAGTTATAAACCGTGACGGCGACATATTTACTGTACCGACACAAATCGACACCATCGTCACCCTCGGTCCCTCCAAGGCTGAAATCCTGGTAGCCTTAGGCTTCGGCGAGCGAATAGTCGCGACTGACCGCTTCGCCTACGACATTGTCGGCTTAGGAGAAGGCGTTGCGCGCGAGTTCGGCATAATGGATCCTGACGCGGAATATATCGTGAATTTGATGCCTGACATCATCTTCGTTTCGGGCCCTGCGGCAGGCGTTGAAGAGCCGCTTGCACCTGTAATTGCGGCAGGTATCACCGTGATTTCCATGCCGACAAGCACGACTGTCGCTGGTATAATAGAAGATATTCGTTTCGTAGCTGCCGTGATGGGCGACTATGACGCCGGTGAGGTACTGATTTCGACAATGCAAGCCGAAATAGACGAAATCGCGCAAATTGCGGAGACCATAAGTGAAGTTCGCACAGTATACTTTGAAGTGGCTCCGTTGTTCAGCTTAGGCTCGGGCACGTTTTTGAACGAACTAATCGAGCTTGCAGGCGCTAGAAACATCTTCACAGAGCAACAGGGCTGGATTCCCGTGGATGCCGAGGTCGTCATTTACGCCAATCCTGATGTGATAATCACATCAACAAATTTCCTGGATGACCCTATTGCGGAGATATTGGAAAGACCGGGCTTTGACGCTATTACAGCGGTACAAAGCGGCAATGTATTCCCGATTGACACCGCCACAAGCAATCGCCCGACCCATAATATAACGAGAGCTCTGAGATACATAGCCATCGCGGTTTATCCGGAGTATTTTCAATAACGGAAACAGTCACAAAGCCATATAAATCAAGTCTTTTAAGGCATGAGGTTCATTTATGAAAACGGAAACAACGACCGCCGTAATCGTCAACATTGGTATAGTCCTATTGGCGATTGGCATAGGAAGCGTGAATATCGCGCCCATAAATATCATGCGGATAATTGCTCATAATGTACTTGGGCTTGATTTGTATGAAAATATCACTCACGCCCACGCTTCCATTATATGGAATCTGCGCCTGCCGCGCGCGCTGCTTGCTTTTTGCGCCGGGGCAGCGTTATCGGTGAGCGGTGCGATTATGCAGTCAACGCTCAGGAATCCCTTGGCGTCATCCTACACTTTGGGCGTGTCGTCAGGTGCGTCTTTGGGCGCGTCGCTGGTGATTTTTCTTGGCATAGCCTTGCCGTTTGCACCGCTGATGAGTCTGCCAATACTCGGCTTTGTTTTTGGACTAGGCACGATACTTATCGTCATGTCGATTGCGAAACGCCTTGATGTGCGCATGGAAAACCATACAATTATCCTCGCGGGCATGGTGTTTTCGCTGTTTATCAACGCGATAACGACGCTAATGTTCGCGCTATACGGCGAGAACGCCCAGCGTATGATTCTTTGGCAAATGGGCAGCTTTTCCCTGCGTGATTGGCATACGGTCTACATTCTTGCACCGCTGACGCTCGTCGGAATCTTGTTCGTTTCGCGCTTCAAATGGGAGCTTGACATCATGAGTTTTGGTGAGGAACAGGCGCAAACAGTCGGCATTGACATACGCAAGGTAAAGCTGACGCTGCTCATAACCGCCGCAGCTCTTACAGGAAGCACGATTGCTTTCGTCGGCGTAATCGGCTTTGTCGATTTGGTCGCTCCGCATGTTGTTCGCAAGGTTTTCGGTTCGTCGCATAGGTATGTGATACCTATGTCGGCGGTGTTCGGCGGCGCGTTTATGACGATTGCCGACCTCGTTTCACGCACGATAATAAGCCCTCAAGAACTACCTGTGGGCGCGGTGACAGCCATAATCGGCGCGCCGTTTTTTGCATATATTTACTTCAGCAAGCGAAAGGAGCGCGTGTAATTATGGCAAAAGCGATAATGATACAAGGAACAGCCTCGGGCGTTGGAAAAACCGTGCTAACACTGGCTCTGTGTCGGATATTTGCACAGGATGGATACCGAGTTGCACCATTTAAAGCGCAGAACATGACCCAAAACACATACACGACAGAAAGGGGCGACGAAATTGCTGTCTCGCAATGGCTGCAAGCATTGGCGGCCGGAATCGAGCCAACAAGCGACATTAGCCCAATTGTACTAAAGCCCACGCGAGAAGGCACGGAAGTAGTTGTGTCAGGCAGATCGCATGGCCCGATTAACATCGACGGATTTAGACAAACGAAGAAAGCCTTGGCGAATATCGTGCAGAACAGCTACAATAAGCTGTCGAGTGCATATGACATCATTGTTATAGAGGGCGCAGGAAGCCCGGTTGAGCTGAACCTCAACCAAAACGATATTGTGAACATGGGAATGGCGAAAATAGCGAAAGCACCGGTAATACTCGTATCCGATATCGACCGTGGCGGCGTGTTTGCATCGCTTTTCGGCACGATTAACTTAATGGATGACGTTGAGCGAGCTTACGTAAAAGCAACCGTAGTAAACCGCTTCAGAGGCGATGTTGCAGGCTTTCGGGATGGAAAAAAAATCATTGAGAACATCACAAAACTGCCCGTAGCCGGAGTGATTCCATATACGCATATCGACCTTCCGGAGGAAGATGGACTTGACGGGTCTAAAAATGTCGAACGGCTACCATCCATTGATTCGATATCATGCCTCAATCAGCAATTCGACAAAATAGTTGAAACAGTCCGCGGATCTCTCGATATGCAACTTATCTACGAAATTCTGAACAATGGGGTGGAATAATGAAGGTGGCAATTTCCTATAGCGGCGGAAAAGAGAGCGCGCTCGCCTTATACAAAGTCATAAACGCCGGACACGAGCCGATTGCGCTCATAAATACATTCAACACGGACGAGAACCGCTCGCATTCGCATGGTCTGCCTTCGGAGGTGCTTGAGCGCGTCAGCGAGTCGCTGAACATACCGCTTTGGCTGATAAAAACGAGTGGCAAAGACTACGCCGAGAACTTTGAAAAGGCACTTGAACGCGCAAAAGAAGAAGGCGCAGAAGGCTGCGTTTTTGGCGACGTTGACATTGAAGGGCACATAAATTGGTGCAGCGAAAGATGCGAAAATGTTGGGATTGAGGCGATTTTTCCTCTCTTTGGAAAAACGCGCAGAGACGTAGTTCACGAGCTGATAGACAGCGGTTTTATCGCCAATATTTCCACCGTGAACACGCAATACTTAAGCGACCATTTCCTCGGGCAGCGGCTTACGAAGGAGCGTGCAGAGGAAATAGCTTTGAGCGGCGCTTGCATCTGTGGTGAAAACGGCGAATATCATACGTTTGTGTCAGACGGACCGATTTTCACTAAAGCTGTCGAATTTTCGTTCGAAGAAAAGCTCATTCGTGATAATTATGCCATGCTTCCGCTGCGAATCGCGCCAAAATACAAATATGAAGCCTGTCCGCTCATATGTGAGCGAGGCGACAATATCACATGCGACTTCGCGCTGTTAGTGGACGAAACAGCGAGCTGGACAGGCTTTTTGCGCTCGATAATCGTCGATACAAGCTTGCGAGAGGAACTTCATTTCGTCTGCGCAGTCGTCTACAATCTCAGCCCGTCGTTTCGCAGAGGCATGGTTTTGACGGAAGATGAGATGCAAAGGCTTGAGGAAATTACATGGAGGCATAAGGAAAGTGCCGCGGCTACTTTTGTGCTTCCGATGGGCGCCCGGAGTGCGTCACTTGCGCATGTTTTGCGCACAAAGTGCAAGGGGCTCGTGCGCTTGTTGTGCAGGCATGAAGATGCCGGAAATGAGGTAGACAGCCACCTACGCGACGTTGTCAACTTGCTTTCGGGTTATTTCTACTACCTTGCATTTAGGCTGAACGAACTCGAAGGTGTCGCGGAAACTCCGCATATTTTGCGTAGATAAACCAGTTTGCAGGAGGTGAAAGCTTGAGCGAACACGCGACGATTATCATATTAGCAGCGTTTTTACTGGACTGCATATTCGGTGACCCACAAAACCCTTTGCACCCGATTAGGGCAATCGGAAGAGCGGTTGCGGTGGGTGTTCGGGCGTTCAAATCGGCAAAGCTTAGGAGTCGCGCCATGCAGTTTACGTCAGGAGCGGCTTTGACGATAGTTGTCGTTTGCTCCTCGTTCATTGCGACAAGGCTCGTTTTACTGGGCTTTTACCATGCTAATCTTCGGCTAGGAATAGCCGCCGAGGCGCTAATTTGCTACTTTATTATCGCAGCGAGGGCTTTGAAAGTCGAAAGCATGAAGGTCTATCACGCGTTAGCCGCAGATGACCTGCAAGCAGCGCGCGAAAACTTGTCGTATATTGTCGGCAGAGAAACAAAAAACCTTGACGAGCAGAAAATAATAAAGGCAACCGTAGAAACCATTGCCGAAAATCTATCGGACGGAGCCATTGCCACTTTAATATTCATTTTCATAGGTGGAGCGCCCTTGGGGATGGCTTACAAAGCGGTCAATACATTGGACTCCATGATTGGGTATCGAAACGATGAGTTTGAATATTTCGGCAAATTCGCTGCCCGTTTAGATGATATTGTGAACTTCATTCCGGCGCGAGTTTCCGCGGCTTTTATGATACTGGGGAGCGCGTTTGTGGGTGGTGATGTAAAAAACGCCATCCGAATTTATGCACGAGATAGATACAATCATAAGAGCCCGAACGCCGCACAGACCGAGTCTGTTTGCGCGGGAGCGCTAGGTTTACAACTTGGTGGCGACAGCTATTATAACGGAAAACTCGTACAAAAACCGATTATCGGTGATGAGTTAAACGTGCCGGAAAAGGCGCATATCAGGAGTGCTAACCGACTTATGTATGCAGCAACGATTTTAGCACTCATTACTTTGTTGGCAGCAAGCGCTATCCTGAAAGGGCATTAAAATGTACAAATATTGTCACGGCGGAAACGCCATTTTTGAAAAAGGAAACGAGAATATCATTGACCTATCTGCGAATATAAACCCTCTTGGTTTGTCTAGAAATGTCGCAGAGGCGATTATTTGTGAAATACCGAACATCACTCGATATCCTGACAATTTTTCCACACTTTTGCGGGAAAAAACGGCGGTTTATGAGAATGTGAACCCAAATTGGCTGATGTTTGGTAATGGCGCGTCGGATATTATTTTTCGTTTGCCGCGCGTTGTAGGTGCGAAGAAAATCATGCTATGCGCACCGATTTTCGCTGATTATGAGCGTTCGGCCTTGTCATATGGCGCACAAGTGGTGCGTTATACTTTGAACAAAGCTGATAAATTAAAGCTAGATTATGATTTTATCGAGGCAGTGCAGGCGGAGAAGCCAAACTTAGTCTACATCTGCAATCCCAACAACCCGACAGGCTGCCTAACAGAGTTCGATTTGATTAAAAGGCTGCTCGATTCCTGCAAAGAAGTCGGCTCGTGGCTTGTGGTTGACGAGTGCTTCATGGATTTTTGCGTGCGTGCGGACGAGTATACGAGCAAGCCTCTTCTGCGCGACTATCCGAACCTTATCATCATTAAAGCCTTCACGAAAACGTTCGCTTTGCCGGGCGTTAGGCTTGGTTATGCGATTTGTGCTGATGAAGACATTATTCGACGATTGTATTTTCATGGCGCAGATTGGTCGGTGTCGAATTTATCGCAAGCGGCAGGTTTGGCTGCATTGGATGAATCGGAAAATTATATGAAACGCTCAGTGGAATATGCGGCGAAGGAACGTGCTATCATGGAAAAAACACTGGATTTATTGGGTTTCACGACATTTGAGTCCGCAGCGAATTATGTGTTTTTCCAAAATCCGTTTCCGCTCGATTTATGCAAAGAACTTGACAAAATGGGCATACGAATACGCCCGTGCAGTAACTATCATGGACTGGACGATATGTATTACCGAGTGGCTGTTTCGACAAAAAACAACAACACTAAGTTTTTGGACGCAATAGGGACGGTTTTACGCCGCTATAGTCATATAAATGAGGTAACAGAATGCTGACACTTAAAGATGTATCCGCCGGATATGGCGGCGAGGATGTAATAAAAAATATTTCATTGGAGATAAGAGGCAATCTGTCAATCATCGGGGCAAACGGCTGCGGCAAGACGACTTTGCTGCGCGCGGTTGCAAACACTTTGCCGCACAAAGGTCAAATTGAAATTTATGGGAAGTCCGTTTTCGACATGAATCGACGCGAAATTTCGCTTAACATTGCGATGCTTTCGCAGCAGCCAAGCATTTATTTTTCCTATAGTGTGTTTGACACGGTGATGATGGGTAGATATCCTCATATAAGAGGGCGCGTTTCGGGAAGCCCAACGAAAGAAGATAGGGAGATAGTTGAGCAATCTTTAGAGGCTGTCGGCTTAATTGTCGAAAAAAATCGTGACATCGCAAAGCTCTCAGGCGGTCAGCTGCAGAGAGTTTTCCTGGCGCGCGCATTGGCGCAACAGCCGAGAATCATACTGCTTGACGAGCCAACGAATCACTTAGATTTGAAATGCCAAATTGAGATAATCGACTATCTAAAAGCCTGGGCAACCGACAATGAACGCGCGGTTATTGGGGTTATGCACGACATAAACCTTGCGCTGCGGCTAAGCGACGAGTTGCTTGTTATGAAAAATGGTCAGATGCACGCGAGTGGAAAAGGGCGCGAGATAATCGCTGCGGGCGTGTTGAATGAGGTGTATGGGATGGATGTAAAGGGATACATGAAAGAGGTTGCGCGGGTTTGGGAGTGATGGGAGTTTTTGGGGTTAGGATTTTGGTGGGTGGGTGATGATTGTTGGTCGCTGGTGTATGGTATCGCTCATTTATATCCATACTACCACAAACTTCAGGCAAACCGTTGGTCAATGCCCCCTCGACGTAACACACGTGGGTCACCCCTATAAACCAAACCAACAAACCTTATACTTATAGCGAAAAAGTAGTCCTGCTTTTTGAGCTGTCTTTTGAGAAGCTATATTGCTTTCCATGCAATCCCACCAAACATTTCCTTTATGCCCGTATATACAATTAATTAATAACTTTGTCAAATTACACGATAATCTTTTTTGCTTATAAGGCTCAAATGTTTCTACACCTATGGAGTATGTATTATTATATCGAAAATGAGTTAGGGCAAAGCTGCAAATCTCATTATTCTTAACTGCAATAAATCCTTTGCCACTATTCAAAAACATATCTATCGAATACCATGCTTTATTAACTTCATTTTGCAACTTGTCAACATTCCTAAGTTCGTTATGTCCTTTCCTCAAAATATCGGGAGTTATTTCAAGGTAATTATATTCGTCCGTCAACAAAGGCAAGGTACTATAAACTGAATTTTTGTCAAGTCCATATACTAACTGTTCCTCACATTGTATTGAGTGATCCGATAAACAGCTTAAAATAAATGGCAGCCAACTTTCCTTGTCACAAGAAAACTCAAAATAGTCAATCCCTTTGTTTTTAAGAAAAGTAATAATAGTATCATCAATAAAATTACATAATCGAATGGGGTCAATATTATCATAACTTGTCCCCATAAACGAAAAGCCACTTAAATATTCAGACCACACCAAAGCAAACGATGGCACCAATAAATCGTCAACCCATACCTCGCCTACGTTATTTCTAGCTGCTACTGCTGCAAAACTCATATTGCTTTCAGCATTGATAATTTTCTCAATGAAAGGCTGTTTACGAAGTTCTAGTTTATGGAGATACACTTATCTTCTCCTTCCTTTCGTGCATTATATATAGTTGCCTTATCCAATCTTAAACATTCTGACATGCATGAATATTGGTCATCAAATACAGGATATCGCCCATTTTCGACCAAACTACTCACAAACCTCAGGCGAGCAAAGCGTTACGGCGACGGTGTCGCCGTGCAAGCAAAGCACGGCGACACACCTACGAAAACACATATCACATCTTCGCCCTATAAACATTACGCCCAAATCACTTACCCTCAGCCGCCAAATACTCCTTGCCAAGTTGGATATACCTATCCACCCCATAGCGAATACTAGCCGCTTCATCTTCCCTAAGCTCCCTCACAAACTTAGCAGGCGAGCCCATTATCAGCGAGTTTGGCGGATATTCCTTACCTTCCGGCACTAAGGAACCTGCTGCCACAATTGAGCCTTCTCTTATAACTGCCTTATTCATGATAATCGCGCCCATGCCGATTAGGCAGTTTTTGTCGATTTTGCCGCCGTGGATTATGCAGCCATGACCTATTACGCTGTAGTCGCCGATTATTGTGTCTTCATTCTCGAAATAGCCTTGATGCACCACGGTATTGTCTTGGATGCTTACGCCTTTGCCGATTACACAAGGGTTTACGTCGCCGCGGATAACGACTCCATCCCAGATATTGCTCTGTTCGCCGATTTTCACGTCGCCGATTACAACGGCAGTCTCACCTAAGTATACATCTTTCGCAATTTCAGGTGTATAGTCTAAATATTTTTTCACTATAGCCATGTTTAATCCCTCCATGATTTTTTTGTTATTATAACATGATTTTCACCTCTTGACTCGACTTTTAAAAAAGAAAACCATTTTTTTAAAAGGTCTCTCACCACTTTTGCCTGCGGCAAAAGCCGCATTAAAATTGTGCATAGAAACATTGCACAATTTTATAACATGCGGTCGGCTTTCTGCCGATGTACTGTTGCGCAATCAAGGGAAGAACGCCTTTCGGCGTTCTATAACATGCGCATATTATAACATAATTTTTAGCTCTTGGCTTGATTTTTTAAAAGAAAATCGCTTTTAAAAAAGATCTCTCAACCGCTGGGCAACGCCACTTTTGCCTGCGGCAAAAGCCGCATGTTGTAAAATTGTGCATAGAAACATTGCACAATTTTACAACATGCGGTCGGCTTTCTGCCGATGTACTGCTGCGCAATCAAGGAAAGAACGCTGAAGCGTTCTCTATTGTGTGCATATTATAACATGATTTGTATCTTTTGGCTCGACTTTTGAAAAAGAAAACCACTTTTACAAAAGGTCTCGCTGCGCAATCAGGGAAAGAACGCTGAAGCGTTCTCTATTATGCGCATATTATTCAAAACTTTCAATCAACTACATAAAATCAATCACCAAAGTTGAGATAATTCATAATATATAACAGACAATAGCTATTAAGTTTATATTGATAACTTGTTTTTCTGGGAGAATCGATAAAATTTAATGTAGGAGGAATAAATTTATGTCAGCATTTGAACTTAATAATAACTCTGCTTCAATGTTTGGAAATCCGAGCGCGGGCAAAGATACGCGCCATCCATCAAATGCAGTACAACCGCCAAAACATCCGCATGGGCCACCGGCGGAGATGATAAGAACAAAGGTAGAAAATATCATCGCGTTAAAGATTTACGATATCTGCCGTCAGCAGGACTGCCTTGACTTTAACTCAATAGGCCCTGCAAGAGCAGTTAGAGAGATTGAGTTTGGTGATGTAATTACAAGAGAAGGGCAAGTTATAATACCTCCGAGAGATGCCGCCAGCGTTAGCATGGAAGATGTGCATATCAAAGAGATTATAATTGTTGATAAGAGACGAAGTGGTTTAAGAAGAGGCTTTTGGGATGTTGAGCTGAAGTATATCATTGGTTACACGCTCATCTTTAGAGGCGTTAGCTCGCATGAGGAGAGAGTTGTGGATGCGTTTAGCATGTTTAACCGCAAAGTGACATTGTTCGGCTCAGAAGGCGGCGATCTTGCGATTGCGACTGACCTTTTCGGTATGGGTGGAATGTTTGAAGCATCACCGTTTATCATGGCAGAAGCTAAGGCGATGGGACTTTGCTCTTCTCTTATATATGATTGCCACCAGCAACATGGGCGCGGCCACGGTCACGGCTCTCATGAGTCTAGAGGCCATGCAAGCAGCGTAGAGGTTGTAATTGGGCTATTTAGTATCATTAAACTGTTTAGACTTGTAGACTTGGCAGTTGAATCAAGGGGCTTCACGATCCCTGATGAGTGTGAAGACATCTGTCCGTTGGATCCATGCGAGTTTTTCGGCGGGTTAGACTTCCCGATGGATTTGTTTGCTCCTCCGCAAAAACCGGAGTTTAAGGCGGGTATAAGCAGCAATATAGCCGCAAAAAAGGCAGAGCTTGAATTAGAAGTTGAATAATTACTACCAGGCAGTGTGGGCATGAGTTATTGCAGACATCTTTTCGGCTGTTTTTCCACCACTCTTCGCATATAAAATTCTTACGTGCCTTTAGGGCACGCTACGAATTTCATATACTCGATTGGCGAAAAAACAGGCTCGAAAATTCGCCTACAAAACTCATGCCCACACTACCAAAGCCGAGTAGGTTATCTACTCGGCTTATTTTTTATGAATATCTCAAATACCACTCGAATAGATTTATACTAAGGACAAGCAGCAATCACGAAAGAGAGGAAATGTCGTGGAGAAGTTACAGTTTTTACAATACTTGCCTGACGAAGCAGTTGAGATTATACGAAAAGAAGGCGATGAGTATTTGGGTAAAATTACCGAGATACGCCTGCGCACCTCCAAGCCCATTATAGTTTATGCACGCGGGAGGGAAAAAATACTCAGCGCCAAAGCCTCACCACAGCTCATCAAAAAAACGATAGAGCTAATAAGCGGATACTCGCTCTACGCCTGGGAAGATGAGCTTAGGGCAGGGTTTATAACACTGCCGGGCGGTTGCAGAGTAGGGCTTTGCGGCAAAGCAGTGGTCGAGGATGAAAAGATAAAAACTCTCTCCAACATTTCCGCGATAAACATGCGGATTAAGCATGAGGTGAGAGGCTGCGCCGATACTGTTCTAAAAAGTATAAAAAACATTGGACACACAATGATAATTTCGCCGCCGGGATGTGGAAAGACAACGCTTTTGCGCGACTTGGCAAGGCGAATATCAGACGGCGGCAAAACAGTCGCCATTGCGGATGAACGCTCGGAAATAGCGGGTTGTTACATGGGTGTTCCGCTAAACGATGTAGGCATCAGAACAGATGTTCTTGACAGATGCCCGAAGTCCGACGGCATGGTGATGCTACTGAGAAGTATGTCGCCTGAGTTTATAATTGCGGATGAAATCGGTACTGAAAAAGACATCCGCGCGATTGAGCAGATTGTGAATGCGGGCGTAAAAATCATTTGCACGGCGCATGGGGGCGGAGTAAAAGACATTCGCGAGGGCAATAAGTTGAAAAACCTAGTAGGTTTGTTCGATAACTACATAGTGCTATCGGCGAAGAACGGCCCGGGTACCATAGAGGGGATATATAATAACGAGTTTAAGCTAATTTAAGGCGGTGAAAATATGCTGGTTCAAGCGAGCGGGGCGACACTTATTTTAGGCGCGTCCATCATGTGGGGCGTTTATATGTCTGCAAAGAATCATTTTAGGCTGAAAGATTTGCGCGAGATGAAACGTGCTTTTGGCGTGCTCATGTCAGAAATTGATTACGGGCAAAGCCCGCTATCAGAAGCAGCTTTTAATGTCGCGACTAAATGTGGCGAGCCGATTCACGCTATATTTAGCGATTTCGCCCAAGGGCTACTAGGCAAAGTCGATGTCTATGAACTTTGGAACAAAGCCATAAACGAAAATAGCGAAGCGTCATATTTTTCGGCTGAGGACTTGGAGATATTCAAAAGCTTCGGTAAGACGCTGGGCTATCTCGACAGGGAAATGCAGCTAAGAAATATCGAAATGCAGCTTGATTACATTAACATGAAAGTAGATGAGCTTGAGAAAACAAAGGTGAAAGCGAGAAAGATGTATCTGTCGCTCGGTGCTTTGGGCGGGCTTATGACTATTATATTGTTGATATAGAGGGGGTATATTTATGGAAATTAGCGTTGTTTTCCAAATTGCGGCGGTGGGAATATTGGTGGCTGTCCTAAACCAAGTGCTAAACAGCGCAGGCCGTTCAGAACAAGCGACAATGACGACGCTCGCAGGGGTGGTAATAGTCCTTTTGTGGGTGATACATTACATAAGCGATTTGTTTACTACGGTTGAAACATTGTTTCAGTTATAGCTAAAGGACTATTAAACCAAAGCAGAAAGCAGGGCGGTCGATGGATATTATGCAAATTGTAGCGGTTGGAATCATAGCAGGGGTCATGTCTTTAGCAATAAAGCGGCAAGCCCCCGAAATTGCGATACTAATCTCCATTGCAGCAGCTGTTTTGATATTTTTCATGATTTTGCCCAAGTTGGCGGCGGTATTCGGCGTCCTAGGGTCAGTAGCTGAGCGCGTTCGCGGCGAAATGGGATTTATAGGAACTCTCCTTCAAATCACAGGGATTGCATACATTGCTGAGTTCGGCTCGCAGATTTGTAAGGACGCGGGCGAGGGCGCCATAGCTACGAAGATTGAATTGGCCGGAAAGGTCTTGATTTTGGCGGCTTCCACGCCGATTATTATGGCGTTGTTGAGTTTAGTTACGCAGGTTATGGTGTGAAGCAATACTACGGACGAGCACAAGGGGTCGCCCTCCGGGTGATACCTGTCTGTCAGGCAACGCCTGCTGGGTGACACCTGTCAGGCAACGCCCTCCAGGTGATACCCCTACGGAAATTCGGTGAACATCGAATCCCCCAAAACATTGTTACAAACCGCGTAGGGGCACCTGTCGTCTAAAAAACTCACTCCCACCAACCATCCCCAAGAAAGCGAGCCAATCATGAAACCCTTAATCATATTAACAATAACTTTAACCTTACTATTAACCCTCCCCATAACCCTACACGCCCTAGACGCCCTCGATCCCAATATCTACGCCGAAGAGCTCAGGCAAATGGAGCGCGCGATAGAAAATGCGCAGATGCCTTTCGATATTAACATGACCGGCATATTTGGGGACGCGATTGCCGGCAATTTGGACTTGTCGCCTTCGGGGCTACTAAACGCATTTTTACGCCTATTTTTCGCGGAAGTGCTGGAAAACATGGAGCTTTTGCGGAACTTGCTGCTAATCGGCATCATATCCGCAATTTTACATAATATAACCAACTCATTTGAAAACAGCGCCATAGGCGAAATAGGCTTTTATGTCAGTTATCTCGCGATGGTCGCAATGTTGTTCTCGTCATTTCGTATCGCCGTATCAGTTTTTTCAGGGCTTATGACAACGCTCACAATGTTCATTGAAGCAGGCATTCCGCTTTTTATAAGCCTTGTTGTCATGAGCGGAAACGTGAGTGGCGGCGCGGCTTTTAGCGGGGTGATGATGTTCGCGGTTGTGTTTGTTACGAGGTTTGTCGCTTGGGGCATAGGTCCTATGATAATGAGCGCAGCAGCTCTTAACATGATAAATTTTATCGACCAAAAGGACATGCTTACGAAACTTGCGGAGTTGATAAAAAAAGGAATTTCATGGACACTAAAAATGCTGGCGATAGGTACAGTTTCCATAATTTCTATACAAAGGATATCGACGCCGCTGGCGAACAACTTGTTCATGCGCGCGACCAGAAGTGCAGTGAACACTGTTCCGGTTGTCGGCTCGGTGCTTGCAGGGGCACTGGAGAACGTCATGTATTTTGCGCGGCTTCTCAGGGGAGGGGTGCTTGTGGTTGTTGTTATAACCATGGTCGCGATATGCCTGATACCAATGCTCAAGCTCTTCGCACTTATGCTGACGTATAAACTTGCCGCGGCCTTGATTCAGCCCATATGCGACGAGCGAATAGTCGAATGCCTGGACGTCGCGGCGGATTACACCGCGCTGCTATTATCCGCATCAGCAATAGTGAGCATGATGTTTATGGTGTCGGTGGTAATAATGCTTGCTGTATAAGGAGGCCGCACATGTTTAGAGAATATGTTCACAATATAGCAATGGTAATCATATTTACAAGCTTTTTGGGGCTCATTTTGCCGCGCTCGAAGCATAAAGGCTATGTCAAGCTAATAGCGGGCTTGGTCGTAATTTTGGCAGTCATTTCGCCGCTGGCTACTCTGTTTTCTGGCAATAACTTGGAAGAGTTGTTCATATCGGCGGAGCGGCAGCTGAATTTTGACATAGCCACGCGCACGATTTCAAAAAGCAGCAATCTTGAAGATACAATGCTTAGAGCTATAATCGCTGAACATAAAAGCGGGATTGAAGCAGGGCTGCGCATGAAAATTTCAAGTTTAGGCTATGAAGTCATAGACGTGCGCATATATATAGACGAAAGTGAAGAGTATTTTGGCATGATATCGGCTTTGATGCTCACATTAGCGCGCGAGCCAAAAGAGTCGCCGGGGCGCAGCTTAATAAGGGTCGAGCGCATAAATATCGGGCAAATAAACATAGGCTCAGATGCAAGGGCAGCAGCAAATGAACATGATGAAGAAATAATTGCAATAAAAAATTTACTCGCAGACTTCTATAATTTGTCCGTTGAGAATATAAATATTATAGTGATTGACTAAGGTGGTGCGGCAGGGGTTTTGCAGACACCTTTTCGTCTACAAAACCCCTGCTGAATCACCTAACAAAGAACTAATGATGAGGCGGTGCGCTATGAACCTGGATTCACTAAGAACACTTTTTAAGGATAAGCAAAAGCCGTTTATGACAAGGCTTATTTTGATGTTTTGTTTGGGGGTGGCTCTTTTAATAGGCTCGACTTTCCTAAACAGAGATGATTCTGACAGACAAATGCCGGCTGCTATGATATTGCCAAGCTCGAGTGAGCCTGTGCTAAAATCCAGCGACGAGCTAACGCTTGAGCGGCGGCTTTCGCAGATATTATCCATGGTTGAGGGCGCAGGTAATGTTGAGGTTATGCTTACCTTTTCGCACTCCAGAGAGGTAATTTTGGCAGAGGATGTGGCTGTCAATGAAACGTCTATCAAAGAAGAGGATTCGAGCGGAGGCAGCCGCGAAAGCAGCACACTTTCGCGCGATGAGCGCACAATTTTGGTGCCAAGCCCGGGAGGTGGGCAAGAGCCGATAATACTGCGCGAGATTGTACCGAGGGTGGAAGGAGTAATAATCGTTTCTGAAGGAGGGGACAATGTTTTCGTAAGAGAAGCTCTTATACGCGCCGCGACAACCGTCTTAGGCGTGGATATACATAGAGTTCAGGTTTTGCAGATGGGCTTATAGTCGCTTAACCTGTAAACCATCACGCATTAGCGGTAAATTTACTTCAATCGCGCACCGAACTTTTGCTTGCGTACCTTTGGGCACGCGGCACAAAATCCCGGCACACGCTTGACGTAAATTTTCTCGCTACTGCGTAACAGTTTACAAGTTAAGCAACTATATATAGCGAACTACAGCGAGCAATAAAAATTAAGGAGGACAAAATAATGTTTAGAGTCAAAAGGAATCAAGTTGTTGTGACGGCTTTGGTGGTTATGATTGCCGTTGCAGGCTATTTGAGCTATACGGATGTGCGCGAGGAACAAACGCCGGGGTTTGCCTTTAACGAGGATAATAACATCGAAGCTTTGGTGCCCGATTCGCATGTGTTTGATCAAACCGTTATGGTTCACGCTCCGAACGTAACAATCAGGGAACTTACCAACACCGAAGTGGTGCATCAAAGCACCGAAATCGCCCTAGCCCTTGAAAACAACATAGCGAACAGCCAAGAAGATGACGAAGAGCCGGCCCAAGAAGGCGAGCAAAGCGCGCAAGAAACGACAGCGCCGGGCGAAGCTATGTTAGTAAGCGCGAACATCGACAGCGGTACGTTTTTTGTTCAGGCGAAACTGGACCGCGAGCAGTCGCGCTCAAGGCAAAAAGAAATTCTCATGAGCCTAATTAATAATACTAACCTGGACGAGGTAAGCAGAGCCGCCAGCGCGGACGCAGTGATGAGTATCCAAAGCAGGATAGAAAAAGAGTCCTCGACAGAATCGCTAATCGAAGCGCGCGGCTTCAGAGAAGTGTTTGTAAGAATTGACGATAACATGGTTGATGTTGTTGTGAGCAAAGAAGTATTATCAGACGCCGAGATTGCACAAATTGAAGATATAGTAAAGAGAAAGACGGGAATGGACAGCGGGCAGATACGGATTAGCCCTATGAGTAGGGCGAGATAGGCTTTGATGGAATATACTTTAGCGGATACGAAAAGAAGCCTCTTTCGTATCCGCTTTTTTGCGGGGTCTGTAGAGGCTATGGGGTCTGTCGGGCGTCGCCCGGCGAGTGTCAGCTAACGGGCGTTGCCCGACAGGTATCACCCAAGGGGTTAATGCCAGGCTCGCTGGGCTTACACGGTGACACCCCTACGATAGTTCATGGAATTTGCACGAAACCTCGTAAGGGTCGGGCTTCCATGCCCGACCGAAAGCATCTCGCATGCATGCACTTACCCCAATCCACCAAACACAAACTACACTCAAACCTCACACCCATCAACACACGAGCGGACGAACACAGTTTGTCCCTACGAAAGCCGTGGGATACTAATGTTCGTGAAACTTCCACAAAAAACCCGTAGGGGCGACCGCTGCCTGAAAGCTTTTACCTGCACACATTCCCCAAGTCCCCCCCAAAAAACCACTCAAAATCGAACAAAACATTAAATTTTGATTAATTAATATGGGTTTTGCTTTCAAAATAAGCATTCTCTTGCTATAATGGGCATGTTGAAACTTATTCTTGGAGGAAGAAATATGGACTACTCAAAACAGGGAAATAGAAATCGTAAAATTACCTCTAAACAAAGGGCGAAAAAGAGCCGCAACAAGGTTGGCGTTTTGATTTTTAGGGTTTTGGTATCGCTTATGATTATTGCAGGCTTCGGCGCGGCCGGGCTTGGCATGGGCGTTTATATGGGCATCATTGAGAATGCGGAAGTGTTTGAGGACTATAGGGCAGTGCTGCCGACGGATTCGGTTTCTATCGTGTTTGACATGCATGGCAATGAGATTGAACGTTTTATCGGCACGGAAAATCGTGAGTTCGTAACGCTTGACGAGATTCCGATGCATATGCAGCTCGCGATTGTTGCTATCGAGGACGAGCGTTTTTTTGAGCATAATGGGATTGACCTGCGCTCCATAGCACGCGCGCTTTATCAGACCGCGCTCGGAACCCAACAGGGCGGCTCGACCATTACTCAGCAGCTAATCAAGATGAGTAGGGGGCTTCAAGCGAACGATTTGGAGTCAAAATTACAAGAACAATACATGGCGATTCGTTTTGAGCAGATGCTTACCGAGCAGCTTGGCTCAACACAAGCGGCTAAATACTATATACTCGAGGCGTATCTTAACTCGATTCCGATGCATCATAATATATCGGGCGTTCAGGCGGCGGCGCATTTCTATTTTGGCGGGACAGATATTTCAGATATCTCGCTTGCGCAAGCGGCGGTTCTTGCGGGGATTACAAACAGGCCGACTTTCTACGCGCCGACTATCAATCCGGAAAACAATAGGCGCAGAGCCGAGCGTGTTCTTGGCAATATGCTCAGGCTTGAGTTCATAACCGAGCAAGAGTATAATGCGGCAAATCGCGAACTTGACACACTCTATGATAATATAACGCAATTTAGACCATCCGCCACCGGCGTAGTGACCTCAGCAGGCCAACATGTTCAAAGCTGGTTTATTGACGCGCTTATTGAGCAGCTTATTGATGATTTAATGAGCATAGGCTATACAAGGCAAACTGCTTCACATAGGGTTTTTAACGGTGGGCTTAGGATTTATACGACGCTTGATCGTGATATGCAAAGAATAATGGACGATGTGTTTTTAGACGACTCGTTCTTCCCGCAGCGCGATTTTCATATTGATGTGACGTATTTTATCTCGATTAGAAACAATATCACGGGTCTTATGCATCATTATGAAGAAAACAGGCAAGTTGACAATGTTTACCAAAAAGAAGCGTTTATTGAGGAAGTCAGAGAGAGTTTATTGGTTGCTAACATGACGCTTATTGCTGAGCGCTACGTGGCTCACCCACAACCTCAAGCGGCTATGATTATAATGGACCAGCACACCGGGTTTATTCGAGCAGTAACGGGTGGGCGTGGCGAGAAGATGACAAATCGCGCGTTCTGCCGCGCAACTCAGGCCATGAGGCAGCCGGGATCGGTATTTAAAGTACCTGCGGCGTTCGCACCTGCGATTGATTTAGGGCTTATGGGCGTAAACACTGTGCTTAGAGACGAGCCGTTCTCGGTAGATATGGGCGGCGGGCATTTGTATACGCCGAATAACTGGTGGGGCGCGTCTTGGCGCGGCGATGTTACTGTTCGCCAGGCGATTTATGACTCGATGAACGTTGTTTCGGTTAGAACTATGGTCGAAACAGGCGTTGAAGCATCTTTTGACTACTTGCTGCGCTTTGGCTTCACTACTTTGGTTGAAAGTGACGTAAGGCACGGCAGGATATTTACGGATAGGATTCCGGCGCTCGCGCTTGGCGGCTTAACTGACGGCGTAACACAGCTTGAAGTTACCGCGTCATACGCGGCGATGGCTAACGGCGGCATCTACAGACGCCCAATGTTCTACACAAGAGTTTATGACCATCAAGGGAATGTTCTTCTAACATATGACCTCGAAAGAGATTCACATGTAGTTTTAAGACCGACAACGGCGTATATGTTGACGGATGCTATGCGCGATACACTTACACGTGGTACGGGTGGGCAAGCGCGCTTTAGAAACGTGAGTATGCCGACTGCCGGTAAAACAGGTACGAGCCAAAATACAAGGGACTTAACTTTCGTAGGTTACACGCCGCATCTAACGGCAGGCATTTGGCTTGGGCATGACAGCGAGAACTTCATAAGCGAAAGCGGCAGCCCACACCTAGTCGTTTGGCGTACGGTTATGGAACGAATTCATGCTGATTTGCCATGGAAAGACTTTGAGCGTCCGGCAGGGTTTGTTGAGGTAAATGTTTGTAGAGATTCAGGACGCAGAGCAGTTCCCGGCCTTTGCAATAGCGACGTTCGCGGTTCACGCGCTTCGCGTGATTTGCTGGCGGTCGATTTGACCGAAGGACTTTATTGCGACATACACACAAGAGTTATTATAGACACGCTGACAGGCAGACTTGCAACAAGCACAACGCCTGCGTGGCGTCAAAGAACCATTGTTGGTATTATTGTGCCGGATGGCGATGAGGAAGTAGGCATTCACCGAATCCCTGCGTCCATGGCAGCAGGCAACACCGCAGTTAGTATCAATTATGACTTCACGCCGCAGCCGCCTGACCCGGATGAATATGGTGGCTGGGAGATTGACACCGAAACGGGTGACTTAATATTCAGGCCGCATGAGCCACAGGAAAATGTTGAAACGCCTCCGGATTCCGGAAATCAAAACAGCAACATTTTCTCGCCGATGTTTCCGGGGCTATTATTCCCACACCTAACAACGCCGAATCAGCCGCCGTCAAACCC
>Ga0123355_10001544_pt1 | contig 32121 bp, 26 predicted proteins | sample TergutEmb28metaG_3_FD_89872 | JGI IMG/M metagenome (GOLD analysis project Ga0123355, IMG submission 89872) | Embiratermes neotenicus P1 segment gut microbial communities from Petit-Saut dam, French Guiana - Emb289 P1 | ecosystem: Host-associated > Arthropoda: Insects > Digestive system > Gut ...
TGCTTATATTGCTAAGCTCGTTTGCCAATTTGCAAAAGGGCCGTATCCCGCTTACCCTGATTTTAGCCGTGATTATATACCTTGGGCGGGAGGTTATTTCCGCCGCAACATTGGATGATAATATCGCCTATATGAGTCATATTGCTGGGGGATTATGCGGGGCGCTGTTTGGGTTTGTTGTTAATAATAAGAGGCGCGGGCGAAGTGCCTACCGGGAGTAAATCATAGTCCCAACCCCGCTGTCGCTCAAAAGCTCCATTAGGATGGAATGGGGCACGCGCCCATCAAGTATATGCGCGCGCGGTACTCCGTTTTTTACTACATCCGCACAGCAGTCCACTTTGGGGATCATCCCGCCGGACACAATGCCCGACGCTTTAAGCTCGGCAATTTCATCGATAGTTACTTCCGGTATAAGGGTGCTTTCGTCTTTAGGGTCGCGGAGTATACCGCGCACATCTGTAAGCAGAATCAACTTTTCGGCGTTAATGGCTACCGCAAGCTTAGCGGCGGCGCTGTCCGCGTTGATATTGTACATGGTCCCAGGTTCTTGACCGCAGGCTACCGTAGACACTACAGGGATATACCCGCTTTTAAGGGCCATATTAACCGGCTCGGGGTTTACCTCTGTTAGTTCGCCCACAAACCCCAAATCCTCTTCGGAGGATATTTTTTTTGCCACAAACATACGCCCATCCATCCCCGAAAGGCTTAAGGCTTTAACGCCTTGCTCGCCTATCATTTGGGCCAGCTGTTTGCTTACCCTGCCGCAAAGCACCATTTGCACGGCTTCCATTGTTTCGGCGTCTGTATAGCGTAAGCCGCCCACGAAGCGCGGCTCTTTACCTATTTTACCGAGGAGCTCGTTAATTTCCGGTCCGCCGCCATGCACCATTACCGCGCGTATACCTACCAGCGAAAGCAGAACAATATCGGCTATGACCTGGCGGCACAATTCGTCAGACTGCATAGCACCGCCGCCATACTTTATGACAATAGTCTTGCCGTGATAGCGCTGTATATATGGCAACGCTTCGGATAATGTGTGGGCTTTTTCTATTGTTGTGGACATGAGACCTGTACCTCCGTAATTTTGGATAGACAACACGCGAATAATAGCCCATAATTGCCCCATCGGCAAGTTTGGCAATAGTGAGTTAAGTCGCTTATGTACTACCACGATTGTGGTACGTGCGAAAAATTTTCAAGTGCAGGTGTTGATGATGAACAAGGTTATTTTCATTGAAGGAGTTTCTGGCGTAGGCAAAACTACTACAACAACGCTTTTGTCTGAAAAACTTCAAAACATGGGATATAAGGTAGATTGTTATTTAGAAGGTGACAGTAACAACCCGCTTGACCCGTTTGACGGAATATACCCACCTAAAATACCCATAGCAGATTTTTTCGAAACGTATAAACAATGTTGGCAAACCTTTATGGGAAATGACCTCGATAGGGATTTTGTACTTGTTGACGGAACATTGTTGCACCACCAAATTAACGATTTGATTCGTGAATATTCAGCTTCCGATATAGCTATTGTGGAGTATCTGTCGGATTTATTAACCATTATACGACCATTAAATCCGATTTTGTTTTACTTTTCGTCGTATAACGTAAGCGAACGATTGATACAAGCACGAATTAGCCGCAAGCAATCAACGCCTACCATTGATTATATCGCATTTTGGGAAAATCGAAAGAGAGTAGATTTGCTTGCACTTGAAAGACTTCCGATTAAAACGCACATAATAAATGTGGATAATGGTTGGGATCCGATACCCCAAGTAATAGCGGAACATATTGTAGTGTAATTGGTAGTGTTATTTCCATCCTTCACAGCACATGTTCTAGTATTTGCGATTATCAGATGTTGGCTGGCAACTAGACAATATCCGGCATTATGTGCCGGAGGAAAGCATGTGGACTATTGATAATATAGAAACAACGGTGCGTTTTTTTATCTACGGCATGACGCATCCGGTAATGTATGTAATTTTGGGCGCTATGATTGCATGGGGCGCATGGATTTTAATCCGCTCTGTGAATTGGTCTATCACGAACAACCGCGGACTCAAAACCAAGCGCGTAAACCCAGTAAATATAAGGCTTTTCTAATCACTGCCATTAACTAAAGTGGAAATTGTAGTATCTGGCTTAACCGCGACCGCTGGAACTCGCTAGTAAAATTTTATATAATGTTAAAAATCCTCTGTTTAATGAAAAGTGGTGTTGTAATGCATGGAAATTAAAAATAAAAACGTACTAATTACAGGAGCATCAAGAGGAATTGGATGTTATATAGCACACGAGATTGCTAAGTATGGTGGGAATGTTGCTTTACTTGCTCTTTCTTCGGATTTAATGCATTTACAAAGTCTTGAAAAAGAATTGATGCAATTCAATATTAACGCAAAATCATTTACTGCTGATTTATCGGATAATCAACAAATAAGTGATGTCATAAAAAAAATTGCCGAAAAGTTTGGCGAGATAGATATTTTCATCAGTAACGCCGCTATTGAAAGTGTAGGTATTTTTGAGCATCAAACTGAACACGTAATAGAAAAAACAGTTGCGGTCAATTTGCTTGCTCCGCTACTAATTACAAAAAAACTGCTACCAAAAATGCTTACAAGAAAATCAGGGCATATAGTCGCTATTTCATCTTTTGCCGGAAAATTAGGCTCTCCTTATCAATCAGTATACTCTGCAACAAAGGCGGGCTTAAATAAATGGATTTTGGGAATGAAGCGAGAGTTTAAAGGGAGCGGTGTTTCGTTTTCAGTAATAAGCCCAAACTATGTATCAAACGCTGGCATGTATGCTGATGTATTGAAAAAAACGAACGAAGATTTACGCACTCCAAAAGTCGCAGGAGAGGTCACACCTCAAAAAGTGGCAAGAATGGTAGTCCGCTCTATCATGAAGGATAAAACAGATAAGATTGTTGGAGCGCCACTTCTAATAGCTGTTTCAATTTTGAATGAGTTAGTTCCAAACTTTGTTACAAGTATGTTGGGATTTTTCAAAATCCCTCAGTACAACAAAAAACTAGCGTCCGCTCATCATAACGCAAATGAAAAGGATATTGAATGAAGATGAAAAACATAATTATATATTTCTCATCAACAGGCAATTCTTTTTTTGCGGCTAAATTTTTATCCGAACAATTAGATAATTGCACATATGTTCCAATTATGGACTTGAAACCAGGGACAACTATAGGTGATGACGATAATACAAATATAGGTTTTATTTTTCCTACATATTTTTTCAGTATACCGAAATTTTTTATAAAAGGAATAAAACAGCTTAATTTAAACACTCAAGCTTATTATTATGGAATAACTACCTGCAATGGGTTTTCGGGTAATACAGGACATCAGCTAAAAACTGTTTTGGAGCGGCAAGGTTGTCACTTGTCTTTCTTCAGTGTCTTAAAAATGCCCGGAAACTATATTGTGGAATATGCCCCTCCCAATGAAGATGTTATAAATAAGAGAGTTATTGATTCAGAAAAAAAATTGTCTGATGTCGCAAATACAATAACCAAAAGAAAACAAGAATTAGTAAAAAAGAAATATGCTCTAATATCTAATATTTTTCGTAAAGTCATGTATCGCAATCATCATAAATGGCATAAAGATTTTTATACAAATCAGAAGTGTACATCTTGTAGTTTGTGCAAAAAAATATGTCAATTCAAGAATATAGAAATATATGAGGGTAGGCCCTGTTGGTTGAGTAATTGTGAGCATTGTGTTGCGTGCATGCAATTATGCCCAAATCAGGCAATAGAGTATGCTAATAAAACAAAGCAACGCAAACGATATAAAAACCCAAAAGTGTTGTATAAAGATTTAACTAACATCAGGTAAATATATGCTTCTCAAATATTAATTTCCAATAAAAGTAAAAGCAGATGCTACCGTTCAAGTATAGCATCTGCTTTTCATGTATTGGCCTTATAGCCAATTCAAGCCCAGCCGAACGTGAGCGTGTTAATTTTGAGATATCTCTAATTGGCAAAAGCATATTAGTGTAGGGTAAAAATTACAGCCGCCGATGAACTTTGATATCATCAGGCGGCTGTTTTGCAATTGACAATGAATTATTTCCCGTAGAACATCCGCTTACTCACAAGATACTCTCACAATTGAAAGGCTTTCGCCAAACCTGTATTATGACAGTGAAAGTAGCCTTTACAATGTACATCTTATGCCATACAATACATGTATATCAGAATGAAAGGACGATTAATTTGTCAACCACAAGTATGAGTATTAGAACAGACGTTGAAATCAAAAAACAGGCAGAAGAGTTATTCTCAGAATTTGGCTTGAATATGACAACAGCGATAAATATGTTTTTACGGCAGGTTGTTAGAAACAAGGCCATCCCTCTTGAACTATCAATAAACTCCAGTGTAATAGGAAAAAGTGAAAGCGGTCATATCTATATAGGTGAGGGCAAGAAGGATATTTTAGAATTAATTGGCAAAATCAAATTCGCTGATGCGTATGACTACAAGGAACTTAGGGAGGGAAGAAAGTGATTCTAGTCGATACATCGGTGTTGGTTGATGTGCTAAAGGGGGCACAAAACGAAAAGTCTGCCTTGTTCAAAAGCGTATTAACGAGCAATTTGTCATATGGCATTTCTGAATACACCTATCTGGAACTTCTTCAAGGCGCAAGAAATCAGAAGGAATATGACAATCTTAATGAATATCTTTTAGACATGAATATTTATATGCTACCCAAAACTGTTGAAATATATGAAAAAGCGGCAAACATATATTTTACTATGAGAAGACAGGGCATAACACCTAGAGGCACGATAGATGTTCTTATTGCGCTTACAGCAATGGAGTATGGGTTAGTGCTGTTGTATAATGACAAAGATTTTGATGTAATGGTGGGTATGATAGCTGAATTGAAATCTTATGACTAATGAAAGTGAGTACGGGAGATTTTATTATGTGTTCAGAATTGTCAAAAATAGCAGAAAAAGCTAGAACATCGGTTAAAGAAGTCGAGCATGTTTTAGATGAGCTGTATATTTATGATAAGCTTGATATTAGAAAACACATAAAGGTTAAAAATACTAGCTGTTTCATTGGGAAATAATGCCGAACGATAGAGGGAAAACAGCCACTGATGTTTCTTGGTTTTTCAGTGGCTGTGTCCATTCTATTTCAATTTACTTCCCATAAAACATCCGTTTGCTGCCAAGATAATCTCTCACGATATTAAGACTTTCAGCATAACGCTGGAAGTGAAAATTGGGTACACTAATGTTCACACTAACTCTTCTTCTTTATGGCGAGCCAGATTTCAATGTAACCAAACTCATCGTCACCGACATACAGCTCCATGTCCAGGCTGCCTACTTGCTCATAGTTCGAGGTAGGGAGCCACTCGGCAAAAATCCGCTTGTAAAGCGAGCCAAGCACCGTACCGCAATCATCCCATTCAAATTTCCCTGTCGGGAAGATTGCCCATGTATGCGCCGGGATATCAGCAATCGTATACCCGTCAACTTTACTGTTAGGGCCTTTAAAAGCGCACAGCATGTACGGGAAAGTGCCTTCCTCTGTTTCCCTGTAGTCGCATACCGCGTGTACTTTACATAAATCCTTGTTAATAAAGGCCGGGAGGCCTCCTGCGTCTGAGGCTAGTTTTTCGTATGAGCCGTTTGCGTGGCATTCGTCCCACAGGTCGCTGGGAGCCCTTAGCTTAGGCTCATTTTTGCTTGTACCCTCAGCCGTTACCATGCCCGCTTCTGACATAAAAATATCCTCAATGCCAAAAACCTGAAAAGCCTCTTTTGACTCGATGCGGTAATCCATTTCCTTCTCTCCTTTGATCGAAATTTGGAAGGACAGCCTTGGATATGCTTTGAGTTTTACGCCATCAGCGCGCGCTTCTGTTGGCGTTACCCCGTGCAAGACTTGAAATGCCCTCGAAAAGGATACAGGCGAGTCATAGCCGAATTTAAATGCCAAATCAACGATTTTTATATCGTTGATTTGCAATTCCAGCGCCGCAAGCGTCAGCCTTCTTCTGCGGATGTACTCGGATAGCGAAACTTCCGTTATAAACGAAAACATCCTGAAAAAGTTATACGAAGAGCAACAGGCAATCCTGGCCAAAGTTACATGATCAATTTCACCAGCTAAATTATCCTCTACATACGCAAGTGCCGCGTTCATTCGAGTTAGCCAATCCAATGTAATCCCTCCTCCTATAGCAAAGTGTAAACAATAATAAATCTGCTGTCGCAACAAATCACGCCGTGTTTTGCATGGTTGACTATACTGTATGGGCGTTTTTCACAGCGCACAATTATGCTATACTACTTATAATATAATCCCCATAAAGGAGGCCGATAAATGCCTTCCCATCATATCCCAAATCTTTCAAAAGAAACAATCAAAAGCGGCGTAACCGATATGCTACGCACCGCTTACCGCAAAACTATCCAAACGGCAACTCCTCAACAGATATACAATGCTTTGGCCCTGACTCTTAAAGAACATGTCTCCGCTAACTGGTTAGCCACCCACGAGCACTTCGAAAAAGCCGATGTTAAAACGGTTTATTACCTGTCTATGGAATTTTTGATGGGGCGCTTTATGGGCAATGCCATCTTAAACATGTCTTTAACCGACACCGTGCGCGAAGCGCTACAGGAACTGGGCATTGACTTAAACATGGCAGAAGAAGCCGAGCATGACCCAGGCCTTGGCAACGGCGGCCTTGGCAGGCTTGCGGCCTGCTTCCTTGACTCGCTTTCGACCATGGGCTACCCGGCATACGGCGCGGGGATACGATACCACTACGGCATTTTCGAACAGCATATAGAGGACGGCCACCAGGTAGAAAAGCCCGACAACTGGCTGCGCTACGGTGACCCTTGGGGTGTAAGACGTGACGAATACTCAAAGGAAATCAAATTTGGGGGGCGGGTTGCCGTTGTTAAGGACGATACAGGTGAGTTCCGTTTCATACTGGAAAACTACCAAAGCGTAATGGCAGTGCCCTATGACTATCCTGTGGTTGGTTACAACACAAAAATGGTAAACACCCTAAGATTATGGGACGCCGAGCCGGTAAACCGCTTTGACCTGCAAAGCTTTAACGAGGGCCAGTACGAGCGCGCCCAGGAGGAGCAAAACCTGGCCCGCAATCTTACGGCAGTGCTGTACCCGGCAGATGAGTTTATAGCCGGGAAGGAACTGCGGCTAAGGCAACAATATTTCTTTATATCGGCTACATTGCAACGGGTTGTCCAACAGTTTGCCAAGCGCCACAACGAGGACTTCGAAAAACTTCCGAACTATGTACAATTCCAGCTCAACGACACCCACCCATCGCTTGCCATAGCCGAGCTTATGCGTATTTTATTAGACGACTACCTCGTGCCATGGGATAAAGCCTGGGAGATAACCCGTGCCGCGTGCGCATACACCAACCACACAATAATGAGCGAGGCATTGGAAAAATGGCCGATAGAACTATTCAGCCGCTTACTCCCGCGTATTTATATGATAGTTGAGGAAATAAACCGCCGCTTCTGCGACAACCTGGTTGAGTGGTACGGCAATGACCCTGAGCGTATACGCAATATGGCTATCTGCGCGGACGGGCAGGTTAGGATGGCACATTTGGCAATTGTGGGCAGTCACTCCGTCAACGGTGTTGCGGAAATACACTCCAACATCCTCAAGGAAGTAGAGCTTAAAAGCTTCTACGAAATCTACCCGGATAAATTTAACAATAAAACCAACGGCATAACTCAGCGCCGCTGGCTGGCTAAGTGCAACCCTGGCCTTTCTAATTTGATAACCCAAACCATTGGCGACGGCTGGCTTACCAACCTTGACCAGCTGGCAAAACTTAAGCCACTCGCCCGCGACGCGGCGTTTGCAGACGCGTTTATGGCCGTCAAGCAAGACAATAAAACCGCGTTATCCAATCACATCTTCAAAGAGCATGGCATCTCTGTTGACCCGGCATCTATCTTTGATATCCAGGCTAAGCGCCTGCATGAGTACAAGCGGCAACTTCTTAACATCTTCCACGTGATAGATTTATACAGTACCCTCAAACTTAACCCTCGGATGGATACGCACCCGCGTACTTTCATGTTTGCGGCTAAAGCGTCGGCCAGCTATAGGCGCGCTAAGCTTATCATCAAGCTTATTAACTCCGTGGCGGACCTGGTTAATAATGACCCCTCCATGGACGGGCGCTTAAAGGTACTGTTCTTGCCCAACTATAGGGTAAGTATGGCCGAGAAACTGGTACCCGCCGCGGATGTAAGCCAGCAAATTTCTACCGCGGGCAAAGAGGCCAGCGGCACTGGAAATATGAAATTTATGCTCAACGGAGCTGTAACAATAGGCACCTTGGACGGTGCCAATATTGAGATGCTGGAAGAGGTAGGCCGGGAAAACATCGTCATATTTGGCATGACCGCGCAGGAGGCGCACGCGCTGTCTGTTGCCGGCAATTATGCCCCTTGGGACTTGTATAACATGGACTACGATATCCGCAATATCCTAACCACGCTTATAAACGGCACGCTGGACAAAAATCACGACCTTTTCCGCGAGTTGTATGACGCAATGCTAAACGGCTACGGCAACTCCCGCCCGGACGAATACTACGTGCTTAAAGACTTTGCCGCGTACAAAGCCGCCCAGGCCAAAGTTGACGCCGCATACAAAGACAAGCGGCGCTGGGCGGAAATGGCTGTGCTTAATACGGCAAGCGCCGGCAAGTTTTCCAGTGACCGTACTATCCGGCAGTATGCCAGGGAGATATGGGACGTGGAACCGGTGGTTATTAGCTGACAATATAGTGATAATAAAGCCCATAATTGGCGAATAAGGAGGAGAAAAATGTCTGACAAAAGAATCGAAGACGTTATCAGCAGTGTACTAACAGGTGACACACAGAAAAACGCATTGGAGTTCATTGCCCACATAAGGGCAATTGGGGATGCCGAAAATTTCTCTATTACGGCGCATGATGAAAGTGGATTTGTTATATCCAACATGGGATATATGATGGTTAACGGTTCCGATGATTTCCCCGGCCCTTGGACGATATGGGTTGAGGCCAATAATCTCGGCGAGCATTCAAAAACCCCAGCGGACGAAAATATCAAAGAATTTGCCTGGTCGCATGTATCACCATGCGGAAGTTGCGGCGGCAAATGCAGCCCGGGAACCAGCACAAAAATTTTTGGTAAAGTATTCGAAAACGTCTGCCAGAATTATTTAATGTTTACAAATCCCAACACGGACGCTGTGGACTACATGAAAAAAATCGCGGATATTCGGAAAAATGATATTGTCATGGGTAAGGGTGGCCTGACTTAAGTACTGCGCAGGGACGGAGGAGGCATAGTTTAAAACATGGATAGATTGGTAAAAAGGCAATTACAATGGGCCCTTACAATTTTTGTAGGCATTATAGTTTTTGTAGGCGGGGGTAGCCTGCTGGTACGACACGCGATTTGGCCGCAAATACAGCGGCTTCCCTTTATTGCCAACCGGGATGTAGTGCCTTTCCACCAGCATCACGGGCTTGACCCGGAAATATCAAGCCTTATTTTCGGCAATGCTTTGCTACAGACCAGCGACGCCCCCCCGCCCTTCCTTGAAGATGAGGTCGTATATCTGCCTGTTTCCTTCCTTGCGTATCATTTTGACCGTTTTCTGTTTTGGGACGAAGGTGCCCAAGTGCTTATAGTCACCACATGCAACGAAATTTTAGTGTTTAACCCGGGCCGTACGAGTTTTTATCTTGACGGCTTCCCCCATGAGTTGGACAACCCCATTTTAGCAGTAGACGGAGATGTATTTATGCCGGCTTGCTTGGCGGAAGGGCTGTACCCGATAACCGTGCGACATTATGCGGCCTATAACATTGTAGTTGTAGAAAACGCCGCGGCCCCATATACCAAGGCGGAGCTTGCAAATCGCACAAATATCCGCTATCAGCCGGATAACCGCTCCCCTATTGCCGTCCGCGCAACGTCGGGAAGCAGTGTCATTGTTTTTGAAGAAAGCGAAGACGGCGAGTTTATACGTGTAAGAAACGAAGACGGGCTACTCGGCTGGGTGCCTGCATCTTCTGTTGAGGCCCTTTATGCAGTCAGCCCTCACAACGGGATAAATGAGCGTAATACGATACTTGGTGATTTTGTAAACCACACCACTCGCCGCCCAAGTATGTGGCCGGCCGGGCAACCGGTGGTAATTGCATGGGACGATATAAGCGAACAGGCTGTTAACTATTCCCGGATGCAGGCTCCCCTTTACGAAGGCATTAACGTACTTGCGCCAACATGGTTTAGGCTGGACGATGCCGCTACAGGTATCACCTCCATCGGATGCCGCGAATATACCGCGTGGGCCCAAGCCGAAGGTGTGCAGGTTTGGCCTGTGTTTGAAGTCCCGGCCGGTCATGTGGGCGCTTTTTTAACAGACAGAGCCGCGCGCACAAGGGTAATAAACCAGCTTATCCGCTATATAGACGAGCTTAACCTGGACGGTATAAACATTGATTTCGAACCTCTGGGCGCCGCAGAGGGGCCATATTTCATGCAGTTTTTACGCGAGTTTGCGCCGCGCCTTGGGAGGCGCAATGTTGTGCTTTCCGTTAATGTATCTCCCCATGGCACGGCATTTTACAGGCGGGAGTTGCTCAGCCTAACGGTGGATTTCGTAATAGTTATGGCGTTGGACGAACACGGGCAAAACTCGGAGCTTAGCGGGCCGGTGGCCTCTATGCCGTTTGTGCAGGCCGGCATTGATAATCTTATGGTATATATCTCCAGCGAGCAACTTGTACTGGGCCTACCCTTTTACAATCGGGTCTGGCGTGAGGTCATTGGCAACAACACCCCGCAAACCCGTAGGGAATTTCATTTCGGCACGGCGTATACCCGCGAGTGGTTCGAATACAATGATGCGGAATGGGAATGGATGCCCGATATCGGAAGTTACTATGGCGGGTTTGTAGCTTTGGAAGGCGATGAAACCGTGCGCTACCGGGTATGGCTGGAATGCGAGCGCAGTATGGATGAGAAACTGCAAATAGCCCGGGCTCGCAACCTGGCGGGAGTTTCGGTTTGGAATAGGAATTTCAGGCATAACGATGAGCTTTGGGAGGTAATAGGGCGGCATTTCGGCAATTAAGAGGGGGATGCCGGGTCAAGGCCCGGCATGACGAATATTGAGCTTTTGATGATATTGGTAAAAGCGGTCCAGCGAAGGGGGCTTTAAGATGAAAAAATACGACATTTTCCTATTCGACGCAGACGACACCCTATACGACTTTAGCCTATCCTCCGCGTATGCGCTAAAATCCATGTTTGAGCAGTGCAACTTTGACTATTCCGACAGCATACAAGCAGAATATATCAAAATAAACATCCAAGAATGGCAACGCTATGAAAAAGGCGAAATTTCCGTTCAAGAGCTACAAATCACAAGATTTTCCCGTCTGTTTGAAGAAATAGGCGTTTTTCATGATGTAGAAGACTTCAATAAAAGATATCTTTACGAGCTCGGCAAAGGCATGTTCTTAACAGAAGACGCTTTGGAAATTTGCGGCGAGATAGTAGCGCAAGGCAAACAAATTTATATTATCACCAATGGGCTAGTTGGCACGCAAGAAGCTAGAGCAAAACACTCACCGCTTAGCAAATATATCACCGGAGTTTTTGTTTCCCAGGCTGTAGGACATCAAAAACCGGACAAAGAATATTTCCGGCATGTGTTGGCAAATATCCCGGCTGATAAAGACAAAATGCTAGTAATAGGAGACTCGCTTGCGGCGGATATCGCCGGCGGAAATAGCGCAGGGGTTGATACCTGTTGGCTTAACACACATGGTACAAAAAACCTATCCAAAATAAAGCCGGTTTATGAGATAATAAACTTGCGCCAATTACAAAAATTTATTTAGGGCCTGTTCCCATTACCGGTAGTGGGAACAGGCCCTAATGAAATAAAGGAGCACATATTCTTGTCTCACATTGTACCCTACTGGCGGCGGTATCAAAAACTTATTGCCGTCGGGTTTTTCTTTCTAATACTGGAATCCCTAGGCGACTTACTGCAACCTATGATTGTCTCAATGATAATCGACCAAGGAGTGATGGAAGGCGCCTTGGATATTGTATTCCGCCTGGGCGGGCTGATGCTGGTTGTTACCGTTTTTAGCGCGACATGCGCCGTGTTGCGCTGTGTGATGGCCAGCCGCGTCTCCCAGCAGTTTGGCGCGGATCTTAGGTTGGATTTATTCGCGAAAATCAACTGCTTTTCCGCTACGGCTTTGGGCCGCCGCGAAACGGCTTCTATGATTACACGCATGACCAATGACACTTCCCAGCTTGTGAGCTTTACCAACAGCATGATGCGGGTCTTTATGCGCTCGCCTATTTTGCTTTTTGGCGCTATAACGATGACCTTTATGCTCAACCCGCGGCTTGCTTTGATTTTGATCATTATCGTGCCGCTAATCGCTATCCTGATGTACATAAGTATGCGAGTCGGGTTCCCGCTTTTTACTAAAATGCAAGATGCCCTGGACCGCAATAACGCCGTCCTGCGCGAGTATTTGTCCGGTGTGCGTGTTGTAAAGGCCTACAATACCTTTGACCAAGAGATTGGGCGCTTTGATGTTTCTAATACGGATTTAGCCAATACGGCAATTAAGGCCACCCGGGTTGTGGGTATCTTTTTCCCGGTTATTTCGTTTGCGGTAAATATTATCGTGGTGGCTACCCTTTGGATGGCGCGGGGCTGGATTGCCGGCGGCCAGATGTACGTAGGGCAGGTTGTCGCGTTTTTGAATTATGTGATGCAGATTAGCATGTCCCTGCGTATGATTTTTAATGTTTATCAGATGTTTATACGTGCGAAAGCCTCTGCCAACCGGGTTGGGGATATTTTGGCTGAGGAAGATACAGAAGACGGCCCCCGTCGTCAACATAAAAGCCTTGAGGGGCGTAGTGATGACGAGGATGTATTACCCAACAACACTAATGACGAGCACAAGCCGGCAATCGAATTTAGTAGCGTGACTTTTGCCTACCCAAGTGGCATAGGCGAGCAACTCCCAAAGGGAGCGGCCAGCCCCAGCGGCGGAGGCGAGCCTGTTCTCCAAGATGTCTCCTTTGCGTTACCTACGGGCGAGATTTTGGGCATTATCGGCCCCACTGGTGCCGGTAAAACATCGCTGGTGCAACTTATACCGGGCTTTTACCACCCCCAGGCGGGCGAAGTACAGGTGGAAGGCGAAAGCACAAGAGATGCCGACATAAACGCCCTAAGAGAAGGCATAGCCTACGTATCCCAGCAGAACACTCTTTTTTACGGCACAATAGCCGATAACATACGCATGGGTAAAGCCGGCGCTACCGTGGAAGAAGTACATGACGCGGCAGTTGCGGCGATGGCACATGATTTTATTAATACCTTCCCGGAAGGATACGACACAATTGTAAGCCAAAAGGGCGTAAACCTCTCCGGCGGCCAAAAGCAACGGCTGGGCATAGCCCGGGCGCTGGTACGCAAGGCCAGGATACTTATACTGGACGACTGTGTAAGTGCCGTAGATGTAGAAACAGAAGCGGCAATCTTACAGGCAATAGGCAACCTGGACCCCGCCCCAACCATAGTGATGATAACCCAGCGGATATCGTCCGTTATGAACCTACGCCACATATTAGTAATGGATGCAGGTAAAGTGGCCGGCTACGGTAGCCATGATTACCTGATGGAAAACTGTGAGACATACCAGGAAATTTACCATTCGCAGTTGATATAACTCATAGTAAAGCAAATTAAATGAGAAACAATCCCCGACCGAGCCGAAAACGCGAACGCTTCTACGCGTTTTTGGCGACAGGCGGGATTGATTTCGAATTAATTTGCTATATAAAGGATAGATTATGCGAGACAGAGATTTCTCAAAAGTCAGCACACAAGCACCGCAACAAGGCCCAAGGTTAGGCATGTCCCAACCTATGATGCGCGCCGTCAACCGCTTCACTCACGCCCATGAGCGCCCAAGGCACTTTGGTAAAACCGTGGCCCGCCTGATGAGCTATTTTCGCGAGCAATGGTTTGTGCTGGTTATCATCTTTGCATTGTCCGTTGCCGCATCAATAGCGGCGCTTGCAGGGCCGTTTCTTATTGGCCGCGTTATAGACGGGCTGGTAGACCCCGCGGATGTGCCGGAGCTCGCGCTTATCTTTGTTATTTTACCTGTTATGTACGCGTGGGACGGTATCAGCTTTTTCTTACAAACATGGGTTGTTGCCGGTGCGTCGCAAAAGTTGGTTAAGACTTTACGCGGCCTTATGTTTAAGCATTTGCAGTCTCTTCCGATTAAATATTTCGATTCCCACATGCATGGTGAGCTTATGAGCCGCCTTTCCAATGATACGGATAATATCGCCGGGATTTTGGGGATGGCGCTGGTTTCCATTGCGTCGGTTGTTATAACCCTTTCCGGGGTGCTTATTATGATGCTATGGCTTTCGCCCACGATGACGTTTTTTACACTGGTGTCGGTGCCGTTGTTTTTTATAGTCAGCAAAGCCATCGCGTCTCAAACCCGCAAATACTTCCGCAATCAGCAAATTTCCTTGGGGATGCTTAACGCAAAAATCGAAGAAGATATCTCCGGCATGGCGGTTATCAAGGCCTATGGGTGCGAAAGCCGCGCAGTAGAAGAATTTGCCCGCATAAACGAAGACCTGCGCTATGCCGGTACAAGGGCACAGATATGGTCGGGTTTTATCATGCCCGCGATGAACGTTATAAACAACTTAAGCCTTGCCGTTGTAGCCTTTGCCGGCAGTGTGCTTGTAATAAACGGGAACATAACTGTAGGGGTAATAGCTACTTTTATCGCATACTCCAGGCAATTTAGCCGCCCCCTTAACGAAATGGCCGGAGTATACAATCAATTGCAATCCGCGTTGGCCAGTGCCGAGCGGGTATTTGATATCCTGGACGAGCCGGCAGAAAAAGCCGACCCGCCCGGTGCAATTGACTTGGACAGCCCCCAGGGCGATATAAGCTTTGCAGGGGTAAACTTCGGCTATAAACCGGATACGCCCATAATAGAAGACTTTAATTTTCACGCACCACCCGGCTCTGTTATTGCGCTGGTCGGGCCTACGGGTGCAGGCAAAACCACAATTGTAAACCTTGTAACGCGGTTTTATGATGTAGACACCGGCAGTATAGTCCTGGACGGGCGGCCTCTTCAAGAATATACCCGCAACAGTTTGCGCCGTGCCTTTGGTATTGTGCTTCAAGATACATACTTGTTTACCGGCACAATATTGGACAACCTGCGCTACGGCTACCCTAATGCCACCGAAGAGGAAGTGGCTACGGCGGCCAAGCTTGTAGGGGTTAACCGTTTTATTGCCCAATTGCCAAACGGATACAACACGGTATTAACAGAAAACAGCCGCACCCTAAGCCAAGGCCAGCGGCAACTGCTGGCAATAACCCGTTGTGTGCTGGCCAACCCGGCCATCTTAATACTGGACGAGGCTACATCATCCGTAGACACCCGTACCGAGGTTAAAATCCAAAAGGCTATGGGGATGCTAATGCGCGGGCGCACCAGTTTTGTTATTGCCCACAGGTTACGCACCGTGGCCGAAGCGGATCAGATTTTGGTCATAGATAAAGGCAGAATAGTAGAGCAAGGAAATCACGAATCACTGATGATGGCTGGAGGCACATATTCCCGTATGTTTGAGATGCAATTAAAGGGGCTTGAGGTTTCTAATGGTATAAGCATTTCGATTTGAATTTGAACTTTTTTGACAATTCTTAGATTTTTATACATTCATATTTCGATTTTCTACTCCAAAATGTATAGCAATTCACCTTTAAATCGGCCCTGTTTGTTGCCGAAACCCCGTTGAAGTGTTCGGGGTTTTCGGCTCGGACAGGACCGTTTAAAGGGGGGAATTGCTATAAGCCAATAAACCTTAAAGGAGATCGATTTATGAAGTTAACAAAGATTCTACTCATTCTTATGGCGGTGCTGGTCTTGTTAATTGTGGCTGGCTGTTCCAATCAACCCGCATCCATTGAAGGTACAGGCACCACCGGCGGCCCTGGACAGGATAATCTTCCGCCAGGCGGCACTACACCTAACACAACAATAATTAACACCACACAAGAAGGCGTGGCAATAAGCCCCGGCACATTACCTATCGAAACCGCGACTCAAATTGGTATCCAGTATGTATTAGACATCTTTGGCCAAAATGTAGAAGGTATGTTTATAGACATGGAATATGCAGACTGGGAACATGTAACAAGGACCCTATGGTTTGGCGCTGTATCCAACACTTACAGGAATACCATTGCCAATAGGGCCGCTATGAGCGCCCTCAACGAAGAGGTAATGGCCAGGCACGAAGCCGGTGAAGAATGGGAAGACATATTTGAAGATATGGGCGACAGGTTTCGCAACTACAGCTACACCCACGCCATATACTATTTCTTCCTAGACGCGGTAACCGGCGAGCGGATAGACATATGGCAAACAACGCCGGAGCAAATACGGCTCAGCATGGTAGAATCCATACCCCTGCACGAATACATCGAACAAAGATGGGGCAGTGACTGGACAGCCGCCTTTGAAGCTGACGTTGACCCACAAGAAGAAGCCGCCCTGGCGCAGATAGCAATGGAGTATGCCCAAAGGCATTTTAACAACCAGACCGTAACCGGCGTAAACCTTGAAAGCGCCTTCTCGTCATTTTACTACAACGGCGGTGGCTTTGACCGGATACCCTATGCGGTATTTGTAGCCACAAGCAATGCCGGCCGCGAGGCGCGTATATCAATCCGCATACAGAGCCAAACAGTACTTTCAATAAACACCATGAGCAATGATTTCGTCCCCATGGAGTTTGATGATTTTATAACCGAACGGGAATACCGCAGGGAAGATGGCGACGGTAGCCAAGACGGAGGAACAGTGCCGCCGGAAAGGGAAAGGAGGTAATGCATAGCACATACAGGGGACTTTTACTCCGGCTTTGATACAAAATTATATCAAAATCCTCGTAAAAGCCGGGCTGTCTCATTAAATAAAAAACATGAATAAACATGCAAGTCGCCGCCGTTGCAAGCGGTGCGTAAGCAATCCGGCAACATTGATTTCCTGGATTGCTTACGCACCACGCGGTAACTGACCGTGTCCAAATTAAACATCGCTACGTGTTTGACTTGGAACCTGTATCAACAGCAAGCATAAACTCAAAAGTAAATTCCTCTTCAGCCAGCCAATACTTCTCCGCCAGATCCGGACCGCAACTGTTTGACCCTATCCCGGACTGCCTGTAATCAAGGCAGACTACACTCATCCCGCAAGGCTCCAGCATATAGTTATGCTTTTTAGCCGTAAGTTCTTCCTGGGTGTACGGCGAAACATTAAAGCTGAAAGTGCCTGTGTTTGCCACTCGCAAAGCTGTGTCCCCGTCAGAAAGATTCATCCAGCGGCAACCGTAATGGCTACCGTTTTCCTGGGGCTTTATATAGTCCTCATGCTGGGCGTTCACATTTGACGAGAATATGCCAAGCCATGACGCGCGGCGCTTGTCTACATAACTTTCGTAAGGCCCGTAACCGCAATACTTAAGCGCATCGAAAGCCCTTGGCATAAGCATTCTTATTCCAAAACGCGGAAGATGCGCTTTTTTGCGCATATTTTCCGGCGTGCCCGGCGCCGATACGAAATCGCGGCTGAACCGGCAACCAAATTTGACCTGCACTGTGCCATTACCGTCAATTTCAAATTTTGCGTTAATATCTAGTATCCGCTGGATATATACCGCACCTATGGAAAGCTTACACTCGATTACCGCAACCTTGCCCCGGATAGAGTGTGTACATTCGTACACCTTTACCGTGTGCCGGTCATACCCGGCAAGCTCCCATATATGCCGTATCTTTCTGTCGTTGTCTGTAGGCGCGCGCCAGATATTATACTCCATGGGCCTTTCCAGCAAGGTTGTCTGCCCGTTAACCATGCGGTCAAAAAGGCCGGTCGTGCGGTTAAAAACATAGCGGAAATTTTCACCTGTGACGGTTATCAGCCGCCCGTTGGTGCTTAACATTGGTGCAGTGTTAGATTCAGGCACGATTGGCTGGCTAATCTGCTGGCTTATTACCAGCTGGTCAAAGCCCAATTCATGCCCTGCCGGTACCAGTGCGGTATCAATCTTTTGCACATATCGTATTATAAGCCAAGAATCCCCGCCCGCTTGCGGCAACGGAAGGGTAATCACTGCCTGCCCATGAGGCGGAATATGCGGGCAAGCAATTTCGCCGGTGCCGGTAATTTCACCGTCTGTCAGCAACTGCCACTTAATGTCCACAAAGTCCGTCGCATCCGTAAAATCCAGATAATTAGTAAGGATAACCGCCCCGCCGGGTTTGTCTTCCCAGGCGGCTCTTAGCGGGCGGAGTACATTTTTGTATTCCAACAGGCCCGTATGCGGCTTTCTTGACGGATAAACAAGCCCATCCATACAAAAGTTTCCGTCATGAGGAAACTCTCCAAAATCACCGCCGTAATGGTATTTTTCACGGTTGCCCGGTGTGGTGCCAACATGGACGGCATGGTCACACCATTCCCATACGAAGCCGCCCACCAGGCCCGGGTATTTCATAATCTTCTCTTGATAATCCTCCAGGCATCCGGGCCCGTTGCCCATTGCGTGGGCATATTCGCACATAATATATGGCTTTGTTACATCGCTTTTAGAAAAATAATCATCAATTTCCTGTATTGACGGGTACATGCGGCTGTATAAATCCAGTGCGGACGTATCATATTCTTCTCCCTGCGGCACATGAACTGAGCCTTCGTAGTGCACAAGGCGTGACGGGTCATAGGCCTTAACCCAATTGGCTGCGGATATGAAATTGGGGCCGTATCCGGCCTCGTTGCCCAGGGACCATATTATAACGGCTACGCAGTTTTTATGTTGCATTACATTGCTCATTTGCCTGTCTACGATGGCCTTCTCGAAGCGCGGGTCGCAGGCCAGAAGGCCATAAGTTTTAGAGGAAGAACCGCCAAAAATAGTTGTAGTGCCGTGTATTTCAACATCTGATTCGGATATTACATAAAAGCCATACTCCGCGCACATTTGGTAAAACCAAGGGGCGTTTGGGTAGTGGCTGGTTCTTATTGCGTTTATGTTGTGAAGCTTCATGAGTTTGAGGTCGGTAAGTGCCTGTTCGCGGCTTATTGTATAACCCGTAACAGGGTCGCTGTCATGACGGTTTACTCCGCGGAGTTTGACAGGTACATTGTTTACAAGTACTACACCGTCTATGACTTCGATTTTCCTAATGCCGACGGGCTGTGATATAAACTCGTCCGGGGTTGAAATTAGCAAGGAATATTGAACAGGGCTTTCTGCGCTCCAAAGCTTGGGGTTTGAAATTTTGAAGGAAGCTTTGCTTCCGTGCTTAGTTTCGATTTCGCAACCATCGGGCGAAAATAGAATGCAAGATATATCGGGGGCACCCATAGTTTCAAATTCCACAGATATTTCCGCATTTTCATCTGAAAGGACGGTTTTAACAAAAAAGTCCCTTACATGCGCGGCGGGCCGTTTCAGCAGATAAACATCACGAAATATACCGGACATGCGCAGTTTGTCCTGGTCTTCCATGTAACTGCCGGCACACCACTTCATATTCAGCAAAACTAACTCATTGGCCCCGTCTTTTACAAACCTTGTGATATCAAACTCGGCCGTGGAGTGGGATATTTGGCTAAAACCCACATATATGCCGTTAATCCATAGGTAAAAACACGAATCCACACCGTCAAAATTTAGATAACTGCTAAATTTCATATCCGCGCCGCTTAAGTTGAAGATGTGCCTGTATACCGCACAAGGGTTATCGTCCGGGACATAGGGCGGGTCGTAAGGGAAGGGGTATTTTACATTGGTATATTGATGGCGGTCATATCCTTGAGTTTGCCAGCATGACGGTACGGGGGTTGTGCCGTACTCAACTTTGGATAGATCCAGCTCACCCATATAACTTTCCGGAAAAGCCTTTGCAAAACTCTCGTAATAGCTAAAATCCCAGCTGCCGTTAAGCATTTTTATCCGCGATGAGTTCCCTGATACGGCCTCTTCTTTGCTGGGGGCGGGGATGTAGTAGCTCCGGTATTTCTCACGCCCGTGATGCAAAGTTTCCAATGACTCGTGTAGTTTTACGAATTCCATACTTTTACCCTCCTTTTATGTGTATCGCGCTTCCATTATATCACAGTAATTGGGGCTTTAAACGGCAAAAGGGACACCGGCTTAGTATCATGGCTGATAAGGCCCAAAGATACGTAAGACGGAGTCCCCTGTATAAGTTGCGTATTTATTCGAATTTTTTTGCTAAAACCTTTTGTTAGAAATTAATTGCCGCTCCACCCGCTTAGGAATAGATAATGGACAATTTCACGGTCACCGCCCAGGTGCGAGCCAAACCCTATATATCTGTGATTGGGCGAAAGTATGAAGTTTGAACGGTTAGGATTACTCATCCAGTTATCTACCATGTACGTATACGACCAGCCGCCCGCGTTGTATATGCCGCCGCTCCAGCCCTGGTGGCTTTCCGGGCTTACTCTTAAGCTCCCGCCAAAAGCCCGTGCTACATAGAGTGACCTCTCATAAGGGCCTACCCTGCTACCCACCGGGAGATTAAGGTTGGCTAATGTTTGAGCATAGAAACGGGCCGCGAGCATTAATGGCGGATGCATAGTTAAGCGGTTCAACCCACGGGATTCGCGCTCTTGGTTTATACGCTCTATCAATGCCAGTTCGAAAGCACTGGCGCCGCCGTTGCTATTGTATTCCGCTATCCACGTTGTGCGCTCCGCCGTTGAAAGCCTTCGGTTGGGGATCTGGATTGCGGACCTTGTATACTCAAACGGCGCGTGATTTGGGTTGCCTGGGGGCGGAGTTGGCGTAGGGGTTCCCGGCACCGGAGTTGGTGTTGGCGTTGCTCCCGGCGGCGGCGTAGGTGTGGGTGTTCCCGGTTCCGGCGTAGGTGTTGGAGTCGCCGGTATCGGAGTCGGCGTTGGCGGGATGGGTGTAGGCGTAGGAGTCGGCGTTACCGTAGGTGTCCAGCTTGCATAAAAAGTCACGTTGTGACCAACCGCAAACGGTGCGGCAACTTGGACATTGTTTAGCATCCAGCCAACAAATGTATACCCCACACGGGTTGGTGTTGGGAAAGACGGTATCGTAAAGCCCGGCGGGCCTGAGAATACCGTGCTTTCGTTGGCGGGTATATGGCCGGGAGATGGGTTAAAGGTCGCTGTTACACTAGGCAACGGGGTAGGCGTTGGGGTAGGTGTTGGGGTTGTTGAGACGTTTGTAATCCTTGCAACCCTGTTGTGGCTATCCCAGTATGCAGTCCCGCCCAAGGCTTCCGCAACCGCCCTTAGCGGCAACATCATCCTATCATTGACCATGCGCTGGGGTACATCCGGGGTGATGATTCTGCTGTTAACAATAAATGAGTTTATATCCGCAGGTATTATTACCACGGTATTGTGATTTGTCAGCCGCGCAATTCGCGTATTTGTATACCATGTGGCATTAAAGCCTAGATGTTCAAATACACCTCGTACCGGCACCAAAACGCGGTCATCCACGATTATCGGTTGCTGGTCGGGAAAATGGACAAAATTCCCGTTAACGGTAACGTTTACGCCCTGCCAGCTGTTAGAACTGGTCGCAAATGTGTTAAAAATAGGAATAGATAAGATAATAGTCAGTAACACACATGCTATCGCAAGTATGCCTCTCTTTTTATTCATATATGCCTCCTTGATACTGTATGTATGAAATCGGATGTTAATAATACCACGCAAGGCCGGTATTGACTAGTGGCTAATATTAAGTTTTGCCTACAAAATGTAGGAAAATATGATATGATTTACCGGCTCTTATCATATGCACATGGCCCACAGCCTAACCGATATGCTATGGCTGGGCCAGGCAAGCGATTACGCATACGCAATCGCGGCCACCGGCACGGCTGGCCTTTTTATAGATAAAGCGAAGAGGCCGGTTCAAAATTAGTACGCTACAGAATGGAGAATTAGTGTGAAAGTTGACACAGTCAACTTTCACTGCCAGCGTTGTGCTGAATCCTTAGAATGGAGAATTAACATGGAAATAAGACTGCAAAAATGGCTATCCCAGTCAGGGGTAGCATCCAGAAGGAAAGCGGAGGCACTTATCCAGGCCGGAGATGTGGCAGTAAACGGTGTAACCGTAACCGAGCTTGGCACCCGCGCAGACACAACCCGCGACAAAGTTACGGTCAAAGGCCAGCCATGCGAGCTTATCAGCGCCAAGATATATATCGCGCTTCATAAGCCGGAGGGGGTTGTAACAACCGTATCCGACCCGTTTAACCGCCCCACGGTTATGGATTTAATCCCCGCCGGCACTCCCTGCTACCCGGTAGGCCGCCTGGACTATGACACCGGTGGGCTGATACTTATGACCAACGACGGCGAACTGGCCCAGCGGCTAACCCACCCAAAGCACGGCGCTATAAAAGTCTATATAGCGACGGTAAAAGGCATACCCACCCGTGAGGCGTTGGCGGCTTTCCGCAAGGGGCTGATGGTAGACGGGCAGTTAACCTCGCCTTGCGAAGCAGAGATAATAAAAAAGGAGCATAACGCAAAACTCCGCATTAAGCTCAAAGAGGGCCGGAACCGGCAGGTGCGCAAGATGTGTGAGGAAATAGGCCACCCGGTGGTGTCCTTAAAAAGGATGGAAGTCGGCCCGGTAAAGCTGGGAAGCCTTGCCCGGGGAGAGTGGCGGTATCTTAATGCCGCGGAGAAAAGGGCGCTAATTATAGCGAAATAAGATGCCATTGATGTGACATTTCCTGGCGTGTATGATTGGCTGGAAGGGTTATTATTACAAGCCTTGAAAAGGCACTGGGAGGAAAACAACGGTCATGAAGGAAATTATCCGCAAACGGAAATCCGTAAGAAAGTATGACCCAGCACCGCTGGACGCAACGGCTTTAGAAGCGGTGTACACACAAATTAAGGGTGTTAAACCACTGTTCCCGGAAATACGCTATTCCATTGAAATAGTAAATAAAACCAAGGGCATGTTTAACATAACGGCTCCGCACTACTTGGTTTTCGGAAGCGAGGAAAAAGAAGGCGCTTACGAAAACATTGGTTTTATTGGGCAACAGCTGGATTTGCTTTTTTCTGCATCGGGGATTGGAACCTGCTGGCTTGGTGCGGCAAAGCCCGGGGGAAAGGAAGCCTCGGCCTTGCCTCATGTAATATGTATGGCCTTTGGAAAGCCAAACGAGCCATTGCACCGGGAGCTATCCGGATTTAACCGCAAGCCGCTGTCTGCTATCAGCGAAGGCTCCGACCCAAGGCTGGAAGCCGCCCGCCTTGCGCCAAGCGCAATTAACGCGCAAAACTGGTACTTTATTGCCGAAAGCGGCAAGATACACTGCTACCGCAAAAAGGCCAAACCTTTGCTTGGGCTTATATTTAACAAGATGCACGCAGTTGATATGGGGATTGCTGTTTGCCATATTGCAGAGGAAAGCGAATGCTTTAGTTTTGTTAAGGAAACGGATGCGCCTGTTAGGAACGGGTGTATTTATGCGGGAACTATAGTTGGCTGATTTATTTTTGACATCTTATCTTCGTTTCACTTTGAGCGGCACTTAAACACGAAACCAGAACCCTAACACGATTGCGTAGGTTTTGTGTTAAGGTTCTGGTTTCTGAAGAAAGTGTTTATACAATAATATTAACGTGGGTCTCGGCAGTTAAAGCAATAATCTTGAACTCTATTTCGGTGTATTACTTGTATGTTTTCACAGCCGGGTGTATTACATTCACCAGCCTCGCCGGGGTTTCGCCAGCGCCAGCAACCAGTCATGCCAAGGCAAAGCAATATAATCATAAATATAGCGATAATTCTTTTCATAGCGTTTTTCATAAATATGCTCCTTTTATGTTTTTCATCACCGCCATTAGAGGCAAAGGTTTTGTCTTTCAGCCCCCGACAGGGCGCGCTAATCGTTGCGACCCCTTACATAAACCGTCTGCGTAACGCCATCCCACCCCACACAATAACCCATGCTTTCCAATAAAACAACGATGGGCACCATTGCACTGTCGCCCATTATTTGTGCCGGGAAATCAAAGGTATGGCTAGTATCGTTAGTAATAAATTCATTTTCGCCTATGGTAATACTCACGGCCCGGTCGTCCCCGGCTATAGTGACTGCATTAATACTTCCATCCCAGCCCATGGTATAGCCCAGAGCCTCAAAAACCTCGCGGGCAGGCGCGATTACCCTTGTATCCAGCCTAAACGGGCGCTGAGCCGGGAAAACCACATCCCGCCCGTCAATTGCAATATTGATATCATGCTCGTACACGGCATTAAGCCTTACAACAAGCACATCGTCTACTACCATAACCGAGCCATACCGCGGGTATAGCGGCATTTGCAAAAACTCTGCCGTTGCCATTACCCGTTCGGTTTGCGCATGGGAAGCGAAGTTTATATTCACACCCAAAAAGTTGCGCATAAAATTCGCAATCTTTTGCGGCTCGCCCAAACCCATAGCCGGCCTATGCCCGCTAAACCCAACAATTTGCCAAAGCTCTGCAGACATTACATCAGACGCGCCAATATAGGGAAACGGCGCAGTACCTACAACCGCCACCGGCATACCGGGCTCATACCCTTCCGCACCCTCAATCCTTAGCAGGAGCCTGTTATAAAACGCGGAAGTGCGCTCATATTGAATATGCTGCACAAAGTAAAAGCTACTGCTTTGCCTCCAATAGTTCCCCCCGATAAGCATTGTGATTAATATGACAAAGCATTTGAGGTAAAAACTCGCCTTGTCCCCGTAAACCTCCAAAAGTACAAATATCAGCACTACGCTAAGCACAAACGCGTTTGTCATCAATATATGAGTTAGAGCCATAGGTGCGATCATTTCCGTAATATTAAGCCCAATGGGCAACAGCAACAAGCAACCGGCCAAGATGGCGTATGTGTATAGTTTCCGCATTTTCCCGTTAAAAGCTATCCTTACCAGCATATACACGATAAGCAAAAATACCATCCCATACAGGTAAAACAGCCCGGTGGATACATAAAGCTGGTTTACCGTGGGGCCTGTAACATAAAAACCGCGCAAAAAGTTCGAATACGTTAATATAATTTGCGTTGGAAAGTCCCTTAAAGAAATGCGCCCCAGATAGTCCGCACCTTGATACCCGCTGAGCTGTCCGCCTGTAATTAAAAGCGAAATGCGTACACTTATCAGATAAAGCACCATGCCCAAAATGCCGCAAAAAAGGGACTTGGCTATATACGAACCAATTTCGCTTAATTTTTTAGTATTTTCGAGTACATACCGGATTATCACCATCAGAGACAGCCCTACGGCAAAGGCCAAAAATGATTGGTAAAGCGCTAAAGACAACATTAAGGAAAACGCACCAAAGATGAACCCAAACTTCATTTTTTTGCACAAATATATCGCAAGCACGGCCAAAAACATGGCCGCGGGGTACGCGTCCGCCATAAAATCATACATAAACTGGTTTGCCCATGCCGGGAAAGCCACAATTAAAAGTGAAATAATTACGCAACTAATCTTATTCTTAATTTCCAGCACAGAGATAATAAGCGCGTTGGCTACAGCTAAATACAACGCCGCAAAAACACCTATTATCCATGGGGCTGTGTAAAACCCCCTAATATGTTGTAAGAATACAAGCATCCACCGCCCTAAATTATACATATACATCATGGATGTATAAAAATAAAAAAGCGAATCCTCATTCAAAAATTTATTAAAGAAGCCAAAGCCATGCACCAGAAATACAAGTATCAGCGAAAAAACAAAAGTCAGCTTCACATTTGCGGGAGCAGACTTTATTTTTTGGGCAATATATATATCCGGTTCTATAGAAGCCAGTTTAAGCCTTAAGGCTGTTATCTTTTGCGTCATGATACGTTCCTTTCTATGCTGTAGTTATTCTTGCCCGGGAAATATAACACACGGGTTTGAAGTGAACAACATATCCCAAAACAGCAAGCCAACGTGAATAATAATAATTAATTGGTACAAAATATGGTGATGATGCCCTAGCCAAGCAGAAATGGGCGATTTTGCGTTAGGAGGCGGAAACAATCAAAAAATATACTTTTATATTTGCTGTATGCGCAGTTGCCTTAATGACAGCTCTCACAATACAAGCCAGCACACCATCGGTAATACGCTGGGGGCTAAGATATGACAAAACCGGCGAGACACCTGTAGGCAACGCAACATCTGAATACCTAAAAAATTTCAACTCCTATTTCCACGGCACGGAAAATGAAAAAACATTGTATCTTACCTTCGATGCCGGTTACGAAAACGGACACACACCCAAAATCCTAGACACCCTCAAGGAAAACAATGTCCCGGCGGCATTTTTCCTGGTCGGGTCATATTTAAATAGCAACCCCGAGCTAATCAAGCGGATGGTGGACGAGGGGCATATAGTAGGCAACCACTCCATGACCCATGCGGATATGTCAAAAAAAAGCTCTGACCAATTTTCGTCCGAGCTTAGGAAGTTTGAAGAGATATTCAATTCTGTTGCGGGCTCGGAAGCACCCAAGTACTACCGCCCGCCAGAGGGTGTTTTTGACGAAGATAATCTTGTAACCGCCAGCGAAATGGGGTACAAGACCGTACTCTGGAGCATCACTTATGTTGACTGGGATACAAAAAAACAACCCTCCAGGGAGTATGCGTTTGAGAAGCTAATGCCAAGACTACACCCCGGCGGCATAATAATGTTGCATTCGACCAGCTCGACCAATGCAAGCATCCTGCATGATTTTATTGCCGAGTGTCATAAGCTGGGGTATACGTTTAAGAGTCTGGATGAGTTGTGACCGTTCTAGTATTTGTCTATGAAGTCTTTGTAGTTGACATGCAAAGCGTCCCAAAACTCCGTAAGATTGGGGGAATTAACTACTTTATTAAAGGTATTGTACAGTGGCTGTAAGGGGCCCCTTTTAGCAGGATTACCGTATTTTTTTCCCCACTTTTCATCACATGCTTCTAAGTAGGAAATGAGTCTTTGTGTTATTGTTGCGTGGAGACGTGGCGCGCACAATAACATGTCTTTGATCTTTTTGTTAAATTTGTCAAAACAAAGCATCTCTGAATCGTCAGGATGCTTAGAAATAAAACCATCGAGAAAATTAGTCATTTCCATTTTATAGCAGACTTGGAAGACTGACAAAATCCGCTGATAGTTAAAATCCGGCTTTAAACTATCTCCGTAACTGGAGTTTACGTTTTCTTTGTAGAACTTATCAATAAACTTGATGAATAGCCTAATATAGTCCTCCGGGGGAATGCATGAGATTTTCAACATGACGTAATCGGAATAGCTTTCATCAAATAATCTACAAACATGCCCAAATGGATATCTATCACTGTGTATATCTTTTGCTCTCGCGTAAAGCATCTGCACGAAGACGTTTACCATCATTATGAAATCTTCATCTTTTTCTTGCTCTGGATTACGGCTTTTTATAATTGAATTATACAACTTGGGTATGAACTCTTCTAATCTAAGCGGTGCGAAGAAATTAATGATAACTTCTTTCAGTCTTGACTCAAGGTTCTCTATCCGCAAACTTTCATCATCGTTTAACTCTTTTAACTCTTCGTTTAAATACTTCTTAAGGTATTTGTATATGAAACTAATTACTGCTTTAAATTGATCTTCTGTCTGAAAAATTTTATTGTAAGCCACTTTAATCTTGTGCTGATCCGTTTTTATCCATTCATAATACTCGTCCTCAAAATTGAACATCCACTGCGCCAACAAACGACAAAGCAAATGAACTATTTCTGTTTTTCTTTCATTTCTGCATCGACACCTATCCGCACATACGTGGGCTATTTCATGAATTAATTGGGGCATCAAGTTCTGTGGTGCGAAAAGTGATGACATTGGAATCCGTATTACCAGGAGTCTACCATCATTAGGCTTATCCGACTTGTTGGAATTGAAAAGTTTCTCAACCGACATTTCGTCGTGGAGACCGATGTTAATGACAAATTCATATCTCTTTGACTCCGGCCCATCATCCAAAATATCGATGAGCTTGCGGAGATAAGATAGGTAGAATATTACAAGTTTAGGTTGGGCATCATACAGCCTTATCTTGAATCCGGGAACCTGGAAGAACATCCGCTCTACATGGATAGCGCCTTGTATGAACGATAAGTTGGCATCAAGATATTTCCTCACGTTTTCATGGAGATTGAGTCCATTGACCGCTAGTTGGTTATAATGGTTTTCGTTTATTTTGGATGATTGGCCGGTGGGAGCGCTTTCGTTACCGAAGGCCTTATCTATACGCTCATTTTCTTTAACCAACTCCTCAATGAAGCCATTGTAGGAAGATTTGACGAACTTTACAATGTCCTGAGCAAAACAATTTTTTTCCAACATGCTCACGGCTTTGAACATTTCCCAAATGGCATCATCCATACAATCCCGCATATGACGGTTAATGTTTTTTTCGTCGCGCACCTTTCTATAGGTATCCAGTATGGTTTCATTATCGTCTAATTTGGTGCCCTTCTCATTACTGATTTTATAATCAGAATCAATAATAACCCGAGGGCGCATTATGACATCCTTGTAACCGCCGGCAATAAATAGGTTGGGACTCAACAGCCCCTCGTGAAGAGCTTTGCCAATATCTTTCATATTAAGTTCATACACGTTCATGCTAAAGCCTTCATGGCCTATCCGTTCATGCACCTTTACTTTATCAAGCCCAAACAGTTCCTTCCATTTGGCTATCCACTTATCAAACTTTGGATAACTGCGGATTGTGGAGCATATCATGAGTTTGTGTACAGGTTCATTTTTACCGGAGGCCATCAACCGCACTTCATCAAACCCCATCACGGAGTAAGAATACATCTTTGGAGTTTGCTTTTTTATTAGATCCAATATGATTTTTCGTCCTTCATGGGCTTCGCTTGTCTTATAAAAAATGAAAAAGTCCCCAATATCCAGACTGTAGTAAATTTTGTGTTCAACTTTAGATCTGCCCAAATGCTTCTTGATATCGTCAATTTTATCGCCGATTTTGACAACGCCATCACCAAATTGGATGAGACTCACAAATGTGTACATAGATTCAGTTTGCCAAAATTTATTGCTATTTGGGGATGCGGAAATACCAAACAGATGATAATTCGTATCCTCTTCATCGCTCTTCCTCTTACTCTTCAAAGGCTCTTTTAGATTAGAAAGAAATTCGCCGGATGTGTTTGCGTTATCGGGCAGAGCTACCGGCGTTACGGAAAAATAATCGTAATCCCCCATAGTGCGGAATGTAAGGGAAGCATCGCTTTCCGGCCAACATGTTTTTCCTTTTTGGAATGTAAGTATTATTCCGTCGAAGTTTTCGTATGGAGCCTTTTTGTTGTATAAAAAACCTGGCATAGGGGGTTGTCTCCTCATAAATAAAATCAGTGAAATACCTAGGTCGTTATCCTTGATACTATTGCAGAGTAGAAGTCTTCATGATAGTCATACTTATCAACAGCAAAGTCAAGTATCCTTTTATACATATCATTCTGCATTTGGGCACTTATCGTGCGTCGTTCCTCGTAAGTGGAATTCATGTAAAGGCAAATGAGATTCCTAAAATCTTCAAGACGGTTTCTGCGTGCTCTGATTGGAGTTAAATTCGCATTTGGCCTATTTAAAAATCTTCTCAAAATAACTGATGCGGTTGTTCTTCTTTCATTATTATACTCATGTATGTTTTCCCGAAAGGGTCTTAAAGGGGCAGACAGGTGCTTGTACTTATAGTAATATCTCTCTAACTCATCAACACCTAGAAGGCGAATGAACTCTTTTTCTAATGACTCGGGGTCATGGGCATAGATTAACATGGCAATATACCCCAACAAATATCGTCTTAACTTTTCATCATTTTCTCCAGGCATAATAATTCCATGGTCATTAACCATATTTGTTAACAAAAACTTATCTGTCATGTATACTGTTTGAGCAATCCTATCATATTCATCTCCACCCATGGTATTTTCAAAAAATGCTTTTACGCGGTTATACATGGCCTTATCAAAATCATTTTCCGTATGGTTATCGTTGTCACTAATGCTCCGTTTTATAGCTATGTGCAACTCTGTAACGGCAAGTGGGAGTTCTCTTTTCTCCAATTCCATTATTGCCGGACTTTCTTTGTATGTATCTTTTGTATATATATCATTAAAAATACTGAACCTTAACCTGCTCCGCATTTCGGTAGCGTAATTATTTTCACTATCAAAAATATTCTTAGTCTTATCATTTATACTTATATCTGAGCGAAATCCTTTGACGCCGCGCATCAAAAACTTACATAGTGTGAAAAGCATAAACATTACATAAATGACACCAAGTACGAAAATTATGCCAAATAAAAATATTCGTTCTAAAAAATAAAAAGTCACAAAGATTGCAAACAAGTAAACAAAGACTATCCCCATGGCGACACACAGTATTTGAGGGCCGGTTGGTATACGCCGCTCTCTCATTCCTTCATCGCTGATACAAAGATCATTGATATATCTTTTATACATAGCGAAAAAAAACAGGGCGAATGATAGTAATCCACCGCCACTACCAAGCAATATATAGGGCATATAAGGCGTGAAGATTTCTACTACTCTTTGCTCGCAAAGCATCGGTATATAACACCGACTCGCCCACTCGATATCCCTTCGAGATATCAACATCAACGAATAAGTAAGGGTAGATATAAGGGCCCATGCGATATAGATGTTTAAATAATATGTAATCTTGTAATTTTTACTCTTTAGTTTAATAAACATTAGCCGACCCTACCACAACTGCGTATTTTTAGTAATCATATGTAAAAGCTGAAGCCGCAGTTTCAACTTATCGTTACGCCAAAATAACAGCAATCTTAGTCCAAATCATCAAACCACGACAAATCAACTTCATAATCCAAGACGTTACTGTCGATATCAATATAAGGCACAGCCCTATTGTGTAGCCTTAGGAACATGGAGCGTTGCGAGGGTTTATCATCCCTAATACCTTTCAAACGGTTTCTAATTATATCTTTAACTTCCCTATAAAACGTCAATTGCCCGTCTATATCCTTTAATGGGTTGGTATTTTCGCTCATTTGCTCCATCTCCTTTTTTAATCGTTGCGGCTTGTACCTAAACGGGTTTCCGCCTGCATGTCCGCATACACGCGAAAAAAACCGTGTATTGGCACAACACACGGCCCTGTAACCCGGATAAGGCATTTGTTTGAGCCGCAAAGGGCCGCAAAGCCTGGTGTAGGGATGAAGCATTACACCATTGCCGTCCGTTTAGTTTTTGTCGCATCATACTATTCATTCATAAATTATGTGCTTCTCTGTTCCCTACAGGGATGGAAGCTCCTATCCTCAGCATATGCTGATTTCTCAGTTTTGATACATCGCAGATGCATGTTGTAATAATAAACCATAAATCTGCTGATGGTCAAAACAAGATGTCCTAAATGTGCAAGCAAATGCTCATCAACGAGATTATATATCAAAGCATTTCATGGCGCAATAGCCTAATCGCAAAATAATTCATTTATTGCATAGACTACAACCCAAGAAGAACCGAAACAATAGCAAACACAAGCAAAAGCCAAGCAACCGCAATCCAGCAAGTAAAATATCTCGACAAACTGCTATATCCTTTTTTTGTCAATGAAATGCCGGCAAATACAATACCTGCAACCGGCACCAGCGTTAGCAATGCCCAAATATTAAGAGTGTGTATATTCATCCGTGTAAATGTCAATAATCTCCATAACAAACAACTGGAGGTTAATCAAATGAAGAAGAGTAAAAACATTCACACGGAGCATGAAATGGAATTAGTAA
>Ga0123355_10001545_pt1 | contig 32121 bp, 23 predicted proteins | sample TergutEmb28metaG_3_FD_89872 | JGI IMG/M metagenome (GOLD analysis project Ga0123355, IMG submission 89872) | Embiratermes neotenicus P1 segment gut microbial communities from Petit-Saut dam, French Guiana - Emb289 P1 | ecosystem: Host-associated > Arthropoda: Insects > Digestive system > Gut ...
AACAACCAGGCTTATATCAACATGATTGATGTAAGAAAGCTTAATGCCGACTGGGAGTTCATCAACCTTACCGTAGAGTCTGGCGGCAGGGTTGTGGAGATGGTGTTGGTTAATGATTTGTATTAAGAGAGGTACCGTTAGCAAGCCAGAAGTAAACCCGCAATAACATAGCAATAACCCCCACCCCGGCTTGTAAGTTAAGCCGGGGTGGTTAATTTTTCATATTATGATATATAATACAAAACAACCAGACTTTTGCCCCACTCGCACGTATGCATTATTATGGAAAAAAATTTACAGGAGGTAAACTAAATGCAAAAGTTTTTTAAAAGAACCACATCGCTGCTTTTGACCGGATTAATGGTGTTTTCAACCACCCTTTGGGTTAATGCCGCCGAAGCCGCTGATGCACCCGTACTTCTGCCCCTGCGCATGGTTTTCGAGGCCAATGGTGCCGAGGTTTCCTGGAACGATGTGGACAGAACCATCATCGTCAACCACGATGACGACACAATCATCTTCCACCCCGGTAGCCCCAACGCATATCGCAATGACGAGCCCTTTCAACTGGCCTGGCCAATTGAAATAGGGCCCGACAACAGGGCCCGCATTGTGTATGATGATATTGCCTTTTTGTTTGAAGGCCCCCTTGCAGCCACCAAAAGAACCGCCGTCGAAACAGCTTACACCCTGCTGGAAGCTTTGGATATTGCCGGACTTACCATCGCCATTGTTGACAGAGACTCCGGCTATACCTGGACACAAGGCATAGGCTTTGCCGATGTTGCCACAGGCAGGTATGTTAACGAGCTGACCCTTTTTGACATCGGTTCCATTTCCAAACCCTTTGCCGCCGTGGCTGTATTGCAATTGGTAGATCAAGGCGTTATCGACCTGGACGAGCCTATCATCACCTATTTGCCCGATTTTTCCGTACAGCCCCACCCAGTGCACGGCGGCGATTACACCACAATAACCGCCCGTATGCTCCTTAGCCATTTTTCCGGCCTGCCAACGGACTTTTTTGGCGGCATGGGTACCATAGGCCAGCATTACCGCGGATATATGAATAATTTCCTGCCCCGCATGGCCGCAGCCCATATGGATAACGCTCAACTTCAACGTATGTCATACGAAAACAACGCCTTTACCCTGGCAGGCATACTGGTTGCCCACATGGCCGGTCACGATGACTTTTTCCAGGGTTATCTTGACTTCACCAGCGAAAACATCTTCATTCCCGCCGGTATGTATTCCACAACATTCCTTGTTGGCCCGGATACTTACGCCTCCCTGCCCTACATCACAGCATCCCTGCCGCCGGACCAACGGGTTTTCGCTAATGTGCCCTCCGCGGGCGGTCTATACTCCAACGCCTACGACATGGCCAGATTTATGCACTTCATCCTCAACGGCGGTAGCCTCCACGGAGACCACATACTTTCTCCGGAATCCGTAACAGAAATGTTCACCATACAAGATTTTGACTTCTCCCTTAGCCCAACTGCGCAAATGGGTCTTGGCACCATGCGCCTGACCCACCCCGTAAACGGCCTTGTAATGGCAGGCCACGGCGGCAATTGGATGCAATTTCATTCCGAAATGCAGTTCCACTTCGACACCGGCATCGGCGTGTTTGTTTCAACCAACAGCACTTCAGGCGTCATTGCCCCACCCACTTTAGTCCACGCCGTCCTAACCGCCGCCGTATACGAAAAAACAGGCCACATGCCCACCATCGAAACCCTGCCGCCAGGTGAGCCAACCGAGCTTTCCCGGGAAGAATTAGCACAATTTACTGGCTACTACACCCTAATAGGCCGCATTAACATCAACGAAGATGGTGTCCTTTATGCCCCAACTGTGCCTGGCGTACCTTTCCCGCTGGAATTTACACCCCACACAGACGGCAGCTTTGGCGCACTGGGCCAAAGATTTTGGTTCGAAGAGATAAGCGGCCGCATGGCAATCTTCCAGGGCGACCATAAAGAAATGATCGTTGCCGAACGCATAGACACTATGTGGCAAGCCGACGAAGCTTTTGCCCAGTGGGTAGGCACCTATGCATATTACAGCATAACACCAAATGCCCTGCCCATCGTCCCCTCACTCACACTGGGTGTGGATGATTACGGCTATGCTTTTATCTCCAGCGATATCTTGCCAAACCTGCCCATAGGCCAAATAGACGACAGCACCTTCTATATCCTGGGCACCGGCAGAAATCTGGGCCCGGTAATACGCCTGCATCAAGACAACGGCACCATCAGCATGTATTTCGCAGGCACAAAATTCGTCAAATAAGGCTACAAAATATTCAACAGCCATATCGGGTTATTCCGATATGGCTGTTTTTATGTCGCACTATACGTGGCGTAGTGGCGACCATCCCGGTCGCCCGATTATTTGGTTAATACAACATTCGAGCACGCGAGATATCTATATGCTCACCTCGCACACAATAACCTTTCTATCTCACCCCTCAGCCTCCGCACCATCTTTTCAAGCTCAGCCGAGCCCGGCTTTTTAGTTTCATCATACATCTCCTCTTTGGGCAGCCACCAAACAGGCCCCTTTTGCGGAGTGTCGCCGGCATTTCTCGGAAAAAGATGCCAGTGCATATGGGCATCACCATTACCAAGTAATTCGCAATTCATCTTCTCAGGCTTAAAGGTATTAAAGACGGCCTCATACACAAGAGACATCTCCGCTAGATGCTTCTGCCTTGCCGCTTCCGAAATATAGTGCAGCTCCACTACATGCTCCTTGTACAAAAACAAAGTGTATCCGTAAAAGTGCTGATGATCACCAATCACTACATATCCCGTTTCAAGCTCGTAAACAAAATAGGGATTTGCAGATGACTTAATCATATCTATACGCTCGCAAATCAAGCACGACATACTGTTCCCTCCGCAAAAAGCTATCTCTTATGTAGCCATCCCGTCTTATTTTCCGCTGTCACTCTTATCCACTTCAACCGGACGCAAGCAAAACGGCAAATTACCCGCACCTTTGTGTCTGGCCACACAAGCACAGCATTTGCCATGGTTTTCGCATTCAACATTAAGGCACCCACAGTTTTTTACACAAGACATTGTTTAATCCCCCTTTCGTTTATTCTCACTTTTTAATTATAATACATATCCATCCGCCACGCAAGTCAAACACAAAAAATCGGGGCTCCTTTTTCTCGGCGGCCCCGATTTTTATGCTATCTACTATCAATTGCCCTGCCTAAGGGGGCTTATAAATATCTGTTCCAGTGCAAACCCCGTCTTGCGTCTGATAACATCCTCTATTTGAGCAATTTCCGCATCGGTCAGCTCCGGTTTATCAACCACCACATCCACCGAATTCTCCCCAATGCGCACATATACTTCACTAAAGCCTTTGGCCTCTATAAGCGCCTCCGCCGCGGTTTCCCGCTCTATCCTGGCCTGTATTTCCAACAGATGGGCGGCGGTCTGGCTTCTTTGCTCCTGCACAATGTTCATATTGTTTATCATTTCCGTCAAAGACTCCACCTGACTGCTTCTGGCTTGCTCCCTGTTGAGTTTTGCCTGTATAAAGAAAGACGAGTCATTTACGCTGTTAACAAAAACCGCCGCCCCAGCTTCGGTTTGCTGGCTATCTTGCGCCATGGTAGCAATGCCGGTATAATGTGTGGTTCCCAAAACCCCTGCTTCGTCCAATGTGGTGTTAACCACGGCCACTTCCTGCCCCAACATGTCATCCATCACCAATGCCATAATCTCGTTAGAGCTGGTCACAGCAAAACTGCCCTCGCCGCCCCTTGTGTTGTCCATAAAATTTAAATATCCCGCCACGGCAATCATCACCACCAAGGCTGATATAATAACGTGGTTGCGCTTTACAGCAAATGTGGGTCTTCTCATATTTCTTACCTCCTAATTTTCTAAATCATTATATTTTCATACTATTTCTTATCCAAAAGAAACAGCATCATTGCATTTGCAATACCATAACCCTATGGGGCGCCACGCCCAAAAGTGCCTGTGCAGCCCTTGTCAATGCTTCCCGCACGACCACATCACCCCCACCTTGGGCCACAATGATAATACCTTCTATGTCAGGTACAATCTGCGTAAGCAGCAACGGAGCCTCGCTGCCGTCACTTTGCCGTACCATTACATATGTAATGGAAGAATTTATGCTTTCTACATTGCGCACGCCTCCTTCGCCGTCCTCTTCCGTTGTGGCGGCTGTATTCTCCTGGCTATCCTGGGCAAAAATGCTGGCACCGCTGCCCATGGTAAGCATTACCCGTACCTGACCTGCACCTGACACAAGGCTTAAAATCTCCTCAAGCTGGCCAGCCAGATCCGCAACGACCGCGGGGCGTTGTTCAAGGGTTTGAGTTTGATACGCAATCACGTCTCCGACGTTTTGTGCCAAAGAAACATCCGCACCATCATCACCGCCCCCTAAGTTAGCAAAATAGGCACTGACAACCAGCAACACAACACCCACCAGCAACATCACTATAAGGTTTTGCACACCCTTTTTGCCTTTTTTGTCAAAAAAGTCCTTTAAAAATCCCGGCATTTTATCACTCCTGTGCTTTAGTGTTTTAAGGCCGGACATCGAAGACGATGCCCCCTGTAAAGACCACGAACTTGGCATATTGCGTAGGAGCGACCGTCCCGGTCGCCCGGATAGCCATTAGTCCCTCGTCTCTAAAATTATATTTTCTATATCCAAGTTATAGAAGTCCGATATCGCACTTTTAAGGGACATAATCTGCGGAGATTCTACATCCCGTCCCTCTGTAGCCTGGCCCCTGTCGTTAACCCCCAGGGCAATACGCACAGGGTCTATACTAATCAATGGCGTTCTGTTGCCGGCGCTTTCCCCAACAACGGCCCGCACTGCCAAAATTTCACCAAAATTCTCCCCCACATCCACATCAAATTCTACATAAATCAACTCAAATTCTCCATGGCTTTGCACAATTCTGTCCACTTGGGCCGTCAAGGCTTCTTTATAGCCCGACAAAATCATCTCCAATTGGGCTTCGCCGCCGCTTTCTATCTGCCGCGCCAGCACAGCGCGGTCGTGGGTCAGGCCCACATCCCTAAAAATATCTCCGCTGCCCCCGGCCAAGGCACCAATTACACCCGCCAGCGGTGCCGTTACCACAAATATCAAAATTATCCCCAGCACCAGGTTTACATACTGCTCATACTTTTTTCCCGGCAAAATGATAGTGACAAAGCTGGCAAAAATCAAAAATACCGCAATATTGCGCACATAGTTGCTAAGTTCAATCATGGTGCCGCCTCCTGTTGTCATCCATGGCTCACAAACTCAATGTAGCCAATACAATAAACACAAACAAAAACGCCACCAACACACATACTCCCAGCACCAGCGCGGCATAATTACCTGTGGTGTCAATGGCCTCTACAATTCTTTCATCACAAATGGGAGCCATAAGTGCCGCTGTCACTTTATACACCACCACAAATGCCAAAATCTGCAATATAGGTACAATGCTGACGGCTACCGCACCCGCCAATAGTGCCGCAGACACCGCACCCCGCATAGCCTGGCCATAGTATAATGCTGCGTCAATGGCCCCGCTCAATGCCTGGCCCACCACCGGCACCGACCCCACCACCGTCCGCGTGCCCCGTATAGCCACGGTGTTAAGTATGGGTGTGGCAATGCGTTGAAACCCCAGCACCGCTACAAAAACCAAGGCGATGCTTTTTAGACCAAAGCCAATGGCCTTTTGCATCAGTTCCGAAAGCTTGTCCAGCCCCTCTTTTTCCGACACATAACTTACCAATGACACCGTGGCACAAAAAATAAGCAGCGGCGCCATTAGTCTATCAATAAACACTGTAAAAAAAGACGAAGCAAACAGCAAGATAGGCGCAAAAGCCCCGGCCGACGCCACAAATCCCCCGGAAGCTACCAGCCCGATAATTATAGGCGTGCTGCCCATCAGCAGGGTTGTTATGCTGCCCACCATACCCGTCATAATGCCCACTGCCAAGGCAAATGTGCGGAACAACAGGGTAACAACCAGCACATAACATATGTAAAAACCCAGCTTGCTAATACCGCTGTTTTGGAAGGACGTGGTCATAGCCCGGAAAAATGCCGACAAAATGGCGATGATAAGCATATGCCGCAACAAATAAAACAGCCCACCAACTTCCGCAAACAATCCCGCCAAAATCCAGTTAAAAATGCCCCCCATGGACAGATCTATGTCACCGGTCAGTGCCGCCATAGCCATCTCTCCCAGGCCCAGCTCCCCTAATTGCCCTTCTATCATGCCGTAATCAATCATATCACACCATCTTTCGTTAATTTACGGTATTATCGCCACCACCAGCTCTACCAAAGATATTACTACCGGTGCCGCAATACCCATTATCAGCACCTTTCCCGCCAACTCTATTTTGGCCCCAATGGCCCCTTCGCCTGCATCATGGCATATCTGCGCGCCAAATTCCGCAACATATGCAATGCCAATAATTTTCACCACAACCAGTACATATTCGCGCCCGGATGTTAAATATCCCGTAATGGTGCCAAACAACGCCACCAACCCCGCCAACTGGGGTATTATCAGCAAAAATATCAACACCGCCACAGCCAAGCTAACCAAAATAGCAAACAATGGGCTTTCACGCTTTATCATCAAAGCCAAAACCATGCCAACAATACCGATGGCCGCAATTTGGAAGATGTCCATACCGCCACCTCCCTTATAGTTGGAACAAATTCTGCACCGCACCAAACAAATCGCTAATATAGCTTATTATCCAAAACAACACCACCACCAACCCTGCCAGGGTTGTCATCATGGCCTGGTCATCGCGCCCGGCACCGCTTAACACCTGGTTAAGCACCGCCACCAATATCCCCACCGCCGCTATCTGAAACACCACGGTAATATCCATTTTTTCCCTCCTCATCCGTTATGCATTATAACAGCACCACCACAATCAACAACCCACTTAATACCCCCAGGCCCCTATACATCCGTACATTCTTTGTGTTTTCCACATTAAGCCGCCCTACCATATCATCTACCGCACTAATTGCCATATCAATGGCCGCCAGCTGCACATCCACATCAATGCTGCCCAATGCCTTGCCCAAGCCGTCTATTACAGCCAAATCCTCACGCGTCATCTGCGAACCTGTCAAGGCCGCAAGCCCTGCCTCCCATGCTTCATCTAGTATCAGCGAACCCGCCGCCAATTCCTCTCCTGCCCGGGCATAAAAATCCCCAAAAGGCCATGCAGCACGGCGTGATATGCTTAAAAATGCCTGAGGCAAAGGGTGTACGGCATATTCTATCTCGGATTTTAACAACAGCAGGGTTCGTTTAAATTCCGTCAGTATCTCCGCCCGGCGCACGCCCCTGTTGCCCATATACAAGCCCAGCAGCCCGCACGACAAGCATACCAACACACCACCAATTATACGCAAAATCATGGCAACTACCCTACCCTCTCAAAATTCTCGTCATATATACCAACCACCGTCCCCGGTCGCGGCTTGTCCGATAAAAAAATATATCGCTCGAACACTTTATTTTCCAGAAGAGGCCTCAGTGCAGCCCGCCGCCGCACATCCTCTATGTTTCGCCCGTGCAGACTGCACAACACCGCCACCCCGCTTTGCGCCGCGGCCCCGATAGCCTCCGCATCCTCGACACCACCAATTTCATCCACCGCAATAACCTGTGGCGAAAGTACCCGCAAAGCCAGCATCATCCCGGCCGCCTTGGGTGCCGCGTCCAGCACATCCGTCCGCGGCCCCAAGTCTTTCTGTGCCACCCCCATGTGGCAGCCGCCTATTTCCGACCGCTCGTCCACCACAGCCACATTAAAACCGTCATTAGACAACCGCCGCACCACATCTCGCAACATGGTAGTTTTGCCGCAGCCCGGTGGCGACACAAATACACAGTTGCGCACAGGCTCACTTATGATGGAATAAACCTCATCTGCCGCACCAACAACCTCACGTGCCACCCGTATGGTCAGCCCACTTATATGCTTCATGGTTTTAATGCGCCCATCCTCCACCGTCACACGGCCGCAAATACCGACACGATGCCCGCCGGCTATGGTTATGTACCCATTTTTTATCTCCGTGTCAAAGGCATATAGGGAATATCCGGACAATTTCTCCAACATGTCCCCAACATGCCGCCCGGCAGGTATAAAAGCCCCTTGGGGCCCAGTCAGTACGTCCCCCTTTGGCCCAATAAAAAACTCCCCATCCAGGGCCCGCACCACCAAGGGCAGCCCCTGCCTTATGCGTATCTCCCGGGCCTGTGCCAACACCCTGCCATTACAACCCAAAAAAGCCTCCCGCAGCTGTCCCGCCGCGTTTTCTACCAACATAGCTTGTACATCCATTTTTCTCATCCTTCGCTAGTCGTTTTCTAAACCCTATGCGCCCCGCCGCCTAAATAGAACAACCCCTTGCCACACACAAGATATTCTGGTATAATCTCTATGCGCACAAATTTAAAGGAGGAACAATAATGAGAAAAAAACTATATATATTCGGCATTGGCCTGGCTTTCATAGCCGGCGGCCTGTTTCTTACCAATACCCTTCAGGGAGCCGTATCCGGTGGCCAGGGTGATCCCGTTGTCACCCGCAGTTATGTGGATATGCGCATTAACGAGGCATTGCAGCATGTGCAGGCCGGTGATGTATTTACCCCTGTTTTTGTTTCCGCAGGCAATATTGTCCTTGCCGCCGAAGGCACAGAGATAATTTTACGCAGCGGCACCGCCACGGCCCATGTTCCCGGCCCGGATGGTATTGTCAATATCACCAGCGGCCAGGATATGCCCCACGGCGCGGCCATCAGCCGCAACAATCTGCTCATTATCCCCCGAGAGGACGGGCGAGGCATTGCAGCAACCACAGACGCCTGGTTTATCATCAAAGGCGGCTATACCATAACCACACCATAGCAGGGAACATTTTCCGCAAAAATCCGTTATATTCGCAGGGGCGGTATTTTGCCGCCCAAAACCCACCAAGGAGGATATTATGAAAAAAAGATTGATAAAAGGCGGTTTGGCCCTGTTGCTTGCCGCCGGTTTTGCCTTGTCTCCCGTACATACAAAGCAAATAAGCGCCGCACCCACGGTTTATTTTGAAGCCAAACAAACCCAAGAAATAACCCGCGGCACATATCTGCATACCATCACTAGGGTTACATCCGCCGGACTTTTAGACATATCCGTGCTGGACATACCTCTGGATGACCCATATCTTGCCGTTGATGTTTTTAATTCTAATATAGACTACGGCCGCAAACAGCCCACCACCACCCTTTTAGCTGACAACAATGCCATCGCCGGTGTTAATGGTGACTTTTTCGGTCTGGCCGGTACGCATTCTGTGCCACTGGGGCTGGAAATGATAAATGGCGCCATGTCCATACAGGGCGGTGCCAATGGCAATGGTAATACCTCTGCCAGTTTACTCATCGGCGATAATGACGCTTTCATCACATATGTACGCCCCCAGGCAAGTTTGCGCCTGGACGGCCAAGTCCCTTTTAACGTAGACCTGGTCAACAAGGTAACAAACCTGGCCTGGCCCAGTTTTCTTACCCGTGGTTATGTAACTTCCACCGCCTGCATTGATGCTCGCCTCGGCCGTTCGTACAAAATAAAAGTACGAAACGGCATCATAACAGCTATAACTTTTTATACTGTCAACGTGCCGGAAAACGGCTTTGTGGTCATAATGAACCCCGCCACATTCGCGGCAAATCGTCACCATTTCCGCGTGGGTATGTCCGCAGAAATGCACATCTCCGCCAATATAGACCTTAATGCTGTACATACGGCCATTTCCGGCAGTTATCGTATATTACAAAACGGTGCCGTGCCGGAGCATATAGCCGGTCGCGCCGGTCGCGCCCCACGCACCGTGCTGGGTCTTAATGCCGCCGGGGATAGATTAATACTTATGACAATAGACGGCCGCAGCCACTCCATCGGTGCCACTTTGCCCGAAGCCGCTCACTACATACGCCAGTTTGACGCACACAATGCCATAAACCTTGACGGCGGCGGTTCTACCACCATGGCCGCCAGTCTGCCCGGCACTAATAATCTCAGCGTAATAAATACCCCATCCGACGGCCGCCAGCGCAGTGTCATCAACACCATTGGCTTGCTTAACAATTCCCAACGCGGCCCCGTAACGTCCTTGGCCGTTAACGCCCCTCAACAAAACATTCCTGTGGGTATGGCCAGCTCTTTTACGGTGCTTGGTTTTGATGATTATATCAACCACACTCATATTTATATGTCCGGACTGGAAATCGCCCTTGCCGATGCCAGGATGACTGACGGCAGGGTTGTTCCCGAAAGACCCGGCCGAATTCTAATGCACGTGGCACACAGCCAAGTCTACACCTGGCATACTTTTAATGCCATTAATGTGGCGCAGATCATCCCATCTACCACTAATATACACGGGGCGGCCACTCTCACCTTTACCGGCGTTGACCACCTGGGCCAATCCACCCGTCTTGACCCCGCCCAATTACGCTATCAGGTATATCCCGCTACCCTCGGCACTATGGAAAATGGCCGCTTTACCCCAACGGGCGGCGGCAATGGTTGGTTGCGTGTGGCAACACCATCAGATTCCGCTTTCACTTACATACCCATCAGCATTAACCGCCGCGATCGCTCTCTTCTTAGTTTCGACGGCTCCCACAGGGTAAATTTCTCCGCGTGGCCTCAAAATGTCACCGGTGCCGTACATCTTGGCGACCGCCCACATATTACATACAACTTCACCGCCGGCACCCACACCCAGGCCGCGTATATCAATTTCCCCGATGCCGCACCATTGCACGCCCTGGCTTATCGCATCAGCGTGTACGGCAACAACAGCGGCCACTGGCTACGGGGTAATATTTTAGACGCAAATGGCAATGATTTTGTTATAGACTTTTCCCGAGGCATAGATTTTACCAGCTGGCGTGATTTAACAGCACAGATGCCATCCGAAGCGGTTTTACCCGTAACTTTGCACCGCATTTACCCGGTTTCACTTTCTCAAGCCGCCGCCGGGGCATACCGGCTATATTTTAACAATCTGCGGGTTTATGAAAACTATACAGGTACACCAATTGCTATACCCGCAGGCACTACCGCTCGTGACCCTTTGCGCGCAACCACTTTAGGTCCGCGTCAAGATAACCAGCACGACATAACATTTATGGGCCTTACAACATACCAAGGCAAATACCCATCCGAGGCTTGGCAGCAAGTCCTACAGCAAGCCAACGCCGCCCATTTGCGTGATGCGGCCGCCAGCCTTTCTGGGGCAAACCTGCACAATGCCCCACAAACTATCCACGACTTATATATTATCCCTATAGATGCCTATCGCGGCGGCATCGCTGCTACCAGAGCATCCCAATGGGGTCGCCTGACCGAACAATTGGCCGCCGCCCCATCAAATAATATCGTAATTCACACCAACCGCTGCCCGTCAACCTTCACACATTCGCAAGAATTCCAGCTTCTCCACGACATTTTGACAGAACAAGCCGCCGATGGCCGCAATGTCTTTGTTGTGGCAAACGGACGAAACGCCGCAATACAGCTTCGCGATGGCGTGCGTTATATCACCCTGCCCGCCCTGTATCAAGACGGCGAACCTAATCCGGACTTCTCCATATTGCGCTTCCGTCTGGCAGCTGGCAATTTGCAATATTTCTTAGAACGAGTATTTCCGTGATAACGACGCAGCGTTTACGCTGCGTAAAAGACACGCGGCGTGACGCCGCGTGAACCCCACGAAGCGTTAACGCTTCGTGGCATACGAACCGAGAGGACACCAAGCCAATGAGTCATTTCCGGGGTTCTGCTGACAACGCAATAAAACGCAGCATCCAAACCATCTCTGTCATGATGGTGCTGGTGTTGACCGCCAAAATAAGCGGCTTTGTCCGCCAAATTCTCATTTTGCGCTATATGGGCACTTCACCCGAAGGACAAGCCTTTGCTTTTGCCTCACAAATCCCCGTCAACTTCATGGACATTGCTTTCGCCGCCGCAGTTTCCGCCGGGTTCATCCCTGTTTTTAATGCATTTCTCGAAAAAAAACCCAAAGACGAAGCCTTTGCTCTGGCCAACACCTTCATAACCTTCGTTACCTTTTTGGCCCTGGCCGCCACCGCCATAATCTTTCTTGCTGCCCACCCCATCGCCGCCGCCTTTTTGGCGGCCGAGGGCGGCCCAGAAACCACAGCCATGGCGGCTAATCTTCTGCGCATCCTTACATTTACCATCGTCACCACCACAGCCGCCTTTGCCCTCATCGGCGTTCTCCAATCACTGGGCGGCTTCTACACCCCGTCCATTATGTCCATCATCCCAAACGCTTTTGTGCTGGCCTATCTTTTTCTCTTTTTCGACCAGCTTGGCGTTTTCGGCTTGGCCGCCGCTTTTATCATCGGCAATATCCTTCAACTAATCATTTTCATACTACCCCTGCGCAAGCGTGGTTTTACCTACCGCCCTTCCTTCAACTTCCGCAACGCCGGTCTAGTCCAAATTTTACGCCTGGCCCCAATGGCCTTGGTGGCCGCCTGGCTTTTCCCCATTAGCAGCCTTATCAACAACTGGGTTATCTCCAACCACGACCCAGTGGCTCTTGTGGAACTTACCGCCGCCAACAACATCTATATCGTTGTGGCCGGTTTTTTTGTGCTGTCCGTCACCAATGTCCTTTTCCCAAAACTCTCCAAAGAAGCCGCCAAAGATAAATCCCAATTTTCCACCATTTTATCCGGCTCCATCTCCGGTGTGGCCTTCATTTTAATACCTCTGGCCGTTGGCCTTTTTGTACTGCGCCAGCCTATTATGGGTCTTATCCAAGGGGGCGAACTTACGCCACAAAATGCCCAAAATGCCGCCCGCGCCCTGGGCTATCTGGCCGCTGGTATGCTGGGCTTCGGCCTGGTCACCGTCCTTAGCCGCGCCTTTTTTGCCCTTATGGATGGCAAAATCCCCATGATAACAAGCTTTGCCGCCATCATTATCAACTTCGTCATCGCCACCCTGCTCGTAAGCCATATGGGCATTGCCGCTCCGGCTCTGGCTTCCTCCATATCCCTCACCATCGCAGGCCTGGCCATGTTCGTCATCATCTCCCGCAAATTCCCTATTTTTTCTAAAGCCATGGCCACAAACCTATGTAAAATGGCCATATCTGCCGCCATAATGTTCGTTGCCCTTGGGTTCACCATACACACCCTAAGCTTCCTGCCAGATATCGCCTTAATCGGAATAATCGCCCCACTGGGCATCATTATATATGCCAACACCTCATTATTACTGCATATAGACGAAGCAAAACTCGCTAAAATGCTGATATCAGCAAAACTCAGAAAGGATGCTTAACATGGATATTAACTCATTCCAAGGAACCAAGGTGCTAATGGCCCTGATGGGTATGGAAATCGGCGGTGCCGAAACTCATGTGCTGGAGCTTTGCAAGGCCCTAAAACAACGGGGTCTTGATATTTACGTGGTCTCCAACGGTGGTGTGTACGAAGCCGAACTTATCCGCCACGGCATCAAACATTTTAAGGTGCCGCTGCATAACAAAAAACCCGCAAACCTGCTGTCTTCCTACAATTCTCTCAAGCGCATCATAACAGAAAACGGCATAAATCTGGTTCATGCCCATGCTCGCATCCCCGCTTTTCTTTGTGGCTGGCTGCAAAAAAAGCTAGACTTCGCCTTTGTCACCACCACCCACCTAAATTTTAATCTGGCCGTCCATTACAAAATCCTCACAAACTGGGGCGATGCCACCCTTGCCGTCTCCCAGGATATTAAAGATTATCTTGTAGAGCACTACAAAATGCCTCAAGAAAATATCGTTGTCTCCGTCAACGGCATAAACACCGCTACTTTCCACAACGGCATTGATTTTTCTGATATTTCTGCCGAATTTAATTTTAACCCTGAAAAAAAGCGCATTGTATATATGTCTCGCCTGGAAAAAGAAATAAGCCAACCTGCCCATAGGCTCATAGAGATTGCCGAAGAAATCCACGCCAAAAACGAAAACACCGAAATCATCATCATTGGCGGCGGCGGCGATTTTGAAGCCATACAAGAAAAAACCCAGGCCGTCAACACCGCCCTGGGCAAAGATTATATAAAAATGACCGGCCCCCGCACAGATGTTGCCAAATTTTTGGCCGCATCCGATATTTTCATTGGCGTAAGCCGCGCTGCTCTGGAAGCCATGGCCTGCGAAAAACCCACCATCCTATCCGGCTATCAAGGCCATTTAGGCATTATCAACAAATACAACCTGGACGCCGCCATGGCCACCAATTTCACCTGCCGTGGCCACGACGAAGTAACCACCGAAAACCTGCGTCGCGACATCTTCTCACTCTTGGACGCGTCCCCGCAAAAATTAGATGACCTGGGCAACTTCTCCAAAAATGTCATACAAGCCCATTATTCTCTGGACAAAATGGCCGACGACACTCTATCCCTCTATCACCTTGTCCGCAAGTCCGCAAGGCCCACCGACGCCCTAATTTCCGGCTATTACGGCTCTAACAACCACGGGGACGAGGTAATTTTAGAAGCCATCACCGCAGACCTGCGCAGAGTCAACCCCAACATTAACATTTCCGTCATTTCCAAACGCCCCAAAGAAACCCGCATTGCCTATAATGTGGACGCCTTCCACCGCTTTAATTTTCCACTCATCATCCGCGCCATGCGCCGCACAAATCTGCTTGTAATGGGCGGGGGCAGCCTTATACAGGACTTAACTTCCACCCGCAGTCTCATATATTATTGTTTTGTTATGAACACCGCCGCCAAAGCCCGCACCAAAATTATGCTCTACGCCAATGGCATTGGCCCGCTGCATCACGAAAAAAATAAGGCACGCGCCGTAAACGCCCTAGAAAAAGCCGAACAAATTACCCTGCGTGACGAACATTCCCACAGAACCCTTCAAGACCTGGGACTGCAAAATTCCAATGTGCTCGTTACCGCCGATGCCGCCTTCCGCTTCGCCAACGAAAACCCCAACGCCGGGCGCCATCTTCTTGATAAAATCGGCCTTACCGGCAAAAGATATTTTTGCATATCCTTGCGCAATTGGAAAACCCTGCCAGAAAACTTCATCACCGAAATGGCCGTTTTCTGCGATTATATGAACACCAAACACGGTCTTTCGCCCCTTTTCATCCCCATGCAACCCTCCAACGATGCCGAAATCTCCACCCAAGTTATCGAAAATTCCAAAAAACAAGGTTACTATTTGGATGAAAACTTCACTATCGAAGAAATACTCTCCGTTGTCGCCGGGGCCGAATTTCTCGTAGGTATGCGCCTCCACGCCATTATCTACGGCGCCATCACCCAAACCCCCGTCATCGGTCTGGCTTATGACCCCAAAGTCACCGCCATGTTTACCGACCTTCACCAAAAGTATTTTCTTAACCTTGAAAAAGTCTCCTCCGGCAGACTTATCGACTTCGCTCAAGAAATACTTCCCCGTCGCGAAGAAATTGCCGAAGAGCTACAATACATCACCCGGCCCATGGCAGAGAAAGCCAAGAAAAACGCTGATATCGCCCACGATATCATCAGCCGCGATCTGTTTTAGGAGGCTATCATGAAGACTGACATACTCGGTGTATCATTCGACAATATATCCCCTACCGATGCTTGCGCCACTGCCATATCTTTTTTAGAAACCACCACCCCCAAAACAATCTTCACCCCCAACCCGGAAATGGCAATGCTGGCTTACAAAGACGCCGAATTCCGCCGAATCCTCAACTCCGCTGACCTTGTCATACCCGATGGTATCGGTATTGTATACGCATCTCGCCTCACTTCCTCCAAAATATCCCAGCGCGTCCCTGGTATAGACCTTCTTACCGACACCTTTACCCACATTAAAAATACCGGGCACTCTGTGTATCTTTTAGGCGCCGTCAAAGGGGTTGCCGAAACCGCTGCCACGCGGCTTGCAGAGCAATTTCCCGGCCTTAACATTGTGGGCCATCACCATGGTTACTTCAAAGACGAAGACGATGACACCATCATCGCCGCCATAAACACCGCAAACCCCGATATTCTCCTTGTTGGTCTAGGCTTTCCCCGCCAAGAAAATTGGATTTGGCGCAACAAAAACCGCCTTAACGCCAAAATATTAATAGGCGTTGGCGGCAGTTTTGATGTATTTAGCGGCAAAATCCAGCGCGCTCCTAAGCTCTTCCAAAAATTAGGACTGGAATGGCTCTTTCGTCTTATGCGCCAACCCAGCCGTATCTGGCGGCAACGAGTTCTTATAAAATTCGCACTTTTGGTACTATACAAAAAACTCCGAGGTGAACTATGACCAAAAAATTACTGACAGAATACCTCCAAATCGCCCTGGGTACCTCCATCCTCGCCTTGGCCATCTATCTCTTCTTTATGCCCCACAACCTTGTCGTTGGCGGTGCTTCTGGCCTAGGCATCATCCTGCTTCATTACTCCGAAAACTACTGGCCATTCGCCATACCCGTGTGGTTTACAAACCTGGCTGTCAACGTACCGTTGCTGCTCATAGCACTACGCGCCATCGGCTTCCGCTTCATCACAAAAACCATCTTCGCCACCGCCTGTCTCACCTTCGTACTGTTCCTTCTGGAACAATACGCCACCTTCGCCCTAGAAACCGACCTCTTCCTAGCAGCCATCATGGGCGGCGTCACCAGCGGCATCGGCGTTGGTGTCGTCTATCGCCAGCTGGCCACCACCGGCGGCAGCGTCCTTGCCGCCACTCTCATCCAGCGCATCATCAAGCACCTCTCCATGTCCCGCATCATGATGATAATCGACTGGACCATCATCCTCATGGGCTTTTTCGTTTTTGGTTCCGAACTTACCATGTACGCCATCATCGCCATCTTCGTCTGCGCCAAAACCATGGAATACGCCTTGGAAGGCCTCCATTTCGCCAAAGCCGCCTTCATCATCTCCCAAGATCCCGATAAAATAGCCGCCTCTATCATAGAAAAACTAGGCCGCGGCGCAACCAGCCTCCACGGCCGCGGCACCTATACCGGCCACGACAAAAGTGTGCTACTCTGCGTTGTCTCCAAACGGGAAATTGTCCGCCTTAAAGAAATCGTCGCCGCCATTGATAAAAATGCCTTTGTAATCGTCGCCGACGTACGCGAAGTCCTCGGCGAAGGCTTCAAAGACTTTGACAACAAGCTTTGACGAACGACGAAATCCAGGACATCTGTTGTTTACTCCACCAACCCATACTTAACTTTTATTCTGTCCAGCTTTTCAAGCATTGGCCGAGAAATAATTATCAGAAAAAACACAGTTGCGGCGGCATGCACAAGATCAAAAGGTATGCCCTGTAAGTAAGCAAGAATGAACATTTCTCTTGTTGGATTTGGTTGCCACATAATTACACTGGCGGGATTCATTATGCCACCATATATAATAAACGTAGCAAGACCACCGAATATGGCTAAAGACATAGGCGACCGTCGCAAAAGACCTTTTCTGAATAGGATGCCTGCAAGAAAACCGATTGCACCAAAAGCGAACATTTGCCAAGGTGTCCAAGGCCCTTGTCCAAAAAACATATTGCTTACAAATCCCGTCATAGCACCCACAAGAAAGCCTGATTCACCGCCAAGGGCTACCCCTGCTATAATTACCATTGCAATTACGGGTTTGAATTGAGGCAACATAAAGAAAGCCGAACGCCCTGCTACAGCTATGGCACATAAAACAGCTATTACGATAATCTCTCGCGCTTGTGGCTTTCTGCCTTCAAATACAAGTACAAACGGCAACATAGTTTGAAAGATTATAAGCATGGAGATAAAGTAAAATCTGCGGTCGTCAAATATCTGTACACCTAAGTAAATAGTAACAGGAATGGTTAACAGTATGAGTGCAGCGGCGGCAATTGTGCGCTTAGAAAGAGGACGTTTTTGGTGCATCGGCACTTTGTCGCCACGCTTCCAAGGCATTGTTAATGTGATGCCGATAGTGCTTATAATAAATGCAAGTAAAATGCCTATGTAAATAAGGGCATTATCCTGGGCAACAACAATAGCTTCACGCCCGCCGCTGATAAATGCAATAAGGTTATCCCGATGTCCCCATGCGAAAAATACTGTAGAAAAAAACAACAGCATGAATACTAAAAAAATCCATTCACGAGTTTGAGGTAGCATAGAATGTATCATTGAAAATCCTCTGCGAACCACAGACAGTTTAGGGTTATTTGTATTAACTGAATCATCTTGATTTGCTTCATATTTTGCATCCATGTCAAGCACTTGCGGCATAGGTGGTATTTCGCCCCCAAGCGCATACACGATATCGTCCGCGGTTGTAGCTTCCGGCAATATATGCCGTGCCATGCGGTTTGCAGAAGTTGTGTAGAAGCTATTGCCGCTGAAAAACTCCTTTGGAGTGTTTTCTGCCACTATATTTCCGTCAAAAAACAAGGAGCAACGATCGGCATACTCGGCACAGAACTCTATATCATGACTTACTAATACCACGGCAGCACCGGCATCTGCCAACTTACGAAGAATAGCGGCGAAAATTTGTTTATACTCGGCATCAAGTCCCTTGGTTGGCTCGTCCAGAAGCAATATTTTGGGTTGCAACAAAAGCACTTTGGCAAGTGCTGCTCGTTGCTGCTCGCCTCCAGATAAATCATAAGGATGGTTGTCCAGCAAACCTTCAAGCCGACACAATCTCTCTATATGAGCCAGCTTGTAGTTTTTTTCAGCTTTTGGTAACTTCTTTTCTGATAATATTTCAAGCAAATCCTCACGTACAGTCTTAGCGACAAACAAAACTTGTGGGTTTTGTGGCAACGCATAAACCTTTGTATCTACATGAATGTTGCCACGATAAGGTTTATTAAGACCGGCAATTAGCGACAGAGTTGTTGTTTTGCCGGTGCCATTGCCGCCAAGAATAGCGGCGATTTCTCCATAGTTGGCTTTGAAAGAAAGCCCTTTAACCACATCGGGCAGGGATTTTTCATACTTAAACCATATTTCTTTTAATTCCACAGCGGTTTGCGAACCTTTGGATGTGGCAAGCTTTGTAATGGGTTGTTCATTGATTATTGTTTTCTTACTTAACCAACTTGCTCCATCACGAGCGGTTATTGGAACGTCTTCCATGTCGTAAACACCACTTGCTACACCCATCCACACACGCATGGGTGTAGGCATTGCCAAAAACATACCGCTTTCATATTCACGTAGCCGCAAACCAACCTCACGGGGTGCGCCATCTGCAATTATTCTGCCTTTGTCCATCACAATCGCGCGAGAGGCCAATGGAAAAGCCTCTTCAAGCCTATGTTCAGTTAAAATTACAGTAACACCAAGCTCGCGGTTTATTTTGGCCACTGTTGCCAAAAACTCACCTGCCGCAATGGGGTCTAATTGACTTGTAGGTTCATCAAGTATTAATACGGTGGGCTGCAAAACCATTACAGAAGCAAGAGCAAGCAATTGTTTTTGACCACCTGATAATTCCGTCACAGGCTTATGAAACCATGTCTGTATGCCAAAGAAACTTGCCATTTCCGCCACTCGCAAGCGGATATCCGTGGTTTTCAAACCAAGGCTTTCCAAGCCAAAGGCAAGCTCGTGCCATACTTTATCCGTTACAATCTGATTATCGGGCGACTGCAATACAAACCCTATTTTTGCCGCCGCATCTCTTGCACTCAGTTCGTCTAAAAGAACGTCATCAAAGTAAATCGCCCCCGATTTTATACCATGTGGGGCGATTGATGGCTTTAATTGCCTCAAAAGCGTGGTCTTCCCACTACCTGATGCACCGCAAAGCACAACAAAAGCACCTCGCTCTATATCCATATTGATGTCATCTAGTGCGGGCGTTTCTCGATTTGGGCTGGTCGCAAACTTCGTTTGCTGCTCGCCCATGCGGCCTGGGTATGCGAATGTTAGGTTCTCGATTCTATACGTTTCCAAATTAAGTCCTCTCTTATGTTTACAATAATTGGAAATACACCAAGAGCAAAATAGGCAGTAAAGACAGTCATTGTAGATAACCCCGCCCATTCGCCTCTGATTGTAGGGAAATAGCGAAAACGGTATACTTCCGTTATCGCTCCTGCTATGACTATAGCAACACAGACCAGAATAAATGCAGCTGCCTTGCCATCCCTGCTGTCAAAGCGGTACATAGAAAAAGCAGTACGCCCCGGCAGACCATAGCCCCGCGCCTTCATGCTATCCGCTGTGTCTATGGCATTTTCTAATGCCCATGTAACCATCATGGATAAGATTCTTATTCCGTGACGTGCTTTTTGAAAAATGTTTCCGCTTGATACATCACGGCCTATACATTTCTGAGCATTTGAAATAACCCTTATTTGTGCTCGAAAGCGCGGCACAAAACGCAGAGACATTGCAAGTATTAGTGATAATGCAGGGATGATTCTGCCAAACAGATATACGATTTTATCGCTCTCCATCACCTTATTAAAGCAAGAGAACCATGCTATCACGGTAATAAGCATTGTTGCCGCCGCTATGCCGAATATTGTGGACTCCAGCGTAATAGGGTTGCCATTTGGCAAATAAGCTAAAATTGTGCCGCCTTGGTGGTTAAACAAAGGGTTTAATGCGGCTGTTCCTATCAGCATAGGCAACATAATAAGTCCCCACCGCAAAGTTTTTTTGCCGCCCAGATACACCGCATAAACCGAAGCACAAATAAGAGATATTCCCAGTGTGACAGGGTGCATAAAAAACATTGTAAATCCGATTACCGCAGTAAAATATAAGAGGTTTACAGCAGGGTGAAAACTAGCGAAGACGCATTTATTCATCTATTTGCAATCCCTCCTCAAGCCAAGTTACACCTAAATCACGCCCAAGGTCTACAGTATATAACCACACAATTTCATCCCCGGGGCTTAGAAGGTATCTTGACGATCCAAAGTTGGGAAACCATCCATTTACCCTATACATCCATCCGGACAGTGCCCCAACGTCAAATTCATATAGATTATTGATCGCTTCGACATAAGCAGAGTTAAATACCGGTGTAAAACGTGATGCCATGTGAATGCCGTTACGCCTCATCTCACGCTGCAACACATTAAACACACTCTCTCCCGCATAGGCGGCAACTTCCGTTCTTGGGAATATCACGCCATCGTGCGGCACAAGTTCATGTTTATCCCTGTGAAGTAAATGCATATTGAGTAGAATCATATCAACCCTGACTTCTAAGGTGACTGCAAATGATTCGTCACTTACGATTACATCTTCTGGTTCAATGGGCTCTCGCATTTTAGGGTGATCTGCACCAAAAATCTGAATATCTTCCTCGGTATCATCTTCACTGAGTACGTCTGCTGACTCCTGCGCTTCATCGGGCAGAGCCTCTTTGTGTTCGGCTAGAGAATCTTCTAATCCCGCTTGGTCGTAGGATGTAGTGACTTCATCTGTATTTTCTATTACCTCTGAAACCTCGGATGACGAGACGGATTCCTGGGTTGGCGCGTTTTGCTCGGTTGTATTTGCAGAGGATAGAGTTTCGGTTACAGCCTCTATCTGAGTGGGTGCATCAGGAATATTTATATCTGGCGCACCGCCCAAAAACCAAGCTCCTATAAGAGCTATCAATACGACAATCACCGCAATAATTTTTGTTTTGTATTTTTTCATAACGCACCTGCTTAAATTAGTCTAGCTTGCCTTAGCATCTGATACAGCATTTCTGCAATTTCGCCTCGTGTAATCGCCTCAAGCGGCTTTATATAGAACTCGGAATCATCCAAAATTCCTTCACGGAAGCAGAAAGCCAATGGGCTCCATGCCCAATTATCTGCCGTGCGATAATCGCCAAACATAGCTAGAATGTTCAGGGTTTCCATGTCTCCAAGGTTTGTGTCCATACCGGTAAGCCTTGCTGCTCGTGCAGCCATGACAGCCGCCTCTTGGCGGGTTATGGTACCGTTCGGATTGAAAGTTGTGGGCGATGTGCCGTTTATAATCTCATAATAAAAAGCTATACCAACAGCACCAGCGAACCATGCATCAGATGGAACATCGGAAAAATGTGCATTAGATCTGACAGGAAGTCCAAGACTTCTAGTCACAATTGCGGCAAATTCTGCCCTTGTCATTGTTGCACTTGGGTCAAATTCTGTGTCACTTCTGCCGCTTATTATGCCCCTTGCCGCAAGTGCTTCTATAGCTACACGGCTTTCGTGGTTCTGAATATCACTAAATGTTCTGTTTGGTGAAGTGATTTCGATTCTTCTAACATCCGTATGCCTGTTTGGTAGTCCAAAGTTTTCTGCAAGCGCTGTTTCAGTTGGTGTTTCTGTGGCAATTCTTACGCTGCCAAAAGCGTCACTCATGTCGTATAGTGAGTTCATACTGTTAACAAAACGCCAATAGGCAACAAGAGCATAGGCCGCCTGTTCTGTAGCCATAAGGTTTACCGGGTCATTTGGGGTAGGTCGTCTAAAGCCGCCTGTTGCTGGGTCGTACCACCTCAGTAAATGATTAACATAGTATTCTGCCTCGTCTGCAAAATCAGACCCAAGGGCCGTAAGTGCAACTATCATTTGAGCCGTACTCTCTACGTCAGGAAATGCCTGCACACGCAGCCATCCCAACGTCTTATTAACAGCGCCTGCAACGCGTGAGTCGCCACGATAGTGGTAAGGTGCTAATGCTCCAAGTGCCATAGCTGTAACATCTAAATCAAAAGCCGAAGATGGAAGGTTTGGACTCAAGCTCCAGGTGCCATCGTCTCTTTGAGCGTCAAGCAGGGATTGAATGAACCTATCCCTATCGCCACTATACGGCATTGTATCAAGAGCTATAAGCGCAAATGTATCCACATTGATTGTTTGATTTAATGAATGTCTCTGCGCGCTTGGTATACACGATCTGAAAATTTCTGTTAAGTCACGTCCATTATAGTCCGAAGCATCCAAGCCTAGCGCACTTATGGCAATGGTCACACGCTGAAAGTCCGTCCACCTTCTTAATGCTGATGGGAATGTGCCCACCGACGGCGGATTTTGTATGTCGTTGTTTACGGCAAGCCTGTCCACTTCGGCAAGCGTCCTATCTAGGTCGGCTAACCATGCTTGTACCCACGGATCATTCGCAGTTACTCGATTTGCCCGTGCCAAAGCAAGTACCGCCCATTCACCACCAACGCTTCCAACAACTGGATTAGGCGAGACGGTGCTTTGTATCCAGTCAAGCGAGCGGTTCATTGCAGTTTCCCAGGATGCAGGAGCGAGCAGCAACGCCGAACTTGCGTTGCGACCAGCCCAATCAACCTGGGACGCTTGAACAGTGCCTATCGGCAAGGCCAACCCAAACAATATTACAAAAGCCAAGAGCATTGTAACTATCTTACGCATTTATTCTCCTCCTACTGTTCACTTTACTAAGAGCAAGGCTATACAATATTCCTTGCTTATTCAATGGCAATGCCCCTCAGCGATATAATTTACTCGCCGAGGGGTTTGACTTGCCATTAACATTTTATTGTCTTATGCCTTTATTACATCAAATTTTCAATAAATTGCTGAAGCATTGTTGCAGTTTCAGCGCGAGTTGCCGTGCCGCTTGGCACAATGGTTGATAAAGTGCGGCCTCTTATAATGCCGTTTGTATTTGCCCACTGCATCGCACTTAAAGCCCATGATGATACAGCGTCTTCGTCAGCAAAGTCAGATGTAAATGAATCTGCTGCGGTATCAATACCCTTAAAGCGTGCGTAGTTATACAAAATGGTTGCAAGCTGCTCACGAGTAGCGATATCGTTAGGGGCAAACATTCCATTGCCCATACCGCTTACGATGCCGTTGTCACTAGCCCATGCAACTGCCGCCGAATACCAATGCCCGTCTGCCACATCGTTGAATAAGCTGATACTTTCGATACTCGGAGAACCTTCTAGCCTCCATAATGTGGTGACAATCATTGCGCGGGAGATGTTTGTATCTGGCGAGAACTGTCCTGCACCAATCCCGTTCATTAGGCCGTTTGAGTATGCGAATCTCACACTACGGAAGTGCCAAGCATCACGCGTTACATCACTAAATGGGTTTATCCATTCACTTACAAAGAAAAGTGAGAGACGGCTTGTTGTGAAAGTTATTTGAGAGCGACTATATCCCGCGCCCGTCATTTCTTGGATGTTCCCGTAATTATCAATATGATATACGATTAGCAGGTCGTGATCTGTTGCCGAAGTCCTTGGAGAATAAGGTATAACTACTGTCACAATTCCATCGAGGTAATGCACCATACTATCTCCAACCAAAACCAGCAGCCTTATAGCTAAGTTATCTCCTATTATCTCACGCTGGTTTTCGGCAAGAGCATACAAGTCGTTGATGAGTTCGACAGCGATTCTTACTGTTACATCATCATCCATGCCATATGCAAAACCACTTAATGTCGCCACATCAAGCATAATAGTGGCAATATCGGATTGCAATGTCAAACTTAGGCCACTAGATACAATTTGGTTTATTGAACCGACAGTAAGCTCTGCTTCTATTCGATGTATACTCTCTGAAACAGGTACGACAATGGTTATATCTGAAGCTCCAGACCCCACTGCTTGTTGAATCAAATTGCTGATTGTTTCAGCACCAATTTCTGCAACGGCTATTTGACTGCCCTGTGTTACTGCGGGGGTCAGAATCACTCCAACGCTTGCCTCAAGCGCATTAATCGCCTCTTTGAGCCTTGTGGTTGCGGCATCAATTTGAGACTGCGTTGCATTGGTATTATCACGTATAGATATAGCAACCGAAAGTGCAGATTGCATAGCTGACCAAGATGCGACTGTGAAGTTATCGGATGTTAAACCTTGCGCTCGTGCAATCTCCGCATTCAAGTCAACAGTATTGGTATTGAGGTTGTTATTATTGTTGTTAATTGCATTGCCGGCTCTGACCAAAGCATTAATCGCTGCTCTAAGGTTGTTTGTTGCTGTATCGACTTGTGCTTGGGTGGCGCTTGCGTTATCCCTAACCTGTCTAGCCGTCGTAAGTGCGGATTGCATTACGAACCAGCTTGCGGTTGTGTAGTCGGCTTGCGTTCTGCCCTCTGCATCAGCAATCGTTGTGTTTAGTGTTACCCGGTTCACACCACCAAGACCCCACCCAAGGTCATTGCCAAGATTTCGAGTAAATTGCCATTCTACTCTATCGCCATCCCCTAGCACATACAGGGAAGCTGAGAAACTAGGCGCTGTGCCATTAACTCCAAACATCCAGCCCGAGAGCGGCCCATCGCTAAATTCACCCCAGCCATTAATAGATTGCACGTACATACCTGCAAATTCGGAATGCCCTGTCGATTGGATATTCAAGCCGGTTCTACGCAACAAGCTATATGCGGTTTCGCCGGGTTCAAGTATAAATTCAGTTTCGGATAAGAATGTCCTTGTTTGTGAACCTGTTGCATTTGGGTCGATTACGCTAATTCTTGCCCTTGCTACTGTTACACTAACAAGATTATTTATGGCTGTTCTCAAGCTGCTTTCTGCCGTGTCAACTTCGGTTTGTGTGGCATTGCCGTTATCACGTACTTGCCTTGCGCTCACAAGGGCCGATTGTAATTGCACCCATGACGCAGAGGTAAAATTAGCCAATGTTAATCCTTCGGTGCTTGCAATCGTTGAATTTAGCGCTGTTCTATCAACCCTTGCAAGACCATTTATAGCTAATTGGAGAGCGGTCGTTGCAGAGTTAATCTGCGTTGGGGTAGAATCTGCGTTATCTCGCACTAGCCTTGCTTGTACAAGTTCAGCCTGCATTATATTCCAACTTGCGAGAGTGTAATTAGACCGTACTCTGCTTTCAGCATCTGTTATTGCGACATTTAGCGAGGTTCTGTCAACCCTGACAAGGTTATTCAACGTGTTAGATAGTCTACTTGCCGCATAGTCTACTTGTGTTTGTGTTGCGTCATTGTTATTTCGCACAGCAATTGCCGTGCTCAACTCACTTTGCATAGTATTCCAACTTGTTAGAGTATAATTGGAATTCGTTCTGTTCCCGGCATCTGCTATAGCGTCAATCAACGCTGTTCTGTCAATATTTCCAACTATGCTTTCAAGGGCATTTATCGCTGTTCTTAAATTATTCGTTGCGCTGTCAATTTGGGACTGAGTAGCCGCGGTATTGTCACGAGTATTTTTTGCATTCGTTAATGCCGCTTGCATATTTTGCCAGCTTGTCGAAGTGTAATTTAATTCCACTCGACTTTCAGCATCAGAAATTACAGCATCTAGCTCATCGCGATTCACTATAGGCAGTGTAGTAAAAGCATCGCGCATGTCATAAAGCGAGTTCATATTATTCATCAATCGCCAATATGCAATAAGTGCATATGTCGCTTGGTCTGTGGACATGGAGTTGCTTGCACTATTATTTACAACCTGCGTCCATTGATTTCTGAATCCTCCATCGGCATGCTGATAAGCAAGCAAGGCTGTGATAGGATTATTGCCATTTGCCGTAATAAAGCGCGTATCTTCTTGTGCGTCTATTCCGAGTGCGGCAAGCGCAACAATAACCTGCGCTGCGCTTTGTGAATTTTCAGATGCCCACATGCCTGTACCAGCAAAATTGCCTCTTTCATTTAGCCTTGATGAAAGCCAAGTCAAACCTCTATCGACTGCAAGACTAACATCCTCACGCGTATTATAATAAGGCGCAAGAGCTTGTATAGCCATCGCAGTTACATCAATATCAGCAGCGCCAAAAAGCGACCAACCACCACCGGATACTTCACTATTTAAAATTCTTTCGATAAGTGCTTCTCGAGTAGTTACATTTTCTCCAGCAGAAGGAAGCTCATATCTGTTTGTATCCAATGCAATCAGTGCATATATAGGATTATTTATTGTTCCGCCGTTTGCCCAATTAAGGTCAGCCAAACCGCCAATACCCACGAGATTATGCCGCCCACCAATAGCGGAAGCATCTGCTCCAATAGCTGATAAAGCAATAACTTCACGAGAATTATCTGTAGATTGACCACCACTCACCCTGTTTGGATTCGACTGATTAGCCATATGTGCAACTATTCCGTTATAGTAGCCTTCAAAGAAACCTTCAGCTACTTCAAAGTCGGAACGTGCTAACGCCACAATAGACCAAGCATTTCCGAAGCCCGGATTGTTCATTCTACCATAGATATTGGCAAGCCCACGATTCATTGCTATTTGCCAATCAGGAGTGGTATATGCTGGATTTTTTTCAAGCTCATCAATCGCGGTACGCAAGGCTGCCACAGCTTGATTAACTTGCTCACTGGTTGCATCATTGCTATCACGGACTGCAATTGCATTTTGGAACACAACTTCTAAAGCTGCCCAGCTTGCCGTTGTAAAATCGGCTTCAATTAGACTTTGGGCTTCGTTGATTATTTGGATAAGCTCCGCTTTATCAACAATTTCATGCTCGCTTTCAAGGGGTAGCACAATTACTGGTGCCGCGCCAAACTGTGCCCTCGGCACTTGCACGGCGTTCATATTTGCTGGTCGCCCAGTCGGTGGAATGCGCCTATGCGCACCGGGCAAATCACCCCAACCGCCGCCGCCCATAATCCAGCCACTAAGCACGTTATGGTCTGCATCTGTTAGTGTGAAGTCTACTGTCAAAGCAGATGAGAGTGATTGATATTGCGGCGCGTTGTTGGTGTTGATAGTTACAAGACCATCAGTTAGTCTGACAGCCGCACCAGGAGTTGGGTTATGTATACCTGCCAGTTTTTCTATTGGGTCAGAAATGCCAATGAATGTTATTCTAGCAGTATCGCCTATGTCAAAATCCTGCCCCGGTCTTGTGATGTTTGCGATTGTTACAGTTATGCCTCTAGCTCTAACAACTTGATGCCTAGTCGAACCTCCATTGGTAATCTCAATGATATTCCGACCATCTCGAAGCTGTACTGTAAAACTACCATCGGCATTAGCTGTATATTCTGTCCAGCCATTGTCCCAAGGCGTGATATTTAATGGGTCATGCACTCTCACTTGGCTGCCTGTAGCTGGTGTAAATGTAAATTCAGCATAACCAACCGCACTATCAAAATACCAAGTGTCAAAATCATTGCGAACAGTTACACCTGTTCCGATAGGCTGACCTAACGCATTCATTCCGCTGATACCGGTATCAAAACTTGCACCGCCATCAACATTGACAATTACGGCAAGTGTGTTGCGCTCATCCATAGCGTCAAAAAATAACGCATTGCCATTTGCCAAGACGTACTCAACAGGCCCGTAAGTAATTTCAATAATGCTTACGCCAGAGCTCAGAGCTGTGATTCTAAATTGCTCACGTCCGGGCAACCCCACGCGCTCAACACTAATGTTATCGCCAAAAACTTGGAATTCATAGGCAGGCTCAATAAAATAATTTTCGGTAACACCTGACATGGCTTGCCACACGCGGAAAGTGTCTAAATAGAACACGCCGCCACTTGACAAATTAACTGTGCCCGTGTCATCAAGATTCGTTAAGACATTTGCATCCATCCACGCACTGCTACGATTGTTTACCCACTCGTTCAACGGCGTTGGGTTCAATGTAATTGTTGTCCCGTGCTGCGTTATAGCACTAAAGCGTCTTGCGAGCAAAGCGGTTTCGTTAGGAATAAGCACCTCGATATGGAATGCGGTCGCAAAAGGAATTGCTGCACGCCATACATCGCGACCTTCGCCTGAGAGCTCTGTGTCTAAGCTTGCAGGAAAGACATTAAACTCTTGGAAGTGCAATCTTCCTTGCTTGCTAACCGTTCTGACAACTGCTCCCGCAGGAACATTAATAAAGGTTACGTTGTTATCACGAACAACCAGATCTTCAATCGCAGTGCGAAGGTTTGCTTCGACTACATCAATTTGCTCCTGTGTTGCTGTCAAATCAGCTAGAATTTCTTCCGCCGCGGACAAAACATCTTGAAGGTTTGCCCAAGATTCTGTTGTGAAGTTATTGCTATCTAATGCTTTCACCTCGCTTATAATTGCTATAAGTGAGGTTCTGTCAACATTAGCAACATCCCGAGACTCAACTCTTGAGAAATTGCTAAAAAATGCAGATAACTCATAACCACCAGTAGTATTGTTCGGCACAATAGCTACCGATCTTGGATTAATGCCATTAAATGCTGTATTGGCAATTGTTGGTGCAGTTTCACCATAAAAGTGAACAGTATGCAATCCGCTGTTGTTATTAAACATATTGGCGGGTATGTCAGTAAGTCCATCAGGGAAAATAACTTCCCTTACGCCGCCTGCTCCATTGAATACATTTGTGCCAAACGCTACTATCTCAAGTTCGCTAAAATCAATTACATTCTCAATAAACTCGCTATCACCAAAGGTAATTGTGCTAAGCTGAGGTGTTCGAATGAATGTAGAGGCCGCAAAACCGACTTGTGACGGCAACCTCATCCTTTGGACATTTTGAAGTCCACGAAAAGCGGCTACAGGATAAGTCGCACTGTTGGCAGTTCCGACAATAATGGTCACTTCAGAAAAATCTATCTCTACAATGCTATTTAAAATTGGGCGCCCTGCATTATTTGCAGCAGTGGGGCCGTCGTTCCAGTCTGAAAACGCTCCGGGTACAGCATTCATTGCAGAGTTAGAGCCATTATGCAAAAAATTAGCAACAGCCATATCACCCACAACCCTAAGTCTTTGCACTACTGCAAGTCTATTGCGAATCAGGCTTGCGTTTGCGCGTGATATTGCGTTGGTAGTTCCGACATCAAGGGTCATTGGCAGGAGGTCATATCTTTCCTCGACAATGGCCAGCAATCTATCTATCAGTTGTCCATCAGGGCTGTGTATGACATACCATCCATCAAAATATCCATCAAGGCTTGGCTCATCGGGCGGCGTGCCTTGTAAAGCCGCAAGTGCAGCCGTTACACTATTTTCGTTCGCCAATGGATTGATAATAACATCCAAAGCCTCTTGCCTTGCAGATGGATCAACGCCAACGTCAAATAACGCACGGATAAGCTCAGTTTTGTCGGCGTGCTCGTACAGCTCGCCACCCCAGCCGCCAAAAGCAGGTGTGATGCCAAGGTCTGCGCCAAAACCCTGAATAGAAAATTGCCAGCGTATCACATCACCCGCTTGTAATACGAGTTCTGTAGCACCAACGTCAGCTAAACGATGATTTACTGTATACATCCAGCCAGACGAAAATGTAAACATACCGGAAGAAAGCATTCCACCTTCTAAGGCATCGCCTGTGTTTATGGATTCAGTTATATAATTTGGAGCATTAGCAAAACCCCTGTTAAATCCGGCGATACCATTAAGGAAACCGCCGCCAAAAGCTAGTTCATAGTCGTGCTGCTTAGCTGTAAGTGCATCGGTGGTCACTGTCATTGCCACTGTTCCTGCCGGAACTATCACCTGCATAGGCTCAATATAAAAACCATGACCTAGATTATACCCTTCGAAAGAAATAAAAATCTCTATAGTTTCATCTGATATTGGTACAGGAAATATAGTGGTTGGCTCAAGCATATCCATAGCACTTTGTAAATTGTATGTTACAGTATCAACCTCTGTCTGTGTGGCATTTTCATCCACATAGTAGGCAACCTCATCTTCATCATAAATTTCAATATCAATGTGGTTCAAATTATTATCCACTGCCATAACAGATGTAGGTGTATGCCCAAAGACTAAGATAAAAGCCAGTAATACTGCAAGTAATCGCGACTTTACATTCGTTTTACGCAAAATAATACTCCTCTCATAATTGAAGAATTCTTGACACGCCAAAAATAAAAAAACCGAATTCGCTTTAATACCGCAACCCAAAATTAGGACCACAATATTATCAGCGCCTTCGGTTTTTCCGTTCGTTTAGGCGTGGTGACAGGGCTAGCCTGCGCTTTACAGTTTTATTGATTTCTTAATTTCCTCAACATGGACAGGCAGTCCGCCTTTTACAGTTATATGTAACTCCCCATAGTCGAGCTCCCGTGTTAACTCAATCAACTTTTTCTCTTGCTTTGCAAGATTCCCTTCTGCTCCTTTGGATGTATCCACATCCTGATTTCTTTTCTTTTCGATTCTAACACCACCACCCTAATAAAATTGCCCCGAAAAACAAAAAACACACCTTGTTTGATAAACAAACGGGCATGCTTATATAAAGTGTCTACAATATTCACTTTAAAACATTGCTCCGTTCGGGGAAGCTAACGATGTATCACATAGCGTATCTGACTTATCGGCAACGGCATCCTTCGTCCGCACCGCATCACAGTGACCCGCTCGCGGGGATTTTCACCCCATTCCGCAATATCTCCGAGGTTGCCCCCGGCTTATGTGACACAACTTATCCTATTCTCACCCACCAATAATAGCACAAATTATTTAGCTTTGCAACAACAAATTTTATTCTATTCCGCATACTTATCAAAATAATTTTCGGAAGCCCCTTGACAAGGATTAAATCCGAAGAAATGTAGAGGTAAAATATTTTAAGCCGATTTATCACCGCAAAAGCGTTGATAAATCGGCTTTTTTGCATTTTCAAGCAAAATAACTTTCTGAAAACACTTGACAGCGGTTAAATCCATTTCATTTAATTCTCTTTCGACAGCATCAACTAACTCTGTTAGTAGCCATTGTTTCATAACCATACCTCAATATTCTTACAGTAGTCAGGGGACTCTCCCTGCCAATAATAATTATAAGAGGTATATATGATTTTGTTATCCCGAATGTTTCAATGTAATATCATGCAGAAAGCGAGGTTTTATCAATGCTTCAAGGCCACCACTGTTCATGTGTCGGAATAATATTTTCTTCGGCATTAGACCTTGTTCACACTATCGAATCGCCACATAAATAAGTGCAAGCTGAATAAATCCAATGAGCATAGTATCAAGCTTTTCATATCGTGTGAATATACGCCGAAACCCTTTGATGAGACGAAAGAATCTCTCAATTTCGTTTCGTCTTTTGTACAGTTCCTT